>Ga0182013_10007627_pt1 | contig 11863 bp, 11 predicted proteins | sample 612S2MmetaG_FD_120487 | JGI IMG/M metagenome (GOLD analysis project Ga0182013, IMG submission 120487) | Permafrost microbial communities from Stordalen Mire, Sweden - 612S2M metaG | ecosystem: Environmental > Terrestrial > Soil > Wetlands > Permafrost | place: Sweden: Stordalen | collected...
GAGGCCGGCGATCTTGTGCGCGGCACCGGCGATGTGGTGCGGGTGCCGGTGGGTCCCGCTCTGCTCGGCCGCGTGGTCGATCCGCTCGGCCGTCCGCTGGATGGCAAAGGCCCGGTCGCCGCCGAAAGCAGCGATCCGATCGAGCGGCCGGCGCCCGCCATCATCGATCGCGACGCGGTCATCCAGCCGGTTCAGACCGGTTTGCTGGTCGTCGATACGTTGTTCGCGCTTGGCCGCGGCCAACGGGAACTGATCATCGGCGACCGAGCCATCGGCAAGACGACGCTCGGCATCGACACCATCATCAATCAAAAATCCAGCGACATCATCTGCGTTTACGTGGCCATCGGGCAAAAAAGCTCCAGCGTCCGCCGCGCGATCGACGCGATTCAAACCAACGGCGCCATCGATCGCTGCATCGTCGTGGTGGCGGAGGCAGCAGGCTCTCCCGGCCTGCAATGGATCGCGCCCTTCGCGGCCTTCACGATGGCGGAATATTTTCGCGACCGTGGCCAGCACGCTTTGGTCGTGATCGACGACCTGACCAAACACGCCGCGTCCCACCGCGAAATCGCGTTATTGACGCGCCAGTCGCCGGGCCGCGAGGCTTACCCCGGCGATGTGTTCTACGTGCACGCGCGCCTGCTGGAACGCGCCGCGAAACTGTCCGCGGAGAAAGGCGGCGGCTCCCTGACCGCGCTGCCGATCGCCGAGACCGATGCCGGCAATCTCAGCGCCTACATCCCGACGAACCTGATCTCGATCACCGACGGCCAGATCGTGCTCGATACGAAGTTGTTTCATGAGGGGCAGAAACCCGCCGTCGATGCCGGCACCAGCGTCAGCCGGGTCGGCGGCAAAACCCAGGCGCGCGCGTTGCGCGAGGCGGCGGAGACGTTGCGCCTGGACTACGCGCAGTTCCTTGAGCTGGAAATGTTTACCCGCTTCGGCGGCATGCCGGACGCGCGGGTGCGCGATCAACTGACTCGCGGCGCCCGGATCCGCGCGATCCTGACCCAGCCCAGACATGCGCCGATGCGGTTGGCCGATGAGGTGGCGCTGGTGCTCGCGGTGCAGGCCGGACTGTTGGATCCAATGCCGCTGACCGATGTCGCCGCCTTCCGCGATGGGTTGCCTCAGGCTTTGGACCGCGGCGCGTCCGATACCGTGCGGCTGATCCAGCAGACCGGCGCGCTGGACGGGACGCACAAGCAGGCCTTGATCGAAACGCTACGATCGTACGCGAGTTCGTCGCGAACGTCCGATCGGTCACCGGCGTGACTGAACGCCTCGCGGACATCGGCGCGCGGGTTGAAGGCGTCCGTCAACTCGGCGCGGTGGTCAACGCGATGCGCGGGATCGCCGCCGCGCGTGTCCAGCAGGCCCGCGGCCAATTGGTCGCGGTGGACGGCTACGCGGCGACGATCGCGGCCGCCATCGGACGCGCGCTCGCGCTGGTCCCCGTCAACGCGGCGGACGGAACGCAGCGGCCACGCCGCCTCGCGCTCGTGTTGTTCTGCGCCGAACAGGGATTCGCCGGTGCCTTCAGCGAACGGGTGCTCGACTCGGCCGCGGCCGATCTTTCGACCGCGGAATTGTTCGTCATCGGCACGAGAGGCGTCGCGGCCGCCGCCGAGCGCGGCCTCGTACTGGGCTGGCAAACCGCCATGCCGTCGCACACGGCGGGCATTCCCAGGTTGGCCGACCTGATCGCCGGCGCCCTTTACGAGCGCATCGCCGCCGGCGAAATCGACCGGCTCGACGCGGTTTTCACCCAATTGCGGCCGGGGAGCGGCTCACCGGTACGACGCACCCGCCTCCTCCCGGTTGATCTGGCGCTGTTTCCCGGCGAAACAGCCCATAACGCGCCGCTGATCAACCTGGCGCCCGAAGCGCTGCTCAACGCCCTGACCGCGGATTATCTCCACGCGCGGTTATGCGACGCGGCGCTGCATGCGTTCGCCGCCGAGAACGAGGCACGGATGCAGGCCATGGGAGCGGCGCGCGAACAGATCGAACGCCAGTTGGGCTCCCTCCGGGCGATCCAACGGCGCGTGCGGCAGGAGGAGATTACCTCTGAAATCATCGAACTCGCCGCGGGCGAATCCGCCAGCAGACGGGGACGCGACTGACGTCCCGATGTCCGGTCACGCCGACCGGAGTTCCAGGGCGGGAGGTCTTAACGCGGTATCGCTTCGTATTAATGAAAACCTGGTAATATTGTGAGGACTAGCGCATGCTTGACCAGCGTTCCGGACCATCGTGATTCGATCATGGAACGGTTGCATCTTCCTTTCGCAATCACCGTCTGTTCCCCCGCGCCGGGCTCCATAGAGCCCACCCAGAGCGGTTCAAATTCACCATTTTTCGTGTATTTTCTTATGGTTGCAAGAAAGTCGCATGATCCACGCCGCGACGGCAGCCCCCGCCTCGGACCCGCCCGGCGGCCCCTCCCGGGCCGCCGAGAAATTACCTTGGCGCAATCTCGTCTCGCGGTTTTCCCGTGATCGTCCCTTGCGCCACGTATACTCGCGTGTAAACTTTCTTCGCCATTGAGACTACCATCACGATCTGGAACTCACCACCGTCAGACCAATGATCCAGGCGGATCCACGGCGCTCAACGTGTCGGGCGACACGATGGTCACGTTCCGGAATGTCGCCACGAGCACAACCAGCAATTGCTCCTGATAGGACCGAAGCGGGCTTGAAGATGCAACCTCGGAGCGACGAACGCAGATGAGCCCGGATCCGGTTGGCCCCCGGTCGGTGCCGCCGAGGCCAGCAGAATCGTTCGTGTCCAGGTTCTTGAGGACCGGCCACCTAGGATTACGACGCGTCTCAGCAACGCGGAGATCAGGCCGATGAAATCAGGCTTGCTGTTGACGGCCGCGATGGCCGCGGTGCTGCTGGCCGGTGCCAACTCCGCCCGAGCGGCGTCGGACTTCACCACGATCTCGGACCCGGCGGGGGTGTCCACCAATGCGATGGGCATCAACGACGCGGGCGTCGTGGTCGGCGGTTCCACTGACAGCGGCGGCAACTCGAGCGGTTTCAGCCTGACCGGTGCCACATTCACCCCGGTCGACGTACCCGGCGCGGCGATGACGACCGCCAGCGGCATCAACAACGCTGGCGTGATCACAGGGTATTATCAGAACGCTTTCGGCGTGCATGGATTTACTCAGACGGGCGCCACGGCCACGCCCTTCGATGAACCCAACGCGGCCACCGGCGGCAAGACCTACGGTTCGGCCACCAATGCCGCGGGAACCACGGTTGGCTACTACTTCGACAACGCCCTGGCGCTCCATGGCTTCAGCGTCACCACCGGAACCTACACCTCCCTGGATGTCACTGGTCTCGGCAGCGTCGTATCCACCCAGGCACTCGGCATCAACGCCGCGGGAACCATCGTTGGTTCCTACAGCGATGGGACGCAGGAGCATGGTTTCGTGGACGTCGGGGGCAACTACACGGCGGTCAACGCTCCGAACGGTTCCAAGGGCACCGTCGTGACAAGCATCGATTCAGTCGGCGATCTGGGCGGCTATTACATCGACGGCGGCGGTACCACCCACGGCTTCGTCGATGTCGATGGCACGTTCTATACCGTCGATGATCCGAATGCGGGAACCGTCACCGAAATCGCCGGCTTTAATAGTGTCGGCCAGGTGGTCGGCTATTACGTCGCCAACTCCGATGACGTGTTCGGCTTCACCGCCGATGTGACCGAGCCGCGAACGCTCGCCATGTTCGGCCTGGCCACTCTGGGCATGTTAGGCCTGCGCCGGGGCCGCTCTTTCGGGTTTTGACCGGCCGGCCAGCGCCTACTTCGGATTGACCCGCACGCCGCTGCCAGGTGTGCCCGGAGGCGCGATCGCCATGCCGGGATCGACATTCGGCTGCTTGACCGTGGTGTCCCGCGTGGCATCCGGTGCCGGGCGCACCACGCCAGTGGGCGGCACCGAGTCCGCTCGTCTGTCCGGAGCCGGGGTCGCCTGATCGCCCTCAGTCCCGGGCGCGGCCGATTTGGGCGAAGCATCGCCGGTCAGTGGCAACGGCGTCTTCTCCCCGTCCGCCGCCATGGCCCCAACCGAACCAGACGCGAGCACACAGACCGCGCCAATCAACGCGTAGCGCATCGACGTTTCCTTTCTCATACCAACAACTTATCCAACCGGATCGGCAACTCCCGCACCCGCGTTCCGGTCGCGTGCCAGACCGCGTTGGCGATCGCGGCCGCCACGCCGACCGTGGGTAACTCGCCGATTCCCTTCAGGCCGAGCGGCGTGCTGATCGTATCGGGCGATTCAACGACGATGGTCTGAATATCCGGAATGTCGGCGTTCACCGGCATGTGATACTCGGCGATATTGGCGTTGACGATGCGGCCGAACTCCGGATCGACCCGGGTTTCCTCCATCAGCGCCATGCCGATGCCAAACACGATGCCGCCGATCAACTGACTACGAGCGGTCTTCGCGCTTATTACTTTACCGCAATCGAATGCGCCCACCCACCGGCTGACCTTGATCGTACGCAGATCGGCGTCGATCCGCACCTCGGCGAATTGCGCGCCGAACGCATGCCGCGTGTATTTGTCCGCGTCTGGCGAGGGCTTCGTATTGGCGGTCGCCTCGACCGACGGAACACCGCCCCGGGCCATCGCGTCGCCGACGCTCATCTGACGATCCGGTCCTCGCACCACGCCGTTGTCCAGCCGAAGATCGCCGGACGCGTTCCAGCCGGTCAGCGCCAGCAACTTGTCCCTGACCTGGAAGGCCGCCTGCTGCACGGCCGGCAGCACGCTCGCCGAGGTCATCGACCCGCCCGACACCGGCGCTGGCGGGAACCGGCTGTCGCCCAGTTCGACGCGCACGCGCTCGACGGGGACGCCGAGAACGTCGGCGGCGACCTGCGCCATCGTCGTGTAGGTTCCGGTCCCCAGGTCCTGGGTTCCCGATCGCACCAACACGTCGCCGTTCGCCATCATCCGCACCAGCGCCGAAGCCGCCATCCGGTTGGTCGGATAGGTCGATGTCGCCATGCCCATGCCGATCAGCACCCGGCCATCGCGCATCGAGCCAGGGGGGGGCGTGCGCCGCGACCAGTTGAAGGCTTCCGCGCCCTGGCGGTAGCACGCGCGGAGACCCTTGCTGGCGAACGGCCTGCCGCTGGTCGGATCGAATTCGGCATAGTTTCGAAGGCGCAATTCGACCGGATCCATCGACAGCGCGACCGCCAGTTCATCCATCGCGGACTCAAGCGCGAAATTACCCGACGCCTCACCTGGCGCGCGCATGAACGTCGGCAGTCCCTGATTGACACTGACCAAACGATGCGTTGTCGCGATATTGGCGCACGCGTAAAGCATCCGCGACTCCACGCCCACCGTCTCCGCGAACTCCCCAGTACTGGGCTGCGACGTCTGCGACAATCCGTCGTGCCTGATCGCCAACAATTTCCCATCGCTGTCGGCCGCGAGCTTCAGTTTTTGCACCGTCCGCGCCCGGTAGCCGTTGGACGTGAACATCTGCTGGCGCGTCACTTCCAGCTTGACCGGGCGATTGACCTTGCGTGCCGCCATGGCGGTCAGAGCGACGTGTGGCCACGTATTGCCCTTGCAGCCGAAGCCGCCGCCCACGAACGGGCAAATGACCGTCACATTTTCCTTCGGGATGTCGAACAGCGTCGCCAGCGTTTCCTGTGCACCGGAAATGGCCTGAGTCGCCGTGCGCACCGTCAACCGATCGCCATTCCATTGCGCGATCGCCACGTGCAACTCCATCGGATTGTGATGCTCGATCGGCGTGATGTACGTCGCGTCCACCATGGCCGCGGCGCCTTGCATCGCCGCGTCCGGATCGCCGACCTTGGTATCCGGTTTGGAACGGCCGTTGTCGAATTTCTTCGGCTCGTATGCCTGGCTCAGCACCGCATCCATGATGGTCACGGCTTCCCCAGCCCGATAACGGACCGAGACCTTGGCGGCGGCGGCCTGCGCCTGCTGCAACGTCTCCGCGACAACCACCGCGACATGCTGTCCGCTGTAGAGCACCTCGTTGCCTTGCAGCAACGGGAACGTCACCGGTTGCCGCGCACCCTGCTTGAGGTTCAATTTATCCGCGTTGTCGGGCGTCAGGATTTCCAGCACGCCCGGCATCGCCCGCGCTTTGCTGGTATCGATTCCAGAGATTGTTCCGGCGGCGACGGTGCTTTGCACCAGGATCGCGTGTGCCATCCCGTCGGCGGAGGCCTCTGCCGCGTATTTCGCCTGGCCGAGGACTTTCCGCCGTCCGTCTTGCCGATCGATGCTTTGACCCACGATCATCACAGGTTCTCCCGCTCGGCGACGGTGTGCAGACCCCGAAGCACGGTGCGACGCGCCAGTTCGGCCTTGAAATCATTGCCACCGGCGCCCTTCGCACCATCTCCGGCGCACGCCGCCGCCGCCGCGAATGCTTCGGCCGTCGCGGGCTTGCCACGCAATGCGTCCTCGACATGGGTCAGGCGCCAGGGCATCGGCGCGACGCCGCCCAGAGCCACCCGCGCGTCGCGAATTTGGTGGTTGGCGATGTCGAGCCCAACCGCCGCCGACACCAGGGCGAACGCGAAACTCGTGCGATCGCGCACTTTCACATAGCACGAGTTTCGCGCCGCCGCGCTGCTCTGGACGTGGACCTTGACGATCATCTCGCCGGGCAGCAGGACCGTTTCGATGTCCGGCGTATCGCCGGGCGGCCGATAAAACCCGGCGATCGGCACGCGCCGCGTTTTGCCACCGGGCGCCGTCAGTTCCAGCTCCGCGTCGAACGCCATCAACGCCACGGGAAGGTCAGAGGGATGCGTGGCGATGCACTGCGCGCTGCCTCCGAAGATCGCGAGTTCGCGGTTGTCGCCACGGATCGCCGGACATCCCGCACCCGGTTGGCGCTTGTTGCAGGGGAAGCCGACGTCGCGAAAATATCCGCACCGTGTGCGTTGCAACAAATTGCCGCCGATGGTGCCCATGTTACGGATCTGCGGCGACGCGGCGGACAGCAGCGCCTGAGAGATCGCCGGCCACTGCTTTTTAACACCGTCGTGCATCGCCGTCTGGTTCATGCCGCACAGCGCGCCGAGCTCAAGGTTGGCGTCGGTGGCGACGATATCGTGAGACAACGCGTCGCTGAGATCGACCAGCCGCCGCGGCGCGACGACCTCGTTCTTCATCAACTGCAACAAATCTGTCCCGCCGGCGATGAAGGCGTCGCCATCTCGCCACGCCGCTCCGGGCGCGATCAGTTCAAAGGTCTGCATGGCTCAGCCCTTCCGACTGGCGGCGGCGTCCCGGATCGCCGCGACAATGTTGGGGTAGGCGCCGCAGCGACAGATATTGCCGCTCATCCACTCGCGGATTTCATCGTCTGATCCCGTGTGTCCCTCATCGATCAGCGCGGCGGCGGACATGATCTGGCCGGGCGTGCAGTAACCGCATTGCAGGCCGTCATGCTCCAGGAACGCGGCCTGCACCGGATGCAACGCGTCGCCGTGCGCGAGGCCCTCGATCGTGACGATCGATTTGCCCTCGCAACGCTGCGCCAGAGTCAGGCAGGCCAGCACGCGCTCTCCGTCGATATGCACCGTGCATGCGCCACACGAACCGTGATCGCAGCCCTTTTTCGTGCCGGTCAGTTCCGTCTGCTCGCGCAGAGCGTCCAGCAACGTCGTGCTGGGTTCCAGCGCCAGGGCCATGCGTTGCCCATTGATATTCAACCCGGTCTCGGCCTGAGCCGGATTGAGTGCGGCGGGGTTGCTGGGAGGCGCGGCGGCGTGTCCGGCGCGCGAGGCGAGCGGCAACACGCCAAGCCCGGCAACGGTGCCGAGAACGTGGCGTCGTGTTGGCGCGGCAGGATCCATGGCTTAGCTCTCCTGACGGTTCAGCCCGTACAACCGCCAGAGCATGGAAAGGTTGCCGTCCGCCCGGGATCGCGCGGTCCGCTGCTATCTTCCAGACCGCTATTGAGCCCGCGGACCACCCGACCCTATATCTCCCGTTGAATTCGAACTCTCCCGCCTCCGGCACATCATCATGGGCCGGGCCGCGCCAATGGCCGGTCCAGGCCCGCGGTGGCGTGAGGAGCCGGCCAGGAAGGCGCTGAACATGGCCAGTTACCAATATGTCTACGTGATGAAGGATCTGACGAAGGCTTTTCCCGGCGGACGGGAAGTCTTCAAAGGCATTACTTTGTCCTTCCTCCCCGGTGTGAAGATCGGCGTACTGGGCGTCAACGGCGCCGGCAAATCGACCCTGATGAAGATCATGGCTGGCATCGAAACCGAATACGGCGGCGAGGCCTGGGCCGCCCCCGGCGCGACCGTCGGCTACCTGGCGCAGGAACCGAAGCTGGATCCGGACAAGACGGTCGGCGAGAACGTCGAGGAAGCCTTCACCGACCTGAAAGCCGCGCTCACCCGGTTCAACGAAATCTCCAACAGATTCGCCGAACCGATGAGCGACGAGGAGATGAACACCCTGCTGGTCGAGCAAGGCGATCTACAGGAGAAGATCGACAGCCAGGACGGTTGGGAACTCGACCGGCGTGTCGATATCGCGCTGGACGCGCTGCGCTGCCCGCCAGCCGATGCCAAGGTCACCACGCTGTCAGGCGGTGAGCGGCGCCGGGTCGCGCTGTGCAAGCTGCTACTGGAGAAGCCCGACCTGTTGCTGCTGGACGAGCCCACCAACCACCTGGACGCCGAGAGCGTCGCCTGGCTGGAAAAGACACTGCACGATTACGCGGGCACCGTCATGGTGGTGACCCATGATCGCTACTTCCTGGACAATGTGACCAACTGGATCCTGGAAATCGAGCGCGGCCGCGGCTATCCGTTCGAGGGCAATTACTCGACCTGGCTGGGGCAGAAGTTGAAACGCCTGCGCCAGGAGGAAAAAGAGGAAAGCGCCCGCCAACGCGCGCTGTCCGCCGAGGAAGAGTGGATCCAGTCCTCGCCGCGCGCGCGGCAGACCAAGAACCGGGCGCGTATTCAACGCTATGAGGAGTTGCAGCAGAAGTCGCTGGAACAGGCGGGCAGCGTCGCCGATATCGTCATTCCGCCCGGTCCGCGTCTGGGCAACATCGTGATCGAGGCCGAGGCCGTGCGCAAAGGCTACGGCAACAACCTGCTGATCGACGATCTGAACTTCAAACTGCCGCCGGGCGGCGTGGTCGGCGTGATCGGTCCGAACGGCGCCGGCAAGACGACATTGTTCCGGATGATCACCGGTCAGGAACAGCCTGATTCCGGAACGTTACGCGTCGGCGATACTGTCAAACTGGGCTATGTCGATCAGTCGCGCGACAGTTTGAACCCGGATCGGACCGTGTGGCAGGAAATCTCCAACGGCGAGGAAGTGATTTATCTGGGTAAGCGCGCCATTCAATCGCGCGCTTACGTCGCCGCGTTCAACTTCAAGGGCTCCGACCAACAGAAGAAAGTCGGCATCCTGTCGGGCGGCGAGCGGAACCGCGTGCATCTGGCGAAGATGCTGAAGCAGGAACACAACGTCATTCTGCTGGACGAACCGACCAACGACCTGGACGTCGATACGCTGCGCGCGCTGGAGGAAGCGCTGACGGAATTCGCCGGCTGCGTCGTGATCATCAGCCATGACCGGTGGTTCCTCGACCGGCTGGCCACTCACATCCTGGCCTTCGAGGGCGACAGCCACGTGGAATGGTTCGAGGGCAACTTCCAGGCCTATGAAGCCGACAAGCGCCGCCGTCTGGGCGCCGACGCGACGGAGCCGCACCGGATCAAGTACCGGCCGCTGGCGCGATGAGAGCGTGGGGTCGGCGATTTAATGTTTCAGTGTCTTCGATTGAACTACCGCGCCGGCTCGGAACAATGCAGGCAACCGGGGCGCTCCGCAGGGCTTTCGCGACGCCGGACCGGAACGCCTCGCGCAGCCATCCCTGATCCTTCTCCCGCCAGGCGCACAGTTTGGCGATGGCGATATCCTCGGCGCTGGGACACAGAGCGGTCGCAAGACCATCTGGCGTCGTGTACTCCCTTGCACGATCCCGCCAGTTCAGCGGCATGACGGCGGTCCGTTCACTGACGCCGTCGCCGTAGTAACCGAAGGTCCGATGGAACTGCGAGTCTCGTCCGATCGAAGCATCGATCAGGTCGGAGACCCAGTCGGGATCAGGCGCATCCTCGACATAAATGTCGATTTCTTCGGTCATCATCATGGCAACCGGAATGTGTTTCGCCGTGGCGATCACCGCGCCGGTGCCGACCATCACGAACCGGCTGTGTCCCGACAACGATGCGGCGGCGCGTAGAATGTGGTCGATGTCAGGGCGCCGCAACATTCGGATGCGCGATTAATTCAGCGATTTCCCGTGAGGTCAGCCCGCTGCCGAACACCGGCCGTGTCTCCCGCAGCAAGCGCCCGCGCGGACTGTCCTCAGTCAATGCCGCGGCGATCTCGGCTGGAGACCGTGACAGTAGTTCCCGCCACATCGTGGCATACTCATGCTGGTGCGGGTCGGGCGCCATTCGCCTTCCGACAAACTGCCTGGCGTCCGCGATCATGGATGGGTCGGCCAGAAGCCGGCGCGCCACTTCGCTGGCCTTCAGGAAGTCGATCCACTCATGCCTGTCGTGAAAGCGAATGGTCATGATGTCACCTTACCGGCTTACCTTCGCACGGCGCAACAACGTCGAGCCGCGCTTTGCCCGACGACGGAGCCGCGCTGGATCAAGTCCCGGCCGCGGGCGCGGTCGGTGCTGGCTCCCGCCCGTCGGGCGCCAAATTGCTTGGCGAACACAGTTTAAGCAGGTAAAGACTAGTCTGACTAGTCAGTCAGGAAGATGAACGATGCCAGGCCAGTCCGCTCCCCCTCAAAGCGCCGATATCTGGCCGCTCCATGACGCCAAGGCGCGCTTCAGCGAAATCGTCCGGCGCGCGGTCGAGCAAGGACCGCAACATGTGAGCGTCCGAGGCGAACCGGCTGTCGTCGTGATCTCCGAAAAGACCTTCGCGGAGCTTACCGCCGCGCGTCCGTCGCTCGTCGATTCGTTGCTGGATGGCCCTGTTTGGCCCGACGATCTGGTCGAAGCCGTCAATGCTCGCTCCAAAGACACCGACCGTGACGTCGATCTCTGATGTATCTTGTTGACACCAACGTCCTTTCCGAAGCCCGTCGCGGTTCACAGGTCGCTCGAGACTGGCTCCGATCGGTTGACCCCACCGCGGTGTATTTGAGCGTCATCACGCTTGGCGAGATCATGAAGGGAATCGCGCTGAAAGGGCATATCGACCCGGTCCAGGCCACGGCCCTGACCGTTTGGCTGGAACACCTGCGGCGGGATCACGCGAGCCGGATACTCCCGATCAGCGACCGCGTGGCGCTTGAGTGGGGCCGTCTGGCCGCGATCCGGCCTCGTGGCGTCGTGGATGGGCTGATCGCGGCGACCGCCGCCGTTCATGGTCACATCGTCGTGACCCGCAACGTCGTGGATTTCGCCGGCACCGGCCTCGCGGTCGTCAATCCGTGGGATGAGCCGACGGAACATGGCGCACCGAAGTGAGAGTCGACCGGTTATTGTCATGAGGCGGGCCAGCGCCTGGGTTGAATTCTGGGCAAGTCAAGTGGAGCACGCACATGTGCCAGGGCAATCGCTCGAACCAACTACGGGTTATCGACCCTTCCAGGCCGGGGGCTTGTTTGGCCAAGATAAGATTTTTGCCACGGATGGGACACAGATACACACGGATATTCATTGCAATTTCAGCGGCAATGCCTCGGGCAGCCGGCAAGGTTAGCCAAGGTTCCGCGATTCCCATGAATATCCGTGTACATCTGTGGAGA
>Ga0182013_10007630_pt1 | contig 11861 bp, 7 predicted proteins | sample 612S2MmetaG_FD_120487 | JGI IMG/M metagenome (GOLD analysis project Ga0182013, IMG submission 120487) | Permafrost microbial communities from Stordalen Mire, Sweden - 612S2M metaG | ecosystem: Environmental > Terrestrial > Soil > Wetlands > Permafrost | place: Sweden: Stordalen | collected...
CGTAGCGTTCAGCATGTTGCCAAAGTTCTAATTGTGCCAGGGTTTGGTTGGTAAACGAGTTGCTCATTACAAACGATGGGTGGCCTGTTGCACAACCTAAGTTAACCAAACGGCCTTCAGCCAATACGATAATGTCTTTCCCGTCAAGCGTATATTTATCAACCTGAGGTTTAATAACATCTTTGGTTTTACCGTAGTTAGTATTTAACCATGCCATGTCAATTTCGTTATCGAAGTGGCCGATGTTACATACAACTGCGTTATGCTTCATAGCTTTAAAGTGCTTATCCTGGATAATATCGCAGTTACCGGTAGCAGTTACAATAATATCAGCCTCTTTAATGGCAGTATCCATCTTCTTCACTTCGTAACCTTCCATAGCGGCCTGTAAAGCGCAGATAGGGTCAATTTCGGTTACAATTACACGTACACCAGCATTGCTCAATGAATCAGCCGAGCCTTTGCCCACATCGCCGAAACCTGCAACAACAGCCACTTTACCGGCCATCATTAAGTCGGTAGCACGGCGGATAGCATCTACCAACGATTCGCGGCAACCGTATTTGTTATCGAATTTAGATTTGGTAACAGAGTCGTTAATGTTAATGGCAGGTAATAACAAAGTGCCATTCTTTTCGCGTTCGTATAAACGGTGAACACCGGTAGTGGTTTCTTCCGAAATACCACGGATGCCTTGTACCAGTTCAGGATATTTATCAAATACCATGTTGGTTAAATCGCCACCGTCATCCAATATCATATTCAAAGCCTTTCCACCTTCAAAAGCGAACAGGGTTTGTTCAATACACCAGTCAAATTCTTCGTTGTTCATTCCCTTCCAGGCATATACCGGAAAACCTGCTTCAGCTATGGCAGCAGCAGCGTGGTCTTGTGTAGAGAAGATATTACATGAACTCCAGCTAACTTCAGCGCCCAGTTCTTTCAGGGTTTCAATCAAAACCGCGGTCTGGATGGTCATGTGTAAACAGCCGGCAATACGGGCACCTTTTAAAGGTTTGTCTTTACCGTGAGTTGCACGTAGCGACATTAAGCCCGGCATTTCAGCTTCAGCAAGCAAAATTTCTTTTCTGCCCCAGGCAGCAAGGCTCATATCTTTTACTTTGAATTTCTCTTTAGTCTCCATTGTTGATGACATAGGTTTTTGATTTTAAGTGCGCAAATATAGTGTTTTGAATTGAGAATACTTAATGGCCTTTACCAGCCTGTAAAGCACGGCTAATCAAACACTAATCTTAAAAATACGGGCGGATTAAACCTTTAAGGTTTCGGCATTGCCAATTGCCCGGCTAAAACCTGAAAGGTTTTGCGCTTTTGGTTAAGTCAATGACATTGAGTTCGATAGTAATTTATGCTTGCAAAACCTCCGCCACCACAAACACACTGCCGACAACCATTATAAGGTCGTCTTTACCGGCGTGCTGTTTTGCAGCCTTTAGTGCCTTGCGTACAGACGAATAAGCCCCGCCAATCAGCTTATATTTAGCTGCTTGTTCCTGAAGTTGTTTTGCATCCATCGCCCTGGGGATGTTGGCATTGCAGAAATAATAGATAGCCTTTTCCGGCAATAACGAAAGATTGGTTGAAATGTCTTTATCTCCTACTGTACCATAAACGAAATGCAGCTTATTATACTTCAGATTGGCAAGGCCCTGCTTCAATTCTCTTAACCCGCCTTCGTTATGTGCGCTGTCGAAAATGATGAATGGCTTTTTACGCATTACCATCCAACGGCCAATAAATGAGGTGTTGCCTGTTACGTTTTTGAGCCCCCGGTGAATAGCCTTCCCCGAAATTTTTACCTTCAGTTTTTGCAGTTCTTCAATAGCAGCTAAAGCCGTATTGATATTCTTTTTTTGATAAGTGCCCTGCAAGTCAGTCTTCATATTCAGGTTGCGCTTTTTAGCATCAGCAAAAACGATTTTTGATTTGGTTTGTCTGGCTTTTTTAACGAAAACAGGTTTCGTTTCTTTCTGCGTTTCGCCAATCACTGCCGGTATTTTGGGTTTTATAATGCCGGCCTTTTCTGCAGCAATTAAGGGTAAAGTATTACCTAAAAACTGCTGGTGGTCAAAGCTGATGTTGGTAATAACCGAAAGTAAAGGCGTTACAATATTTGTTGAGTCAAGCCGGCCGCCCATGCCGGTTTCGAGCACTACAAAATCGGTTTCCTTCTCTTTAAAATAAGCAAAAGCCATGGCATTGGTTATTTCGAAAAAAGAGGCGTTAATGGTTTTAAATTTGTCGATATTTTCGGTTACAAAACGTGTTATAAATTTTTTGTTTATTAGTTTGCCGTTTATTTTAATCCGTTCGCGGTAATCGGTATAATGAGGCGAAACAAATACACCCACCTTATACCCCTGCTCCTGCAAAATGGATGCAATAATATGTGTTACTGAACCTTTGCCATTGGTACCGGCTACGTGTATAAAGCGCAGATCGTTTTGCGGGTTCCCGAGTATACCGCAAAGCTCAATAATGTTGTGCAGGTCTTTACGGTAAGCCGATGCGCCTGTTTTTTGAAACATCGGCAATTGCTCAAGCAGGTAATGAAGTGTTTCTGAATAATTCAAAACGGAATGATTTAGTAATTGGATAAGTAAGGTACGAAAGTAAAAAAATGAACCGTGTATTGCTACAACTCCAGGCTTGGTGGTAAAAACAAAACGGACACAGGTTGCCCTGTGTCCGTTAAATGATATAAGCAGGCTAACCTGTTATTTAATGTTGGTTATAAATACCTTTTTGGTTATAATTTCATTATCGTTTTTAACCATTACAATCATATATGCAGCCTCAATATTATTTATCTCTTTCTGATAAACTACATTGTTAACTACCTTATCGTTGCTTATTTCCTGGCCCAGTATATCGTAAATTATCACCGTTGCATCGCTCAGTTGTGTGGCAGTAAAGTCAACATATACTTTGTTGTCATGACTCCAAATCTTCAGGCTGTTTGCCCCGCTTATATTATTTAAGCCGGTGGCGCTTGTATTAACAGTAATGTTCTCTGTTTTGGTTGAACTGCAACCTGATGGGCTGGTTACTGATAAACTTACCTCGTAAACTCCTGCCTGGGTATAGCTTACTGATGTAGTTGTACCGGTGGCTACTGTACCGTTGCCAAAGTTCCATTGATAAGTGCTGGCCCCTGTTGTGGTTGAAGTTAAGATTACATTTTGTCCTGTTTGCACCGTACTGCTGCTTTCCTGGAATCCTGCGGTTATCATCTCAGGGCCGTTTACTGTAATTGTTTTGGTTACTGTATAGCTGTTGGTGTCAATTAAAGTAAGGGTGTAAGTTCCGGCTGCTACTCCAACTGTTACCTGCTGGCTCTGGTTTAATGTGCCGCTTGTAATTATAGCATTGCTGCTACCGGTTAACGTGTAATTCCAGTTGGCAGTGCCAGGTTGTTGTATGCTTATAGTACCTGCTTCATTACAACTTGCATCGGCAGTGGTTATTACAGCAGGTGGGGTAAAGTGCAGTACAAACCTGTTCCAGTTATCGGCGCTGTCTGTGGTAAAGGTGTAATCCCCGTTCCTTACGTTATACATTACGTTTAGCGCCTTATCTTCCAGGAAAATATAGCTGGTAGGGTCAAAAGTATTCAGGCCGTTAAATGTAAGTTGGTAAGTGCCGTTTTTACCCGGCTCAAATCCCATTGGTACGGTGCTGGTAGTTGCTTCATCCTGCAACACATTTATCGCCATCCACTTATTGTTGTTTACGGTATATAAAGTATGCCTGCCCAGCGAGCCTGGGAATTTGGCTGCATCTAACTGCATATCAAAAGTATCTGTAGCATCAGGGTTAAAGGCCACGGTGGTTTGGTCAAGCATACCATTTGCGACATTAGCAGCAACAATATTTAACTGGTTGGCATTTTGTGCAAAGAAGGTGTGCGGCGTTCTTACCAGGTCTAACGAACTCATAGTAAAGGTTGCACTTCCACCTGCGTTTGTTTTGTGTACCATAAAGGCCTGGAATGGCGCAACGTTAGCACTATATCCCATAAGGCCGGGTTGATAAGATCCGGCATAAAGACCATTGGCGTTCCATATCTGTATTTGATTATCAAAGCCCGTAGGTACAGCGTTAAGATTAAGCGAAGCTAAATACGGATTAGATACCAATTGCCAGCCTGAGCTTTCAGTATGGCCCTGCAAAGTAGTATTGGTCCATCCGCTATTGGTTAAGCCAGGTAGTGAGTAACTCTCATTCAGGTTTGCCGTGCCGTTTAATACCACTTTACCACTATCTGATTTTACCACAGAATATCCCACACCGTTTTGAGCGCTTCCGGTGGTTAACACCTTCCATTGCTGCATACCGCATTGGGCTCCGTGTGTTTCATCTAAACTGAATACGGTGCCATAAGGCGAGGAGTAGTTCACTTCCAGCTCGCTGCAATTCTGGTCCTGAATATAGCCAGGTGTTCCACTTGCTCCGAATTGTGCTAATGAAGGTGTGTTAACCGGGCTGCCCATATAGTGCTGGTTAAAGGTAAGCGATGTTGCATAATAGCGCTCGGCAGTAATATTACCGCTAAGGGTACCGGTATAACCAGGTTCGAAATTATCAATGATAGCTACGCTATCAACTGTATTGCTTTTAAACGTTAATGTACCACTGGTAGCAGTAAAATTGCCTATAGTCAGATCCAGCGAGGTATATAAATCTATGGCTGAACCACTTTGCATACTAATTCCGGCACTGTTAGCTGTCATTAATTCCTGCATTTGGGTGTAGCCGCTTATTGTCTGAGTCTGAGTGCCATTTAATACCACAATGCCCGAGCCGCCTATAATTGCGGCAATTCCAGTGCCACCTGTCCAGCTTCTGCAAACGTTCATATTTGCCGAATTCAAAGTTAATCGTGCGCTGGCACTAATTTGAACGTTACCAACCTGCACAGCTGTGCTGATTATAGGCGCAATAATGGTATTTGGTATAGTTACATCAACGGCGCAATCATTTGGTCCGCCAATTGGTGCAGTAGGGGTCCAATTGCCCGGGTCTGTCCAACTGGTGCCGTTTGTTCCCGTCCAGGTATATGCTGCGGTAGTAGTTACTACTACGCTGGTAGTAGCAGTTGCGGTGCAACCAAGGGCGGTTGTTGCAGTAACGGTATATACTCCGGTCATGCCAACAGTTGCAGTATCAATGACATCAGTTTGGCCACTGCCTGAATAGCTGAGCGGGCCCGACCACTGATAACCGGTAGCCCCGCCTGAGCTGGCAGAAAGCATGACAGATTGCCCCGCTACATATGGACCGGTATTTGAAGCCGCAGCACTTGTTAATACATTTACCGTTACACTGCGGATAGCTGTATTGGCAGTACCGCAAGTACTGCTTGTTATTGCACAGTAGTATGAATTGGATGATGTTAAATTGCCCGGCGCATAAGTACTTGCAGTTTCTCCATTTACCGCAGCTGAACCATTATACCATTGATAAGTATAGGTTCCTGAGGCACCCGTACCGGTTGCCGTATAAGTTCCGGGTGCCGAGTTGTAGCAAACAGGCGATGTGCCGCCGCTAATACCTGCAGCAAGAACCGCAGGTTGCGTTACTGTAACTGAAACCGGGGCAGGAGCTATACAACCGTTGTTATCCTGAATCAACACACTATATGTGTTTGGGGCAAGCGGGGTGATGGGAGAAACAGAATAGGGGAAAGGCCCCGACCCTGTTAAAGAATAGGTATAAGGAGATGCCCCTGATGTTGCAGTAATGGTTATTTGACCGTTAGACGAATCATGGCAGATAACATTGGTACCCGAAGCTGTAAATGTGGGCAGTGGATTTATAATAATGGTGGTGGTACTGGTTTTACCAGGATAAGAGGGTGCAGAACCTGCTACCCTAACTTGGTAGTTTCCGGTTGTACTGACTGAGGGAAGAGTGCCTGATATAGTGCCTGATATAACAGTACTGGTAAGCGAACCCAGAGTTACCGGGCTGGTAAAACTACCTGAGGCATCTGATAACTGCGCCGTATAAATATTTGATGGGTCAACATAACCAGCGGCAGTAAAAGGAATATTAATGGCAGAGCCACTGCAAAAAGGGCTGCCGGTAATAGTTCCCGTAAGAATATCTACTTCCGGCTGTTCAAACCCCTGGCTAAGCATATTACTACCCGCGGTTAACGTCGGTGTTAAGGTTTCCCCCATAGTCCATGATAGGTTTACACTGGCAGCGGTTGAATAACCGCCCTGTGTTGGGCTTACAGACGGGCTTAGTGTCTGGGCATACAAACAGAGGCCATACGTACACGTAAACAGAAGCATAAAAAGCCGGGAGATATTTTTGAACTTCATAAGACTGCTATTGAATTATATCAATTTCTATTCCCTCAGTTGTCATTACCACTCAATCACAACAAAACCCGCTGCACCTGCTCCGGCGTTGCCACCGGTCCATGCCCCTCCCCCTCCGCCTCCAAAAGCCGCACCTGCTGCCCCGTTAAAATAACCTGCAACACCAATACCGCCGCCGCCGCCTGCACCAAACATACTTCCTCCACCTGTGCCTGAACCCTGGCTTCCACCTGAACCACCGCGGGCGCCACCGTATGCAGCACCTGCAGCGTATGCCGCAGGTGTTGTTACAGTTACTGAATTTCCACTGGTTAAAGTCATTGCACCTGGAGTGCCACCCCACGTTTGTTCTGCTTCTGTTGTTTGAGGAGCGCCGCCGCCCAGGGATATAAACGTGGTAGGCGTTGCACCGCCAACAACGGTGGTTGTTCCACCGCTTGCCTCGGCACCGCCACCGGTACCAACAGTAATTGTCAGGTTTGGTATGGTGGTGCCGCCAAGGGCAACACTGTTACATGCAGCGCCGCCGCCGCCGCCACCGCCAGCGCTTGTGTTAGTGGGGGCTGCCCCGCCGCCACCGCCACCGGCGCCACTGATCCAAACCTGGGTAATGCCCCCGGGGTTGGTCCAGGTACCAGAAGACGTAAATATTTGCTTTCCGTGAGCAGAACCTACGGTACTGCCCGTTGGACCGGCTATTCCGGTAGGCCCCACTGCTCCGGTTAATCCGGGGGGGCCGGTAATGCCAACTCCATTGTTACCGGTTACACCCACAGGCCCTGTAGCACCAGGTACACCATCCATTCCGCTAGGGCCTGTGGCACCGGTTACGGCTAAGCCATCGCTTCCGCCAGGGCCTGTGATACCAGGCGCACCATCTGTACCACTGGGGCCGGTAGCGCCCGTTGCGCCATCATTTCCTGAGCCTGTTGCACCGGCTAAACCATCATTTCCACTGGGTCCGGTGGCACCTGTTCCGCCATCGTTTCCGGTGGTGCCGGTTACACCTGTAGCACCCGTAGGGCCAAAGGCAGTAACGCCTGTAGCACCCACATTACCTTGTGCCCCTGTTGCTCCCACTGGGCCGGCAACCCCTGTTGGGCCGGTTGCGCCCGGTTCGCTGTTACCGGCAAACAAAGCATAGGGAACACTGAGCAGCAAGGTAGTGCCCATATCAACATAATTTATGCCACCGGTAGGGTCAATTAGAACCTGTAACCATCTTTCGCCGCTTCCCCACGACACACCCGCCAGTGGAGAGTTGGTACCAATGGCATGCGTAATTAATCCAAACTGGTTAGTTGTGTCAGTTGCGGTTTCTGTAAATAATACCGACCCACCAGCCGAGCCATCATGTATCTGAAATTTTATACCTACTACAGTACCCACTGGCAAGGGGGTGCCAGCGGTATTACGTACTATAGCCTGGTAATTAATTTTTTGCGGCGATTGCGCCATTAAAATTGTACCGAATAAAACAAGAGCAAACGGTAGAATCAGTAAACCTTTTTTCATTTATAAACTATTTAAGGGATTGATTTAAGATATGATTAGTGATTTTATCGGTTAACTTATTACCATTCAAGTAAAATGAAGCCTTGTGCACCTGCACCACCTTTGTAGCCGCTATAGTCCCCGCCACCGCCATATCCCTGGCCGGGAAAGCCAACGCCGTGACTTATAGTAATCATTTTAATCACAAGAATCATAGTTCAGACAATTTTTATTGCTTCATAATGAAAGCGAGTTTGAAGTAAGGCGGCAGGCTGGTTGCACTTCCGGTTGTTGTGGCTGCCGTGGTTCCTGTTCCTGTTGTGGTGGCACCCGTTGCCAGCGAACCACTACCGAGAGTATAAGCTGTTGTTGATGCCGCTGTTGTTGTTATATTACCGCTACTAAGAGTAGTGGCCGTTGTTGTGCCGGCGGTAGTTTTTATATTGCCGGTAGCTAGAATATAAGATACTGTTGTTCCGCTTCCTAACGTGCCAGTCCCTGTTGTTGTGGCTGTTGTGGTTCCTGTGCCTGTTGTGGTGGCTGTCGTGGTTCCTGTTCCTGTTGTTGTGGCTGTGGTGGTTCCTGTCGCTGTTGATCCTCCTGCTGTTTTTCCGCTTCCTAATGTTCCAGTCCCTGAAGTAACGGTTGGGTTTTGAAGTTGAAGGGCGGTCCAAGTGTAACTCTGAACAGCACCGTTTGTAGCAGCATTGGCTATCGTATGTCCTGTGCTGGCTCCGCCACCAGTAGATAACTCAAGGACATTACCTGCAGCAGTACTATATCCAATAGCACCGCTAGTAGCTTCCATTGTGGTTCCCGGAATAGTGGCACTGCCACTAAAATATACGGGTTGGTTTCCAAGAGCTACGTTGAGCGCGGGTATAGTACCGGTAACTGTTTCTTGGGCTATCGTTAAAGCAGGTATTGATAAAGCAGGTATTGATAAAGCAGGTACAGATAAAGCAGGTACAGATAATGCAGGTATAGATAATGCAGGTATAGTACCGGTAACACCTATAGCAGGTATAGTCCCGCTAATATCTAAAGCGGGTACCGTTAAAGCAGGTATAGTACCGCTAATATCTAAAGCGGGTACCGTTAAAGCAGGTATAGTACCAGTAACACCTACAGCGGGTATAGATAATGCAGGAACAGTTATGGCAGGTATAGTATGAGTATGCGTTGTTGCACCACCAGTATTACTCATTTCGCCACTGTTTGCTGCGCCCATTATAAACTGCTCAGTGAGGTCCGGCGTACTGTTATTTCCATTACATAAGGCCCAACCAACAAGAGAGCCAGTGCCAAGGCCTGTCCCGTCAAAATTCCATGCCCCTGAATACATAATGATACCGCCCGATGGGGTGGTGCCCGAAACGGAAGTGGCCGTGCCTGCGCTGGCGGCATATAATGCATAAGGCACACTAAGCATTTGCGAAGTACCCATATCTGTATAGTTAGTTCCACCTGCCGGGTCTAACTCAACTTGCATAAATTTGGTAGCTGAACTCCAGGCTATATTGCTAAATACATCGGTTATGTTGCTTCCTCCAATTCCGATACTAAGATTAAACAAACCAAGTTTATTGGTTGTTACACTATGGGTTTCCTGGTAAACAATGGTGCCGCCAGCGCTACCATTGTGAATGGTTAACCTTACTGACATTGCCTGGTTTGAAATAAGATTTCCAGAGGCATCGCGGGCAACCGCCTGGTAAGGAATAGAGGGTGGAGATTGCGCAATAGCAGCATTACATAAAAGCAGCAGGGTAACAAAAAACGTAAAAACTTTTTTCATTGTAATTTCGGTTTAAGTTTGAATTGTATACATCTTTGCGTCGCGTCTTATGATTTGAATCATAGGATATTTGATATTGTAATTTAAGGCATAAGTCAATCGGACGCAATCTGATTTTTTTAAATAATCGGGATTCGCTCACCAGAAATTATGGCAACAAAAACAGGTTCCGATGAGTTATTCAGGCTCATTCACTCACTTTCTAAGGAGGAGAAAGGCTATTTTAAAAAAATCGCCAGCAGACATACTCAACGAGGCAATGTCTATCTCAAATTATTCGAGGCTATTAACAAACAAACGCATTTTGAAGAAGTCTCTTTAAAAAAGTTTTTTGCTAAAGCTGACTTTAAAGATCTGAAGCTGTATTTAAAGGATATGATTATTGATGCTTTGACGCTGTACTATAAAAGCAGTCACTCTCATATCAGGCTCTTTAACCAGTTGCAAAAAATTCACGTGCTAACCATAAAAGGTTTGAGTACGGAAGCTCTTAAAGTTATTGAAAAGACCTTAAAGCTAAGTACCCAAATGGAGCTATTTGATATTACCGGATACCTGCTGCGCATGCAGGTTGATATCAGCACATCGTTGCTTAGCCGGATAGAGAACGTTGAAATGGCAACTACAAACTATCGCCTCAAAATTAAAGAAGCGATAGAAGGGGAGGCAAACCTGGTAGCTAATGAATTTTTAAATATTGACTGGTTTATAGCTTCGAAAAAACATAATAAAAGCAACGGCCCGCTTAATCTTGAATCAGAAAGAGGTAATGTAAGTGCCTTTCCGGCAAACTCATTGAGGGCACAAATGGAAAAGTTGAACGCACTCAAAGCCATTTATCATATGGAGGGTAATGCGCTTGCCCGATATGAGGCAACTAAAAAGGCTATGATTACAGCGGAGCAATTCCGGGAACTTCACGATAGTTCATTTAATATAGTTTCGCCCGTTTGCAACCATGTGGTAAGCTGTAATATGTTGGGCAAATATGATGAAATAAGAAGCCTGTGTGACCAACTGTTGAAGGATGAAACTAACATACAGATGTATAACAACATGGCATTTTCAAATGTCAACTTTATAAGAATAGCCCTATATTATCGTGATGGGGAATTCAGCAATGGCCTCTCTGAAATACTAGGGCCCAGAATAGCACCTATGCTTGATTTGCTAAAAAGCAAAAGCAGTGTTTTAGCTCTCGGTTTTCAGGAGCTAAAGATTGTTTTGTTGTTTGCTAACGGAAAATACAGAGAGTGCTGGATAGCGTTACAAGAAATGCGCGGGGAGCTAAAAAAAGATAAATCCACTATCGCAAGCATAATGATGTTAGAATTGATGATACAAACTGAGATGGGGAATTTTCGGTTGCTTCCGGCAATGGTTAAAAAGGCTGAAAAAGAATTAATCAGTCTTAAATTGATGAAAGAACATTACCGGCTTTTGCTCAGTTTTTTTAAAGAAGTTTCAATTTATAATTTGCAGAAGAAGGCGGCCCTGACTCTGAAACAATTAAAGAAAATTCAGGCTGATAGCCACACCATGCTACCACGGGTATTCGGTTTTGGCAGGTACGATCTCTGGCTGGAAACAAAACTTACTGCAAAAACGCTGGCAGAACTTACAATAAATGCGAATAGAACAGCGTAAATATCAACCACTTTTCGATTCTTCCATGTTAAATGGTACCCTAAGCATTTTAGAATCTAATTGGTATATCTTCTGTGTTGTTTAAAATGATGTAGTTATTTACAAATCCCTGACAAATATAGGATCATTTCCATATTATTAACGGCTGCGTATATTTTTGCCATTGGTGACCTTTATGACGTTATATTGGAAAATCCGGTCTCAAAAGTCATCTAAAGACGGGGCCAATTGAGCATCCATTTATAAAATTATCAAACCTTTGAGCCATGCCTAAAGCTTTGAATCGTAAGGCGTTAGCCCAGATAAGATATGGTCAGAAATTTCCGACCTTCCTTGATTTGAAATTCCGGCATGAAGTGGTCAAAGCCTCCGGCTCTTCCACAAGCCTTCTTTCCGGGCTGAAAAACGAAAATATTAGACTGTAATTGCGTGCAAATAATTAAGTTGCAATAAATTACATAATGTCATATACGGCACATGTTGTGGCAATTATGGTGCATAAATTTGGTAAAAATAAATTATCGAAATTGTGTTATAAGCCTATTTTGCTGGCGCAATAAACTTAATAG
>Ga0182013_10007632_pt1 | contig 11860 bp, 11 predicted proteins | sample 612S2MmetaG_FD_120487 | JGI IMG/M metagenome (GOLD analysis project Ga0182013, IMG submission 120487) | Permafrost microbial communities from Stordalen Mire, Sweden - 612S2M metaG | ecosystem: Environmental > Terrestrial > Soil > Wetlands > Permafrost | place: Sweden: Stordalen | collected...
AGGCAAATAGACGCGGTTGAGATTGCGATAGTCCAAGCCGCAGTCTTGAAGGTGGTTGTTGATTTGCAGCGCGGCGCATATTGCGTCCGAAGCGGGCCACGTCGAACGGCTCTCGCCGTGCACATCCAGCACGAAGCGACCGACCGGCATCGCCGAGAGGGCGCAATACGACATCAAATCCGCCCAATCTTTGTAGCGTCGCTTGGAAGCGTCGAGGCGAAAGGCGCGCAACAAGTCCAGCGCGTGCTCGGGCGAGAGTCCACGCTCCGCGAGCGCGCGCCGCAAGGCCGCCGACTGCGGATTGGCGCCCGGGTGATCTTCGCCAACGAGGTCGGCCTCCATGCGATCGAGCAACTCGATTTTCTCTGCGGCCGTCAGCGAGGCGTGATCCGCGACATCGTCGGCGACGCGCGCGAATTCGTAGAAAGCCAGAATTGGCCGACGGTGTTGTGCTCGGACGAGCAAGGACGCCACCGGGAAATTCTCGTCTCGATGGGTTTTGCCCGATCGCAATTCGCTGGCGCTCGTCATGGGGCCTCTGTTGCACGCGACTGCACGCGGCCCTTCCAAAGACCGCCCCGCCCCCGCACGGATTGATAAGCGGATTCCAGCGTGAAGGCCATGTAAACGAGCGCGATCGCCGGCAAGATCGGTCCCCACAGCGGCGACAATCCGTAGAACCGGAGGGTCGGCCGAAAGGCGACCGCCATGATAGCCCATGCGAGAAGCCCAAAAATCTGTGCGGCGCCGTGGCCGAAGAGCGCCGCAAGCACGGGGACGACGAAGACGACAGCCAGCCCCGCCAGAGCGACCGCGAGCAGAAGCGGCGAATGGCGAAGCTGGGCGTAGGCGGAGCGAACGACCATCCGCCGGATCTCGGCGATCGTCGGATAAGGTCGAATGCTCGTCACGCGCTCGCTGAGGCTGAGGCGTATCGGCCCCTGCCTCTTCAGAAGGCGCGCCATGGCGCAATCGTCGATCAAGGAACCGCGTATGGCCTCGACGCCTCCAGCGGCCTGAAGCGCTTTGCGGCGCACCAGCATGCAACCGCCTGCCGCCGCCGCCGTCGCGCGGCGTCGGTCGTTCACCCAGGAAAAGGGATAAAGCATCTGAAAGAAGAAGATGAAGGCGGGAATGAGCGCCCGCTCCGCCAGGCTCTCGCAACGCAACCTGGCCATCATGGAGAACAGTGCAAGACCCTCGCTCAGCGACTGCGAAACCAGGCGACGCAACGCATCGGGCGGATAGACGATGTCGGCGTCGGTCAGAAGCAGGAATTCGGGCGCCGCTGTCGTCGCGCGCTCGACGCCCTGCTTCACAGCCCACAATTTTCCGGTCCAACCGGCCGGAGGCGCGGCGCCAGCAACGATCGTCAATCGGTCCACGCCGCCAATCGCAGCAGCCGCAAGCCTGGCAACGTCTGTAGTGCCGTCGACGCTTTCGTCATCAACCACAATGAGCGAGAACGACCCGGGATAATCTTGACCCAGCAGCGACCCGACAGTTTGGCCGACGCCGGCGGCTTCGTCGCGCGCCGGAATGACGGCGATGACGTCGGGCCAGACAATCGGGGAAGGGCCGCCGCCGTCGCGTTCCCCTGCGCACCAAAAGCCGCCGCGCCCCGCCACCAAGTAAATCCAGATGACGAGCGCAACGACGGCGACCAGACTTGCAACCATCGGCAGGTTCTCGGTAGGCGCCAAAGTCCATTGTACTACCAGAGCCGACGCAGTGGCAAAAGTTCAAACATCCTTCAGAACTGTCGCGAGCCAGGAGGGCTGCCCGCCAGCGTTGAACAGTCTGTGGCGCCGCGCCGGCTTACGTGCGACAGGCTGTTTGGAGCGAGAAGGCAAGCGCCCTCGGCATTGCCCGGGCAGACGCGTCAGCGCATCGTTCGTTTGACGCAAACGCGGAGACCTGGACAAAACTATGAACGAGTCGTGGAAACGGGTTATGTGAATTGGCGAGCGGCGCCCTATTCATTCGATCCGAAAGGGCATGCCGCTGTCGACGGAGGCTATCGATGAGCGTTTCCCCTGAAGCCTTCCTGTCGCTGCTGAAGAGCGTGGCCAGCGACACCGAGACGATGCTGGGCGAGCTTCTAACGCAGGCGCCTATCGCGGGCGAGCGCGGTCGCCCCGCGCGTCTGCTCGAGGCGATGCGCTATTCGAGCCTGAACGGCGGCAAACGCATCCGCCCCCTGCTGGTCGTTGCGAGCGGCAATCTGTTCGGCGTTCCGCGGCAGCGGTCGCTGATGGCGGGAGCGGCGCTCGAACTCATCCATTGCTACTCGCTGGTTCATGACGATCTGCCGGCCATGGACAATGACGATATGCGGCGCGGCCGTCCCACAACTCACAAAGCCTTCGACGAAGCGACCGCCATCCTTGCCGGGGACGGCCTGCTCACGCTGGCTTTCGACGTGGCCGCGCGTCCCGCGGTCCATCCCGAGGCTGAGGTGCGCGTCAATCTGGTCGGCGCGCTGGCGCGCGCCGCGGGCGTCGGCGGCATGGTCGGCGGTCAACTGCTCGACCTCGCCGCGGAGGGACGTTTCGCTGACGGCAAGCCGCGTGCGCTCGACGAAATGGCGATCGGCGCATTGCAGGCGATGAAGACTGGCGCGCTGTTGCAATTCGCCTGCGCGGCTGGCGCGATTCTCGGCAAGGCCAGCGTTGCGGAACGCGATGCGCTCGATCGGTATGGCGCGTCCGTCGGCAAGGCGTTTCAAATCTCTGACGACCTGCTCGACGTGGAAGGCGACAGCGCGACGCTCGGCAAGGCCGCCGGCAAGGACGCGGCCGCCGGCAAGGCGACGCTGGTCGGGATCCTTGGCGTGGAGACCGCCAAGGCGCGCCTCAAAACCCTCGTCAGCGAAGCGGGCGCGGCTCTGGCGCCGTTCGGCGAGCGGGCGCAAACGCTCGTGGAGACGGCCAAGTTCATCGCGGAACGAGGGAAGTAGGAACGCGGGGACGCCAGGCGCCCAGTGTACGGGGCGTCGCATGGAATGCGCTGGGGGGCCGCTGCCGCGCTTGCCGACAATGCGCGTCGCTGGGTCGGGAGTGGCGGCAACGCCAAGGCGTCGTGAATTTGCGCCGGAACCGCCGCCATTTTGGCGAATGTCGGATCAACAGGCAACCGAGCCGGCGCTCTTCCGAAGTCGGCCCATGAGTAGATTCCGAGACTGCCGCCGACGCGCGCCTTTGTCTAACTTGGTTCGGCCAAAAAGAGGTATGGCCGGACGAACCCAATATCGGAGAGGAAAATGCGCAAGCTCGCTTTGCTGGTCGCCGCCATGGCGACGCTGTCGGCAGTAGCCCTGACATCGACCGCGGCCGACGCCGGTTGCTACCGGCTCGGCCTGACCGGTTATCATTGGTATCATTTCTGCGCCGGTCCTCGCGACCTCTACCCACATCAGCGCGTGTGCCATAACGGTCATTGCTGGTACCGCTAGCGCGCATAAGGCTTGTCTCGTCGCCAGTCGAACGAGACAGGCTGGCGGGATGCGGCGGCAAGTTTCATGCGGAGATTTCTCGGCTTTTGGCCGGTGAGCTTTCGTTGACGCTCGCTGACCTCGGAGAGGCCGTGCGCCCTGCGCCGAGGTCTGATCCCACCCAATGATGCAGTCGTCTCGTCGCGGGGATACGCTCTCAATGGCTACGAACCGACGTTCCGACAGCGATCGCGTTCCAGGAAGCGCCGAACAATCCATCATTGGCCACTGGCTGCTCTTTCTTGTCGAAGGAGCAACCCTCGTTTTGCTGGGCTTCTTGGCAATCGTCGTCCCATCGATCGTCAGTGTGAACGTGACGATTGTTTTGGGTTGGCTCTTTCTCGTCAGCGGAGCCGTGGGGTTGGCGACGACCTACTGGGCGCGACAGGCGCCGGGGTTCTGGTGGTCGCTCGTATCAGCCTTGCTCGCGATTTCTGTCGGCGCCCTTCTGATCGCCAACAAATCGCAGGATCTGTACGGCGGTTTGATGGGATGGCCGTTTGAGAATCTCGGCCCAATGCGGCTGATATTGGTTCTGTTCTTCCTGGTCGAGGGAGGCGCGTCGATCATGTTCGCTTTCGAACACCGACGTCAGTTCTCTGGGCGCTGGGCCTGGATGTTGGCGAGCGGGTTCGTCGACATCGTCTTGGGGAGCATCATTATTTTCGATCTTCCGGGGACCTCGGCGTGGACCATGGGCCTGCTCGTCGGCATCAACATGATTCTTGGCGGCGTCGCCCTGAGCGCGATGGGACTGCACGCTCGCACGGAACATGGCGGCTCGAACGCAATTCCTCTGCGCGACGCGTGATTGATTTCGGCCGTGTCGCTGAGATGGACAGCTTAGCGCTTTATATCGCTTGCGCGTCGCCAATCGACGATGTGGGGCCAGGGCTCTGGCCTTGCGGGCGCGACGCCCGCGCCCGAGGCGCCTCGCCGATGAATCGAGAGCCGAACCGACTGAATCGGATGGCGACTGTCGCCGCGAAGGCAAAGAGCAGCGTGCCGCCGAAAACAATCACGGCCTTCGCGATGGCGGACAACGGAGCGTCCAGCAAGGCGTATTGCAGCCACACCAGTGGGGCATAGTGCAGCAGATAGAGGCCGAAGGCGTTCCTCGACAAGCCGTCTAACAATCGCGAACGAATTGCGCCGAAGCGCAGGCAAGCCGCCGTCACGAAGAAGAAGCTGCTCGCGCCGGCCAGCGCAAAGCTGGCGCCGGCTGCGATTTGCAGCATCAGCGGGGCGCCGGTCGCATAGGTCAATGTCAGGCCGGTGAGCCCCATCCAGAGCAGCAGCGAAACGAACGCGCATGGAAGCCAGACGTTCCAGCGCCGCGCCAGCATCCCCTCGGGGGCGAGCAGGCCGCGCTCGAGGCCGTGCGCACCCACGCCGAAACCCGCCAGGTAATAGACGGCATAGAGCAGCGGCCGGCTGAGCTGGAGCGAAAACGGTCCGTGATTGGACCACTCCCAAGGCGTGAAGGCGATCGCCAGCGGAACGTAGGCGAGGGCGGCGACTGTCGTCAGGCCGATCAAATATCGGCCCGGACGGACGGCGGCGTCGGACGACAAACGGCCGAGAAACGCGACCCATTGCGGGGCGAACCGGTACAGAGCGGCGGGCGCGATGGTCAAAGCCAACAGCAGCCACAAGAACCACATCGGCCCATTGGGCCAGAACGGCAACGCCAGGAGGGACCGCCCATAGGCGATCGGACTTGGATCGACCGCGATCAAGCGGTAGGCGGGATAAAGCGCGATCGGCGCGACGACGGTCACGCCGAATAGAAATGGCGCACCCAGCCGCAGCAATCGGTCGCCGAGAAATTTCCGACCTCCTTTGCGGGTCAGACTCGGCCACGCGAATACGGCCGAGAGAAAGAACATCAAAGACATCAGATAGACGTCTTGCCAGGCGCAGAACAGATCGAACCCGAACCAGCGCTGACTGTCGACGACGGGAAAGGCGCGCCAGTCATAAGGCGGCTGGTCGAATGGAACTGCGGACGACCGAGCGTATTTGAGGTAGGGCAGAAACGAGTGGAAGGCGAGCACGATAACAATCACGAGGCCCCGCAGGTTCCCAAGAACCAGACTCGACGCCGCGTCGCCGATTTTCTCGATTGCGCCCCCGTCGGCCTGCTCAAGTCCGACCGCCGCGCGAAATTGGCGTTCGCTCGGCGCCGGACGCATTCCGTTATCCAGCGCGGGGGGCGCGCAGTCCGCGGAACATGCGGCAATTTGCTCGCCTGATATGGCGGGGGCGCCGCCCTTGCGTCGTTCATCGCCGCGCGAGGCTTCGATCATGGGAAGCCGATCGCGTCCGATCGTCTCACCAAGCCCCGAAGTCTCGCAGGGAAATTGATCGTCGCTTCCAGACAAGAGAGGTAGCCCCCCATTTGCCCAAATCGCTCGATATTGGCGCAGGTCCGACAACCTGAAGGGTTGCGCGTCCTTGGGATAGGCTCGGAAACTACCTAGCCGGCAGCTGCCAGATGACCGCCAGCGTCAGCGCAAGCCGTGCTTTTTTGGACCAGGTTCCGAGTTCTAAGGCGTCACGACGACCCTCGATAAGGTGGGCGTGATCGGATGGCTCGGAGGCGCGGGCAGCGTATGAGGGTTCGGGCCACCGCGACGGAGAGCTGTAAGCGCGCTTGGCTCGATTGCGCCTGACGCTCCCATTCGCCATTCCGCAGAACCCGCAAAATGGCAAATCTCAGCGCCGCGCGAATCTGCGAAAATCGTGACCCAACAGAACCAGGCGACGCGTGGCGCCGTTCAAGCGATCCGCCGGCGTCCGGCGCCGCAATCGACGGCGAAAAGCGGGGGCCCCGCAACCCTCAGACGACGGCCGCGGCGCCGTCCGACTCGGCCGCAGGCACCGGCGCGCGCAGCGGTTCACCGGCGAAGCCGCACGCCGTCAGCGTTTCCAGCATGTGCGACGGCGCGGGCGCCTCGACCACGATCGGCGGATGGCTTTTGGACAGGGGAACCTCGACCCGGCGCGCCAACAATTGCAGGGCCAAGTCGGCGGTCGCGCCGTAGATCGGGTCGCCGAGGATCGGCCAGCCCTCGCTGGCGCAATGGACGCGCAACTGGTGGGTGCGGCCGGTCAGCGGCTGGAGTTCGAGCCAGGCGATCGGCCCGCCGCGCCACTGGCCGCGGCCGCAGACCCGCCAGCCGGTCTTGGCCTGCAATCCGCTCGCGTCGACCTTCATCCACCAGCCGCGCGTAGCGTCGAGCCTGGCGAGCGGCTTGTCGATCAGCCCTTCGGCGCTGTCCGGCCCGCCGACGACGATCGCCCAATAGGTCTTGCGGATCTTGCCCTGCTTGAACAACAGGCCGAGCTTTTCGAGCGCCTTGTGATGGCGCCCGAGCACCAGGCAGCCGGCGGTGTCGCGGTCGAGGCGGTGGGCGAGCGCCGGCTTGCGCGGCAGACCGAAGCGCAGGCCGTCGAAATCGTCCTCGAGACTGGCGCCGCCTTTGGGCCCGCGGTGGACCGCGACTCCGGCCGGCTTGTCGATGACCAGCATCAGCCCGTCGCGGTAGAGCAGCCGCGCCTGCATCTCTTTCGGAGTCATGGCGAGAGTGCTAGCGGTCGCCGCAGCGGCCGGCAAGGCGGCGCGGACGGCGCGGGATCTCTCGTTGCGACCAGGACAACGCCGGCGAAAGCCGCCTTGCCCCGCTCGCGCCTATCTTCCGACGCGACAGAATGATAGCTAGCAGCCACAATGGGCCGCGCGTCGAGCGCGAACGCCTGAGCCTCCGCATTCCAAGGCGCGCCGCCGCGGCGGCGCGCGCCGAAGGACGAGGGGGTTCGGCGTCCTGGCGGCAGGTCGGCGCGGACCGCCCCCGTGCTTCGAGACGCCTGCTGTCGCGGGCGCCTCGGGGCGGGGGCGCATCCAGCGCGCGCGGCGTGCGCCGCGCAGGCGGATGAGGATACAGGCTTGAGCGAGGTGGACGACGACAAGCCGAAGGGCGGCCTTTTCAGCCGCAGGCGCCGGCCTCACGACGCGCCTCCTGCGCCGGAGGCCTCGGCGGCGGCGCGCGGCGGCTGGCTCGCACGGCTCGCCGCCGGCCTGTCGCGCACATCTTCGGCGCTCGGCCGCGGCGTCGCCGACGTGTTCGCCAAGCGCAAGCTCGACGCCGAGGCGCTCGACGCGCTCGAGGACATCCTCATCCAGGCCGACCTCGGCCTCGCCGCGGCGACTCGCATCCGCGATGCGGTCGGGGGGGGACGCTACGACAAAGGCATCGAGCCGGAGGCGGTGAAGGCGATCCTTGCCGAGGAAATCGCTCGCTCGCTCGAGCCGGTCGCGCGGCCGCTCGAGATCGACGCGAGCAAGAAGCCGTTTGTCATCCTCGTCGTTGGCGTCAACGGCTCGGGCAAGACGACGACGATCGGCAAGCTCGCGGCCAAGTTCGCCGCCGACGGCCTCACGGTGACCCTCGCCGCCGGCGACACGTTCCGCGCCGCGGCGATCGAGCAGTTGAAGATCTGGGCCGAGCGCGCCGGCGCCGAGATCGTCGCGCGCGAGCCGGGCGGCGACGCGGCGGGCCTCGCCTTTGAAGCCTTGACCCGCGCCAAGGAGGCGGGCGCCGACGTGCTGCTGATCGACACCGCCGGCCGGCTGCAGAACCGCGCCGAGCTGATGAGCGAGCTGGAGAAGATCGTTCGCGCGATCAAGAAGGTCGACGCCGAGGCGCCGCACGCGACGCTGCTGGCGCTCGACGCCACCGTCGGCCAGAACGCGCTGAGCCAGGTCGAGATCTTCGGCCGCATCGCCGGCGTCACCGGCCTGGTGATGACCAAGCTCGACGGCACCGCCCGCGGCGGCATCCTCGTCGCGGTCGCCGAGAAATTCGGCTTGCCGGTGCATTTCATCGGCGTCGGAGAGGGCGTCGACGATCTCGAACCCTTCGCCGCGCGCGACTTCGCCGCCGCGATCGCGGGGGTCGAGCGGGGAGTGGGATGATGGCCAGCCCTGCAAACGACAACACGCAAAGGCCGTGGCCGTCATTGCGAGCGGAGCGAAGCAATCCATCTTGGCGGCGGCCGCAACACATGGATTGCTTCGTCGCTTCGCTCCTCGCAATGACGTCTTCCTCAGCTTGCAGCAAAAGACCGCGAACCAAGGAAATTCGACGATGACGAACACGCCCGCCACGGCCCTTGAGCCGCGCAAGGCGCTCAATCCGTGGATCAAGTTCGCGCTCGAAATCGGGCCCCTGGCGCTGTTCTTCACCGCCAACGCCAAGCCGGCGCTGTTCGGCTGGCTGGTGAACGGTTTCCTTCCCCGGGCTCTGCCGCCCGACAAGGTTGGCATGCTGACCGCGACGGCGGTCCTGATGATCGCAGCGGTCGCGACAATCAGCCTGTCATGGATACTCACGCGCCGGCTCGCCGTCGTCCCGGTCGTAACCGCCGTCTTCGTGCTGGTTTTCGGGACGTTGACGTTATTGCTGCAGGACAAGACGTTTATCGAGGCAAAACTGACAATCATCTATTGCCTGTTCGGCGGCGCCTTGCTGGGTTCGATGTTGCTCGGCAAGCTGGTGCTGCCGATCGTGCTCGATATGGCGATTCACATCGACAAGGATGGCTGGCGTAAACTCACGCTGCGCTGGGGACTGTTTTTCTTCGCCCTTGCCGCCCTGAACGAAGTGCTCCGTCACTACCTGACTTGGGATCAGTGGGTCACGTTCAAGTCGTTCGGCGTTCTGCCGCTGACCCTGATATTTGCGGTCGCGCAGACGCCGCTGATCTTGCGCCACGAGACCAAGCGCGACGCCTTCGCCGACGAAATGTAGGATGCGCGCTTCGCAAAGGCTGCGTCTCGCCTGACGCCGGCCCCGGCGCCGCTGATCATGCGCTACGAGGCCAAGGGCGAGGCGGCGGGCGAAGAGTTCTGAAAGAGGCCGCGGCCGCGCAGATAATCCGCCAGCCCGGCCGCCAGCGCGTCATAGAGCAGCCGCACGCGGCGCGTCGCCTTCAGGTCTTCGTGCATGACCAGCCACATCTCGAGCCCGAAGCGCACCGCGCCCGGCAGAACCGGGACGAGTTCGGGCGTCTTGCGCGCGACGCCTTCCTGACAACCGCCGATTCCGACCCCGGCGCGCAACGCGGCGATCTGCGCGAGTTCGTCGTCGCAGCGGAAGCGGAACGCCTCGCGGGTGAACGGCGCCTTGGCGCCGACCATGCGAGCAGAACTGTCGTCGCGATCGAAGCCGATGACGCAATGCTGGGCGAGATCGGCGAGGCTCTGCGGCGTTCCGAACCGCGCCAGATAGTCGCGATGGGCATAGAGGCCGATCGGCGTGCGGCCGACGCGGCGCGCGACCAGGGCGCCCTGCGTCGGCCGCGCCATGCGCACCGCAAGATCGGCTTCGCCGCGCGCCAGGTCCTGATTGCGGTTACTGAGCGCCAGCTCGATCGCAATCGCCGGATGGTCGGCTGAGAAGCGGGCGAGGATCGGCGGCAGCACTTCCGCGCCGACGACGGCGCTCGCGGTCAGCCGCACCACGCCGCGGTCGGGCGCCGCCGCGCTCGCCGCCGCGCGCTGCGCCGCCCCCGCCGCAAGCGCCATCGCCTCGACGTGCGGCGCGAGGTCGCGCGCGGCCTGGGTCGGCGCCAGGCCGCGCGGCGAGCGCGCGAACAAGGCGACGCCGAACGCGGCCTCGAGCGCGTCGATGTGGCGGCCGACCGTCGGCTGGCTGAGCGAGAGCCGCCGCGCCGCTCCCGACAGGCTCCCGTCGCGCATCGCCTCGCCGAAGGTGCGCAAAGCCTCCCAGGGCGGATCGTTTCGAGTCATACGAATATGTATAGCAATGCCGCTTAAATATGCAATTCCGTATGGCGCAGAAAGCGCCCATCCTCTTGCCGTTCCGATCCGACAGGAGGTCGCCAATGTCTGCTCTCGCCATTTCCGCCGCTCCCGCCCGCGCCGCGACGACCGGCGGCGTCGCGCTGCTGCTGCGGCTGGAAGGGTTCGCCGTCCTCGCCGCGGCGGTCTCCGCCTTTGCCTGGCTCGGCGGCTCGTGGCCGCTGTTCGCGGTGCTGCTGCTCGCGCCCGACCTGGCGATGATCGGCTATCGCTTCGGCCCCGTCGTCGGCGCGGCGGCCTACAACGCCGTTCATATCTACTTGACGCCGGCGGCGCTCGGCGCGGCCGGGCTGGCGCTCGGCGCGCCGACGATGCAGGCGCTGGCGCTGATCTGGATCGCCCATATCGGTCTCGATCGCGCGCTCGGTTACGGCCTCAAATATGCGACCGGCTTCGGCGACACCCATCTCGGCCGCATCGGCCGCGCAGCGTGAGGGAAAGAGACATGCGCATACACGCCATCGAAACCGGCCGCGTGCGGGTCAAGGCAAGCCAGCTCGTCGGTCACGGCCACGACCTGGCGCGCCGTCTCGCGCCGATCTTCGACGGAAAATGGTCCGGCTGGCTGCCGACCTACGCCTTCGCCGTCGAGCATCGCGACGGCGTCGCGCTGATCGACACCGGCGCCAACGCCGGTCTCAACCGCCTGCCGCGCTGGCATCCCTATTTCCAGCTTGCGGTGAAATTCGACATCGAGCCGGAACAGGAAGCCGGAGCGCAATTGCGCGCGCTCGGGATCGGGCGGAACGACGTCAAGCTGATCGTCCTCACCCATCTCCATATCGACCACGACGGCGGCCTCGCGGCGTTTCCCCATGCGCGCGTTCTGGTCAGCCCCGGGGAGCGGGCCGCCGCCTCGGGCCTCATGGGGCGGCTCAACGGCTATCTGCCGCAGCGCTGGCCGGCGCATTTCGATCCCGAGCCGCTCGTCTTCGCCGACGCGCCCTACGGCCCGTTTGCCCGCTCGCGCCGGTTGACGGCGGACGGCGCGCTGGTCGCGCTGCCGACGCCCGGCCATACGCCCGATCACGTCTCGGTCGCGCTCGAGGACGGCGAGCGGCGGATCGTCTTCGTCGGCGACGCCGCCTACAGCCAGGACAATCTGCTTGCCGGGCGCGTCGACGGCGTCAGCCCCAAGGCGGCGGTCGCGCGCGACACGATGGCGCGCCTCGCCGCACTCGCCGCCGAGCGGCCGACATTGCTGCTGCCGGCCCACGATCCGGGAGCGGCCGACCGCCTCGCCCGCGGCGAGGCGGCGCCGATTGGCGTCGCGGCGGCCCGCGCTGCGTGAAGCGTGGCGGGGTGTTGCGCGAGCGCGCCTTGCGACCCCCTGCGCGCCATGCTAATCGGCGCCCCGACCCCGAAGGCAGGCTCGAGCCCGCCGTCGCGCCCGCGGAGAGGTGGCAGAGTGGTCGATCGCGCCGCACTCGAAATGCGGAGTACGGGCAACCGTACCGGGGGTTCGAATCCCTCCCTCTCCG
>Ga0182013_10007635_pt1 | contig 11858 bp, 6 predicted proteins | sample 612S2MmetaG_FD_120487 | JGI IMG/M metagenome (GOLD analysis project Ga0182013, IMG submission 120487) | Permafrost microbial communities from Stordalen Mire, Sweden - 612S2M metaG | ecosystem: Environmental > Terrestrial > Soil > Wetlands > Permafrost | place: Sweden: Stordalen | collected...
CAAACCTGCGGATGAATACAATCAAGAGGAACAAAAGACAGCCATTTCCGCGTGACCGTAATGTGTTGTAGAGTGTGGCCAGAGCGAAAGATGGCTTCCACCAAAGTCATTTGGCTTCTGGACCTGGGGAACACATGCCGATCAGTGAAACCGAAGTAGAGAAGCCAGCCGCACAGGGGGCAGCGATGGAGATTACCGTAAGCCGCCAGGATCTGGTAAGGGAACTCACAGCGACGCAAAGCGTTGTCGAGCGCAAAACCACCATTCCAATCCTGTCGAATTTCCTTCTCGAGGCCGAGGACGACCGCCTCAACATCACCGCAACCGATCTCGACCAGGCCATCCGCACCAGCGCTGCAGTCAAGGTCAAAAAGGCTGGCTCCTGCACCGTCCCCGCACGCAAGCTCTACGACTACATCAAACTCCTTCCAGACGGCGACATCTCCATCAAGCTGCTTGAGAACCACTGGGTGCAGATTCGCAGCGGCCGCTCCAACACGAAAATCGTCGGCATGGCGCGCGCCAACTATCCCCAAGTCCCAGAGTTTCCCTCTGTTGCATCCACCAGCATTTCGCTCATCGCGCTTAAGACCCTCATCGCGCGCACCATTTTCGCCATCTCCAACGAGGAGTCTCGCTACACCCTGAATGGCGCCCTGCTCGTCATCAAGGCTGAGTCCCTGGCGATGGTTGCCACCGATGGCCACCGGCTCTCGTATGTAGAAAAGCCGGACGAGAATCTCGAAGGTATCAGCGGCGAGAAGCGAGTTCTAATTCCCCGCAAGGCCCTTCAAGAGCTGCAACAGTTGCTCACAAACACAGAGGCTGACAAGGTTGAATTTGCCGACGACGAGCACACGCTTTTCTTCCGCATAGGTCATCGCACCCTCAGCACCCGCAAACTCTCCGGCCAATTCCCCAACTTCGAAGCGGTCATGCCGCGCGATAACACCAAGTTTGCCGTTGTGCGTTGCAGTGAGCTTTCAGCGGCCATTCAACGCGTTGCTCAGTTTGCCGACGAGCGCTCCGGCGCGGTTCGCCTGCGCCTCGAAGGGAATGAACTGAAAATCAGCGCCAACTCAACAGAGTCCGGCGAGAGCGAAGATACAATCGACACCCCTTATTCCAGCGACCCGATCATCGTCGGCTTCAACTCGGTTTACATTCTTGACTTCCTCAAAGCCCTCGGCAATGAGGGAGAAGTCCGCCTCGAGTTCAAGGACTCGCAGTCCGCAGGCCAGATGCGTCCCGAAGACCCAGACGCCGAATATAAGTACCGCTATGTCCTTATGCCAATGCGCATCTGAGGCGCGAACCCTTCCGTTCGGCACCCACTGAAGGTGATCCAAGATCCGTGAATCATCCCAAGGGGCCAAAACTTCGATAAAGTGACCAATTTGTCGGGACGGGTTGCCCGCAATCTGCCTTGCCTACCCCATAGGTGGCATTGGCGGAAGTGACTCTCTCGCAATATCTTTACCTTGAGATTGCACGAACGCGCACTCGTTTCAGTAGCCGATTCCCCTCAATTCCTACCCAAGGTGACTAAACTCGCGCTACATACGGCAAGAAAAGTGCAATTTCTCCCACGCTCCCAGTGCGGAGAAGTTCGCCCAAGTCATTGATTAGAACCTAAGGGGGCAAATATGTTCCGGATGGCAAGATTCTTTTCCCTATCACTGTTAGCGGTTTCAATCACAACGCTCGGGTTCTCCCAGGGCATCACAACGGGGACGGTTACGGGCACGGTTTCTGACCCCGCAGGATTGGTAATTCCAGGCGCGCAAGTTCAATTGACAAACCTGGCCAACGGCCTCAAGCTCACAGGTCAATCCTCCGGCGATGGATCCTTCAGTTTCTTGGCGGTGCCGATTGGAACATACCGCGCCACGGTCAGCGCTAACGGCTTTTCAATCGAGAACATCAATAATGTCCAGATTGCTGCCGGAGCTACGACGAATCTGAACGAAGTAAAACTCAATGTCGGAGCAGGAGCAGTCGAGCAGGTCGAAGTCAATGGATCTGCGGCTTCTCTGCTTGAAACCAGCGATTCGCAGGTGACCACAACCTTCAGCACCGAATCAGTGCAGAATCTTCCGCTGAACAATGGCTTCGATACCATCACTGAACTGATTCCTGGCGTCGTAGCCACAGGCGACGATAATTTCTCCAATAGCAATGGCGACAACTACTCGGTCAATGGTCAGAGTGGTCGCTACAACAACTTCGAGATTGACGGCCAGTCGAACAACGACAACTCTATCGGCGGCCCACAGGCCTTTTTCGGTAGTCAGGACGCAATCCAGCAAATCCAGGTCATCACCAACGATTTCAGCGCCCAGTATGGCCGCAACGCGGGAGCGGTCGAGAACTACATTACAAAGTCCGGGACAAATGCCTTTCACGGCACCGGCTTCGATCTCTATCAGAGTCAATTTCTAAGTTCATTTCCCAATCAGGATAAGAATCCGCTCTTTGGCTACTGCCCTCCTGGCGTGAGCTCAACGACCGGCTGCACCGCGCCCACACTGCCCCGCTATGTAGAGAACCGCGCAGGCGGAACGATTGGCGGTCCGATTCTCAAAGACAAGCTTTTTTTCTTTTTCAGCACCTTTTGGGATAGGGTCCGTCAGGGAGCATCCCCTTCGCAGTCACTTCCGAATCTCACTCCCGACCCCACCGGTCTGGCGACGATTCAATCGACATTTACCGGAAATACGGGCGCGGCCGCGCTCGCAGCCTTTAGTCCATACTCCATCAAACAAGGCAATCCGTTGCCAATCCCCGGAACCGCCCAGTTGGAGACGCTTACAGATGGCTTAGGCAGATCGGCTACGGTTGAGGTCGCTGGGGTGCAGCGCACGATATCCAGCATCTTTAATGATCAGGAAGAACTAGCGCGCCTCGACTGGCAGCCTACAGCAAAAGATCACTTCTTTGCTCGCTACTTTTATCAGCCGCAACTGTCGACGGGCGTAGGAGGCTCATACTCGATAGCCGCGGGCGATTTTGTTGACGTTCCCGCTACCACCCACTCCATTGGGGCCGATTGGGTGCATTCGTTTAATTCCAGTCTCGTCGACCAACTGCGTTACAGTTTCCAGGAATCAAAGGTCTACTTCGCGGGAGGCGCCTATCCAAGTTGCGTTGCAACGGATTTCGGGGCCTGCCCCGCGCAGGTACATTTCAGCGGCACCAACAACGATTCGGACTTCGGGGGAGACTACGACTTTCCCCAGGGGCGAACCGTGAAAGTAACCCAGGTGCAAAACAATGCCACCTGGACCCGCGGCAAACAGACGCTTTTGTTTGGCGGAGAATTCGATTATCAGAATTCGCCTAACGCCGGGATATTTTTTTACAACGGCTATCCGACTTACTCATCGCTGAGCAACCTGCTCGGAACCCCGGACCCCGGCATTGCAGGATATGGCCTGCCTGACTACACGCCTGCCTCCCCAGGCTACTCAGAATTGGCGAATGGAAACCCTGTCATTCCTTTTACTGAACCTGATGTCGCCGCCTATCTCCAGGACGATTGGAAAGTGATTCCCTCTTTGACCCTGCACATCGGCATGCGATGGGAGTTTTTCAGTCAAGCCGTCAACAAGCTTCATCAGGAAACTGTTGCCCGTGAGTCCAACTCCGCCACCGCCTTTTGGGATCCATCGCTGCCGGCTGCAAATCGTACTGTACCCGCGGCCAACCAGGTTTATAAGAACTTCGAGCCGCGCATTGGCCTCGCCTGGAATCCGGACTTCGACAAGAAGCTCGTTGTGAGCGCAGGCTACGCGATCAATGCCAATCCAGCGTTCTATAACATGTTCTTGCTGATTGCCGATGGGGCGCCCGCTACGAACGCTGGTTTCTTTGCCTGCGGTTCCGGCGCTTGCCTGCCCACAAATGGCTCCTTGTTGAGTTCCGACTTTCGCGCCCTCAATCTGCCCAACCTACCCACAGGCGGTGATCCTGGCGTGGATGTCGAAACAACCATTCCATCCTCGTTTCGTACTCCTTATGTGCAGACATTCACGGTCGGTATACAGCGCCAGCTAGGCAGTGCGGCCGTGATGGAGGTGCGTTACGTCGGCGCCAAGACTACGGACGACTTCCAATCGGTAGACGCCAATCCGTCTCTGCTGCCCGTTGCCACAGCCTTCCCCAATCTGATCCCGGCATCATCGCTTTGCTCGAATCCAGCAGCAAACGGCTATGGGCGCCCAAATTGCAATTTCACCGATGTCACGAACATCACCAACGGCGGTTGGGCTAATTACAACGCTCTCGAACTCAACCTGACCACGCAGAATTTCCACGGTCTTACGTCGACCGTGTCTTATACGCGAAGCAAGACCATGAACAATGCCACCGACGGGTTTCGCAGCACAGGTGGCGGCGGAAGCACCATCGCCTATGCACAGAATCCCCTCAATCCGGATTCCGCGGAACGTGCGCTAAGCGGCAACGACTTCCCGAATGCCCTGGGCATCGGCCTCACCTATAATTTTCCGAAATTCGTGAAGCGGGATGACCTCTTTGGGCGAGTCGTCAACGGCTTCATGTTGAGCGGCCTGTACCGTTATCGCAGCGGCCAGGTGTACACGCCGTATCAGCCCATCAATCTTGACCCCAACACCGGCGACAGCAGCTTCTGCGACGGGGCGTTCAACGCAAATGTGCTTGGAGTGGATACCTGCCGGCTGGTGATCTCGAACAGCAAAGCGCCACTCGATACGGTCGCTTACCTCAATCCCTACACGGGGGGTCAAGACCCAGTTTCCGGGACTCCATTGCTTGGTACGCCGGTCTATGTGGTTTACAACAGCGACGGTTACGACCAGTTCGGGAACTACAACACCGGCACCCTTACCGACCCCACAAAGTCGCATTGGATCATAAACAACCAGGCCTATGCTTTGTCGGTCAATAATCCCTATCCGGGTTCGGGCAGGAGTTCGGTTCGCGGTCAACCCTATAGCGATCTGGATCTGACTATCGCCAAGACGTTCCCGATCATGGAGCGTGTGTCCTTGCAGCTCTCCATGGCAACCTACAATGTTCTTAACCAGATGTTCCGCGGCGTCGGCAATCCCTACGTTGCTGCGAGTAACTTCACCAGCAATGCAGAGAATAGTTCTGGAAACATCCCAGGCGATACCTCGGGAAACAGATTTGTGATCCTGGGTGGAAAGGTCATTTTCTAGGATCTTGCCGCCGGCGCCATGCGTGCTGATGTCGCCACACCCAAGCAAAAGCCCCGGATTTTCTCCGGGGCTTTTGCTGTTTGCTTTGAACGCTTTTAGCAGCTGCGAGCGTTAAGCCTTCAAGAACTCCAGAGCCCGAGTCAGATAGCCCTTCAGCTCTCTCCTTGGCACCACCGCATCCAGAAATCCCTTCTCCAACAGAAACTCCGAACGCTGAAAGCCCTCCGGCAATTTCTGCCGAATCGTCTGTTCGATGACCCGCGGACCCGCAAAACCAATCAGCGCACCCGGTTCTGCAATGTTCAAGTCGCCAAGCATCGCAAAGCTGGCCGTTACTCCGCCCGTGGTCGGATCGGTCAGAACGCAGATGTACGGCACCTTTGCATCATCCAACTGTGCCAGCGCGGTCGAAATCTTGGCCATCTGCATCAGGCTCACTACGCCTTCCATCATGCGTGCGCCGCCTGAAGTGGCCACTACGATCAGAGGCTTGCGTCCAAGCCGCGCTCGATCGACGGCGCGAGCGATTGTTTCGCCCACCACGGCCCCCATCGATCCTCCGATAAAGCCGTACTCCATCGCACTGATCACGACAGCGTGCGGGCCCAGCTGCCCCACCGCGTTCACAATCGCATCGTTGAGCCCAGTAGATTCCTGGGCCGCGCGCAGCCGTTGCTTGTAGGGCTTAACGTCGGAAAAATTCAGCGGGTCGGTCGAACGAAGACCCATGTCCACCAACTCATAACCGGGCTCAAGAAGCAATTCGATCCGCTCCCGTGCGCCGAGCTTGAAATGATATTGGCACTTTGGGCAGACATTCAGATTGGCTCCCAGATCCGGCCTGAAAATGGGTTGCCGACAGCCTGGGCACTTGATCCAGAGACCCTCAGTGCGAACGCTCTTCTCGGAGGTATCCGCGCCCCCATTCTCGGGGCCAGGCCCTGACTCGTATTCGCCGTTCTCTCGCTTGAACCAGGACATACCGAACCCAATTGTAAATGGATTGCCCAGGAAGTGGGTCCTGTACTTCTGCGGCCCAGCCGGAAATGAACCGCCGCCACTACTCAGTCTTCTCCAGCCGTTGCGGCAGGTTGACCGGAGCGCAGGTAAGCGTCATCGCCGTCGATCCAGTCCTGGCGAGGCGGATTGAAGATATCCAATGCTACCGAGTCTTCCAACGCAATCACTTCGTGGGGCACATGGGGTGGAATGCACAAGATCTCCCCAGCCTTCACGGTCAATTGCTTTCCTTCAAGCAGAAAACTCACAGCTCCATCCACTACATGGCTGATCTGCTCATGCATGTGTTTATGCAGAGGCACATGCGCGCCCCTCTTCAATACCAGCCGTGCCAGCATGGTGTTTGCACCCACCACATACTGTCGAGTGGCAAGAGGGTTCATCTGTTCCGGCGTAATATCGGCCCAGCGATGAAGCGTGCTTTCTGCCACGGCATTCTCCTTGGTGGTGTCGATCAAGTCCGCACTAGCCGGCCGCTGAATCATCCAAGCGATCGCTGAAAGACGCCAGCGAAAACCTCAGTATTCTATGCCGCGCTGCGCCAGGATGCCCTTCTCGTATGCGTGCTTCACTTCGCGCATCTCGGTAACTGTATCGGCCAACTCCACAAGCAGTGGGTGGGCATTGCGCCCGGTCAGGATCACATGTACCATCTCCGGCCGCCCGCGCAGGGCAGCGGCCACCACCGCCGGATCCAGCATCTTATAACTGATGGCGTAATTGATCTCGTCCAGAACCACCATGTCCCACTCGCCGGAATAGATGGCCTCTTGCGCTTCAGTCCAAGCCGCCTCCACCAGGCGAATGTCCTCTGGATCGGTTTCCGCGCCGCCCACCTTCACAAAGCCCCGCCCCATCTGCTTCAGGACGAACTTCCCTTCGAAGGCCTCCACAGCATCCAGCTCGCCGTAGTGCCACGAACCTTTCAGAAACTGCAGCATCAGTACCCGCATGCCATTGCCGACGGCGCGCAGTGCCGTACCCAGGGCAGCTGTAGTCTTGCCCTTGCCCGGCCCGGTATTGATCAGAATCAATCCTCGACGCGATTCAGTCACAAACAGTTCTCATTTCACAATGCCCGCGCACGAGAGTCCTGCCGCACATTCCTCCAGGTCCTGAGAACTGCGCACCAAGAACGGCGTATCAATGTCCAGCGTGATACGGGTGGCCAGTCAGAATTGTAAATGCGCGGTAGAGTTGTTCCGCCATCACCAGCCTTGCCAGGGCGTGGGCCAGGGTCATCGGCCCCAGAGAAAGCAGCAGTTGAGCCCTCTTTCGCGCGGTCTCTGACCAGCCACTGGCCGGACCTATTGCGAAGACAATATGCTGGCAACCTTCGTCTCGCCGTGCGCCTAGCCAGCGCGCAAAATCTTCTGATTTCATCTGTTTGCCGCTGCCGTCAAGCAGCACCGCCAAGGCCGGAGTGCGTCCCTGCTGCCGGTCCAGCCATGCGAGAAAGGCTTCCTCCGTCCGGAACCCCTCCGTCCCGCAGCGCGCAAACGCAGCACAGCGCTCCAGGTAGGTTCGAATCAGCGGGTCAAGTCCATCCTTCGATCCGGGCCGGGTTCCCGTCTGAGCCAGCGTAACCTGCATGGAGAGGAGCATATCTCAACTGATCCAGCCAACGCAGCCATCACAGCGGTGATCCACCTCGATATCGGTCGTTTTCAAACGCCTTTGAATGACCGTAAGTGACCTTTAGTTAAATCCATCCACAGCGACCTCCCAACAACGGGATCGATCCCCCATATTTGGAATATCGGCAAATAAACCTACCATTTTCCATATTCACGCCCCCTTAACCGCACAGCTCTCCCTCCGATAAGCACTTTAGTTTCAATAGCGGGACTATTTTCTCTCCGCTTCGATTAGATTGGCCCTAGCCGTGCATAAAGTTGCCTAGCTAGACCTACAGTTTGTCAAACACCCCTCACCGCAATCACCAAATTGCGGATGTGTCGTTTCATCTTTTTCGCAGTATTCGTGTGTCTTTTTTCTTTGATGGATCACCGGCAAATCGGCAGAATATCCGTCGCGCCGGAGCAGCACACTTCAGGAGTTCGTGAAGGCTTTTAGAACGAAGCCATCAGGACCCAACTCATTTTCGGAGGAGTTAAATGCGATATTTCCGGATTCATTGCACAGCCCTGATCTTCACGTTGGCCATCGCCGTGGGCTTGGCAGTCTACACTTCGGTGCAACCGGTCTTCGCTCAGGAGACCACCGGCGGCCTGCAAGGCACGGTAAAGGATTCGTCCGGCGCCGTTGTGCCAAAGGCCACAGTCACAGTCACGACGCCCACACTTGTCGGCTCGAAGGTCACGCAGACGGATGCGGCTGGATACTACCACTTCTCGAACCTGCCTCCCGGTACCTATGCGGTTAAGGTAGAGGCGAAAGAGTTCGAGACACTCAAGCGCGACGGCTTGGTGATCGAGGTCGGCCACCTGCCCACTATCGACATGACCATGAAGGTCGGAGCAGTGACCACGGTGGTTGAGGTAAATGAGACTGAAGCGCCGTTGATCGATGAGACCACGACCACGACGCTGACCAATATCCCACAAGAAGCTCTCGCCAATCTCCCGCACGGTACGTCGTTCCAGTCGGTGATTCAGTTTGCCCCCGCAGCCCGGAACGAGCCGCTGATGGGCAATACGGCGTCCGGCAATGGGGCAGGCTCCACATCCCCCGGCAACGGTAGCAATGGCGGCGCTTTTGGATTCTCCATTGGCGGCGGCTCTGACTCTGAGAACTCTTACCTCGTTGAAGGCCAGGAGACGGCCGACATTATCGGCGGCTACTCCCATACCAACGTCCCCATGGATCTCATCCAGGAAGTGCAGATGAAGACCTCTGGCGTTGACGCCGAGTACGGCGGCGCAATGGGTGGCGTGGTGAACGTTATCCTGGACAAGGGCACCAATCACTGGCATGGGTCGATTTTCGCCAGCTTCGACGATAACACCTGGGACGGATCGCCAAGACCAACTCTGCGTTACGATCCGACTTCCGGCGGTACTGCAGAATCGTGGGGCGCGCTTGACCCCCCCGCGCAGATTTACCAGCCGGTCCGGCCGCATACCAGCGACTTATTTCCCGGTGTCACCATTGGCGGCCCGCTTGTCACTCTCTTCCCCAGGTTTTATGGGGTCACGGATTCCGCCTACGAAGCACTCAACAAGCGCATCAGTTTCTTTGGCGCCTTCAACCCCGAATTCAACGCGTACGAAAGAACCTTAAATTACGGTCCATATGGCGGCAAGATACCGTTCAGCCAGAACACCCACACCGACTACGGCTACGCCCGCATCGATGCCGAAGTAACGTCGAAAGTCCGCGTCTTCGCCTCTTGGCTGGCCCAGGATCAGAAGCAGTACGGTGAATCGTTGCCCACCAACGACTCAGTTTCAGGCCTCTATAACGTGGTCACAGATTGCTCTGGAACCGGCGCCTCGATCCAGTGCGGCGGCAACTTCATTGATCCCTCGGTGTATTCGCACACCTTTGGGTATGCAGCACCGAATCTCACGCTGAACATCGGCGCGGATCTCACCCTGACGAACAGCCTGGTATCGACAACCAGGTTCGGCTACTTCTTCGATAACTACCATGACATCGGCTACCCGACCTCCGGCGTGATTGATGAATGGGAGACCAACGGCTCTACCACAACAGACACCAACGGAAACCCACTTCCTCCCGCATTGGCCGAGAGCACAGGTTACGTGTCGGGAGCGATCAGCCAGAACTTTACTCACTACAACTCCAACAAAGCCACCCAGTTCGATGAAGACGTTGCATGGTTCCATGGTGGTGCGCACAACACGCACAACCTGAAATTCGGCTACCAGTTGCACCGCAACGTCAACCTCATCAACCAGGGCTACAACGAGCCGGACGTTCAGTACTACCCCGGCGTTTCGGCGCCGTACGAGCCGATCGACCCAAACGTGGGCGTCGTCAATTGCGCAGCTGTTGAGGCGGTTACGGGCTATCCAGACTGCGTGGGAACCTACGGCGTCGTCAACATTAACGACTACGGGACGAGCGGCACGGCTACTGCCCTGAATCACGGCTTCTTTGTACAGGACGCCTGGACGCTCGGCCACGGCCTCACCATCAACGCCGGCCTGCGTATTGAGCGCGAGTACCTGCCGGCAGAGAACCAGCCCATTACCCAGAAGTTCACCCGGCCGATCGACTTTGGTTGGGGCGCCAAAATCGCCCCGCGTGTTGGCGCGGCATGGGACGTCTTCCAGAACGGCAAGATGAAGGTCTTTGGCGGTTATGGCAAGTACTACGACCAGATGAAGTTGAATCTGGCCATCGGCTCCTACGGTGGCGAAATCTGGGAGCAGTGCTGGGAAGCTTTGATGACTCCCTCGCTTGCCAGCGTAACTCCCGCATTCAACAGCGTGGGCAGCTATTGCATCGGCAGCGGCACCAGTGCAAGCGTGAACTGGGCCAGCGGATCACAGCCGTCGGGGCTGACGTTCCTGGAGAGCCAGAACAACCGCGCCAACCCAACCACATGCTCCACTTGCAGCGTTACGGAAGAAGGAACGGCTCCCAACCTCAAGCCCTATACGCAGCACAACACAAGCTTCGGCGTAGACTATCTGATCCGTCCGAACATCGCTTTCGAAGCGAGGTGGGATCGAAGAAGGCTGGACTCCGCCATTGAAGACGCGGCCATCTATAATCCGGCGGTCGGCGAGACCTTTGTCATCATCAACCCCGGCCAGGGCGTCGACAAAACGTTCAACGGTTTCTGGACCTTCCTTTATGGCACCCCTCCGGACTGCACGACCAATCACTGCCCGGCGGCGCAAAACTCGATTCCCGCTGCACGCAGCTACGACGGCCTGGAATTCCGCGTGACCAAGAACGTCAGCCAGCATTGGATGGGGATGTTCTCCTACACATGGAGCACATTCCGCGGTAACTACTCGGGATTGACCAGCTCCGACCTGGGTGACGGCGGCGGCGGCCGCAATGCTCCCAACAACAGCCGCGCCTTCGACGAACCGTACTTCCAGTTCAATGCCAGCGGTGGTTCTTCGAGCGGCCTGTTGGCGACCGACCGGCCCAACGCGCTGAAGGGCTACGTTTACTACGACCTGCCTTGGCTCAGGAAGTTCACATCCGACTTCGGCGTCACGCAATTTGCATACAGCGGCACGCCGCTCACAAGCGAGCAAGATGTAGGTTACTCCTACGCAGGCCAGCCGGCCTTCCCGGTCGCTATTGTCAATCGTGGAAAGTGGATTGACGTAACGCAGAGCTCAACCACCGGCGCAATTACCACCAGCGCGCCCTATACCAGGCGCACGCCGTGGTACACCGATACGGACTTCAACTTCAAGCAGAGCGTGAAGCTGGGCGAGACGACTGCCATTGCCTTCGACGCAACCTTCACCAACGTTCTCAACGAACATAAGGTCGTCGAGAATTGGGAGAATATCGACTCCGACTATACGGGACACAATTACCTGAGGGCCGGTGGATACAACATTACCGGCGGTCTCAACTACTACACGGCAGTCATGTCCCCGTACAACTACACAACCGAAATGAACACTGGCACACAGAACGGCACCAAGAGCACCACCGACGGTCCGATCACGGTTG
>Ga0182013_10007641_pt1 | contig 11852 bp, 9 predicted proteins | sample 612S2MmetaG_FD_120487 | JGI IMG/M metagenome (GOLD analysis project Ga0182013, IMG submission 120487) | Permafrost microbial communities from Stordalen Mire, Sweden - 612S2M metaG | ecosystem: Environmental > Terrestrial > Soil > Wetlands > Permafrost | place: Sweden: Stordalen | collected...
ATAAAGTCATCCCAGGCCAGCATGTCGGCGTTCAGCCCCTGCAGCACCAACCCGTTCTGCTGCGGCTGGATCTGCAGGTTGCTGTTCCAGTAGGGGTCCTCCTCCGGGTACAGATTGGCCAGCCGCGGATTATCCGCGCTCAGGACGGCATGCCCTTCCGGGGTATCCGATGTCGGCCGGGTCGACGCCTCCGGGTGCAGCAATTCCGCCGCCATCTCCACCACGTTGCGCAAACCGTGCCTGCGCAGTTCCAGGCAAAACACCGTGTCGTTGTAGTTCATCGCGAAATCTTCGTTGAACCCGCCAACCCGATCGAAATTCGACCGCGAGAACAGCATACAGGCGCCGGTCACCGCCGCCGCCTCGTGCGACAGCAAGGCCCGGCCCATGTAGCCGGGTACGCCGTTGGACTGGCCTTTATGCAAATGCCCGGCGATACCTTTATGGCAAACCACGCCGACATGCTGCAGCACTCCGGCCGGGTGAATCAGTTTCGCGCCCACCGCGCCGACATCCGGCTGCACGGCATGGGCCAGCATGGTCGTCAACCAGGTCTTGCCGGCGACGCAGACATCATCGTTCATCGTGACGATATAATCAGCGCGGGTATGCTCGACCGCATAGTTGTTGACCGCGGCCCAGTTGAACGGCTCGCCCCAGTAAATGACCCGGATATTTGGCAAAGCGAGAATAGCGGGAGACAGATCCGGCTCCGCCCGCACGCCGTTCTGCACCACCAGGATTTCATAATGCGGATAATCGGTATGCTGCAAAATGGTCTTGATGCACGGCTCCAGCAAACGGCTGTAGCCCAAGGTCGGGATGACAATGCAGACCGACGGCGTCTGCGCGGTGGTCCATGTCGCGGTCAGCGCGCCGATGATCTGCGGATGCCCGGCGACGGTCAAGTCAGGTCCGCATAGCCGGTTGATCAGGTTCTGCCGTTGCACAGTCTCTAGCGCCATCGCCTCGGGCGTCACCTCATAGTGCATCGTCGCCAGCACCTGCGGGATATGGCTGAAGGCGCGGCCCCCTTGTTCCCGCAGGATCGTCAGGATATTGGCGAACAGCGCCAGCCGGTTCGCCGGGATGCCGGTGATGGCGTCGCTGCGAATTGCGCAGACCGGCGTGACATAATCGATCGCCATCAGCAGGACCCGGTCGAAATCCGGCTTGAATTCCGGCATCCGGCTGTTGCCGGCGACGGTCTCGTGATCGGCGTAGATCACGACAACAGCGTCCTCCGCTTCGGCGAACGCCTTATTGAACACGGCTTTCGCCTGCGGCTGCAGCGACACCCGGTCATCCAGGAAAACCACCCAGTCGCCCTGGTTCCAGTCCTGGATATCAAGGCCAAGCACATGACCGCGGCATAAATCGGGGCGCTCGGGCGCAGCATTCCGCTTCACGCTACGCTGGATGTCGCGCAGCAAGGACCAGGATTCGTAGGTGTTATCGAACCCCATGCTGCCAGGGCGCGGGCCGCCCCACTGCTGCTTCAGCAATTCGATCTCGATCTTCTGGCGCGATGCCGCGGTCAGCACCCGCTCAGGCTTGGTTTTCAGCAGATCGCCATAGCCGCGCGCCTGTAGCCGGGTCACCGAGGTCTGCGTCGCCGGCACCGGCGGCTGCGATGAACTGGCAAAGGTGTTGATCGCCTGGACCGTCGGCCATTCACGAGCCGCGGCATTGAGCCCCCATTCCAGGATCGCCTGCTCCTCGTTGCCGTCATTACCGGCCACGTCCGGCACGCCGAGCAATTTCAACGCCCGCAGGGACAGACAGGCGACCGGTCCGGCCGGAGTCTGCACCGGCAAGGTGACGTCCTCGAATTCCGCCGCGACGATCTCATCGAGGGCGTCGACCACGGATTGCGGCAACGGCACCCAGTGATCGGTTTGCGGAAACGCATTCCAGCCGTCGGACGCTAACGGGATGACCGCGGCGCAGTGCGGCTGACGGGCTAAAACCGCACGCAGCACGCCGAGGCAGGTCAGGCTCAGCACCGTGCCCGGCCGCAGCCACAGCACGTTGGTGCCCAGCAGCAGAGCCTCGTTGCAGGCGGTTTCCAGCCCCTTCTCGCTGAACCGGGACTGCTGCGGCGGGTTTGCCCGCAACCCGGCGACAACAGCCGGGTCCTGGCAGGCAACCGTGGTTTTCGTCACCGGTTCGACGACTTTCGGCCACCACTGCGACCCGGCCGCCTCGGGCAGCCATGCCTGCATCCGCGTCGCCAAGATACGCTCCAGGGTATAAGAGCGCTCCGCCCAGGCCCGCAGCAGGTCCGTCTCGTTCTGCTGCTCGTCCACCGAGGTTTTCAGGAAAGCCCGAATAGCGCGGGTCCAGCTATCCGGCGTATCGGCGTAGCGCACCGGCGGCGTGTTCTCGCGATACGGCACGGCGTCCTGGGCGATGACCGCCGCCCCGGCGACCACCGCCTCCAGGATGCGCAGATTGGATTTGCATTCGTTGAACCGGTTCGCCTCCAGCGGGGCGAGCATCAGATTCATATCCAGGGATGCCAGTTTATCCAGGTACATCGACGCCGGCAGCCCCTGGTGATACTCCACCTCGACCGGGCAGTTATCCGGCTTGGTACCGAAAAACACCCACTCCACCGCGTCGCCGATCTCGGCCATGGCGGGCTTGATCAGTTCGAGATCGTTGTGGTGTACTGAATTCGCGTACAGTGCGCGCCACGATACAGTCGGCTCTGGAGCGTCATGTGACATCCCACCGCAAAACCCGATACGCAGCTTGTCGCCAAGCCGTACCGCACGCTCCTGCAACCGCCCGGCGGGGAGCGCATTCGGCACTATGAGAACCGGGATTTTCGAGCCCTCCGGCAGCAGGCTCCGCAGCCACGCTGCCATCGGCCGGGTCGAAGTCGTCACCCGGTCACAGATCGCAATCGCCTTGATGATGCGTTGACGGATATCCGGCGGCATGAACGAGGCGTGAAACGACGCCGGGGGGATTTCATCGAGGTAATCGTCCAGTTCAAAAACAAACACCGCGTTCGGCAGCAAGACCCGCCAGCGCGACATCATGGCGATCTGGCTGTCCTCGACCTGGCGCTGCCAGACCACCACGTCGGGCGCGCAGGCCGCGGCAACGGCGTCATCCCAGCCCTGGCTGTCGATCCGCCCGTTGGCCACGCCGGCGCTGACCAGCGAGGCCAACGGAGTCATTACGCGATGAAAACCACATCCTTGCGAATCGGCAGCAAAAGCCAGTATAAACGGGGGTTTATTGCTCATTGTCTTAATGAACCTTTCCTGTTTCCGCTTTGCTATCGCGGCGAATCCCACCCATGTGCCCGTGTCCCTGGCTTTCCGCCGGGTCTTTCTGCCGGGTCATGCGCGGCCCGTTCTTTGCCGTGCTACCCCCCTTGCCGCTACCTTCACCGGCAGATTCCGGGGGTGCCAGCTCAGCCTGCAACATGACTGTAGCTACAGTCTGATATACAGCGGCCTTAATGGGATCTTCGGGACAACAGTCCATCAGCCGCGCCAAGTCCTTCAATTCGCTGCTGAATACCGTCTCCAGTTTGGGCAGGTCAGCCTCGGCCCGTGCCTCGCCCCAGGTGCGCGCCATTTTGCGCGCCTCGTATTCGCGCGCCGACGCCTTCGGGTCCTTGGCATGAAAGCCGAACTTCAGATGCGGCCAGTTGGTCCATAGCAAATACGGGTTGATGCCGCCCTCAAGGTGGGTCAATACTGCGGGCAGTCCCGGATCGTCAGCGCCCTGGATTTCGATGGCCGCGTCCTGTACCGGCTCGTTGTCCTTGTGGTGCCCGGAAGCGAACATTCCCAGACGACGGATCGGGAAATTGTAGATCGCGCAGCACATGCCGACCATCATGTTCATGTGGTCGCGATAGCGCACGTCGTCGCCCTTGAGATCCTGGAAGCGCAGCACTTCAACTTCGCCGTCAGCAGGGATCGACATCACCGGCATGCCCCAGAGCTTGGAAACGCCGCGCTGCATATTGGTCCACTCGCGCACCAGGGCGTCGATCTGGTCTTCCTGAAAATAATCTCCTTTCAGCAGCAGCATACCGTTCGGGATTGAGCTTTGGTCGAACGTGCTGACGTTGAGGTCGATCGCTGCCTGGAAGCCCTGGATCAGCCGGATAGCCATTTCGATCTCAGACCAACCATAACCCATGGCGGCAGGGTCGTTACGCGGGTTGCGCACCCGCCATGTCAGTTCTTTTCGGGTGAACGGTTTTACGGGATTGCCAGTCTCGTCCACCATGCAGGCGAACCAATCCCGGTTGCCTTTATATCCTCGGGTTGGGACGGCGAGACGGATCGACCCGGCGGGGAGGTTGACGAAGGACCGGACGCCACCATTGGAATCCATATCGGTCCATAAGGCCCATCCGTCAAACGTAAGCGCATCGTCGGCAAACGTACGGAGAAACATTTCGAAGGGATGAATAAGTCCGGCGTCCCGCTCGCGGGCATCGACGTATCCGATGTCTCGGGAGCAATTCCATATAAAACGCTCGGCATCCTTGATGTCCTTTCGGTCCTGCGCGGTCGGGGTTTTCGAAGCATCCATCAAACTGATGCTCCAGCCCGGCTCCCACAGCCGAGACGACAGGCCAGAATAGCGCACCAGATCATTGACACGGCTGCGAATAATCATCTGCGGCGCGGTGTTTTCGCGCGATATCTTGCGCAGCGCCTCGGGCTGCAAACCCGGCCACGACACCAGACCGTAATTCGTCGGGTCGGGCATGAAGGAAAACGTCGCGTAGGAATACGCCTGCGGCACCGGCTCGCCGCCCAAAGCCTTGACCGCCTCAAGGAAATTGTTTTTCACCAACCGAGCGGAATCGCCGATGCTCGCGTGCAGCGCCGCCAGGTAGGAATCGACATCGATCACCCCGGTTGGCAAGCCGTTATTCGACGTTGATTTGGTGCCCAGGGTCGGCAGTTTAGCACTCGGCTTGGCCGGATCAGGGCAGTCATTGATATTAAAGGGTTTCACGTTCAGCGGCCTCCCGGCTCATCCAGTAGGTGCAGCCATTAAACGCCATCGTTGTTCGCTGATGCAGATGGCACCATTCTTTATTCTCGAAAATACCGTGCTTATGACAACTGCCGCACATACCCATGGTCGGGTTGACGATCCCGCTGTCGCGCTGGACAGCGGTCGCCGCCCCCAGCGCCTGGATCATCTGGTAACGCGGATCAACCGATAGTCTTTTAGCGACTTCAAGCTGTTCAGCATCGACGGCTTTTTCCACGCCAATACGGCCGTGCCGATGACTCCGCAAAATAGCCCGAGTGACCAGATGGACCAGAGCGTCAAATTCGTCGGAGCCGCTTTCACTGGAGCCTCCCTTGTACGATAAAACTTTACCAAGAAATCCGGAATCCTTGTCACCATCCGCGCCATGTGTCACCCATTTCTGTCCGATCGGATACCGGATACGCCCCATGCGGCCCCAGCCTTGCACCGACGCCGCCCCACCGCCGATCGGCAACCCGGTCTGGAATACCGGATTGACCGCCCGCGCAACCTTACCCTGCTCGATTTTCTGCCCCCGCACCGGGATCTGACTGCCGCGGAACAGCTGCAGCAGCGACGTGCCGGAGGATTTCTCCTCGACGGTCACCTTGAGCGGCATCCACTTGGCGTATTCCGCCCGGAACGCCAGCACCAATTTGCGGAAATCCAGGTTTTTGGCCATCAGGTCGAGCAGATAGACGTCGAAATGGAAATCGCAGGTCCCGACGATATCGACATCCTCGCCGCAGTGCCATTCCTTGCACGGTACCAAGAGACCGGTCAGCGCCACCGTCATCGACCCCGACTGCGGCTGCCCGAGGGCGGTGTCCCAGGCTTGCTCGACGTCACCGTGCATTGCCTTGCACCAGGCGTGCACCCCCGCCTCGGTAATGCCCTGGTCGAGATGCTCGGGCGGAAAGAACGGCACAAAATCGGTTTCGATGAATACCGGATCGCCGGCGCCGCGCATGTCGCCGTTGTAGTTGACCGCGGCGATACGCGGCTGACGGCGCTGCACGGCGGCGTACTCGGAACGCTTGGACGGCGAGCCCGGCCAGTAGAAGCCTTCGCGGGTCGGATCCACCGCGCCGTAGAACGCCCGGTAACGCACGTAGCGCGAGGTCTCATCCTGGATGGTGTTTTTTGGCAGGGTCTCGGTGTAGACGCATTCAAGGCCGCGCGGCACGTAGACGTCGTACCAGAGCCGTGTCTGGCCGGGCCGGGCGGCCGGAAGCTGCAACACCACCCAGTCGCCTGAAGCGATCCACTCCTGGTAAACATCGTCCTCCGCCCACCAGCGGCCTACGGCGACCCGCCGGCAGCCGCGGGGGTCGGCGCGACCTAACAGGGTGTCATAGTAGGTGCGTACCACCTGAGCGCGGCCATCCAGGGTCGATGAGTTCTCCCGGTCATGGATATCGTCATAGATGTGAAGCCTGGCGTGCAGCCCGGTCAGCGCCTTGGACGCCAGTCCGATCGAGATGAACGAAGCATCCGGGTCGGATGCATGGTGTCCGCTGACAAACAGCCCGCCGGTCTTTGACCAGCCAAGTTCGGGAGCGGGCCGCACCTCCGGAAAGGTCTCGGCCCAGGTCTTGTCATGCTGGATGATCTGCGCCGCGGCGGACATGAACCCTTGGGGGAGTTTCTCGCCGGCGCTGACCGCCATGATCGTCAGGGTCGGATCGTGGCCGAGTTCCCATGCCGGATACACGCTTGATACAATGCCACTCTTGCCCGTGCCCGGTGGACCGAGAGACAGCAGGTTCTCGATCCGGTGGTCTTCCAGACCGGCGATCAGCGGGTAGTGGTGAGGGGCGAGCGCAAACCCTCGGACCGCGTTGACCGCGTTGTACCAAGCGGCCAAGCCAATCTTACGTTGTGGGGTGGTCAGCACCGCTGCTGTACGAATGTGAAAGCCACGGCACCCTACTTTGTAAACACGTATTCGCGATACGCCTAACAAAGCCGTGGGTCAACCCCGGTCAAGATTAATTCGAGCCTTCCAGGCGTCATACGCCTCCGTGAGCATCTGCCGGATCGCCGCCACCCGCGAACCGCACTGGTTACCGTGTTGGTAAAGCTTGATCTTTTGCCACAGCTCGACCGGCAGTTCGATGGTCCTGACCATTTTTACAGCATGCTCATCATCGGTGTCTTCCATGTTACGCCACCCCCCGTAGCAAACTCCAGGCTTTATTGATATCGAAAATACATTCGATATTGACAGGACGGATAATAGCAGCGTAAGGGTTCCTTCTGAACTGAGGAACCTCACGCGTGAAACAAAACTCTCGCTTTGCTCTCGCCCTCCTCGCAGCCGCCGGCTGGGGCGCTGCGTGTACGGCCTTGGCCCTCACCGACGCCCGCCACGCTTACGCGCAGATGTTCGGTGGCGCGAACACCGCCGCGCCTGACGATGCGATACCACTGGAAGCGCAGGCCCGCTTGATCCAAGACCTGGCGAGCCAAGCACGGCTGACGCAGGAGTTGACAGGATCAATTACCGATACCGATCCAACGTCAGTCGTCCGCACCAACCAGTTGCTGGCGGCAATCCTAAAAGAGGTCATTAAGCAGAACGCTGAAATTCCGGACTGCCAAGCCAAAAATGATTGATTTTCCCGCAGCGGCGCTAAAAATAGCGCTCGACTGCCACCTGCCGGATACGCTTGCCCGGCATGTAGCAGCCATAATGCTGCGAGAAAATCCGAAACTGGACGCTGGAGCGGTACATCATAACCCGAACGGCACCGATGATTACGGCTACACCCAGGTCAACACCGTCCACCTGGATAAAATCGGCACCTATAGTTGGTTGTCAGACGTCATTGGCCGCCCGATTACCCCCCAGACCATCCTGGAACCGTGCCTTAACCTGAAAGCCGGGCTGCTTATCGATTTTGTCCGCTACAACGGCAATCCGACGCCGAAAATCGCCATCGAATACGCCACGCGCGCCTGGAACACCGCCCTGGCGGTAGATCGCGTCGGCGCATCAGCGGTACCGCCCGGTCCTCCAGCGCCTCCGCTGCCTCCACCCTGCGCGCCTGCCTGGGACGCATGGGCGACTGCTACGTGCGGTCACAAAATCCAGGCACCTGCTGTTGCTTTAACCGAAAAGGAACCTATGCATGCGAATTAGACTTATCCCCTATACCGAGCGTGTTTCCATGGCCCTCGGCATGACCTTGGCCGTCAGCAGCATCGCCATGGCGCAATCCGACCTGATCGGCGCAACGCCAATGTCGCAAAGCGCTGTCCTGGTGATCAAAGCCGTCGCTGTCGCCGGCGTGGCCTTCGGCTTCATCCGCCTGATGGGCGGCCACCGGATCGAAGGACTGACCACCATGGGCGTCGGCGCCCTGGGCGTCGGCAAATCGGCGACTATCGCCACCGCCGCCGGCCTCGGATAGGAGTTTATCCGTGGACCAGACCGAACAGCCCCTGGACGAGGAAGATTTTGATATGTCGGCCACCCGGCCGCCTCTCACTTTTGGGCTGCCGCACACCTTGACATGCACCTTGCTCGCCGCGGGGATGTTCGGTCTGGCGCTTTACGATACCGGTAACCTCGCAAACGATTTAGTTTACGACGGCATCCTGCTCGGCGGTATCGGCATCTTTTGGTCAACCGCAAAAATCATGTTGCGCAGTGATTACCACGGCTGGGACATCTTCATTGCGTGGCTGAAACTCGACTTCTTCTGCCTCGATACCAAAGACTGGGGTGGCACGCACCTGTCGTCTTTTCCCCTGCAGTCGATCTATCGTTGCGGAGCACATGATCCCGATGCTTGATTCAGTCCTGACGCACCTCGGGTACGCCGACGGCGAAAAAAATAGCGATACTTTTTTTCCGTACCGGGATCATATTGCGCCAACCGTCATGTTAAACACGGATAACTCGATAATGTCTGTGCTGCGCATGCCGGGCGCACCCTTTGCCACCGTCGCCAATAGCCAGCGCAATAGCAACAAGCGTCGGCTGGTCGCGCTGCTGAACGCCGTCGCCGACGAAAATGTCGAAGTCCACATCCACCTCGTCAAGCATGACGCCTATCTGCCGCCGCCGTCTTACGGCGAAGCGGTGTCGCCTTACGCCCGGGCGGTTATGGCTGACTATCACGCCTCTATCGCAGACGAGATGTCCGAGGTCGACTGGTTCCTGACCATCCGCTGCACCCCGCGCAAGATGCCGTTCGCCAGCGTCACCGATAAAATCAAAACCGGTCTTGCCAAGACAGGTTTGATCTCAAACGACAAGGTGCTTGATCCCTCGCTTGAGGTGCAGCTTGCCGACGCAGTGCGGCTGGCACTGACCACGCTCAAGCCATTTGGCCCGGCGCTGCTGGGCATTCGTTCGGAAACCTGCGCCGACGGTGAGGTTTTAGAATTCAGCGAAATAGCCGAATTCCTTTACCTGTTGCGCACCGCCCAGTTCTGCCCGCAACCGCTGACGGACGCCTACGGTTTTCTTGGCGCGGGTATCGCCGCGATCGACGTCACCGCCGAAACCGGCACGCGCATGCTGCGCATCGAGCATGCCGCCGGCGGCAGCGCTGCCAGTGTCAGTTTCGCCGGCATGCTGGGTCTGACGGTTTACCCGCGGAAACTCGATCAGTCCCGTCTGGATGAACTGCTAGGCTTGCCCGGCCGCTTTGTCATGACCGTCGCAATCAAGTTCGAGTCTCGCGCCGAGGCCCAGGACAAGCTGGAAACCCTGCTACGCCAACTGGAAGCCGGAAACAACAAGGCCAAGGAAGACAATGATGCGTTGGAAGATGCCATCTCCAACGTTGCCGGGGGGCGGTCTGAAACCGGCATCAGCCGCTGGTCCATGGCCTTGCACGGCGGCACCAGGATTGAAGTTGATCAGCTGGTGTCGGCCGCGCGCAACGTCATCGCCAATGCCGGCGCCAAGATCGGACTTGAGTCCAAGGGTCGCCTGAACGCATTCCTGGCGCAGTTGCCGGCCGCGCCTTTCAGCACCTGGATCCGGCCCGCGCGCTGCAACAGCAAGCAGATATCCGTCCTGGCCACCTTGTCGGGCCATTCGCGCGGCCCTGCCAAACCCCGCTGGGACCGGCACCTGTTCGAACTGCTGTCGCCCGCCGGGACCAAATACAGCCACGATCTGTTCGTAACAGACGTTGGGCATAATTGCGTTTTCGCGCCAAATGGCGAAGGCAAAACCGTTATGATAGCGATGCATATTATCGCCCTGGACGCGCTGATCCGCAGCACCACCGGCGGGCGCACGCCCGGCACGCAGATACTGCTCGATGTCGATCAAAGCAACCATAACACCGTCGCCATGCTGGGGGGCCGCTATTCGACCGTGCGGATCGGTCACTCCGGCGTGGCGCCGCTGCGGCTGCCGGACTCGCCGCGCGTACGCGCCATGTTGCGCAACCTGATCGCCGGGCTGGTGCAGACCGACGGTGCGCCTGCGCCTACCAAGGCCGAGCGCGACGGCATCCGCGCCGGGGTCGATTTCGTCATGGGCACAATGGCGCCCGCGGAGCGCGAGTTCCTGATTATCCGTAACCACATGGGGTTCGACGATAACGGCGCCGGCGACCGGCTGGAGCCGTGGTGCCGCGACGGTGAACTCGGTTGGGTATTCGACGGCGACGTTCACGATATCGACTTCAACACCCGGCTTGTCGGTGTCGACCTGACGGCAGTCATGGACGATGTCCGCGTCATGCAGCCGTTTGCCTTCCTGATCCTGTGGATGGCCAGCGACGTGATGGACGGACGCCGCGTCGCCATCTGGTGCGAGGAAGCCCCGGCATACATGCCAGGACCGGCATTCGCCAAGCCGTTCAAGGGCATCGCGCTCCGCGCCCGCAAGCGCAATGCCTCGTTCAACGCTATCGCGCAGCAGCCCTGCGACATGCTGACCAATGAGGCCGGCAAAGCCCTGGTCAAACAGGCGCGGCAGATGATCCTGTTCAGGAACGATAAAGCAGGCGATGCAGATACCCGCATGGACTATCAGGCAATCGGCTGCACCCAGGCGGAAATCCGCTGCATCACTGAAACTATGTTCACCTTGCCTTATCGCGCCGTCGTGATCAAACGCCAGGACGGCGAAGGCGGTCTATTCCGCTTCGACTTTTCAGAATTGCAGCAGCACCTGAACATCATGTCAGGCACGCCGTCGCGCGTGCGGCTGCTGCAGAACTGCTTTGAGCGGCATTCAGGCCATGAAATGGAGGCGTTCAACGAATTCCAGTTACGTATCGAAGAAACCGCAGCATGAGGAAAATAACGATGAAGACAATCCTGCTTTTGACGGCTACAACGATTCTATTAGCCGCCTGCCAGCCACCGATGGCCCGCGTCACCCGCAACGGCGAGCCCTGCCACCCGGTCGGCTACGGCTTCGCCCCGGTCTGGGTCTCGCCGGACGGCGGCACCGCATGCATGCCATGAAAACCGTTCTGCTGTTGTCAACAGCGCTCACCTTGGCTCTGCCGATCAGCAGAGCCAAGGCCCAGGCCGCTGTAATGTGCGTCAACTGCACCGACGAGTTTTCCGCGGTCGCAAGCTACGCCGCGACCGCTATGAGCTGGGGTTCACAAATCAAATGGATGGAGCAACAATACCAGCAACTGACTTATGAAGTGCAATCGCTGCAGCACCTGAACCCGCGCGCCATGATGACAGGCCAGGGACTCATGAATGATGCTGCCCGGCTGCCCGGTTCGGTAGCCGGTGCCATACCCGGACTGAATTACGGGCAGAGCCTGTCAACTCCGGGCCAGCGGTTCTATGACCAGAACCGTTACTACACACCGCAAGGCAATGACTACGCC
>Ga0182013_10007642_pt1 | contig 11850 bp, 10 predicted proteins | sample 612S2MmetaG_FD_120487 | JGI IMG/M metagenome (GOLD analysis project Ga0182013, IMG submission 120487) | Permafrost microbial communities from Stordalen Mire, Sweden - 612S2M metaG | ecosystem: Environmental > Terrestrial > Soil > Wetlands > Permafrost | place: Sweden: Stordalen | collected...
CAGACCCGGGAACACCCCGCGTCCCTCGGGGATGTAGGTCATGCCGAGCCTGCGCACGTGGTGGGCCGACTTCCCCGTGATGTCGCGACCGTCGAAGACGACGCGCCCACCGAACGGCCGCACGAGGCCCGAGATCGCGCGCGCCAGCGTGCTCTTACCGGCGCCGTTGGCGCCGAGCACGGCCAGGACCGACCCGGGCGCCACGTCGACGGAGACCCCGAAGAGCGCCTGGGACGTGGCGTAGCGGACGTCGAGGTCCTCGATCTTGAGGATGGGCTCGCTCATGGCTCCACCTCGCCGCCTTCGCCGGCGACGGGGACCTCCGGCTCGCCCTCGACCGATTCCTCGTCGCCGAGGTAGGCGGAACGGACCGCCGGGTCCCGGCGGATCACGTCGGGGCAGTCGGCCGCGATGCGCTCGCCGAAGTCGAGGACGAAGATCCAGTTCGAGAGGGCCAGCACCGCCGCGACGTCGTGCTCGACCATCAGGAGGGACACATCGCGGTCGGTCTGGGCCACCACCCGCTGGAACACGGACAGCAGGTTCTCCGAGGACTTCATGTCGAGTCCGGACAGGGGCTCGTCGAGCAGGATCACGTGGGGCTGACCGGCGAGGGCCCGACCGACTTCGACGAGGCGGCACACACCCAGCGGCAGCGCCGCCACCGGCGCCTTGGCCGCCCTGGTGAGGTTGAGCAGCTCGAGCAGCCCGTCCACCCGCTCGTTCTCGGCACTCGAGGCCGGCAGGAGGGAGCGCGGGTCGAGCATGTCGCTCCAGAGCCGGCGCGGTGCGAAGTGCACCCTGTCCGCCAGCACGAGGTGCTCGCGCACGGTCAGTCCGAGGAAGAGCTCGGGCTGTTGGAAGGTGCGGGCGATTCCGCCTCTGGCCCTCGCCTGCGCGCTGGCGTCGGTGACGTCCTCGCCGCGCAGCCAGACGCGACCCTGCGTCGGCCGGAGCAGCCCGGACAGCACGGCGAGCATCGTGGTCTTTCCCGCCCCGTTGGGGCCCACGAGGCCGGCGATGCTGCGGGGTGCAACGTCGAGGTCGACGTCGGACAGGGCATTGAGGCCACCGAAGCGGACGGTGATGCCGCGGGCCGAAAGGACAGACGTCTCGGTGCCGACTCCGGCTTCCAGCACCGTCACGGCGCCTTCCCCACCGCAACCGCGCTCTGGGCGGTCCCCGTCGCGGTGCCGACGGCGTCATCGGCGAGCGCGGGACCGGAGAGGGTGTCGATGACCAACGGCGGCTTCTGGCGATCGGCCAGACGCAGGAGCTGGTTCCGGAATCGGCGGCTCTGCTCGGCCAGCGCGCCGTCGGGGTACTTCGCGGCCGAGATGGCGCCCAACCCGAAGAGCAGCGGCGGAATGTTGCCGGTCCAGGTCGGAAGGTAGGCCTGGGCGAGCGCCGGCAGCATCACGAAGGAGAGTCCGGCGATGATGGCCGCGGCGGTGGACCGGATGCCGATGGTCACGAGGACCGCGAGCCAGACGACTCCGAGGAAGGTGTCGAAGGTGCCGGGGGCGATCGTCGACTGCTGTATGGCCAGGAGCCCCCCACCGATGCCGGCCACGAGAGCGGCCAGCGCCGCCACGGTGACCTTCATCTGCACCACGCTCACGCCGGTCGTCCGGGCGCCGGGATCGCTCCAGCGCACGGCGTTCATGGCCAAGCCGGAGGTGGAGCGCCGGAAGTTCAAGATGAACAGTGCGATGACGACGAAAATCCCCAGGAAGAGATAGGCGAGGACGCGAGAGGAGGTCGCAAAGCTGGGGGGGTTCACCGTCAGCCCCAGCCCGCTGTTCACGAACGACGGCAGGGTGAACACCAGGTTCTCCACCAGCAGTCCGAAAGTGAGCGTCACCAACGCGACGTACAGGTCGCCCAGTCGGATGCTCAGGAGGCCGACGACGAGCCCCATGAGCATGGCGATCACGCCGCCGACAGCGACGGCGGCCAGGACCGGCCAGCCGTGCGTGGTGGCGAGCTCAGCGGTCGTGATGGCACCCACTCCCGCGAAGGTGATCTGGCAGAGCCAGAGCATGCCGCCCTCGCCGGTGACCAGCGTCCACGAGAGGAAGATGACGGCGTAGGCGAACGCCGCGGCCGTCAGGCCGACCCAGTAGCCCTGCACAATCAGGGGCAGCGCGCCCGCGGCGACGATGAGCAGGAACGGGCCTGCGTACTTGCTGATCAGTCCGAGGGACCCGGACTCGAGCGCACCGCTGGTCGACCCGGCGAGCCTGCTCTCCCCCTGGGGGGTGATGGCCCTGTCGAGCGCACCGCCCACCCGCTCGACGTCGCCCATGCGCCCCCGGCGCAGGAGGCTGTAGAGCAGCACCACCGCGATGACGATGAAGGGGATGGCGTCAATGATCTCGCCCGACCACTGGCTGTTCGAGGGGAGGTACCGCTCGGCCAGCGAGGTGGCGATGCCCATGAGGAGGCCCACGCCGACCGCGATGGGCAGGCTGCGCATCTTCGCCGCGATGACCGCGGCGAACGCCGCTGCGATCAGCACCGTGAACTTGTTGGGGTCCAACCCGATGATGGGGGCCGCCAGGACGCCGGTCAGCCCCGCGAAGAAGACGCTGACGGCCCACACGCCGCCCGACACGAGGTCGGGGTTCGTGCCCGAGAGGTCGGTCATGGCCGGCGAGTCGACCATGGCCCGTACCTTGAGGCCGACCTCGGTGAAACGCAGGACGCCGGCACCCAGCACCACCGTCGCGACCACACAGATGTAGACGATGATGTCGTCCAGCGTGATCGGTACGCCGAGGAACTGGTAGACGTGCACGGGCTCGGGAGCCAGACCCGGTGCTTGGAGGATGGCGCCACTGCCGAAGATGATCGTGGCGAGCGCAGGAATGGCCACCAGCAGCCCGACCGTGGCCACGACCTTGATCAGGGGCGAGTTGAACCTCAGGTAGCGGAACAGGACGGCGTAGAGGAAGATCCCCATGATCGGCCCCGCCAGCCCTATGGCGACGATCGCGGCGGGAAGGATGCCCCAGCTGTGCTCGGTGTGGAGGTAGTAGTAGAAGCGCGCGATGAAGAACGCCATCGCGCCGAAGGCGAAGTTGAGGATGCCCGAAGCGGTGTAGGTGATGACCAGGCCGGCCGACGCGATGGCGTATATCCCACCGAGTACCAGCCCGGCGATCACGAATTCGAGCATCCGGCGCCCCCTTGCAGCGCAATCGCGCTTGGCTATTCAGTTCCGTTGTGCGGCGCCTCTGCTCCGCACTGAGTTCTTTCGGCGGCAGCAGATGTGGCGTCGCTCGTGCCCCGGTGAGACCGTGAAGTTAACATGTGAGTGATTACTCTCTTGTCTCGCCCTCGCGGGTCACTATAACCGAAGCGCCCTGAGCGGACTATGGCGTTCTGATTTTCGGATATTGCGTTTCTGGGCGGCCGGGTGTGGCCGGTGACGGCTCCTCACACGCTTGCAGACCAGCGCCTGTGCCCTGAATCCCGGACTCGTGGTGCAGGTCGTGGGGGCCGGCTCGGTGACTGCCGCGTCAGCTTCTCGCGGCTCAGGCTCCCGAGCGGTTCTTCGCGACCGAGAGGACCGTTCTCGACCGCTGCGGCCGACCACCTCCTCCCGGCCGGCGGGACGATCGAGGCCGCCGGAGTGAGCAGGCCCACGGCGCGATCTAGCGTGCCCCCGTGGTTGAGAGCCGGCGTCTGTCGTTCGATCCGATCGCCGAGGCCCGGCGCCAGTGGGAGGTCCATGGGTGGTCGGACGAGGCTCCCGCCATGGCTCTGGTGACCTCGATCATGCGCCTGCAGCAGGTCTTTCTGACCCGCGCCGACGCGATCTTGCGGTCGTACGACCTCACCTTCGCCCGCTACGAGGTCCTGATGCTGCTCTCGTTCTCGAAACGGGGCGCACTCCCACTCGGGAAGATCGGGGAGCGTCTCCAGGTGAACGCGGCGAGCGTGACCAATGTGGTCGACCGGCTCGAGGCCCGCGGGCTCGTGACGCGGCGGTCCAACCCCGAAGACCGACGCGGCACCTTGGCCTGGCTCTCCTCCGCCGGGCGCCGCACGGCCCAGGAGGCGACCACGGACATGAACGACTTTCTGTTCGCCGACCTGGGGATCGACACCTCGACCGCCCGGCTCCTGTTCGATCTCCTGGCGGACCTGCGCCGGGCCGCCGGCGACTTCGACTGAGGAGCGGTGGCGACTTAGTTTGACATTTAAGTATCATGGTTCGATGGCCGACAGGCAGAGCTGGCAGGACGAATTCGACCGCTCACCGCTGCGCCCGGCTCGCTTCGAGACGATGTCGGGCGTGCCACTCGAACCCGTGTACGGGCCCGAGGGCGCAGAGTTGCCCGGGGCGTACCCCTACACACGGGGACCCTACGCGTCCATGTACCGCTCGCGTCTGTGGACGATGCGCCAGTTCGCGGGCTTCGGCACCGCGGAGGACACCAACGGACGCTTCAAGGAGCTGCTGCTCGCCGGCGGGGACGGGCTCTCGACGGCCTTCGACATGCCCACGCTGCTCGGCCGCGACTCCGACGACCCCTGGGCCAAGGGTGAGGTCGGCCGGGCCGGGGTCGCGGTGGACACGGTGGTCGACATGGAGACCCTCTTCGACGGCATCGATCTCGGCCGGGTGTCGACCTCCATGACGATCAACTCTCCGGCCGCACCGATCTTCGCCATGTACATCGACGTCGCCGACCAGAACGGCATCACCCGCAACGCCCTGTCGGGCACGCTCCAGAACGACATCCTGAAGGAGTACCAGGCCCAGAAGGAGTACGTCTTCCCACCGCGGCCGTCGGTGCGCCTGGTCACCGACGTCATGCGCTTCTGCGCAGCAGAGCTGCCGCGCTGGCACCCGGTATCGGTCTCGGGCTACCACATCCGCGAAGCCGGTTCGACCGCCGCCCAGGAGCTGGCGTTCACGTTGGCCAACGGGTTCGCCTACGTCGAGGCGGCGAGGGCCGCCGGCGCCGCCGTCGACGACTTCGCCCCGAGGCTGAGCTTCTTCTTCAACGCCCACATCGACTTCTTCGAGGAGATCGCCAAGTACCGGGCGGCTCGTCGCATCTGGGCGCGCTGGATGCGCGATCGCTACGGGGCGACCGACGGACGCTCGACCCAGTTGCGCTTCCACACCCAGACGGCGGGGGTCTCACTGACGGCCCAGCAGCCCGAGGTGAACCTCGTACGCGTCGCCATCGAGGCCCTGGCCGGGGTGCTCGGGGGCACCCAGAGCCTGCACACCGACGCCTTCGACGAGGCGCTCGCCCTCCCCACCGAGCACGCCGCCCGCCTGGCGTTGCGGACCCAGCAGGTCATCGCCGAGGAGTCCGGCGTGGTGCACGTGGCCGACCCGCTCGGGGGCTCATGGTTCGTGGAGGAGCTCACCGACGAGCTCGAGCGGCAGGCGGAGGAGGTCTTCGCCCACCTCGAGGACGCCGGCTCGGGCTCCCTGTTCGAGGGCGTGCTCGCCTGCATCGACGACGGGTGGTTCGTCTCGGAGATCGCGGACGCCGCCTACGGCTTCCAGTCCAAGATCGCCAAGGGCGAATGGGTCCAGGTCGGCGTCAACGGCTACGTCGAGGACGACGGAGTGGCCCCCTCCACGCTCTCCATCGGCCCCGCCGTCGAATCGTCCCAGCTGGAGCGGCTCGCTGCGGTCAAGCAGTCCCGCGACGACGATGCCGTGCGCCGGTCACTGGCCCGCATCGCCCAGGAGGCGAGCGACCCGACGATCAACCTGATGCCCGCCCTCATTGACGCGGCGCGGGACCACGTCACGGTGGGCGAGGCGATGGGCGCCCTCGAGTCGGTCTTCGGTCTCTTCTTCGAGCGTCACGTCGCCTGAGCATGGCGAACGACGCCGCGCCGCGGCCTCTGCGCGTGCTGATGGCGAAGGTCGGGCTCGACGGGCACGACCGCGGCCTCCGTGTCGTCGCCCGCATCCTGCGCGACGCGGGGTTCGAGGTGGTCTATGCCGGTCTGCGCCAGTCTCCCGAGACCATCGCCGCGATGAGCGCGCAGGAGGACGTCGACGTGGTCGGCGTCTCCATGCACAACGGGGCGCACCTGACGCTCGCGCCCACGGTGGTCGGCGCGCTCAGGGACGCGGGCCTCGACACGCCGGTCGTCATCGGCGGCATCGTCCCGCCTGACGACGTCACCGTCCTCCTGGCCGGGGGTGTCGCCGCCGTCCTCGGCCCCGGTGCCTCGAACGACGAGGTCGTCGCCGTCGTGCGGGCCGCGGCGGCGGGTGGGACACGATGAGCACGGCTTTCGGTCACGCTCGGCCACTGTGGCGCGACTGATCGGTACTTGGACGACCGGCCCCCACTGAGATAGAAGGTCTGCCATGTCCGACGCGTCGCAGCTCTTGGAAGTGCTCAATCTCGAGATGACGGAGCCGGGGAGGTTCCGGGCCCAGAACTTCGCCGAAGGCCCCGGGAACGTCGTGTTCGGGGGTCAGTTGCTGGCCCAGACCATCGTGGCCGCCTCCACCGTCGACCCGGACAAGGTCCTGAAGTCGGTCCACACCATCTTCGCCCGCGGCGCCGACCGCGAGCAGCCGTTGGACATTGAGGTCGAGACCATGCACGTGGGCCGCGCCCTGGCCAGCGCCACGGTGACCACCCGACAGGGTGACCGCCTCTGCACGCGTTCGCTGGCGCTCCTCAGCGCGGTGGAGCCCGATCTCATCCGGCACGGCGCCGCTGCCCCCGACACCGGGGGCCCCGACGACGCGGTGCCGTTCGGCAGCGGTGGGTTCTGGGAGCTCCGGGTGGTCGGAGGAGTCGACATCTCGGATCCCGACGCGGTCGGACCTCCCGAGCTCTTCGTCTGGGTCCGTTTCCCGGGCGCTCGAGCGACCGGCGTGCTGGGCCAGGCGCTGCTGGCTTACGCCACGGACGGGTTCCTCATCGGGACGGCCATGCGACCGCACGCCGGGGTCGGCCAGTCCATGGCCCACCGCTCAATCTCGACCAGTGTGCTGAGCCACACCCTGACCTTCCACGAGCCGGTCGATGCGGGTGAGTGGCATCTGCTCGCCCACGAGAGTCCCTACGCGGGGCGGGGTCGGTCCTACGGCCGGGCGCACATGTTCAGCACCGACGGAAATCTGGTCGGGTCCTTCGTTCAGGACAACATGATCCGCGCCTTCCCGGAGGGTCAGACGAAGGGCCCCTGAGGCGTGCCGCCCGTGGGTGCGGCCTACTGCGGAGCTTCCGCCCGGACCTGATCCTTGAGCGACGGCACGATCGGCGGCGCCGATTTCCAATTCGGCACACCGGCCTCTTCGGGGGCGATGGGGTAGCGATCGTCGCGGATCCACGCCCAGTGCGAGTGGTTCAATTCGTGCAGGGTGAAGCACGCGTTGAGTGAGGTGTAGAAGCCCTGATTGTCCTGGGTCTGGTTCACCGACTCCTTGATCATCAGGGCGGCCATGGTCGGGACCTGGGCGATGCGGCGGGCGAACTCGAGCGTTCGCTCGTTGAGCTCTGCGGCGGGGAACACCTTGCTCACCATGCCGAGGGCGTGGGCCTCGTGCACGTCGATGGAGTCGCCCGTCAACATGAGCTCCTTCGTCTTGCGCGCCCCGAACTCCCACGGGTGAGCGAAGTACTCCATGCCGCACATTCCCAGCCGCGTCCCCACGACGTCGGCGAAGGTCACATCATCGGAGCCGACGATCAGGTCACAGGCCCACATCAGCATCAGGCCGGCCGAGTAGACGTCGCCGTGCACCTGGGCGATGGTGATCTTCCGGAGGTTCCGCCAGCGCCGCGTGTTCTCGAAGAAGTAGTGCCACTCCTGCAACATCAGGTTCTCTGCGCCCAGGCGGGTGCCGCCGTTGGTCTCGACCGTCGGGTGGGGGTTCTCGCCGCCCCGCCGCTCCGCCGCGGCGACCTTGGAACCCATGTCGTGGCCGGAGGAGAACATCTTCCCCTCACCACTCAGGATGACGACGCGCACGTTGTCGTCTGCCTCCGCCGCCAGGAACGCCTCGTTGAGCTCGACCAGCATGCCCCGGTTCTGCGCGTTGCGTGCTTCCGGGCGGTTCAAGATGATGCGAACGATCGAACCGTCATCTTGAGGTTCGTACTTCACGTATTGGAATTCAGGCATGGTCCCTCCCGGTCGGCAGCGGCGTTCTCGAGCGCGCCAGTTCTATTCTCCAAGGTCGGGGGAAGCAAGACGGCCGACGGCGCGGACCGCGGTCGGATGACGTCGCGGGCGTGTCCTCCTCCGGCCAGGTGTGGGTCGTGCGCGGGCGTCCTGACGCCAGGGCCTGCCGGCGCGGCGCCCTGCACCTTGCCGCGCCTCTGTCTTCGACCGTCGCGGGCGGCCATGCCGCGGCTGGCGGCGCCGGCTCGACCGGGCTGCGGCGCAACCCCGCCCGGACCGCCCGTGACCGGGATGCGGCGGTCCCAAACATTCTGTATGTTGCATACATCGTGAATCGCACCGAGGACGGCAGGACCGAGGCCGGCAAGACCGAGGCCGGCAAGACCGAGGCCGGCAAGGATGGCGGTCCGGCGTCCGGGGCCTCCGGACGACGGGCGGCCCACGTCCGGGACACCCGCCGGGCGCTGCTCGACACGGCCCGTCGGCTCTTCACCCGGGACGGGTTCCAGGGCACCCGCACGGAGGAGGTCGCCGAGCAGGCGGGGCTCACCCGGGGTGCGCTCTACCACCACTTCCGGGACAAGGAAGACCTCTTCCGTGCCGTGCACGAGGAAGTGGTCGCCGAGGTGGCGCCCCTGCTGTGGCGTCGGTCCAGCGATCCGAGCACGAGTGCGTGGACGCTCTTCCGGGCGAACAGCGAGATCTACCTCGAGGCGGCGTGCTCCGACGAGTCCTACCGGCAGATCGTGTTGATCGACGGCCCCGCGGTGCTCGGGTGGCAGTACCTCTCCGAGCGGGGCAACGGCCCCACGGACAAGATCGCCGAGTACCTGCGCGACGCCGTGGACGAGGGCGTGCTGCGGCCCCAGCCCATCGACCCGCTGGCCCATCTCCTCTCGGCGCTCGGCACCGAATCGGCCATGTACGTCGCGCACGCCGAGGATCCCGAGGAGGCCCGCCGGCAGATCAACGAGTGCTACGAGCGGCTCCTGGCCGGCCTCGTCGTCCCCGACGCATCCGCCACCGCGGCGGACTCCGCCGAGCGGGAGGCCGTCGCACACTAAGTCGAGTTCCGACCACGTCCGTCACCGTGCGGTGGCGGCCACACCATCAGAAGGGAAGGCCATGGCCTGGGATTTCTCAACCGAGCCCGAGTTCCAAGAGAAGCTGGACTGGGCGCGTCAGTTCGTCGCGGACAAGATCGAGCCGCTCGACATCCTCTATCCCCACCGGCAGTTCCATCCGCTCGACGACGAGCTGCGGCCCATCGTCGACCCGATGAAGCAGGCGGTGCGCGACCAGGAGCTGTGGGCCGCGCACCTCGGGCCGGAGCTGGGGGGCAAGGGGTACGGGCAGGTCAAGCTGGCCCTCCTCAACGAGATCCTCGGGGTGTCGGGTTGGGCCCCCATCGTCTTCGGCACCCAGGCCCCCGACACGGGGAACGCCGAGATCATCGCCCACTACGGGACCGACGAGCAGAAGAAGAAGTACCTCGAGCCGCTCCTCAACGGTGAGGTCTTCTCATCCTACTCAATGACCGAGCCCCAGGCCGGCTCGGACCCGCAGCAGTTCACCTGCGGCGCGGTGCGCGACGGCGACGAGTGGGTCATCAACGGGTGGAAGTACTTCTCGTCCAACGCCCGCACCGCCGCCTTCCTCATCGTGATGGTCGTCACCGACCCCGACGTCCCCGTGTACAAGGGGGCGTCCATGTTCCTCGTTCCCACGGACACGCCGGGGGTGAACATCGACCGCCACGTCGGGCTCAGCGGCGAGTCCGAGGACGAGGCCATGCACGCCCTCATCCACTACGAGGACGTCCGGGTCCCCGCCGAGAGCCTGTTGGGGGGCGAGGGCCAGGCCTTCGCCATCGCGCAGACGCGTCTGGGTGGCGGGCGGGTCCATCACGCCATGCGCACCGTCGCCATGTGCCAGCGGGCCCTCGACCTGCTGTGCGAGCGGGTGCTGAGCCGCGAGACCCAGGGCAGCCTGCTGGCGAAGAAGCAGTTCATCCAGGGTGACATCGCCGACTCCTATGCCGAGCTCCAGCAGTTCCGCCTGCTGGTGCTCTACACCGCCTGGGAGATCGACCAGGTGAAGGACTACCGGCGCACCCGGAAGAACATCGCCGCCATCAAGGCCCTCACCCCCAAGGTCCTGCACGACGCCGTGTGGCGTTCCATGCACGCGCACGGGGCGCTGGGTGTGTCCAACGAAATGCCCTTCGGCGGCATGTGGATGGCGGCCCCCGTCATGAGCGTGGTGGACGGCCCGACCGAGGTGCACAAGGTCACCGTGGCCCGCGAGGTGCTCAAGGACTATCAGCCCTCACCCGGTCTCTGGCCCACCGCCCACATCCAGGCCAAGCGCGAGGAGGCCCGACGGAAGCTCGCCGCGCACATCGAGCACGTCGTCGGGAACTCCTGACCTCGCGCATGCGCGCCGCCCGCTGCCTCGAGTACGGAGCGCCCTCGTCCGTCGTGGTCGTCGAGGTGCCCGACCCCGTCCCGTCGGACGGGCAGGTGGTCGTCGACGTGGCCGCCGCCGCGGTGAACTTCCCCGACGTGCTCCTGGTGGCCGATCAGTACCAGGTCCACATTCCGGTGCCGTTCACGGTGGGGAGCGAGTTCGCAGGGACGGTGCGGGCGGTGGGGGCCGGCGTGGACGGCGTCGCCGTCGGCGACCGGGTGAAGGGCTCCACCATGTTCGGGGCGTTCGCCGAGCAGGTCGTCGTGCCGGCGTCCTCGCTCCAGCCGGTCGACCCTGCGGTCGACCTGGCCACGGCGGCGGCGTCGGGCGTGGCCCACTCCACGGCGTACCACGCGTTGCGCAGCGTCGCCCGGGTCGAGCCGGGGGAGTGGGTGGTGGTGCTCGGCGCCGCCGGCGGCGTGGGTCTGGCGGCCGTGGAGCTGGGCGCCGAGCTCGGGGCACGCGTCGTGGCCGCCGCGTCCTCGGCCGAGAAGCTGGCGCTCTGCCTCGAGCGTGGGGCCACGGCCGCCATCGACTACGGCACGGAAGACCTCAAGGCACGGATCAAGGAGATCACCGGCGACGGCGCCCACGTGGTGATCGACCCGGTCGGTGGCCCGAGCGCGGAGCAGGCGCTCCGTGCGCTGCGCTGGGGTGGCCGGTTCGTCACGGTGGGCTTCGCGTCCGGGGAGATCCCCCGCATCCCTCTGAATCTGGTGTTGCTCAAGGGGGTGGTGGTCACGGGGTTCACCATGGAGGGCTTCGCACGGAACCAACCCCGGGACCGTTCTCGCGACCAGGCCGAGCTCGACGCGCTCGCCCGCGCCGGCCGGGCCTCGCCGCACATCTCCGCCACCTATCCCCTGGAGCAGGCGGGGCGAGCGCTCTCCGACCTGGCCGAGCGGCGGGCGACCGGCAAGGTGCTGGTGGACCCGACCCGCTGACCGGCGCCTCCGGGACCCCGGGTGTAGCCCCGAGAGCCGCGTTCTCTGTGCAGCACACGCAGACCAGAGCAGGCCGTTCGTCGCCCGAGCACGATGTCGCCGCCGACGCGGTGACGAGGGGGGGGTTCGGGCAGATCGGCGCGGGTCTCGCCCCTGAACGGGGCGCGACCGGCATGGTAGGGTCGTTTCTTTCCGCAGAGAGGATCGTTCTCAGGAGGGACCCATGAGCGAGGTTGACGACCTCATCCTGATCAGCGTCGACGATCACATCATCGAGCCACCCGATCTCTTCGTGAACCACCTCCCC
>Ga0182013_10007646_pt1 | contig 11849 bp, 13 predicted proteins | sample 612S2MmetaG_FD_120487 | JGI IMG/M metagenome (GOLD analysis project Ga0182013, IMG submission 120487) | Permafrost microbial communities from Stordalen Mire, Sweden - 612S2M metaG | ecosystem: Environmental > Terrestrial > Soil > Wetlands > Permafrost | place: Sweden: Stordalen | collected...
CTGAATGCACTTCTGGGCAAGGACCTCGTGCGCGGCATGGATAATCTCAGCGCCGCGACGGCGGCCCAGATCGTCATCCTGACCGTGCCTTACTCCGCCCAGAAATCGACTATTTCCGATGTCGCCAAAGTGCTTGAGGGCAAGATATTAGTCGACGTAACCGTACCCTTGGTTCCTCCCAAGGTGAATCGGGTCACATTGCCGGCAGAGGGCTCAGCTGTCGAAGCCGTCCAGAAGATGCTCGGCGCCGGCGTCAAAGTGGTCTCGGCATTCCAAAACGTCTCGGCCCATCATTTGAAGGACCTCGCCCACACCGTCGAATGCGATGTACTGGTGACCGGCGACGATATCGCGTCGCGCGAGATTGTCATTACCTTGGCGAACGCCGTTGGACTGCGCGGTATCCATGCCGGCCCCCTTTGCAATTCCGTGGTTGCCGAGGCGCTCACCTCGGTCCTGATCACGATTAACCAGCGGTACAAGATCCCTGGGGCAGGCATTCGGATCACCGGCCTGCCAGAGCAGAGCTGACTATGTCCTCCGCAGCGGAGCTGACGCTTCGCGCGCTCGACGGCGTACCCCTGGTGAACCAGGGCGACGATTTAGCGGGCATCGTCCTGACCGCTCTTGCCGCTTCCGGCTTGACGCTTCAGGCGGGCGACGTCGTCGTGCTGGCCCAGAAGATCGTGTCCAAGGCCGAAGGCCGACTAATAGACCTCAGCGGGATTACGCCATCGGACAAGGCAATCGAAATCGCTGAACGTTCCGACAAGGACCCCCGCGTCGTTGAATTGATCTTGAGCGAATCCGACGAGGTTCTGCGGGTCAGGCCCGGTGCGGTCATCGTCGCCCACCGTCTGGGCTTCGTTGCTGCAAATGCCGGCATCGACCAGTCTAATATCGGCAATGGCCAGGAGGACGAACAGGTGCTGCTCCTGCCCATTGACCCCGATGGCACCTGCAAACGCATCCGCGCTGAACTCAAAGTCCGTACCGGCATTGATATCGCCGTGGTGATCATCGATAGCATTGGACGAGCTTGGCGCACGGGGACGGTCGGCACCGCAATTGGCGTCAGCGGCATGGCTGGGCTTTTGGACCTGCGCACCAAGCCTGACCTGTTCGGCCGGCCGCTCAAAACCAGCGAGCTGGGCCTTGCGGACGAGCTGGCCTCGGCCGCATCATTGGTGATGGGACAGTCGAGCGAGGGCAGGCCTGTGGTACTGGCACGCGGCGTTCCCTATGCGCGGCGGGAGGGTACCGCGCACGAGCTGATCCGCCCGAAGGAGATCGACCTATTCCGGTAGTGCGCGCCATAGCGACCCAAGCCGAAGCTTTGAGCGATCTCGACACTGTGATCGCAGGTCGGCGCTCTGTGCGACGATTCCTGCCTGACCCGGTCCCGGAAGCGATCATCGCCAACATGGTCCGTGCAGCAAGCCGAGCACCCTCGGCGCATAACCGCCAACCTTGGCGATTCCATGTCGTGCAGGACGCGCCTCTCAAGGCTCGCCTGGCCTCGGCCATGGGTGACAAACTGCAAGCCGACCGGACCAAGGACGGCGACGATATGGCTGCTATCCGCCAAGATGTAGCCCGATCCTCCGCACGGATTATCGGTGCACCCGTAGTGGTCGCGACCTGTCTGACGCTGGAAGACATGGACGCCTATCCCGACGACCGCCGCAGCCACGCGGAATTCTTGATGGCGGTGCAAAGCACGGCGATGGCAGCGCAGATATTGCTATTGAAGGCTCAGTCCGAAGGGTTGGGCGCCTGCTGGATGTGCGCACCCTTATTCTGTGCCGAGACCGTCAAGAATGCGCTGAGCCTGCCCAATTCCTGGCAACCGCAAGGCCTAATCCTGCTGGGCTGGCCGGCTGAGCCGGGACGCCTGCGCGATCGCAAGCCGCTGGCCGAAATCGTGACCGGGATCGACGTAACGTGAGCGTCCTGGCCCTGGCCGGTGGCGTGGGCGGCGCGAAACTGGCTGAAGGCCTGGCGGCGATTATACCGCCTGGCGAACTGACCGTCGCGGTCAATACCGGTGACGATTTCGAACATCTTGGCCTCAGAATTTCCCCCGATATCGACACCGTGACCTACACGCTGGCGGGCCTCAACAACCAGGAACAAGGCTGGGGCCTGGAAGGCGAGACCTGGAATTTCATCGCCGCGTTGGAACGGCTGGGCGGCGAGACTTGGTTCCGCCTCGGCGACCGCGATCTTGCCACCCATATCGAGCGCACGCAGCGGCTGAAGAGCGAGACTCTGTCCGCCGTCACCGCAGATTTTGCCAAGCGGCTGGGAATCCGGCAGGCGATCGTGCCGGTCACCGACGACCCGCTGCGCACCATGGTCCAGACCGACCAGGGCCTGCTGGCCTTCCAGGATTATTTCGTGCGGCTGCGCTGCGCCCCGCGTGTTGATCGGCTGGAGTTTCCCGGCGTCGAGGCCATGAAACCCAGCGCAGGTTTCGCTGCCGCCCTGGCCGACGCGAACCTCAGGGCCATCGTCATTTGCCCGTCCAACCCGTTCCTCAGTATCCTGCCGATCCTGTCGCTGCCCGGCATCCGCGACGCATTGGAAGGCCGACGCGTGCCGCTGCTCGCCGTGTCGCCGATCATCGGCGGCCAGGCGGTAAAGGGGCCGGCGGCCAAGATCATGCAGGAACTCGGGCTCAATGTGTCGTCAGCCGGAGTTGCCGGGTTCTACGGCGCACTGCTGGACGGGCTAATGATCGACGAGACCGACCGCGCGCTGGCGCCCGAGATCGCGGGCCCGGCCATCCATGTCGGCGACACGATGATGCGGGACGCCGGCGACCGCCGCCGGGTCGCAACGGAAGTTCTGGCCTTCGCCGAACGGATTTCCCGGTCATGAGCATCTGGGCGATCATCCCGGCCCGGCCGCTGGAGGAGGGCAAATCACGGCTGGCGGAGGCTCTGACCCCGGCCGAACGTCAGAGGTTGAACCAGAATTTCTTCCGCCGGACGCTCGATGTGACAGCCTCGGTGATCGGGCGTGAACAGACCTTGGTGGTCAGCAGGTCGCAAGAACTGCTAGCGGCGGCCAAATCGATGGCGTTCGAGACATTGCTGGAGGCGCCGCCCTATGGACTGAACGTCGCATTGGCCCAGGCAGCCGATAGCGTTCGGCTACGCGGCGCGACAGGCGTGCTCTCGGTCAGTTGCGACTTGCCGTTCCTGATCGCCGACGACCTGCGCGCATTGCTGAATGTCGCGATCGAGGGCGACGGGTTGGCGATCGCCAGCGACCGTGCCGGCACTGGGACGAACGCGCTTGTCGTATCGCCGGTCGCCGCGATTCCTTATCTCTACGGCGAAGGCAGCTTTGCCGCCCATTTGAAGGCCGCAGAGAACGCAGGCCTGGCGCTCAACGTGGTCAGACGACCCGGCTTGTCCTTTGACATCGACACGCCGGACGATTTCGAGCAGATGGAGGAAATCAGACGGGAAACGATTCCAGGCAAATTAGCTGCATCTTCGGGTTGCGCTTTTCGCTCAATCTGAGACAGTCAGCGTCACAATAGCATGCGCACACTTTTCCATCTTTGGCTGTCCCCCTTCTCGCGAACGATCCGCGTGATGTTGGCCGAAAAGGGCCTTCCGTTCGATCTGGAAATCGAGAAGGTTTGGGAGCGGCGGCAGGAATTCCTGTCGATGAACCCGGCTTGTGACGTTCCGGTGCTGATCGAGCTTGACGGTTCCGTCTTTGCCGACAGCCGAGTGATTTCGGAATATCTGGACGAAGCTTATCCGGAACGCTCTCTCATCGGCGGAGATTCGATCAGTCGAGCGGAGTCGCGGCGTCTGACCCAGTGGTTCGACACAAAATTCAATGCCGAGGTTACCGAGAACCTGGTAGGCGAAAAGCTGATGAAGCGGCTGTCGGGCCAGGGCTATCCGCAGGCAACCGCAATCCGGACCGGCCTGTCGGAAATTCATAATCACCTGGCCTATATATCTTTCCTGGCTGAGCGACGGCGCTGGCTTGCCGGCGACCATTTTTCATCTGCCGATATTGCGGCGGCTGCGCATCTGTCATCCGTCGATTATATCGGCGACGTACCATGGGAAGAACATCCCGGTGCCAAGGACTGGTACGCCAGGATAAAGTCCCGGCCCAGCTTCCGCCCGCTGTTAGCCGACCGGGTCCCCGGCATTCAACCGCCCCCGCATTACGCCGATCTCGACTTCTGATCTGATCTGTTCTGCCCCGATTTGACCCCAATCTAGTCGTAGGGTCACATATCAACCGGGAGGAACCGACAGATGCGTCCATGGATTTTGGCTGCCGCCGTCACGTTTGCTGCGCCGCTCACACTCGCCCAGACCGCTCCCGTCTTCAGCTTTCCTACGCAAAACGACACGGTCACTTTACCCTTGATGCTTGAGGATTGGGTTCAGACCGACACGGCCCGGACCGAGCTGGCGGTCGATGCCTCGCTCCCTGGCAGCGACGCCGGCAAGGCGCGGGCAGATGTTCTGGGCGCCGTCAGGGCGCTAGCGCAGGGCGCGGACTGGCGCTTCACGGCTTTCGACCGCAACCAGGACGCCAGCGGACTGGAACATTGGCATGCGGTGGTCGAGGCCCGCCTGGCTGAGGCGCAGTTGGGCGGCCTGTCCGACCGCGCCAAGCAGGTGTCCAGGGCCGGGCTGCAGATCAGAGTCCAATCCGTCGATTTCTCCCCAACCCTGGCCGAAGTCGAGGTCACGAAATCCAAGCTGCGCGCGGAGATGTATAAGAAGGTCAACGAAGCCCTGGCGCAGCTTAATCAGGCTGAACCGGAGCGCAAATACAGGATCATGAGAATAGATTTCAACGAACCTACACCCAACCTGCCAGCCCCGCGCATGATGAGTGCCGCGGCACCGGGCAACGAACAGGTTGCGAGCGGTATTTCGCTTTCAGAAAAAGCGGAGCTGCGCGCCAATGTGACCTTTGCCGCAATCGCACCTCGCGAGTAACGGGCACAATGCCACGGCTTTTCATCTTCGGCCTGGGCTATTCGGCACTGGCCCTGGCACGACTGGTTCAGCGCGAAGGCTGGACGGTCGCTGGAACATGCAGAACGAGGCTAGGAGCCGAAGCTCTGACCGCCGAAAATATCGATCCACATCTGTTTGACGGGACTGCGCCGATCGAACCATCGGCTCTCAAAGGAACGACCCATCTATTGGCCTCGATTCCAGCAGATCCGGACGACCCGGCATTACGCCATCACACCGCCGATATCGCTGCGAACGGTGCGCTGGAATGGATCGGATATCTCTCCACGACATCCGTTTATGGCGTGAGCGACGGCAGCATCGTCGATGAAGATACGCTATGCGACCCATCCAGTGCGCGCGGGCAACGGCGGCTTGGGGCAGAGCGTGCCTGGGCAGATCTGCCCCTCCCCGGTCATATCTTCCGACTGTCGGGCATCTACGGCCCGGGGCGCAGCGTGTTCGACACGATTGGCGAAGGTAAGGCGCAGCGGATTGTGAAACCGGGTCAGGCTTTCAACCGTATCCATGTCGCGGATATTGCAACGACCGTCCGCGCCTCGATTGGGTCTCCGGCTCCGGGGCGCATCTATAATGTGGCCGATAATCTGCCTGCGCCATCCGCCGATCTGGTGACCTATGCCTGCAAGCTGCTGAAAATCGATCCCCCTCCGGAAATTCCCTTCGAACAGGCCGTTCTATCCCCGATGGCCCGGGAATTCTGGGCCGATAACAAGCGGATCGACAATAGTCGGATCAAAAAGGAATTGGGCGTCCGTCTGACCTATCCAACCTATCTTGAGGGTCTGGATGCGATCTCCACCTCCAAATAGCCCTTACCATTTCCCGGTATTGGGCATGGAGGCCCAGGGTTCGGCAGGCGGCTTTGCGTCACCGGACTGAAGCAGTTCGATCGATATATTGTCGGGAGAGCGGACGAAGGCCATGCGGCCGTCGCGCGGCGGGCGGTTGATGGTGACACCCTTGTCCAACAGGCGCTGGCAGGTGGCGTAGATGTCCTCAACCTCATAGGCCAGATGGCCAAAATTGCGCCCCTCGCCGTAATTCTCCGGGTCCCAGTTGAATGTCAGCTCAACCTGCGCATCCTCGCCGCCCGGTGCGGCCAGGAAGGCCAGCGTATAGCGCCCCTGGGGCACGTCCTTCCGGCTGAGCTCCTTGAGGCCCAGCTTGTTGCAGTAAAAATCCAGCGACGCGTCGAGGTCGGTCACCCTGACCATGGTGTGGAGATATTTCATTTTAGTCACTCGGTTTGAGAAATCATGATATCCGGCGGCGGCGCATATTCGTCGGGGATGGCGCAGAGCCTATACCGGACGCAGAGCCGCCCCAAGGCGGTTCCCGCCGTTAGAGATGTGAAGGGCACGGCCAGAAGGCAAGGCAGGATGGTGGGCGCGGCCCAGGGCAGCACACCGGGGGCGAAGGCGGCAAGGATGCCGGCAACCGCGCCGCCGAACAGCAGTTGCGGCCATAGCCCGCGCAGCGCCTCACCCGGCGGCACCGAACGGCCGTCACGATTCTGCGCCTCCCACACCACGCGACGGCCCAAGATCAGGCCGAAGACGAACAGGGCCTGGGCGATCATCATCACCGGTCCCAGGAACAGCGAGAACAGCATGTCGGCAAAACCGCCCGCCAGCAGGCGAAGCACCCCGCCATAGGCCCGGGCCCGGCCCCGTAGCAGCACGTCCAGCATCCCCAGCAGGCGGGGCGCGAAGCCCAGGCCCAGCATCAGGAAATAGAGCGCGAAGGCCAGTCTGGCGGGCAGATGCCCCCGGGCAGGGTCGCCGATCATGGCGAGGCCCGCCAGCAGCATCAGCAGACCGGCCGGCGCACCGGCATACATCATGATCGCATTGACCAGCTGGAACCGGCCCATGGGTTTGAGCCCCGGCATGCCCAGCAGCTTCAGATATTGCAGGTTTCCCTGGCACCAGCGCAGATCGCGTTTGATAAAATCAGGCAGGCTGGGCGGATTTTCCTCCCAGCTTTCAAACTCGTCGGCAATGACGCGCACATCGTATCCGGCTCCACGCATCATCGCCGCTTCGACCTGGTCGTGGCTGAGGATATGGCCACTCAGCGGCCCGCGGCCCGGCAAAACCGGCAGCGCACAATGGTCGAAGAAGGGCTTCAACCTGACGATCGCATTGTGTCCCCAGAAGGGGCCAGCAGGCCCCTGCCACCAGGCGCTGCCGACGGTTTGCATACGCATCGCGTGGCGCATGCCGAACTGAAAGATGCGGGTGAAGGTACTGCCCGAGGGCTGGCCGACGACCAGGGTCTGCAGGATGCCGAGCGCCAAATTGGCCTGCATCGCCCGTACGAGTCGCAGCATCGCCGCCGCGGACATCACGCTGTCGGCGTCGAGCACTATCATATGGTCATAGAGCCCTAGAGCCCCTTCGGCGAATTCGCGCAGATTGCCTGCCTTGAAGCCTGAGTTGATCGAGCGACGGCGGTAATGAAGCCCGGGGTGGCGCCCAGACAGTTCGGCGAAGGCAGCCTCTTCAGCCGCGGCGACATCCGGACGTGAGGTGTCGCTCAATACATGGAAGGCGAAGGCCTCCCGCCAGGGGGTGGCTTCGATGGTGCGGATCATTGAAGCCAGCCGAGCGAAAACCAGCGCCACATCCTCATGTCTGACGGCGACACAGACAGCAGTGCGTGTTGTGATTGGGCTGTCGGCCGGGGTGTCGCGCAAGGCAGGGTTGGTGAAACCTGCCGGGTCGTGGGTAAGGCGCGAGATGGCGAAACCAACCGCCGCATTCCAGAACCCGATCAGCGTCCAGGGCAGGCCGACCAGGAACAAGACCAAGAAGAAGACCGCCGCACCCGACCATCCCCGAACCGCCAGCACATGGACCATAATCCAACCCAGCGCGGTCATGCTGACCGCATTCAACGCGAAGAATATCCATCGACGCGCGGTCAGCATGGAATCTTCGGTTTGGGACAGTGGATTGGCTGAGGGCAGGGTCGCGTCGGTCATCAGCAATGTGTTACAGGCCGAACAAAGACCGAGCTATAGATATTCCATGGAAAATTCCTCACAGGCGCTTTGGATCATTGGGCCCGGCCGGGCAGAGATTCGCTCGGCGAAGCCGACGGAAGAACCCGGCATGCTGGAAGTGCGCGCAATTGTGAGCGGCATCAGCCGCGGCACCGAATCGCTGGTTTTCAACGGCAGGGTGCCGCAGAGCGAGTGGGCGCGGATGCGTTGCCCCTTTCAGGAGGGCGAGTTCCCCTACCCCGTCAAATATGGCTATGCGATGGTCGGCCAAGTCGAGAACGGGCCTGCAAAGCGCATCGGCCAGCGGGTCTTCAGCCTCTACCCGCATCAAAGCCGCTTCGCGATCCCGGCAGTCGCAGCCATTCCGGTTCCCGAGACGGTATCCAACTCGCGCGCCGTGCTGGCGGCCCAGATGGAAACCGCGATGAACGCGACCTGGGACGCCGCGCCACGCATCGGGGACCGGATCGCAGTAGTCGGCGGCGGCGTCGCAGGCAGCCTTCTGGCCTATCTTTGCGGGCGTCTGCCCGGTGCCGAAGTGACGCTGATCGACATCAATAACGACCGGCAGCGCATTGCGGCCGCATTGGACATCGGGTTCGCGACACCGAATGATGCCCCCGTCGCTGGTTACGACCTCGTCTTCCACACTTCGGGAACCGCTTCGGGCCTGCAACTGGCGTTATCGCTTGCCGGGTTCGAAGCTACTGTCGTCGAAATAAGCTGGTATGGCGCACAAGCTGTCTCGGTCGAACTGGGTGGTGCCTTCCACAGCCAACGTCTGACATTGCTGTCGTCCCAGGTCGGCTCGGTCTCACCCGCGCGCCGCGCTCGCTGGGACCATCGTCGCCGTCTGGAAAAGGCGCTGGCACTGTGCTCAGACCCCCGCCTTGACGTGCTCGTCTCGGAAGAAACGCCCTTCGCCGAGGTTCCGGCGCGCCTCCCTGAAATACTCGGTGCCCCAGGCGCACTATGCCATTTGATCAGATATTGAACCGGAGAAACCATGTACGCCGTTGAAGTCCGCGATCACATCATGATTGCCCACAGTCTGAAGGGCGATGTGTTCGGCCCTGCTCAGCGATTGCATGGCGCAACCTATGTCGTCGACGTAGCCTTTTTCCGCGAGGAACTTGATCCCGACCGGATCGTCGTCGATATCGGCCGCGCGACGGATACGCTGAAACAGGTGCTGCAGGCGCTGAACTACGCCAACCTGGACGAGCATCCGGCCCTCGCCGGGCAGTTGACCACCACGGAATTCCTGGCGCGTTACATCTTCGATAGGATGGCTGAGGCGATTCGCTCAGGCGAGCTCGGTCCCCATGCCGGCGGCATTGATCGGGTGCGGGTGACGCTGAACGAATCCCACATTGCCCGCGCCTGGTATGAGGCCGCGATTGGCGCATAGCCTGCGTTTCGCGATCCCGGGAGACATTGAAACCCGCACCGGCGGCACGATCTACGACAAGCGGGTGATGACCGAATTGCGGCTTGCCGGCTGGGCCGTCGAGCATCTGCAATGGCCGGCCTCGTTCCCCTTCCCCGACGATTGCGACGTGAATACCGTCGCAGAAAGCCTGGCCGCCTGCCCGGATGGCTCACTGGTTATGATCGACGGACTGGCCTTTGGCGTCCTGCCTGACTTGGTGGCCAAAGAGGCCCGCAGGCTGCGACTGGTGGCGCTGGTCCATCACCCGCTGGCACTGGAAACCGGCCTGTCGTCCGAGGTCGAGGCTAGGCTGGCGGATTTGGAGCGGCGGGCTCTCGAACATGCCTGCGCGGTCGTCGTTACCAGCGAAATGACCGCCCGCACTTTGACCGCGCAATATGGCGTACCCACCCAGCAAATCACCGTCGCAAAACCGGGTGTCGACTGGCCGGCCGAAATCCCGCACCCGCGCAATACCACCCCGCAACTGCTCACGGTCGGCACTGTGACCCCGCGCAAGGGTCATGACACTCTGGTCGACGCCCTGTCGATGACCGCGGATCTGAAATGGCGTTGCACAATCGCCGGCAGCCTGGAGCGTTCCCCAGAAACAACCGCGGCTATCCGCAAGCGCATCGCCGGCTATGGGCTGGACAGCCGCATCGCGCTCATCGGAGAAGTTCCCGACCCTGAGCCGCTCTATCGAACGTCCGATCTGTTCGTGCTGCCCAGCCGATATGAGGGATACGGCATGGCAATCGCCGAGGCGCTCGCTTTCGGCATTCCGGTGGTCGCAACCAGTGTCGGGGCGATACCCGAGGTCGTCCCCCCAGGGGCCGGCATCTTGGTCCCGGCAGACGACCCGACCGCGTTAGCCGGTGCCCTGCGGCAGCTTCTGGTCGATGAGCGACATCGCGAACGACTGACCCGGGGCGCCTTGGCTGCCGCACTCGGCCTCGCTGAGTGGCGGGACACAGCCGATTTGGTCGCCTCAGCTCTCGACGCCGTCCAGTAGAGCGTCTTGGCTACATGCTGGCGCTGCGACCGGCCTTTGAAGCTCACAGTCGAACAGAATATCCCGCCCCAGGTGATGGACCTGGGTGTGCGGCCTGAGCGCGCTATCCAGATGATCGATGGGGGGCAGGCTGATGCCGATCGGGCCGGAGCCGATGACCATCGGGGCTACGCAAAGATGCAGCCTGTTCAGCATGCCCGCCGCCAGAAAGCGCGACACGGTGGCCGCCCCGCCCTCGACCAGCAGCCGGCGCAGGCCCAGGGCGGATAGCGCGGCGATAATCGCCGCAGGATCCAGCCGACCGTCGCGCGGCGGCACCACAACAGGCGTCACCCAGGCCGGTCGGGGCCGATCGCACCCCTGCACGACGAATACCGGGCAGCCGTCGTCCGCCAGCATCCTGGCATCGGGCGGCAGGCGCCCGTTGGGATCGATGACGATTCGCGCCGGGTCCCGGCCATCGACACCGCGCACCGTCAGCCGTGGGTCGTCGGCAACCACCGTGCCGATTCCCACGATCACCGCATCGACCAGAGCGCGCAGCCGATGGAGATGGCGGATCGATTCCGGCCCGTTGATGTAATGGGACCGCCCGGTGGCCGTCGCCACCCGCCCATCGAGAGACTGGCCCAACTGCCCGATGACGAACGCGTCGCCCCCATGTCCGGTCGCGACCGGCGCATAGAGATTCCAGAAAGCCTGATGCGCCTCGGCATACACCGGACGGACGATGTCGCCTCCCGCGGCCAAGGCTAAAAGCTGCGGCCATACTAATGCCTCAACCGGTCTGTGAGTGCTGGAAATGACTGATCGCTCCAAGGCTCGGTTGTTGGATTTTGTCCGCCGCAACGTGGTAATTTGGCGAACCGGCATAATTTAGTTACACGAACACACCAATTAGAACATCGTTCGCCGAATATGCGTCGCTATGATCCTCAGAGTCGTCGATTGCAACAATTCTATGGGATCGGGCAGCGCCGTTTTCGCGGCGAGAGGCAAATGAAGTGACTACACCGTCCGTCGATTTCGCCGCACTGCTGGGAATGCAGGCCAACATCGCTTTCGATCGTGCCGCGGCCGAATTCCGCTCCGGCCGCCCGATTGTCATCGAGGCGCAGGGCGTCGCAACCATCGTCGCCGCCTTGGACGGCGTATCGCCCAACGTCTATTCGACCTTGCGCCAATTTCCTGGCGCCCGTTTGGTCCTGACGGCCAAGCGCGGCCAAGCCCTGGGATTTAGCGTCGACCATGCCGCCGGCTTCCCCTTGGCCGGGCTTGAGCGCGAAGCCGCCCAACGGCTTGCCACCACGCCCCATATCCAGGCGCCCGGCGAATGGAAGGCGGCGGACGAGGTTGCGA
>Ga0182013_10007650_pt1 | contig 11844 bp, 5 predicted proteins | sample 612S2MmetaG_FD_120487 | JGI IMG/M metagenome (GOLD analysis project Ga0182013, IMG submission 120487) | Permafrost microbial communities from Stordalen Mire, Sweden - 612S2M metaG | ecosystem: Environmental > Terrestrial > Soil > Wetlands > Permafrost | place: Sweden: Stordalen | collected...
ATTCGAGGCCGGCATCTCGCCCCAAATTGAAATCCTCTCCGAAGAAGACGCCGCCTCACTGCTGGTTCAGGCAATTGAGACCGCCGTAGATTTCGACGCGCTCAATCGGCTGCAACGGCTCGCCGATATTCTCGGCCAAAAAAACGCCCAGACTTTTGAATACTCATGGAAAAGACAGGTGCGAGGATTGCTTGACGCAGCGCGCGCGAACGATTTTTCACCGGCATCATTGGCTGACATGGGACGGCTAAGTGTTGACGAACTGCTGGCGTTTCTTCCCGCTCCAACCACGGACAACCTCGACGAACAGTTGGCTGCGGCCATCAAATCGGCCATAGAGCGCATTTCCAAGAATGGTGATGAAACCAAGGCAACAGCAGACTATGTAGAATCGCTTCAAGATACGCTTCGGACGCTTGAAGCGCGTCGGCTACCTTGGAGCGATTGGATCAAGTTAGGCAAAAAGCAGCCGGGCAAAAAAAGCCACGCCGAAGCCGCCGCAGTAACCGCACTGGCCGGACGAGTTGAAACGCACCCGCAACTGCGCGAGCACATTCGGGATTACACAATGCTGCTGTTTTCCGTGGCACAGATTTCGTTGACAGAATTCCAGCGCCTCAAAGAAGAGCGTGGATTGCTTGATTTCTCCGACCTTGAGCAACGCGCTTTCCATCTCCTGCGTGACCAAGTGCATGTGCGCGAGACTTTCGGCCGCGAATTGGATCTTCTGGTTGTGGACGAATTCCAAGATACGAGTCCTCTCCAACTCGCCTTGTTCATGCAACTGGCAGCACTCGCCCGCGAGACCGTGTGGGTGGGTGATGTGAAGCAGGCGATCTATGGATTTCGCAATAGTGACCCCGAACTGATCAAGGCCATAGTTGATCAAGTTAAAAAAGTGGGAACTCTGGCCGAGCCTTTGGCCAAATCGTGGCGCTCCACACCTGAACTGGTGAGATTGGCCAGCGCGTTATTTGTGCCTGCTTTTGGAAAGTCGCTCAATTTACCCGCCAAAGAAGTCCAGCTTGAGGCCCAGCGTGCTTCTATTTCGGCATCGCAGCCATCGCTGGAGTTTTTTGAGCTTTCAAGCGGTCAATTTAACAAAGGAAACGGCGCTCTAAAAAAGCTCACCAATGACCAGCGCGCCGCCACACTCGCCGATGCTATCGTTCAATTACTAGGTCGCGGGGAAACACTCATTGTCCAGAACCGACAGAATCGGGAGCAATTTCGTCCGGTAGAACTGCGCGACATCGCGGTGCTATGCCGCACCAATCAAGCCGCCGCCAACATCGCCGAAAAGCTGACTCAACGCGGATATGCAGTGACGCTTTCGCAAGATGGATTGCTGGCCACACCTGAAGCCAGACTCGCCTTGGCTTGTCTTCGGCGGTTGGCAGACCCGACCGACTCCCTTGCATCAGCGGAAATCGTGGCACTGGAATCGGCCCAGCAACCTGAAGAATGGCTTGAGAACCGCCTGGAATATGTAGCGCGCCACAGGCAGGAAACGGAGAGAATCGGAAATGACCGGTGGGGACTCGAAGGGGATTTCGTTCACCCCGCGATTGTCGCATTGGAACAAGCCCGTGCCCGGTTAAATGTGCTCTCCCCCAGCGAGGCGCTGGATGTTGCCCTGCATAATGGCGGGGTTTTCGCAACCGTGTCCGCTTGGGGCGCTACAACAACGCGGGCATTGCAACGCCGTGCCAATCTTGAATCGTTGCGCGCCATTGCGGCGAAATACGAACAGGCTTCGGCAAAGAATCACACTCCGGCCACCATCGCCAGCTTTCTATATTGGTGCGATTTTCTCGCTGACTCTGAAAAGGATTTGAAGGCCACGGACGAACAGGTGAACGCCATCTTCGTAAGCACCTACCATCAGGCCAAAGGCCTTGAATGGCCCGTGGTCATCTGCACCGACTTAAATACCGAGCCTTGGCCTCGCCTATGGGAAATTACCGTGACGCCAGTTGACCCGGCAAAACCATTCGACCTAAATAATCCGCTGGCAAATCGCCGACTCCGATTCTGGCCGTGGCCCTTCGGTCAGCAAGAAACCGGAATCCCACTGCAAACGAATGTGGCGGCTGGTGACATCGGTCAAGCCGCCGCCCGCAAAGCTGTGGAGGAAGAACTCCGATTGCTTTATGTCGGCTTGACCCGTGCGCGTGACTTGCTGGTTCTCGTGCGTGAAAAAGATCAGCCCACTCCTTGGCTGGACGGCTTGCAAGCCCAATGGCTGCAACCCGGCAACGGCCAACTCATCTTGCCCGACAAAACGACAATCGGTTTGCAAACCCTGCAACTGACTCCGCCCGCCGAGGTTGCTGCTGCCAAGACGGATTCGCACTACACCTGGTTTCCCGCTCCTTTGCCGCCAACACCAAAACTACCAGCCCGATTGACGCCGTCGAGACAACCACAGGTTCCAGGAAGCCGCGTCGGAAAAATCATTGATGTTGGTCCGCGTCTGCCATTCTCCGGTGCGCTGGAAGAAGCCGACTTGGGAGATGCGCTGCACGCCATCTTCGCCGCCGAGTTCGTCAATCCCGACCACGCCCAAAGACTGGAAAACATCCAGCGCATCCTGCGCGGATACAGTTTGGGTGATCAGATTAAAAGGGATGATGTCCTTCAGATGGTGGAGCGGTTTCGTGCGTGTCTTGGACATCAGTTCCAGCCAAAACAGGTGTTGGTGGAAATCCCCATTGCGACCACAAATGAGACGGGCCAGCGTATCGAAGGCTTCATTGATATGCTGGTGGAAACCGGCAATGGCTGGATTCTCATTGACCACAAATCATTTCCCGGTAAGCGCTCGGAGTGGTCAACCGAGGCCGTTTCATACAGCGGCCAACTTGCACTGTATCGCGAGGCGCTAAACAAGCTGAAATTGCCAGTCACAAGTGTCTGGATACACTTCGCCGTTGGCGGCGGTTTGGTTGAGGTGCAACTCAATGACAAAATATAGCACCAGAAGAACACTGCCAGCGGCGTGCCTTGCGCCTCCATTGTATCGGCTCGCCCACGCCGTCAATGTAGTGCGCCCTTTTGCCCCTGCGCCTCCACATTGACCGCGCGTTCTTCGCCGAGGAAAGGCGCTTTTAGGAAGGCACGCTCGGAATTTGCATCGCTGGATTTGGTTTTTTGATTAAACAGTCAATCCTTGAACCAATGTTCAAAGGGTGTTTTCAGTAGCCTGCCGCGTCGGCGAGACGAAATTCTTGATCCAGCACGGCTTTTCTTTGGCGCTCGTCGTAACGCACGGTCATCCACTGCGCGCCACCTTGCAGACTGAGAATCAATACGCGCCCATAAATTGGATGCTCGGCGTAGGTTTTCGGCTGCTCTTGCGTTATCTCAAATGCAAATTTTGGGTCAGCCAGCAAGCCGCCGTCATCGCACTTGCGGCCCTCGATACCAATCACGAAATCAGGATAAAAATTTCGTCCGTCATCCAAAACTACCGAGACGCTCCACGGCTTGAGCGGTGGATTGCGATGCCACCAGCGCACAATCTTTTGGGAATCGTGGTCGAGTAATTCGGCAAAGGGGCGTTCCCAACTATTCAGACCTGGCGGCATGATGCGATAAACATTCAACCGTGAAGTTGGCAGCGGTGAGTCATTCTCCAATGCTGCCGGCAATCCCTCTTCCGTCTGTTCCACTTGGCAATGCGTGGCCAGCGCCACTTTCTGCGCCTGATAGAGTAGTTCTGGCCGCGCACATAGAATCACATTCAGCATGTGGCCCACTTGCTCATCATCGTCGGCTTGATCCAGTGCCAACTCCTTCAACGTTGCCTTGAGTTTTCGCAGCAACGACCGCCGTAGCTCACGCGCATCAAACGATTCGTTTTTCGTCAGCACCTTGAAAGCGATTTTAGCCGCGTGGTCGGCATCCATCACCGCGTTGGTGAAATCCATTTCAATCTGGTGCGTGAATACTTCCAGCGTCCTTCGTTGCACTTGCACCTTGGCCGCAATCGCGCGCAGAATTTCACCCGACGAAAGCATGAATTTTTGCGCGCAATCTTCTTCCGTCACTTCATTATCCGGCGAAACCACCTGTGTTTTGAAGCGGCGCGGCACATCCGGGCGTATTGCGTAGCTATATCCCCGCGAAGTCCGAATCACTGGCGCGTTGCCGACCGGCAATGTCGGCTTGAACTCTGCCGGTAATAAATCTTGTGGAGCATAGCCACCGGTGAGCAACTCAAGCGCAAAGCCGCTGTAATCCCCAACCGGTCGCGCGACGCTTTCTCCCGTAGCTTCGGAAACTGGCCATGACGCTGGCGGAGTCAGTGGAATCAATCGAATCTGGCCATCCGCGCCCACGACCTGAACGTGCGGTTTGCCGCCCAGCATGGTGACGGCGGTTGTCGGACTGACTTTGGCGTATTCCGTTTGCAGCTTGTTGATGCGTTGTCCGGCGAGATCAAGCCCGGTCTGCGCTTCCGCATCCGCCAGAAAAACATAACCGTAACGCAGGATTTCCGGCAGCGTCTTTGCACGCGCACGTCCTTGCAGCTTGCGATGCACACGCAAAATGCGACCGACCAGTTGGACGCCGAAATCTTCATCGCGTGCCGCCCGCATGGAAACCAGCGTGGACGCGCGTGGTGCATCAAAGCCCAGTGCCACTGCCATTTTGAAAACTAGAACTTCCCGCGCCTCGTCATTCGCCAGCGCCAGCAACCCGCTGTCCGGCTCTTCGGCAGTGTGGATGGCAATTTGCGTTTCTGTAAATCCGAGCGCCAGCAAACGCTCTTTTGCCCGTTCCACACTTTTGTCTTTGGAATCCACTTGCACGAGCATGAGCGGCGTAAGGTCAACACCCAACTTCTTCAATTCAGCTTTCCATTTCCGGTGCAAGGCCACGCCTTCGCGCAACGCCACATCCTCGTAATCCACCAGCGTTTCCTGCCCGGGCGGCGCAAAGTAGGCCACGCACTTGATGCCTTCTTTAATCAATCCCTCATCCACCGGCTCTTGTCGGTTGATGGTAGTCCGGTTCAATTTTGACAAGCCAAGTGATTTCTCAAATTTCGTTATGTCCGCATCGTCGGGCGTGGCCGTGACCAGCACCGTGTATTCCGGTTGCAAGGTTTCGCGGAAAAACTTCATCGCTTGCGTCTCCGCGCCCGTGCTAAAAAAACCATGATGCGCTTCATCCACCACCACGCCAATGCGCAGTTTCTTTTGGCGCAACGCCGCGATGAGTTCCTCGATGGTGAGATTCGATTCGCCGGGACGATGGACATTGCGACTGTCTTTCACTTTAGTTGCGACCGTTTGCCACGTTGTTACGAACACGTCGCCCGAACGGCTGTCCGCCGCCTGCCGGTCTTCGGCTAACTCGCGCAAGCGCAGACCGGGTAGTTCCGCGCGCAACGAGGAAGCCGTCTGTCCCGTCACGCCTTTGAACGGTGCAAACCAGAACCAGACCACCGATTCCAGGGCCGAGAATTTCTCGACGATATGACCGGCAATCAAAGTCTTGCCCGCGCCAGTCGGCGCTTCCAAAAGCAATTTACCGTGTTGGGAAATCGCCGCCGTGCGACTCGCCGTGTTGTCTCGTGAAATATCTAGCAGACGTTTGCACTCTGAAAAGATTTGCAACCCACTCTCGACGGCGGCCAATTGAAACGGTTTGGGCGTGGTGCGGCTCATGCGGGTGAAAGAGTCAGGTTCAACCCGAAACGGCGCGTGAGCGTGTCGGAAATGGAAAAATGCGAGACGTGGCTGTCGCGGATATGCTGCTTCAATGTTTGCGGCTGCCACGAGTAGAAAGCCACCGATGCCGACTCTTTTACTTTGCGCCGGAGTGCAGCGGCTATGTCGCCACGGAAACGAGGCACATAACAGACTGCTGAATCCTTATCACCTGCCCAGAGGAATGGTTTTTCCTCATAAGGCTTGAAACTATCCAGATGCGCGAGTTGCAGCGCAATCCAGACCTGCGCGTGTTCGATTTCCAATAAACTGCCGGCAGCAATACGATGTGTGCGCAAATAGGCAAAATCACCGCCAAGCCCTGGAACTTCCTTCAATCCTTTTTTTGTAGGATAACTGTATCCGTTGATCGCCTTTGCTAAACGCTTTTGTGTAATGTCTCTGCAAACGTTTTTTGTGGGATCATCAGCGGTGGCTTCCGTGGTCGAAACCAAAATGAAACGGCGTTCACCATCATCCTCGGCGTTCTGTGCCAAAACTGCGTGCGCCGTTGTGCCACTGCCACCAAAAAAATCGAGAACAATGTCATTTCCGTTTGTGGCTTGAGCAACCAGCGACTGGATCAATTCCAAAGGCTTGGGAAACGGAAAATCCGAATTACCCAGCATTTCTCTCAACAACGATGTTCCATCGGAAGTGTAGCCCGTCATCAGGAATGTCGAGTTCGGTTGTTCTGCAAACAGTTCGTCCAAGTCAGGCTTTTTTGTGGCGGCTGGAATAATCCAGGTGGAGATAGGTTTCTCTAGCCGCTTAAGTTCTGATTTGTGCTTTTTGTATCGGGGCATATTTCGCCCGATTTTCTTGCCCACCCAAAATTCCAAATCAGGAAGTTCGAGGCGGAAATTTTTTGGCGCGGTGCCTTCACCAATGGCTTGTTTCAAATCTTTCAGCGACTTGTAGAGGACTGGATTAGGCTCTTCTGGCCAGAGAACCTTGTCTTCACGAATCAATTGCTCCATCGGTTTGCTTCGCAATTTTTGTCCGGGTTCAATCCGCGACTCTGAAGCAAATGCCCAAACTCGTTCTGGATTGCACGGATACCAGATTCCAGTTCGAGGATTTTGAACGGGATAGTAAGCGTTGGCGCGCTCTCGGATGCTGTGTGCTTTTGTCAGGTCTCCGCTGACCCACGGCCCGCGCGGGTCATTATCAGGATTATCGTAATCTTTCAGCCCCTTTGTGTTTCCAGCAAAACTGAAATCAGCGTTCGCGTAACAAAGGACATATTCATGGTCGAGGCTGGTGAAATAGTGTTTGGAATCATTTGACCCGCTGCGTGTGCGCCAGACAAAAGTTGCAACTTTTCTGCCCGGCATAATTTTATCCATCAAGCAACCCAATCGAGTCATTTCTTCTTCGCCGATGTGAACAAATATAACGCCGTCTTGGCTCAACAAATCACGCGCCAGCGTTAAACGCCGATACATGAACTCCAGCCATGTTGAATGTCGCCAAGAATCTTCTTTGGTTACAAAGCTATCATTGTAAATAAAATCGTTGTTGCCAGTGTTGTAAGGCGGGTCAATGAGGATGCACTTCACCTGCCCGGTGAATGCCATCCGCAGGTAGCGCAGCACGTCATAGTTGTCACCTTCAATGAGGAGATTTCGCCACGGTGCAGTGCCTACGCATTTCTCACGATCGAGGTCGAGCGCCACAAAATCATTGTTCAGCGCTTGGTCACGCTCAATCTCGTTGGCTTCCCAAACCAGGCCGAAGCGCGTGGCATCGCGCTGATCGCGCGCTTCAAGGAGGCGGAGCATTTCTTCCCGGTTAAGATGATCGTAACGTGAACCCACGGTGGTTGCGGACGCAACTGCCAACCACGGGAAATCTAAAAAGAAAAGGCGCGGACTCGCCGCACCTGCCTCGAGGCACCGCTAAGCGCCTGTCACAAAAGCACGACAAGCCGCGCCCGATGGGCGCGTGCTTGGTCGGTCTTGTGACGGGCTTGAAAATTAGCGGTTTTCGAGGCAGCCCGTAGCCAAAAGCTACGCAAAATTGATTGTGATTAAATTGGTTTTATCGTGTTTTGCTGTTTGTTTAATATCGGCGTTGAGATTATCCAAAAGATCAACGCGCGACAACGTTGAATTGTGGTTGAATGCGGCACAGCAAACAATCTGGTTTTCTCAAACACGATTTCAATCTATTCTGGTTGCGCGATGCACTTGCCCATCAACATTGAGGACGTTCTGCACGGACAAACCGTGGAGTGGGAGCGTTTGGAATTTAAGCAGGGCTGGAACCCGGAGGCCGTTCTCCATACGATGTGTGCTTTCGCCAATGATTTCCACAATCTGGGCGGCGGTTATATTCTGATTGGCGTGGCGGAGAATCAGGGGCAACCGGTGTTGCCACCAGCGGGACTGCTCACCAGCAAACTGGACGCCATTCAAAAAGAGATTCTGGAAATCGGACATCGGATGCAGCCCCACTACCATCCCGTGATTGCGCCCTACGTCGTCCAGCAAAAACACATTCTCGTATTGTGGTGTCCCGGCGGGCAGACGCGGCCCTACAAAGCGCCCGTGTCCCCGGCAAAGGGCAACCGCGAATTCGCCTACTACATTCGCAAAGGTTCGGCCACCGTCAGAGCCAAACATGAAGAGGAAGTCGAGTTGGTCAGCCTGGCAGCCACGGTTCCTTTCGACGACCGCATTCATCACCGCGCCTCTTTGAACGACCTCAAGCTTTCGCTGATTCAAAATTTTCTGCGCGAGGTAGGCAGCGGCCTGTTGGCCGATTCCAGCACGATGGAGTTTGCCCAGTTGTGTCGCCAGATGCGAATTGCCGATGGCCCCGCCGAAACGATGCACCCGTTGAATGTCGGCTTGATGTTTTTCAACCCGGCACCACAAAAGTTTTTTCCTCAAACGCAGATTGATGTGGTGCAGTTTCCCGATGGCCCCGGTGGCGACACTTTTACGGAGAAAACATTCGCCGGCCCATTGGACGTGATCCTCAAAGACGCGCTGACATTTTTGAAAAACGCCGTGATTGAGGAACGGGTGGTGAAACACGGCGACCGACCGGAAGCCGACCGCTTTTTCAATGTGCCCTATGCGGCGCTGGAGGAAGCAGTGGTAAATGCGGTTTATCACCGCAGCTACGAAATTCGGGAGCCGATTGAAGTCCGTGTCCTGCCGGATGAGATCACCGTGGCCAGTTATCCGGGTCTGGACCGTTCCGTCAACATCAAGGAGTTGCAATCCGGGCGCTTTGCAACGCGGCGGTATCGCAACCGGCGCATCGGCGAATTTCTGAAAGAACTCAGTCTCACCGAAGGTCGAGGCACTGGTATTCCAAAAATGTTGGAGGCGTTGCGCGCCAATGGTTCTCCGAAACCCGTGTTTGAGTCTGATGACGACCGGACTTATTTTCTGGTGCGTTTGCCACTCCATCCTGAATTCATCAAAGAGGCCAGGGAACGAAAACTTCTAGCGACCGGCCAAGTCACCGGCCAAGTCACCGGCCAAGTCACCGGCCAAGTCACCGGCCAAGTCGCAGTGCAAATTCTCCAGTTCTGTGAGCAACCGCGTAAGGCCGGTGAAATCCAAGCGCTCATCGGCGTCAAACATCGCCAGACATTCCGCGAAAATTATCTCAACGCGCTTATTGGCAAGGGCTGGCTTGGGCGGACGATTCCAGATAAACCACAAAGCCGCTTGCAGCGATATCAGACCACGGATGAAGGGAAGAAGTGGTTGCTGGGCGCAAGCAAACGGAACTCAACTTCATAAAATCGAGATCGGCAAACGGACACCAAAACGGACACCAAACGGATTAAAAACGATAGGATCGGATTAAACCGTTTATGCTTGAATACCCAATGAAATCAGGCATATTAGAGGTGCAACGGCGGGGAAATCTGGCCGATTCCGACCTCCGCCTCCAAACCTAACCAGTTGGAACTGTAGGGTTTGGTTAACTTCCACAGACGAGTGCCAGCGGAAGTGCCAGCAGGATTTAACTCTGGCCTGCCCTGCGTAACTCCCACCTGCTCCCTGCCGGAGCCGAGATCAATTGTCGTAAACTCATCGCTGTGAATACAGTTATGAGACAACGATACCGGCTCTACCGCCGCAAAAAAGGCGGACGCTACTACATTCACGATGACGTGACCGGCAAGCAGGACAGCTTGCACACCACCGACCGCGCCACGGCGCTGCGGTTGTTCCACTCGCGCGGCGAAGCGCAGCAGCAGCCCGCCGTGAACCTGCAAATCGCCCGCGCCTATCTCGCCGCCAGCGACCCGCAGATTGCCACCCGCAACTGGCAGTTCGTCATGGAGGAAATGGTCAAACTCAAAAAAGGCGAGACTCAGCACCGCTGGCAGACCGCCATCAAGGACAAAGCATTTGACTTGATTCGTCACCTGCCGGTTTTGGAAACGCGGCCGGAAAACTTTTTGCGCGTGCTCGAAACCGGAAAAGTTTCGACCAACGTATATTTGCGGCGCATTCACAACTTCGCCCTGGACATGACCTGGTTGCCGTGGCCGGTCATCGTAAAGCGGCAGTGGCCGAAAGTTGAGTTCAAGGACAAGCGCGCCATCACCTGGGAGGAACATCAGGCCATCGTCGCCCGCGAACTGAATCCCGAACGCAAAGCGTTCTATAAACTGGCGTGGCACCTGGGCGCGTCGCAGTCCGATCTCGCGGGACTCGAAGCTGAAAACATTGATTGGGAACACAACGTCATCAGCTTTGCGCGCAAAAAGACCGGCTCCATTGCCATCATGCGCTTCGATGACGAAGTGGCGGAGATTCTCCGGGATTTGCCGGGGAGCGGCCCGCTGTTTCCGTATCTGCGCTCGGTTCGTTCCGGCGACCGCGCAACGGAATTTCACCAGCGCATCGCGGGTTTGGGCATCAAAGGTGTCAGCTTGCATTCGTATCGGTATGCGTGGGCGGAACGTGCCAAAAAAGCCGGTTATCCCGAACGGTTCGCACAGGAGGCGCTTGGTCATAACAGCAAGGCCATTCACCGCTCCTACGCGCGTAATGCACAGGTGGAATTGCCGCCGTTGAGTGAATTTGAACGGATGCGCAGCAAGTTCTCGGAAATGTCCAAAACCCTTGAGCCAGTGATGGCCAAGGCATAACCGGAGGAAATCACATGAACTTGAATCCTGCCACCGTGCTTGACCCCGTGTTCCATTTTCTCGATTGGATCATCTCGGAATGGGGAGTTTATCTGTTTCTCGCGTTCGTCTGGCTGTCGGTGTTGGTGCTGGCCTGGGTGTTCAGCGGCGGGTTGCGCCGGAAATTCCCCAATCAACCGCACGTCAGCGCCGGCATCGGCATTATCATTCAGCCGCACACACCACCACCGCCACCAACAATCATCATCCATCAATATGACCCGCCGGATGATGGCATGGATTAAAATGGGAAGCGTGACCTCTGAAACGGGCGGGCGGAGCGCGGAGCGGTTCGCTTTCCGGCAGACCGCAAACGTCACGCAGGCGTTTGGCCATGACGCACTGGCATGGGTGAAATATCAATGCCAATCCCACGCGCGGATTTTCAAGGGGACACGGACGAGGCTCCTTCTCAAATCTCACCAACGGTCAAGATTTCTGGAACACCGTTGACATCCAAAATAATTTTTCATCCGATTCATCAACAATTGCGTCATGGGTCATCGCAAACAATCCCAAATGTTCGAGCGTGTTAATGGCTTTTACCGCCTGCCGGATGTTGGGAATATTTGCGTTTGCACGCTCAATTTTAAGCCCCTTTCGGCCTTTAGTTCTAGCCTTCATCTGTGAATAATCCACAAAATTTTCTGTCCATATTGAATGCAACATCCTATTGCGAAAACCCTCAGCCTCAGAAAGTGCCTTTACAATTAGACGGACATGGTTTTGCTGTCTCGGATTGTCTGAAAATTTCTTCAATGATAAAGCTGCTAGGAAGTCGAGTTTTTGTCCAAATGACATTGAAGCCAATATCATATCATTCAACCCTAAATCATCCACTCTGCGCTCCGTTGGCGACAACCGAACCAACGGGCGTTTCGGAGAATAATCTACTCGATCAATCACCCCCATCACCTCGATCAACTCAAGGGTAACTTCGCGGGCTAGCGTATGTTC
>Ga0182013_10007651_pt1 | contig 11843 bp, 3 predicted proteins | sample 612S2MmetaG_FD_120487 | JGI IMG/M metagenome (GOLD analysis project Ga0182013, IMG submission 120487) | Permafrost microbial communities from Stordalen Mire, Sweden - 612S2M metaG | ecosystem: Environmental > Terrestrial > Soil > Wetlands > Permafrost | place: Sweden: Stordalen | collected...
GCGATGACGCCGCCCAGGTCGATCGCGGCATTGCCGGACGCGGCCTCGACGAGGCCGGTATTGGTGACGGTCATACCGCGATCGATGCTGACCCCGCCGCCGCTTTGCGCCAGGATCGTGCCGCTGTTGGCGACCGCCGCGTCGATGTCCACCGAACTGCCGGCCGCCGCGAGGATCATGCCGCTGTTCGCCAACGCACTGTCGATCGACAGACGCCCGGATGTCTGGGCGTTCGCCGTCGCCTCCATCAGGCCGAGATTGGCGATCGTTGTGAACGCGCTGACGTCCAGGCCGCCGTACCCGTTGTTGGCGTCGATCACCGCGCCGGCCTCGTTGGTCAGGCCCGCGAGGTTGATGGCGCCCGAGCCGCTGATCGTGCCGCCGACGTGGTCCAGGGTGCCGTCGGACGCGACCGACTGCATCAGATACGGAACGATCTGGCCGCCGCCCGGCAGATAGGCCATGTCCAGCGTGCCGGTGCCACCCAACGTGACATGCCCGGAAATCAAGACTTCCCCGTCATTGGCGGCGGTTCCGTCGCCGGTCACGCTGAGCGTGCCATTGTCGGCGAACGTGCCTTTGAGCGTCAGCGTCGCACCCGGATCGACCGCCATCGGCGCACCCGCCGCGATCGTCACCGCGCTGGCCGACGCATCCAATGTCGAGGTACCTTGCACGTGGATCGTGCCACCCGGCAGCGCGACGAACTGACCGCCCGTGACGGTGATGCCCGCGAGATCGACGGCGCCGCCGTTGGCGCCGATCGTCGCGTTCACGTCATTGACGTTACTGCTGAGAACCAAAGTGCCGCCGCCGGCCGCCTCCAACAGACCCGCGTTGCCGACCTGATTGGTGCCGGTATCGACGGTCAGCGCGCCGGCCTTCGCCTCGATCGTGCCCGACGCCTCGTTTTCCAGCGTCAGCAGGCCGGAGCCCAACAGCCCGGCGCCGGCGATGGTGTTATCGACGTTGTCGAGCGTGTCGGAGGACGCGGTGCCGGTGATGACCTGAGTCGTGGACGACCCCGTCGCCGAGCCGTCGGCCAGGCTCACCGTGCCGCCGTCTTTCAGCGTGACGCTGCCGCTGACGACGATCGTCGCCCCCGTGCCGGCGCCGCCGTTGCCGGAGACCGACAGCGTGCCCTTGTTCTTCAGTACGCCCAGAAGAGTGAGTGCCGCACCGGCATCGACGATCGCCGCGCCGCTGAGCGTCACACCAGCGGTCGTGACGCCGGTATTGGTACCGTCGAGCGTGCTGTTGGCGGCGACCTCGATCTGTCCGGTCGCATCCGCCGTGATGTTGCCTCCGGTCACCGTGACCTGGGCAAGTTCCACCGTGCTGCCGGCGGTCGCCTCGATCATCGCGCCGCTCAGCCCGAACAGGAGCGCCGCCTGGTTATTCACCGTGCCCGTCAGTATCAGCCGACCGCCGTCGCTGCTCGACAGTTGGTCGGTGTTGACGATCTGGGCATTCAGCGTCAGCGGCGCGGTGGCATCGCTGGCGGTGATGATCCCGTCATTGGTCAGCGCCACCGCGTTGACCGTTCCGTCGAGCCCAATGACGCCGGAGCCCTCGATCGTTTCCGTCAGGTTCTCGATCGTGTCCAAATGCGTGGGATCGGTGAACACCCGCCCGCCGAGATCGGCTTGCGACATCGCGATCGTCCCGCTGCCGTCGATCAGCACGGTATCGGTGTTCGCCACCATCGCGGCGCCAGGTCCGTTCAACTGAACCAGCCCGTCGTTGTGGAAGTAGATCGAACCGCCGGGTGGATTCCCCGCTCCGACGAACAGGTGCGCTTCACCGGGCGCGGTGGTCCCCGCCACCGTCATCGTTCCTTTGTTGTCGAACCCGCCCTCGATGGTGATCGTCGTGCCCGGGTCCTCGACGACATTCGCGCCCGCCGCGATCGTGACCTCATTCCCCGTGCCGTCGAACAGCACAGCGCCCATCGCGTGGATCACGCCGCTGCCGGAGGTCGTCAGCGTGCCGCCCAGAATGGAGGCGCTGTCGAGATCGGTGGTCCCGTCCGCCGCGCCGATCGTTCCGCCGGCGTTCGATACAATGCCCTTCAGATCGACCGTTCCGCCCAACCCGCCGATCCAGCCGGCGTTGGTCAGCGTGCCAGCGCCCTGGACCACCAGCGCGTTGGCGCCGGTCCCGGAGATGATCCCCTTGGCCGCGTTGTCGATCGTCAGTTGATCGTCGCCGAATTGTCCCGAACCGGCGACCGTCCAGTTGTTGGTCAGCACGGAGGACCCGTCGGCGCCGGTGATGGCGCTGCCGGTGCCGTCGTCCATCGGCAGCAGGCCGCCGTTGCCCGATCCGTCCAGGCCGAACGTCGCGGCATCCGTCGTGGCGTTGCCAACCACCAACGTGCCGCCGGACAATTCGAAGCCGCCGCTGGCTGGCCCAGGATTGACCGAGCCGTCGATGACCAGCGTGTTGCCGGCGGCGACGCCAACCAGCCCGGAGACGGCGAAACTCTCGTCGCCCTTGCTGCCGTCGATCGTCGTCGTGCCGCTGACCTGGATCGCTCCGTCGACCGGCGCGTCGAGATAGCCATTTTTCAGCGTCGCGTTCAGCAGCGCGATTTGGCCGGCGCCGCTGTCGAACACGGTCTGACCGAGCGTGGTGCTGTACAACGCACTGGCGATCGTTCCGGTCAGTGTCAACATCGACGTCGTACCCGCCACCACACTGGCGACATTGATCATACCCGCCGTACCGCCATCCAGCGTCACCGTGCTGTTATCGGCGGTGATGATCGCGCTGCCGTCCGGAACGCCGTTGGTGATCAGCGTGCCGCCGCTGAGCGTGACGCCATTCTCCAGGATGATCTGACCGTTCTGGAAGGCGACCAGCGTGCCGCCGCTGTTATCCAGGCTCGAAACGATATCCAGGCCGCCGGTCCGCGCTGTTCCCGCGGCGCCCTTATTGCCACCGGCCTCAAACGTGCCCGCGTTGGTGTCCGCCGCGGTCAACACGAGGCGCTTCGTGTCATCCGATAGCACGACGCCCTTGGCATCGTTGAACAGCATGGTGCCGACGGTGCCGTCGCCGGCGATCATGTTGTCCGTGTTCAACACAACGGCGTTGGCGTCGCTGCCTTGCAGGAAACCGCCGGACGCGCCGTCCAGCAGGACGTTGCCGCCGCCGTAAATCTGCACCACGCCCGCGGCGACCAGGGTTCCGCCGTCGAGCGATATCACGCCGGTATTGTCGATGTTGTATTTCACCAGAAGCTGTGCCGAACCGATCACCGACAGCTCGCCGCCGATCGTCGAGTCGGTCGTATTCTCCAGCGTCAGCTGACCCGCCGTCAGCCCGAGCGTGGCCGATTTGCCGAGCGTCAGAGACGCGAGATCGGCCGGCGCCTGGCCCTGGAACGCCACCGTGCTGGCCGTGGCGATGGTCCCGTCACCGTAATAGTCCGTGCCGCCGATCGCGACGAAGGTCGGGCTCCAGTTCCCGGCCGTTTCGAAATCGCCGGTCGCGCCGCCGGTCCAGATCGTGTGGTCCGGCGGTGCGAGCACGGATCCCACCCCTCCGGCGGGACCGCTGCCCGCGCCGAACGTGGCCAACGTCACACGAGGCGACGGATAGAACCAACTCGCCGGGCCAAAATTCGCCGACGCCTCGAACCCCGCGGTGATCTTGCCGGAACTGTCGAAAATGCTGAACGGATTGCCGGTGCTGGAAATCTCGTTGGCGAGCGTCGTCAGATAGTTCTTGCCGGCCTGCGCGAAGGTCAGGTCCAGATTGCCGCCGATATCGCCACTGCCCCCCGCCGAGGCGAGGCCGAACAGCGCCGACAACGTCGCGCCCATCTGCACGTCGCCGGCCAGTTGCAACACCGGTTGCACCACGCCCGAAACGGTCGGCGCCTGCACGAACAGGCCATCGACGATATTCGCCGGATCCTTGAAGCCGCCCGACGCATACTCGCTCAGCCCTTTTGTATCGTAACCAAAATTAAGTCCGAAGGTGCCCTGGAACGCCGCGCCGAGATTGAGGTCCAGTGTGAGGCCGGGAATCGGCGTGGGGAAATTCAACGGTACCGGCAGCAGCGACACCGTCGATGTCGGCACGCCGGCCGCCGAAATGGCACCGAAACCAATGCTCTGCACCGGCAGGTTGGTATCGAACAGATCGACCGTGCCGCCAAGCAGGAACTGCGCCGCCTTCGCCGCATCGGCGATGATCGGAAACGAAAACAGCGATTGCGTACTGCTCAGTAACGACTGCAACGCCTGGGCCGGCGAAATGCCCGTCGCGGTCGTGACCGGAATGCCCGCGATACCGGCGGAGGACGAACCGCCGACCGGCAGGCTTTGCAGCAGCGCATCCAGGCTCTGCGCCGGGTCGTTCGGGTCGGGCGCGGCCGACCCTGGCGCCATGTTGGGATCGCGGGCATCGCCGGTGACCAGGAACGAGCCGAGGCTGTAAAGCAAACCGCCGAACGGATCGCTGGTCAGCGCCGAAGCCCAGTTTCGCAGGTCCGTGACGGTGTTCAGGAACTGCACCAGTGGGGCGACGTCGACGCCGGCCAGTTGCAGGAAATCGACCAGGGTAATCTCGTTGTCCGGGATGCTGTTCCCGTTGGCGTCGAGCGCGCCGGCCTGGTCCAGGGTGCGCCAGAATGGCCCGAGCAGACCGCCGTTGCCCGAGGGATCGGACGCGGTGACGCCGCCGAGGAACGTCAGCGGTGTCTCGAACAACGTCAGCGCCTGCTGAATCGGCGCCGAGTCCAGGATCGAATTGACGTCCGTCAGGATCGGTTCGAGGAAGTTGCTGACGAAATTACCGATGTTGAGGTTGACATTGCTCAGCGCGATGGTCGGTTCGCCGCCGAACGTGGACGGCGACGACGCATCGACAACCGTGCCGGCGGCGAACGACCAACCGCCGGTGAGATCGGCGCTGATCGAAGGCAGCGCGGCACTGCCCATGTCGGAGGAGAGACCGACGTCGAGATTGGCGTTGCCGCTGAACGTCGGCGCGCCGGTATTGTCGATCGTGAAAGTGCCGTTCAGCGCGGAGCCCTTGTCCGCCGCCGCGAACTTCAGAAACCCGAGCGATGCGTCGGCACCGAAGGATGGCGCCGTCACGCCCAGGTTCAACGTCAACGCCGGTGCGGTGGAGGGATCGGTAAGGGCGAAATTGCCAGAGGTATCGACCGTGGCATCGACGCTGAGTTTGTAGCTCAGGCTTGTACTGGCGGAGCCGGTGGTCTGGAAGTTCAGGCCCGGCAGCCCGAAGCCGCTGTCCAGCGCGGTGCTGAACGTTTCGCTGGCGGTGCCGGCCAGTCCGACCGTGAGGCTGCCGCTGGTGGGGTCCAGCGTGACATGCGCGTTGTTGCCGAAGCCGGCGCCCGACAGCGCGCCATCGATCGCGTTCTGCACGGCGGTGGCGCTCAGGTTCACGCTGCTGAGGGCCTGGAGCGCCGATTTCACCTTCGCTTCCAGCGATTTCACCTCGGCCACCACGGTCTGCGCCTGCGTCGCCGCGGCGCCGAGCTTCGTGCCGATGATCGGCAGTTCCTCGGCGTAGATCTGCAATGAGAGCGCCTGCTCGACCGCCGACAGAATATTATCGAGACCGGCGAGGACCCCGTTGAGCTGCGCGACGGTCAGCGTGGTGATGGAAGCGGCGGTCGTTCCGGCCACCGGAGACGGCGCGATCAACGCGTCCGACGTGTAGATGACCGAGATGGCCGTGCCGGCGGGCTGGACCGCGGCAAACGCCGCCTCGGCCGGCGTGAGAACCGCCGCCCCCGTCGCCGCGTGGCCAAACACCACCGGCATGTCCGCGCTGGACGGAAGCAGCGTCGCGACTGACGCATTGTCCCGGGTGCCGGCCGGACGAGCCACACTGTCCGAGGCCGGTTGATCCGCGGCCGCCGCGTCCTCCGCGACACCGTGAACGGAGAGTGAGACCGGCGGTTGACCCGGCGCCGCGATGTCCCCCCACGGTCCCGTGTCGGCCGCCAGCACCGCCATCGTCTGGGCGCCGAGCAACGGCCACAGCGTCAGCGCCCCGCCCAGTTTCACGGCGTCGTCCTGCCGTGTCCAAACGTCCGCCAGTGGCGCCAACGCGCCGGCCCGCGCGTTACGGTCGTCGCCGAGAGAATCGCTCATGAGAAATCGCCTTTTGTCTGGCATGGGTTCTGGGGACCGGAGATGGCTTCCGGACGTTTGAAAAGTTGGTCTCAGCCCGGAAAATGCGACGACGCCCAACCCGAGGCGTCCCGCGAATACCGAATTCTTCAGGTGTCATTGATCCAAAAAATGTAGACCGTTTCAGAAAAACGGTTTTTCCCGGCGCCTTTGTCGGATCGTCGAGACTGGCTCGGACCGCCTCTCGTCGCCGAGAGGCGGGAATCTGCCTTTTGATCAAAATCTAACTTAAGCAACCCACCGAAACTGATTAAATCCGAATTCCCCGAATGTTGCAATAGGTTGCAATAGGTGACATTGAGCGTCATCCATATTTCGTCTGAGATATTCAGAAATAAATCCGCGTGCCGCGGCTTTGAAAAACAGCGAAGGTCGGCTGAGAGGAAAAACCGGTTCGTCAGCCTGAATGGCTCAAGGCGCCCCCTGAAGAAGGCGCCAACCTGGACCTCGCGTGAGCCAGGCCTTCGGCGATTGGGTCGGCTGGGTCACCGCTGCCCGGTCATCAATGACCAAAGGCGTTCACGCGAAGACCGGACCCGCCGGGACAGGCGCGCCGCTACCGGAACGAGAACTCCTGAAAGCCGCCTTTGGCGACTTCGTCGGTCTTCCGGCGAAAATGCACGCCGTTGCCATTGAAACCCAGTACGCGGCGCACGCTCCTTCCCTCCACGTTGCGATTAACGCCGGTCTGCCAGGAGTCGACCTTGGAGGAGAGCAGCGGTTCGGCTGCCTCGATCACGGTGCGCGTCCACTCATCCACCCGCTCCGGCCGGGTTTCCACATGCTTGTAGTTATGCTCCCGCATGAACCGCAGCATGCCGGTCTGGAATTCGACGCTGTGTTCGATGGCCTGGGGGATATTGCCGCGCGCGGTGTGCGGTCCCAGGACCATCAGCATGTTGGGAAAGCCCTCCGCGAGCATGCCGAGGAAGGTGCGCGGGCTTTCGGCCCATGCGTCCTTCAGCCTTAAACCGTTCGTGCCGCGGATGTCGATGCGGTCGAACGCGCCGGTCACACCGTCGAAGCCGGTGGCATAGATCAGGATGTCGAATTCGTGGTCCCGCCGCGTCGTCCGGATGCCCTTCGGCGTGATGCATTCGATCGGTTCGTCGTTAAGCGTATCGATCAACGTCACGTTGTCGCGGTTGTAGGCCTCGAAATAGCCGCTCTCCAGCGGCACGCGGCGGGCGCCGAAACCGTGGTCCTTCGGGATCAGTTTCTCCGCGATCGCAGGATCCTTCACACGCTGGCGGATCTTGCGCGCGATGAAATCGCTGATGGCGGCATTGGCTTTCTCATCGACCATGATGTCGCGGAAATTGCCCAGCCAGATGCCGAAGCCAGGCTCGGCGTAAAGTTTTTCCCAGAATGCCTCGCGTTCCTCCGGCGGCACATCCAGGGTTTTGCGCCGGTCGGCCTGGTGGATGAACCACATCGGCGTCGAGGCGCAGTGGGCGTAGATTTCGTCGTACCGCGCCTTGATCTGTTCCATCTCCTGCTTGCTGATCTTCGAATTGTGCAAGGGCGCGGCCCAGTTTGGCCGGCGCTGGAAAACGGTGAGGTGCGCCGCTTGTCTGGCGATTTCGGGGATCGCCTGAATCGCGGTGGCGCCGGTGCCGATGATGCCGACGCGCTTGCCGGTGAAATCGACCGGTGTGTGCGGCCACCGCGCCGGGTGATAGGCTGGGCCCTGAAAACTGTCCCGGCCGGGGATCGCCGGCAGCGTGTGGGCGGAGAGGATGCCGATCGCGGTGCACAGGAACCGCGCTTTCACTCGCTGGCCGCTTTCCAGGGTCACGGTCCACTGATCCGCCGCCTCGTCCCAGTGCGCGGCGGTGACCGTCGCGTTGAACTGGATGTCTCGCCGGAGGTCGAACTTTTCGGCGACGTGGTTCAGATATTCCAAAGTGTCCGGCTGGGGAGAAAAGTGCTCCTTCCAGTCCCATTCCCGCATCAGTTCCTTGGAAAACGAGTAGCCATAGGTCCAGCTTTCGGAATCGAAGCGCGCGCCGGGGTAACGGTTCCAGTACCAGGTGCCTCCGACATTCGTTCCGGACTCGAACACGCGCGCGGTCATGCCGAGATCGCGCAGGCGGTAAAGCATGAACATGCCGGAAATCCCGGCGCCGATGACGATCGCGTCGTATTCCGCGACCACGTCGTTGGGTGAACGTTCCGCCAGGATCTGGGTATCCGGCATGTTATGTTTCCTCTCCCTGAGGCGCGTGAATGTCATCCGCGACGCTTCGCCTGAATCAGCCGGTATTTCGCGATGAGCCGCCGACCGTCGCACCGGCGAGAAGGCTACCGCCGCGACGGGATATGCCGCAAGTTTCGCTGAATTCCTGCCCCGATGATGGATGCCGCCGCCTCGGTTGATACGTCAATCAGGGAATTCGCCGCGGCACCAGTCCGTCCTTGCCGGGACGCGGTTCGCGACGTAAGCGAGCAACCGCGCGACACCGCGGCGGGAGGAGTCGATCAATGTCCAGGAACAGAGCGCCACAAACGATCGCGGTCGCGAACGGAATTGGTGAAGATAGCGCCTTCGGGGCCGTGACGCCGCCGCTTTATCTGTCCAGCAATTTTACCTTCGAAGGCTTCGAACGGCCAAGGCAATACGATTACACGCGCTCGGGCAATCCAACGCGCGACCTTCTGGCCGGCACGATCGCGCAGTTGGAAGGCGGCGCCGGGGCGGTGGTCGTCGCGACCGGCATGGCCGCCATCGATCTCTCATTGTTCAGCGTGGAACCGGGAGACCTCATTGTCGCCCCGCACGATTGTTACGCCGGAACCTGGCGCCTGCTGCACGCGCGGCGGACGAAGCGGCAATTCGATGTGGCGTTCGTCGATCAAAACGACCCGGAGGCGCTGGAGGCGGCGATGGCGCGCGCGCCAAAGCTCGTTCTGATCGAAACCCCGAGCAACCCTCTGATGCGCGTCGTCGACATCCGAAAGATCGCCACGCGCGCGAAGGAAGCCGGGGCGAAGACGGTCGTCGACAACACGTTTCTGTCACCGGCGCTGCAACGGCCGATCGGCCTCGGCGCGGATCTGGTCGTGCATTCCACGACCAAGTTCCTCAACGGCCATTCCGACGTGGTCGGCGGTGTCGTCGTCGCCGCGACCCAGAAGGACGCCGACGACCTGCGGTACTGGGCTAACGCCACCGGCGTCACCGGCTCTCCGTTCGATGCGTTTCTGACGTTGCGCGGTGTCCGCACGTTGTTCACACGCGTCGAAACGCAACAGAAGATCACAGCTTCGGTCGTCGCGTTCCTCGACGCGCATCCCGCCGTGCGCGTGGTGCACTATCCTGGCCTTCCCTCGCATCCTGGGCATGAAATCGCGAGGACTCAGCAAAGCGGCTTCGGGTCGATGTTGAGCTTCGAACTCGCCGGCGGCACCGACGCCGTACGCCGCTTTGTCGAAACTGTCGAGTTGTTCACGCTGGCGGAGTCTTTGGGAGGGATCGAAAGCCTCGTGTCCCACTCCGCCACCATGACCCATGCCAGCATGACCGCGGAGGCCAGACTGGCGGCCGGGATCAGCGACAGTCTGATCAGGCTTTCGATCGGGCTGGAGAATGAGTCGGATCTTTTGGCCGATCTGGCACGCGGCCTGGATGCCGCGATGGGCCGGGCCGGATAGCGATGCGCTGTCGTTCAGCGGAAACGAATAGCCTCAGCCGCCGCGTTCATTGATGCCGCGATATGTCCGCTCCAGCACGCGCGCCATCCAGGCGGGATCGGCCAGATAATGCTCCGCCCGCTCCGCCGGACGCGAGGCCCGGCCGCTCTCCGAAGCGCGCCGCGACGCCAGCCTCGCGCGCCGGCGATCCCGGCCAGCCCGATGCCCAGTACCGTCAGGCTGGCGGGCTCGGGCGTCGAGGTGGTGGCGGTGGTCGTGCTGATCGACTCGATGGTGAACTGGCCGTTCGCCTGGACCGTGGGCCCGGCGTCGTCGATCACGAACTGACCCTGACTGTTCAGAAACGCATCGCTCGTGCTGAAGGTCTGGGTGGGATCGGTGCTGGTGATGAACGGCGTGAAAATGTCGTCGGCCTCGAGCGAGAAATCTTCATCGACGCCGCCGCTCGGCGCATTGGCGCTGGTGATGGTGATCTGGCTGGCGCCCGAGTCCAGGAAAAGGCTGGAGGAGGTGTTGTCGGTGAACGTATGGCTGAAGCCGTTGATCGTCACCGTCACCGTCAGCGCGCCCGAGGCCGTCCCCGTCAGGGTGTTCTGCGAGCCACTCACCGAGGGCGTGAGCAGGGTGGTCACGTAGTCGAACGTTCCGCTGATGGCTTCTCCGGTCAGATCGGATGAGGCCGGGCCGAACACCCCGGTCGTGTCGTCACCACCGGTCAGAGTGCCGGAGAAACTGCCGTCGATGACGGTCGCCTGGGCGGCCATGGGACCGAGCACGATGGCGAACGCGGCAGCGGCAATGATCTTGTGCGACATCAACACGTCCTCCGGAGGCTCAGGTTAGTAACGCATGGGCGACGAAGTCGCTGAGGCTGATCGAACCGGAGCCGTTCAACACGGCGATCGTGACCGGCGCGCCGTCGTAGGTCGTGCTGAGTTGCACCAGTGCATTCGAACCCGAAGTGCCGAGACTCAGGTAGCCGCCAAGATCGCTCAGTTGCTGGTCCCACGTGGTCGCGGCCAACGCGGATCGTAAATCGAACGTGTCGCCGTTGCTCAGCACGCCGCCGTTGATGGTGTCGAGCCCCTGACCCGCCAACGGCACGATGATCGTGTTGTTCGTTCCGCTATCGGTCAGCGTATCGGTGCCACCCTGATTGACGACATCGTTGCCGGATCCGGCGAATTTGATCGTATTGACGCCGAGGCCCGCCTTGATGGTCGCCGCTCCGGCGGTCACCACGATCGTATCGTTGCCGCCGCCGGTGGTGATGCTGTCGCCGGTGCCGCTCGCCCCCACGGTGTCGCCGCCACTGCCCAGGGTGATCGTGGTGGAGGCGCCGGTCGCGGTGACGGCGTTCTTGCCGTTGCCGGCGGTGATGCGGTCGTTCGCGCCGCCGGCGTTGATCGTGTTGGCCCCATCGCCCGCCACGATCGTTTCGTTGCCGCCGGTACCGGCGCTGATGTGGTCGGCGCCGGTACCCACCGTCACGCTGTTGCTGGCTCCAGTGATCGCGACCGTGTCCGTGCCGTTACCCAGAGTGATCGTCGCGCCGCCGGTCATTCCGGAGACGTTGTCATTGCCGTTGCCGCCGGTCACCGTATCGCCGGTGCCGGTCGCGGTGACTGTGTCGTTGCCATCATATAACGTCGCGGTATTATTGTTGGCGCCCATCGCGATGTAATGGTTGCCGGGCGTAACGAAAATCTGGTTGCCGTCGCCCTGGGCGTGGATGCTGGTGTCGCCGCCGCCGAACAACTCATCTCCGCCGGCCGCGCCGCCAATCAGGGTCTGGCCCGGTCCCTCGCCGACCAACCGCTGGCCGGCGCTGGTCGCGGTGGTGGTGGAGCCCGGTGTCGTCGCCACCATGGTCGGCAAATTCGGCCCGGTGACCGTCACATCGACGATGCCGGTCACCGTGCCGCCGGTGCCGTCCTCGAGCGTATAAGTGAACGCATCGACCGGGCTCGCCGGGTTCAGTCCGGTGGCCAGGTAGGTCAGGCTTTGTGA
>Ga0182013_10007657_pt1 | contig 11839 bp, 9 predicted proteins | sample 612S2MmetaG_FD_120487 | JGI IMG/M metagenome (GOLD analysis project Ga0182013, IMG submission 120487) | Permafrost microbial communities from Stordalen Mire, Sweden - 612S2M metaG | ecosystem: Environmental > Terrestrial > Soil > Wetlands > Permafrost | place: Sweden: Stordalen | collected...
GAGCACCACGTCGCCGATGCCCCAGACCTCGTCGTCGGTTCGTTCGCGAGCGAAGCGGTGGGTGTCGATCTCGCCCTCCCAGTTACGGAATCGCGGGCAGGCCCGGGTGCACATGGTGCAGCCTTTCACGCCGTGCGTGCAGTCCTCGCGGCCGCCGTCGATGTCGAGGTGCCAGGGCTTGTAGATCCCGTCGTTCGACTCGTAGTCGAGCACGTCGTGGGGACACGCGACCACGCACGCCGCGCATCCGGTGCAGAGCCCGGACGTGACGACCTCGCTGAAGAGCTCTTTCCATTGGGGTTTCTCTAAAGCCATGGTGCAACCTTAGTGATGATGTCCCGCACTTCAGTTGGCGATACGCTGCGCCGGTGCCCGAAGTTCTCGAAGTGGAGTCGTACCGCCAGCTCGCTGGTCGCGTGGTCGGGGCCACGATCGTGCGGGGCTGGGCCGACGCGTTCGCCGCCAAGAAGCTGACGTCACCGTCGGCGTGGGCGAGAGCCGTCAAGGGGCTCACGGTGACCGGCACCGCGAGGCGGGGCAAGCTCATGCTGCTCGAGACCAGTGGGGTCACGCTCGGTATGCGTTTCGGGATGACCGGAGTGCTGCTCATCGATGACGACGCCGGCATCGACGGACTCTTCTACGGCCCCCACACCTACAAGTCCGAGTGGGTGCGGGCCGGCCTCGAGTTCCACGACGGCCGCAAGCTGGTGCTGCACGACCCGCGTCGACTCGCCCGGTGCGAGCTCGACCCGGATCTCAGCGAACTGGGACCCGACGCGCTGAGCCTTACGCGCAAGGAGTTCCAAGAGGTGGTGCACGTGGCGCGCGGTGACGGACCCGCAATCAAGGCGCGCCTCCTCGATCAATCGGTCGTCGCGGGCGTGGGCAATCTGCTCGGCGACGAGATCCTCTTTCGCGCGGGCATCGATCCGAGGACTCCTACGGGCCTGCTGTCGACTGACGAGCGAAACCGTCTCTACAAGGCCTTCACCCAGACGATGCGCACCCTGCAGCGGCGCGGGGGATCGCACACCGGCGAGCACATGGAGGGCCGTTTCCCCGGGGGTCATTGCCCCCTCGACGGGGGAACGATGCTGACGGCGACGATAGGGGGAAGGACTACCTACTGGTGCTCCGTTCACCAGCGCTAGGCGCCGTCGAGAAGCCCCTCGAGCCCGCAGAGGCCGACTATCAACTGCTCGAGAACGCCGCTTGCCCGTCGCGACTCGTGAGGGTGAGCCGGTAGCAGTTGGCGACTCGGCCCAAGCCCACGGGTTCTATGGAAAGTTAGAACCCGTCGTCCAGGCCGAGTTCGTCGGCGAGCCACGAGACCTCGAGGTCAGCAATCTGGGGAATTTCTTGCACGGCACTTCTCGCCAGCAGTCTGCCCAAAAGCGCGGGCATTCGGCGTCGCGGGTTTCGGCCAGAATAGAAGGATGCAGTCATTCATCAACCAGTACGGCTATTTCGGCATTTTCGTCCTGTCGGTCCTGTCCTCCGCCTGCCTGCCCATCCCCTCCGAGATCGCCTACGGGTTCGCGGGAGCCCTCTGCACGAACGCACTCACGGGCCACGCGCAGTTCTCGGTCTGGGCCGTGATCGTCGTCGGAACCGTTGGCTCACTCGTCGGCGCGATCATTGCCTACGAGGTTGGCCGCAGCGCGGGGCGCTCAATCGTTGACCGCTGGGGCAAGTGGATACTTCTGACGCACAAGGACCTCGACGCCGCCGAACGCTGGTTCGAGAAATATGGCGCGCCCTCGGTGTTGATTGGCCGGGTCATTCCCGTGGTGCGCAGCTTCATCTCGGTGCCAGCGGGACTCGCGGAGATGAAGCGTGGACGATTCGTCGTTCTCACGACCATTGGTTCAGCGGTATGGGTCGCGTTGCTGACCGGTCTCGGCTACACCGCGGGCAAGAACTGGAGTCACGTGAGCAAGGACTTTCACGCCGCGCAGACCCCCATCATCATCGTGATTGTGTTGCTGCTGATCGCGGGCTTTTGGCATCGCGTTCGAACTGTGCGTCGCCACAACGCGAGCTAACCCGCGAGCGAGACGAGCACCTTGGCGGCGTGGCCGTCGGCTCGCACCGAGTACCACGCGTGCTCAATCTTTCCCGTGGGCCCAATGACGAAGGTCGAACGGATAACGCCGAGCACCTTCTTGCCGTACATCATCTTCTCGCCGAACGCCCCGTACTTCTCCATCACCTTCTTGCTTGGATCGCTCAGAAGATCGAAGCCGAGCCCGTACTTTTTGCGAAACGCCACGTGCTTTTGCGCCGGGTCGGGTGACACGCCGATGACCTTGACACCGAGCGTCTTGAACTGGGTGATCTCGTCGTTGAACTGGCAGGCCTCTTTCGTGCAACCCGGTGTGTCGTCGGCGGGATAGAAATAGAGGACGATCCGCTCGCCCGCGAAGTCCTTCAGGGAGACCTTTTGGCCGTCCTGATCCTCCAAGGTGAACGCGGGGGCCTTCGTGCCCGTTTCGAGTCGTGCCATGGTGCTCCTTAAAGTTTCTGATGAAAAGGTGAATCTCTCACGTAGACTAGGAGAGAAGCTCCACGAAGCGAGCTTGGGCCCATACTTTCGAACGCCGGTTCCGGGTCCTGCCGAGAAAAGACCGTTGTCCCGTGAGTATCAAAAACCCAGAGACTGTGACGTCGTCACAGGACTTATACGCCACCACCCAGACCTTTGCCAGTCTTGGGGTCCAAGCAGAACTCTGCGCAATCCTGGAGAAGCAGGGCATCACGACCGCCTTCCCAATCCAGGCCATGACCATCCACGACGCCCTGGCGGGTCGCGATATCTGTGGAAAGGCCAAGACCGGCTCGGGTAAGACCCTCGGCTTCGGCCTACCCATGCTGCAGCGGATCGCCGCCGGAGAGTCGTTCAATAACGGCGAGGGCGGCCCCGCCCGCCCCCGCGGACTGGTGCTGCTGCCCACCCGCGAGCTCGCCGTCCAGGTGCACGAAGTGCTCGAACCGCTCGGGAAGGCTCTCGGACTTCACGTCAACGCCGTCTACGGCGGCGCCGACATCGAGCGACAGGTCAAGTCGCTTCGTCGGGGTTGCGACGTCATCATCGCCACGCCCGGTCGGTTGATCGACCTCGGTGATCGTGGCGAACTCAATGTCGAGAATCTGGACGTACTCGTACTTGACGAAGCGGACCGCATGGCGGACATGGGCTTCATGCCCCAAGTCGAGTGGGTTCTTCGCCGTATTGCCGAGCATCCCCACCAGACGCTGTTGTTCTCCGCCACGCTCGACGGCGCGGTCGACCGATTGGTCAAGCGTTACCTCACCGACCCGGTCTTTCACGAAGTGGCGAGTGACACCCAAACGGTGTCGCTGATGGTGCACCACTTCTTGACCGTCCACCAGATGGACCGCATCAAGGTCGCCGCCACTATCTGCAAGTCCTTCGATAAGACGATTATTTTCTGCCGCACCAAGCGCGGGGCCGATCGGTTGGTTGAACAGTTGCAGAAGGAGGGCGTTGACGCCGCCGCCATTCATGGTGACCTCCGTCAAAGCCAGCGCGAAAAGGCCCTCGCTGATTTTGGAGCAGACAAACTCTCCGTGCTGGTCGCCACGGACGTGGCGGCGCGCGGGCTGCACATCGACGGTGTCGACTGCGTGATGCACTACGACCCACCCGAAGATCACAAGGCCTATCTGCACCGCTCGGGCCGCACGGCGCGCGCCGGTTCCACCGGTGTCGTGGTGTCGTTACTGCTCTGGAATCAGACCATCGATGCGGAGATCATCATGCGTCGGTTGGCCCTCAAGCGACCGATCGTTGAAGTATTCTCGAATGACCCACACCTGAAGGACCTGGCCAACTGGGACCCGACGAAGGAGGATTCGGTACTGTGAGCAAGTCGAAGAGATCCCTGCCGGTCTTCAAGTACCACAAGTCGATCAAGCGCGCCCTGGTGGTCGTTGCCCATCCTGACGACATCGAATTCGGCTCAGCGGGGGCCGTGGCGACGCTCACGAAGCGCGGCGTCAACGTCGCCTACTGCGTCGTCACCTCGGGCGATGCCGGGGGCGACGACTCGAAGCACACTAAGGAAGAGCGAGTGGCGATTCGAGAGAAGGAGCAGACCGCCGCGGCCGCGGAAGTCGGCGTCACGAACCTCACCTTTCTTCATTGGCCCGACGGCCAGGTGGAGCCGACGCTGTTGCTGCGCCGCGAGATCGCGCGCGTCATTCGTACGCACAGGCCCGACCTGGTCATCACACAGAACCCCGAGCGGAACTGGGACCGTATATTTTCGAGCCACCCCGACCATCTGGCGACGGGCGAGGCGACGATGCGCGCGGTGTATCCCGACGCGCGAAACCCCCACGCCTTCCCCGAGTTGCTGCGAGAAGGCTTCGAGCCGCACTCGGTGTGGGCGGTCTGGATTTCGAGCGCCCAGCCCACGATGGTCGTCGACATCACCAAGGTGTTCAAGCGCAAGTACGCGGCACTGACGAGGCACAAGAGCCAAGTGGGCCACCGCCATGACCTCAAGCCCATGCTCAAAGCGTGGGCGCGCAAGACCGCGAAGGACGCCGGGCTCGGCAAGGGCCGCTTGGCCGAAGGCTATAAAGTCGTCTCGACGAGTTAAGCCGGGCTCACATGCTCGAGTCGTAATGTGGCGCTATGGCTCACGGCACCAAGAAGCACGAAATCGAACGCACGCCCATTGGTCGACGGGTAGTCGCGCGAGGGATTAACCAGACATTCCTTGGTCTGACCCGCGAGAACTTTCCGAGCCAACTGCTCGCCGGTATCACGCTCCTCGCCATCGCAATTCCCGAGCAGTTGGCGACGGCACAGCTTGCGGGCGTGCCCGCGTTCACCGCAATGATCGCCTTCATCGGCGCGACGCTGGTCTTTTCCTTCGTCGGGTCGAACCCGATTCTCTCCGTCGGCGCCGACTCGACGATTGCGCCACTCTTTGCCGTGGCGCTCTTGAAGCTGGCCCTTCCGGCGTCCTCGCAGTACTACGCCCTGGTCGCCGCGACGGCCGTGGTGACGGGGCTTTTGGTGTTGGCCGTCGGACTCTTGAAGCTCGGATGGCTCGCCGACTTTCTCTCGGCACCAATCGTGGCGGGATTCCTGAGCGGCATCGGGATCATCATCATTGTCCACCAGCTTCCGCGAGTCTTCGGCGTTACTGCTCGCGGGAACTCGGTCGTGCAGCGACTCGACGCGTTGATTCATACTCTCGGACACATCAGTGCGTGGTCGATGGTTATCGCGCTGGGAACCCTGGCGTTCATGACGATGGGTGAGAAGCTCAATGCTCGGCTTCCTTGGGCTCTCGGCGCCGTTCTTGTCTCCACCGTGCTGACGTCACTGCTCTCACTCTCCCATCACGGCGTTCAAGAGTTGGGCGCAGTCATTGTCGGAGCGCCTACGTGGCGTCTCCAGTGGCTCTCGATTCATCAGTGGGGCGTGGTGGTGACCACGGCGCTGACGCTGGTGGTGGTGATCATGAGCCAGAGCGCCGCGACCTCGAGATCGACCGCCGACGAAATTGGAGTGGCCGACAATATCAGCCGAGACTTCGTCGGAATCGGGCTCGCCAACGTGGTCGTAGGAATGCTGGGCGCGTTCCCGGTAAATGCGAGCCCGGCACGCACGACCATTACGCGTTTGGCCGGTGGGCGAACCAAGCTGGTTGGTTTCGTCGCCGCCCTCGGCGCCGTGGCGTTGTCACCGCTCGCGACCTACGCCCACGCGATCCCCCTGGCGGCGCTTGCGGGGGTGTTGCTGTTCGTGGCCGGCCGATTGATAAAGATTGGCCAGTTGAGGGCGATCCTTCGAATCAATCCGATTGAGTTCTCGTTGGCCCTCATCACCGGACTTGGGGTGGTCTTCCTCGGAGTTGAAATTGGACTCGCCATGGCGGTAGGCCTCGCCATTTTGGACCAGACGTGGCGCTCGGCACGCCCTCGGATGGTCGAAATTGGCCGACGCAAGGGCACCACGAGCTGGGAGCCCGTTGATGAGCACGGTGTCGAGCGGGTGGACCACATTCTCGCGGTGGTCTTTGAGCAGGATCTCTTCTTCGCCAACTCGGGCGTCTTTCGCCGTGAGTTCCACGACCTCATAGTGAAGAGTCCCCAGACCAGGCACGTGATACTCGAGGCGGTCGCAATGTCAGATATTGACTACACGGGCCTCGCCGCGTTAAGTCAGGTCTTTGACGACCTTGTACGGGACCAGGTTTCTCTATCGATGGCTCGGGCCAACGACGCCGTGAAGATGAAGTTGGCGAAGTCTTCCGACCCGGTTCTTCGTAATCTCAAACACTTCGACAGCGTCGACGCCGCGGCGAGCGACGCCCTCGACCATCCGAAGCGCTAGTTGGCCGCCAGTTGGCGAAGCACGAAGTTGAGCACGCCGCCGTGGCGGTAGTACTCGGCCTCAGTGGGGGTGTCAATGCGCAGACGTGCCTCGAAGCTGATGACCGTGCCGTCCTCACGAGTGGCCGTGACCGAAACACGCGGAACCGTCTCACCTCGGTTCAGTGGTTCGAGGCCACTGATGGCGAACGTCTCGGTACCGTCGAGACCGTAGGTCTGCGCCGACTCACCGGCGGCGTACTGCAGGGGCAGGATGCCCATGCCCACCAGGTTCGAGCGGTGAATGCGCTCAAAGCTCTCAACGAGCACCGCCTTCACGCCGAGCAACTTCGTGCCCTTCGCGGCCCAGTCGCGGCTGGATCCGCTGCCGTACTCTTTGCCGCCGAGAATCACGAGCGGGGTTCCCTCCTCGGCGTAGGCCATGGCCGCGTCGAAGATTGACATCTCGGTGCCCTCAGGCAGCTTGATCGTGACGCCGCCTTCGGTGCCGGGGGCCAGCTGGTTGCGCAGGCGAACGTTGGCGAACGTGCCGCGCACCATCACCTCGTGGTTGCCGCGTCGGGTGCCGTAGCTGTTGAAGTCGTCCTGCTTGACGCCTCCGTCGGTCAGGTAGCGGCCCGCGGGGACGTTGGGGCGAATGTTGCCCGCCGGCGAGATGTGGTCGGTCGTCACCGAATCGCCGAGTTTGGCGAGCACGCGAGCGCCCTCGATGTCCCAGACGAGCCCGGGCTCCATGGTGAGGCCCTCGAAGTACGGCGGGAGTTTCACGTACGTGGACTTCGAGTCCCAGGCGTAGGTGACGGCGTTCGTGGTGGGAACACCCTGCCAACGCTCGTCGCCGCTGAAGGCGCTGGCGTAGCGCTCTTCGAACATCTCGGGCGTGATCGACGCGCGAACCGCGTCGGCGACCTCGGCGTCACTCGGCCAGAGGTCGGAGAGGAACACGGGCTCGCCGCTCGAGCTGGTGCCGAGAGGCTCCGAGCTGAGGTCGATGTCGATGGTGCCGGCCAGCGCGTAGGCCACGACCAGGGGCGGGCTCGCGAGGAAGTTCTGCTTCACGTCGGGGTGGATGCGACCCTCGAAGTTGCGGTTTCCCGAGAGCACCGAGACGACCGAAAGGTCGTGCTCGATGACAGCCTCGGAGACGCCGTTCAACAGCGGTCCGGTGTTGCCAATGCAAGTCGTGCAGCCGTAGCCCGCCAAGTAGAAGCCCAGCTCGTCGAGTGAATCAACGAGGTTCGCCTTTTCCAGGTAGTCCATCACCACGCGGCTGCCCGGCGCCAGCGAGGTCTTCACCCAGGGCTTGGATTTCAGTCCGAGCTCGACGGCGCGCCTGGCGACCAGTCCGGCGGCGACCAGCACCGAGGGGTTTGACGTGTTCGTGCACGACGTGATCGCCGCCACCGTGACGTCACCGTCGCGCAGATGATCGGCGGCCTCGAGGCCACGGACCTCAATGGGCTCGCGACCGAGGGCCTCGCGGAACGCCAGGTGAGCACCCGACAGCGAGACGCGGTCCTGGGGACGCTTGGGTCCGGCCAGGCTGGGTTCGACCGTCGCGAGGTCGAGCTCAACGTACTCGGAGTACGTGGGCTCGGTGCCGGCGGCGTCGTGCCACAGACCCTGGGCCTTGGCGTAGGCCTCGACGATCTCGAGCTGTGCCTTCGGTCGACCGGTGAAGGCGAGGTAGTCGAGCGTGACCTGGTCAATGGGAAAGATGGCACAAGTTGCTCCGTACTCGGGCGACATGTTGCCAATGGTCGCACGAGTCTCGAGCGAAAGCGACGCCACACCCGGGCCGTAGGCCTCGACGAACTTGCCCACGACGCCGTGGCCGCGCAGGAGCTCGGTAATGGTGAGCACCACGTCGGTGGCGGTGACCCCCTCACGGGTCGCGCCGGAAAGTCGAAGACCGACAACCGGGGGGATCAACATCGAGGTGGGCTGGCCGAGCATCCCGGCCTCGGCTTCAATGCCGCCCACGCCCCAGCCCAGCACGCCGAGCCCGTTGACCATGGTGGTGTGCGAGTCCGTGCCAACGACGGTGTCGAGGTAGGCGACGCCGTCGTGCTCGAAGACCACTCGCGCCAGGTGCTCAAGGTTCACCTGGTGGCAGATGCCCATGCCCGGAGGAACGACACGGAACTGCTTGAACGAACTCTGCGCCCACTTCAAGAAGGTGTAGCGCTCAACGTTGCGGTCGTATTCAATCGCGACGTTCTGCTCGTAACTCTCCGGGGTACCGGTGCGCTCCAGGATCACCGAGTGGTCAATGACCAGTTCGACGGGCACGAGGGGATTGATCTTGTCGGGGTCGCCGCCGAGGGCGATGATGGCGTCGCGCATGGACGCGAGGTCCACCACTGCGGGAACACCCGTGAGGTCTTGCATGAGGACGCGCTCGGGCGTGAAGGCGATCTCCTGGGCGTCGTCGCCCGCCGCCTCGCCGTGGCGCGCGGGGGTCTCGCCCCAGCGCGCGAGGGCCTCGATGTCCGCCGCTCGAACCTTCACGCCATCTTCGTGGCGCAGGAGGTTCTCCAGCAACACCTTGATCGAATACGGCAGGTGATCGACACCCAGGTCGCGAAGGGCACTCGCCTTGAGCGAGTAGTAGGTGAGGGAGCGACCTGCGACATTGAGGGTTTCTTTTGAGCCGAATGAGTTGAGCGAGGGAGTGGTCATACATCCATTCTGCCGTGTCGGCGCGGCCCCTGCCGCGGCCCCTCATTCCTTGCTGACGGGCCCAAGTGGGAGACTGGCGCCATGACCTCGACCTACGACGTATTACTCCGACGCCTGCAGGCGGCCTTTGATCTCGTAGCCCCCGGCGCCGACCCGGTGCTTCGTCAGTCTGATCGCGGCGACTATCAAGCCAATGGCGTGATGTCGCTCGCCAAGCAGACCGGGCGGCCCCCCCGTGACGTCGCCGAGCAGATCGTGGGCCTCGTTGACCTCGTCGGCGTCGCGAGCGCGGACATCGCGGGTCCCGGCTTCCTTAATCTGACGCTCAGCCCTTCGTTCATGAACGCTCAACTGGGGGTTTTGCTCGGCGACGCGAGGATGGGCGTGGCGAGCGCGAGCCGCGCGAAGAACGTCGTTATCGACTACTCGGCCCCCAATGTCGCCAAGGAAATGCACGTCGGCCACCTGCGCTCGACGGTGATTGGCGACGCGTTGGCCCGGATGTACCGCTTCGCCGGTCATCACGTGATTGCCCGAAACCACGTCGGGGACTGGGGGACACCCTTTGGCATGTTGATCGAGCACCTGGTGGACCTGGGTGAAGAGCAGGCAATGGCTTCGCTCTCGATTGGCGATCTTGATTCGTTCTATCGTGCCGCGAGGACAAAGTTTGACGTCGACGATGACTTCAAGGAGCGCAGCCGCGCCCGCGTGGTGGCCCTGCAGGCGGGCGACGCCGAGACGCGCCGACTTTGGAGCATTCTCGTCAGCGAGTCCGTGGCCTACTTCGCCGAGGTCTACACCAAGCTCGACATCACGTTGGCGCCCGAGGACGTCGTGGGCGAGTCCTATTACAACGACAAGCTTGATGACGTCGTGCGCGATCTCGACCAGGCCGGGCTCCTCGTGGAGAGTGACGGGGCGCTCTGCGTCTTTCCCCCGGGATTCACGAATCGTGACGGCGAGCCGTTGCCCCTGATTGTTCAGAAGCGTGATGAGGGTTACGGTTACGCCGCGACCGACCTCGCGGCGGTGCGCGACCGGGTGCGCAACCTGCACGGCGACGAACTGCTGTACGTCGTGGGTGCCCCCCAGGCCCAGCACTTCGAGATGATCTTCGCGGTCGCGCGCCTCGCAGGCTGGCTGCCCGAGAACGTGCGCTGCGAACACGTGATCTTCGGCAACGTGCTGGGGCCCGACCGCAAGATGTTCAAGACCCGCAGCGGCGAGACCGTGAAGCTCGTTGGACTCCTCGATGAAGCCACCGAGCGCGCGTACGCTGCGCTCGAGGAGCGCCACAGCGATCTCTCCGAATCCGAGAGGATCCACCTCGCCGTCCAAGTCGCCCGCGCGGCGGTGAAGTACGCCGACCTATCGACCGAGCGCCAGCGCGACTACATCTTCGACCTCGATCGCATGATCGCCTTCGAGGGCGACACCGGCCCGTACCTGCAGTACGCGCACGCGCGGCTGCGTTCGATCTTTCGTCGCCTGGGTTCAACCTGGAACTCTGACGGCGCGAGCTTCGCGCTCGAAGTCCCCGCGCAGCGTCATCTCGCCCTCGGCCTGCTCGCCTTTCCCGAGGCGTTCGAGCTGGCCCTCGCCGCACTGCAGCCCCACCGGCTCTGCGTGTACCTCTTCGATTTGGCCCAGAGATTCACCGCCTTCTATGAGGCCTGCCCGGTGCTCTCCGCCGAGGGGGCGCTTCGTGAGGAGCGTCTCGCGCTCTGCGATCTCACCGCTCGCACCCTGAGCCTGGGACTCTCGCTTCTCGGCATCGAGGCCCCGGACCAGATGTAGATGCTCCGCGCACGCGAGTTCTGTAGAGTACCAATCGTGGCGCGAGGCGCGAACACGGACACCGGGGGGAACAATGCAGGTTAAGGCCGCGATTGTTAGTGAATTAAATGGACCATGGCACACCGAGCTGATCGAGATCGACGAGCCGCACTCCAATGAAGTGAAGGTCAAGATGGCCTTCTCCGGCATGTGCCACTCGGACGAGCACCTGCGAACTGGTGACATCTCCCAAGACCCAGCCGTGCTGGAGTTCCTCTCGGGCCGCGACACCATGTTCCCGATCATCGGTGGCCACGAAGGATCCGGGATCGTTGAATCCGTGGGTCCCAACGTCACGGCATTAAAGCCCGGGGATCACGTTGCGGTCTCGTTCGTGCCCTCGTGCGGCAAGTGCGAGTACTGCGCGTCGGGCCGTCAGTACATCTGCGACCTCGGGGCTTCGACGCTCGCGGGTCCGATGATCTCTGACAACACCTGGCGCCACCACTTGGGTGAGGTGGACCTCAACCGCATGGCGCAGCTCGGCACCTTCTCCGAGTACATCGTCGTGCACGAGGCGTCACTCGTGCGCATCGAGCCCTGGTACGACCTTCGCGCGGCGGCCCTTATTTCGTGTGGCATCTCAACCGGCTTCGGCTCGGCGGTGAATCGCGGCGGCGTGAAGCCCGGCGACACGGTCGTGGTCATTGGCTGCGGCGGCGTTGGCTCGGGGGCAATCCAGGGCGCGTCGCACGCCGGCGCCCGGGCGGTCGTCGCGATTGACACCAACCAGTCCAAGATCGACCGCGCCCTGAAGATCGGCGCCACGCACGGCTGCGCCACCACGCTCGACGCGGCGTTCACTATCTTGCCCGAACTCACCATGGGCAAGAACGCCGACGTCACGATCATCACCGTCGGGGTGTTGACGGGTGAACTCATCGAGCAGGCCCGTTCGATCACGGCCAAGGGTGGCGTCATCGTGGCGACCTCGATCGCC
>Ga0182013_10007659_pt1 | contig 11838 bp, 13 predicted proteins | sample 612S2MmetaG_FD_120487 | JGI IMG/M metagenome (GOLD analysis project Ga0182013, IMG submission 120487) | Permafrost microbial communities from Stordalen Mire, Sweden - 612S2M metaG | ecosystem: Environmental > Terrestrial > Soil > Wetlands > Permafrost | place: Sweden: Stordalen | collected...
AAATCATTTACGCCTACGCTTCGACCGCGGCCAACAACGGCTCGGCTTTCGGAGGGCTTTCCATCAACACGCCTTGGTTCAATACAACGACCGGCGTCGTCATGCTTTTGGGGCGCCTTGGCGGCGTCGTGCCAATCATGGCCCTCGCCGGCTCGTTCGCGCAAAAGAGAAAAGCGCCGCCGTCGCTGGGCGCGTTTCCGACGCACGGACCACTCTTCGTCGTCGTGCTGATCGGGGTCGTGCTGATCGTTGCGTTGCTGCAATTCTTTCCGATACTCGCGCTTGGACCGCTGGCCGAGCATTTCATGTTGGCGGCGGGCAAAACGTTTTAAAATTCGCGGCGCCCAGCAGGCGAAAACCGAAAGGTCTGGCTATGATGCTCAAGGCGGCCTTCAATGTTGGCGTTGTTTTCGTGGTCGCGTTCAGCGGGTCCGCCGCCGTATTCGCGCAGACCGCGCCAGGCGACGGCGCCGGGTCGCCGGACAAGTCGAGCTACAGCCTTTTCAATCCGACCCCCGACGACCAGTTGCGCGACCTGTGCACCGACCGGCCTCCCAAAGCCAATCTGCCCTGCACCGTCGACCCCGGGCATTTCCAATATGAATCCGACGTCTTCAACTGGACCCGCTCGGTCTCCGGCGGCGCGACGACCGACACTTTTCTCTACACCAATCCGACGCTTAAAGTCGGCCTGACGAACACGATCGATCTCGAAGCGAATATGGCGCCCCTCGAGCGCGTCGTGACCAGGAGCGCTTCGGGCCAACAAGGTTTTGAGGGCGTTGGCGACCTTTATGTTCGCGGCAAGTTCAATCTGGCGGGGCCGGACGGCGGCGATTTCCAGTTGGCGGTGATCCCCTACGTCAAGGCGCCGACGGGTTCGCCGGGCGTCAGCAACAGGGCGGCGGAAGGCGGACTCATCGCGCCGATTTCCTTCGCGCTGCCGCAAGGTTTCACGCTGTTGTTCGATCCCGAGTTCGACATGCTGCGCAACGCCAATGATTTCGGACATCACGCCAATATCCAGTTCCTCGGCAATCTCAGCCATGCGCTGATGGAGAATGTGACGGGATATGTCGAACTCTGGGGCCAGGAGAACAGCGATCCGATCAAACCAAACAAACAGGCTTCGCTCGACCTCTCGCTCGCGTGGCTCGCCTGGAAAAAATCGCCCAGTCTGCAATTCGATCTTGGAGCGAATATCGGCTTGACCGCGGCGACGCCAAGGCTGCAATTATATCTGGGCGTCTCGCAGAAGTTTTGAGGCAACCGCGCGGAAGAGAGCCCGACGGCCCGCTTCCGCGCATCGTATGCACTCGTGAAAATGGCTCTTAGCGCCCCGTTTTGTATTGCCCGCGGGCGGCGTGGCGACCAACGTCGCCGGAAGCTTTCCGCCAGACACACGCCTCAGGGCGCGAGACATTGAACATCGGCCGCCATGGGGAAATCAATTTCGTATTTATCCGTACTGGCATAATCGAGTCGATTACTTCTGAACAAAGATGCGGATGCAACAAGCGCATCCGCAATCTTTCCTCACCGGACCTGGGCCGCTCCGGGCGCGTTAAAGAGTCTTCCCCATGAGTCGGATTTTAAGCGCTAAATCATTCAGTTTTTTACGAGGCGATCAACGCCATTCTCACGAGTTCCGCCAAGCTGGTCGCCTGAATCTTTTTGATCATATTGGCACGGTGGACTTCAATGGTTCTCACGCTGATGCCAAGTTCATGGGCGATGGTTTTGTTTGACAACCCGTTGAGCACATACGCCAGCACTTCCTTTTCCCTCTTGGTCAAGGTTGCGAATCTTTCTTTGATCATTTGTGTTTCCGCGTCAGGCGCGGGCTCACTTTCTCCCCGCGCCAACGCCGCGCGAATGGAGTCAAGCAGCGCGTGGCCGTCGAACGGCTTCTCAAAGAAATGAATCGCTCCCTGTTTCATTGCATCGACCGCCAGCGGAACATCGCCATGCGCGGTGATGACGATCACCGGCATGGAGACGCGGCGCTCTTTCATTTTTTCCAACAAATCGAGTCCGGTCATTTCCGGCATGCGCACGTCCGTCACGAGGCAACCGCAGTCGTCTTGTTGGATCATATCGAGGAATGTTCGCGCGGATTCATGCGCGCGAACCGCGTAACCCTCCGCCGTCAACAACGAAGTCAACGCCGCGAGAACAGCTCGATCATCGTCAACAATGCAAACTGTTGAGTTATCGGGCATTTCTGGGCCTGTCGCGCTCTAAGTCCATGAAAGATAGATAGGGCGCGATCAAACAATGGCATCGCGTCGCGCCAATTAATGCAAAAAAAGATCGCCAACTCGAGCCCGCGCTGACATAAGACTGGCGTTTCCACGGTCTGGCGAAAAAGCGCGCTAGCCCATGTCGCCGCCGCCGAGCGCGCGGCGCGCCAGGGCGATTCTCTCGGGGTTCACCTGCTGTTCCCTGGCGAAGGCAAGCAATAATTCCTCGTCGCCGGCGAGGTGGTCCAGCACGGCGAGCAGGAAGCTCGGACGCGAGGCCAGGCCGGGCAGCGCGGAAGGGTCGACTCCGGTCAGTTGCAAAAAGCGCTGAACTCGATCATCCTCCTCCACGAGAAAGGTGAGGGCGCATAGCGCCAGCGCCTCCGCCTCGTCGCGGTTTTGCGCGCCCGCGCGCTTGGACGCGGGCCTTTGCGGCGGCCCCTTGGTTATTCTCATTTCATCAATCTTCCTCGGCTAGAAGTTATGCCCATCGTTGAATGGGCGTCGAAACCGGTCCGCGACGCGAAAACGAGGGCCTGCGTCATTACGAGTAGAGAAAAGAGTCACCCGCCATGGCCAAAACCATCCTCATTGTAGAGGATAACGAGCTGAACATGAAGCTCTTCAACGATTTGTTGGAGCGGAGCGGCCATGCGACCCTGCGCACGAAGAGTGGAGTGGAGGCGATCGCGCTCGCGCGCGAGCATCATCCCGACCTGATCCTGATGGATATTCAACTGCCCGAGGTCTCCGGCCTCGAAGTGACGCGCTGGATCAAGGACGACGAGGAACTGAAGTCGATTCCCGTGATCGCCGTGACGGCCTTCGCGATGAAGGGCGACGAAGAAAAAATCCGGCAAGGCGGATGCGAGGCCTATCTCTCGAAGCCGATTTCGGTCTCGAAATTCCTCGAAACGGTAAACGCTTTCCTGGTGGATAAGTAAGAGGATCGAATCGCATGACCGCGCGGGTGCTGATAGTCGATGATTTGCTTCCCAACATCAAATTGTTGGAAGCGCGCCTGACCGCCGAATATTTCGACGTGATCTCCGCCACCAACGGGTTCGAGGCGCTCGAACTATGTCGCGAAGGACGCTGCGACATCGTGCTGCTCGACGTCATGATGCCGGGAATGGACGGATTCGAAGTCTGCCGGCGCCTCAAGTCCGACCCAGCGACGATGCATCTGCCGGTCGTGATGGTGACGGCGCTCGACCAGCCGGCCGACCGCGTGCGCGGCCTCGACGTCGGCGCCGACGACTTTCTGACCAAGCCGGTCGACGAAATCGCGCTGATCGCCCGCGTGCGCTCGCTGTCGCGGTTGAAGATGATGCTCGACGAACTGCGGGCCCGCGTCTCGACATCGGCCAATCTCGGCTTGAAGGACGCCGCCGACCTCATTCGCGCCGACGCCGGCGACAATGGCCGCATTCTGCTGGTCGAGGACCGCGCAAGCTCCGCGGAGCGGATTGTCGCGGCGCTGCGCGGCCTGCACACGGTCGAAGTCGAAACCGTTCCGCAGGAGGCGCTGTTCCGGGCCGCCGAAGGCAATTTCGACCTCGTGGTGGTCGCGCTAACTCTCGCCAATTTCGACGCGCTGCGGCTGTGCAGCCAGTTGCGCTCGCTGGAGCGCACGCGGGCGCTGCCGATTCTGCTCATCACCGACCCCGAGGAGCGTCCGCGCATTTTGCGCGGCCTCGATCTCGGCGTGAACGACTATATTCTGCGCCCGATCGACCGCAACGAACTGGTGGCGCGCGTGCGCACGCAATTGCGGCGCAAGCGTTACGCCGACACGCTGCGCGAGAATGTGCTGGCCGCGTTCGAACTCGCCGTCGTCGACGCGCTGACCGGGCTGAACAACCGCCGTTTCCTCGAAACGCATCTCTCCAGCGCGCTCGATCACGCCGCCCATATGGGGCGCCCGCTGTCGCTGATGATCCTCGACGTGGACCACTTCAAGGCGGTCAACGACACCTATGGCCACGACGCCGGCGACGAAGTGCTGAAGGGCCTGGCGCAGCGGGTGCGGCGCGTGGTGCGTAGCGCGGATCTCGTGTGCCGGCTCGGCGGCGAGGAGTTCGTCATCGTGATGCCGGACACGCCCTTGCTGATCGCCGCCAAGATCGCCGAGCGCGTGCGCGCCGCCGTGCAGTCCGAGATGTTCCAGATCGACGCCAGTGGGCGCGCCATTCCCGTCACCGCCTCGATCGGCATCGCCGAACGCGCCGACGACGCCAATCCCGACGCGCTGCTGCGCCGCGCCGACAAGGCGCTCTACGACTCGAAGACCGCCGGCCGCAACCGCGTCACCGCCGCGGCGGCGTAGAGTCTTTCCGCTTTAGATTGAACCGGAAAGACTCGTCCCGATACTCGTGACGAGTTCTCATACGGTTCGCGCTTGATCCGCTCATTCGGATTCAACGCCATTTCGCGCCGCGAAGCGATCGGGCGGAATTCGTATCATTCCTGGCTCTGCTCGGCATTGTCCCCTTGAGAGCTTAGAGCCGCGCGCGGATCGTCGTGCAGGACGACGCTCAGCAAGGATCTGTGAACGGTAAGGTGTCCATTATAGTCGATGAAGCCCAATCGCCGAAATTTATTCAAGAAAAAACTGACGCGGGATCGTGTCGCGCCAATCATGTCGGCGAGCGTTTCCTGATTGATATCCGCCAATATCGGCCGCGGCTCACCTTCCCGGCCGAAATTCGCGAGAAGCAGAAGCAGGCGCGCGAGCCGTTTCTCGCTTGAATTAAAGAGCTGGTCTATCAGATCCGCTTCCATGCGAATGTTGCGCGCCAGCAAATACTTCATGAACATCGCGGCGAAGTCGGGCTGGTCATGCAAGAGGCGGATGACCGTCGCCTTGTCCAGACGCGATAACAGGCAGTCCGTGATCGCGGTCTGTGTCGAGATGCGCAGCCGCTGCCCCGCTAGACATCCCTCGCCGAAGAAATTGCCTTCGCCAAGGATGGCCACCACGGCCTCCTTGCCGTGCCTGGAGAGCGTCGTGGCTTTGACTTTGCCTTTCTGGATGAAGAAGAGCGCATCGGCGGGGTCGCCCTGAGCGAAAATGGCCTGGCCCTTGTTCCAGTTCGTGATGCTTCCGCCCGCGCCGACAGTGGCGAGAAACGCCTTGGGATCGAAGGCCGCTTTGGGGACGTTCGACATAAAATACGCCAGGCTGGTCTTGCGCGACTGGTTACGGCGCCGTTTCCGGTCTCATATTTTATTACCATTAGTGAGCTGTTTTGCACAGACTTTGTCCGTAACGCTCCTTACTTTGCGATTCGCTCAGGAGACGCCCCCTCCCCCGCGGCCTGAAGTGCACCTCAGGAGAACCCCGCTTCGTCCCAGGCCTCTCCGCGCGGCGCGGCGCCTGGTTCAAAATTCCCCCCTCGCGAACCGGGCGTCGCCAAGTTCAACTCGAGGCGCCGGACATGGAAGTTTCTCTAAATCAGGCCATCGACACTCACGCCAGAGTGCTGAAATATTGGTACGGCGACAAAGCCCCACAAGAGGCGCGCGGAAGGGCGCTTGAATGCGGGACGGTGGGGGATTTCGAGGGACTTCAAGCCTGGGCGAGAGTCGCCAGACTGTGCGAGGCGCTCGGCGCCGCCGGTCAGTCCACGCTGAAATAATTGCCCAATAAACTCAAGCGCCGAAAGCCTTTGCCTCGAGCCAGGCGTAATGACGCGGGAAGCTACCGGGCCGATCACCGGGGCGAGGCGGCCCCTTTCAAAAGCGCCTGAACCCTGGCGGCCAGTTCATCGAGAGTGAAAGGCTTGCGCAGAACCTCAATATTCGGCGCCAGCCGCAATGTTTCCAGCGACTTGCCCACATAACCCGTAATGATCAAGATCGGTAGATCAGGCCGCCAAACGCGAGCGGCTTCCGCCAACCGAATTCCGCTCAACCCCGGAAGGCCCACGTCGGTGATCAGCAGGTCCAACGGCTCGCCGGATTCCAATACTCTCAATCCGGCCGTCCCGTCGCCGGCTTCCAGGACCGTGTAGCCTATGTCAGTGAGCGCATCGGCGATTTGGGAGCGGACCTCGGTTTCATCCTCGACGATAAGGGTTTTCGCTCGATGCGCCGGGCCGGCGGAATCGATGCTTTCGACGGCCGGCCTATCTTCGGCGGCCGGGTTCGCCGGCGGCTCATGTCCCGGCAAGTAGATACGCACGCTGGTCCCTTGGCCAGGGCTGCTTTCAATCCGCACGAACCCGCCGGACTGCTTCACGAAACCGTAAATCTGCGGCAAGCCTAAGCCGGTTCCTTGACCGGTCGGTTTTGTCGTGAAGAAAGGTTCAAAGACGCGGCTCAGCACGTCGCGGCTCATGCCCAGGCCATTGTCCGTTACGTCAATCTCGACATAGTCTCCAGGCCGCGCATCCGGATCGGTCAGTTGATCGGCGGCCAGCTTCCGGTCCGCCGTCGCGATCCCGAGCACGCCGCCTCGCGGCATGGCGTCGCGAGCGTTGATCGCCAGATTCAACAAAGCGCTCTCAAGTTGAGCCGGGTCGCAGCTTACCCTCCATCGGCAGCGTCCCAAGCGCAGATCCAGCTCGATTTCCGGTCCGAGCGTCCGCCGCAGCATGTCCTCCATGCCCACGACGAGCTTATCGGCCTCGATCACGCGCGGCAGCAATGTCTGCCGGAGGGAGAACGCCAACATCCTGTTGATGAGACTCGAGGCCGTTTGCGACGCCTTTCGTATGGAGTCTATCGCGGGCTTTGTCTCGTTGGCGCGTCCACGCGCGACTTGACGCTCGATCACGGTAAGGGAGACCGTGATCACCTGAAGCAGGTTATTGAAGTCGTGCGCGATCCCGCCCGCCAATTGCCCTACTGCTTCCATTTTCTGCGCTTGGGCCAAGCGTTCCTCGCTCGCGAGCAGCGCTTCATTGGCCCGGCGCATTTGAGCAATCGAAGGAAAGGAGAGAAAATATGGCAGGGACAACCAAAGCGCGATCGTCGTGAAAATCGAGGCGATCCCCGTCGCCGCCTTGACGAGCCCCTGCAGGCCGTAGAGCGGCGTCCACAGGGTCGCCAAATCGAGCCAATGGGTTGTGCCGCAAAGCAGAATGAAGACGGCGAACAGCCATAGCATCGGCCGAAAGACGAGGTCGCTGCGTCGTCTTCCGATTATGATGAGCGTCAAGGGGATGGAATAATAGGCCAGCGCGATCGCCGCGTCGGAAATCGCATAAAGCCAAATCAGTCCGGGCTCCCAAAGCAGGCAAAACCCATGCGGCGACAGGCCGGAGGTGTTAAAAAGCCACTCGCTCAATGCAGACAACATGTGAACCACTCCCGCGGACGAGAAATCACGGAGAGGCCCATAAAACGCCGCGCCCGCGATTGGTCTTCCAGAAATCCGCTCCAGCTAGACCCCACGAGCCCCGCGGACGCTTCATTGTAAATGCCGCGCCCGGGGAAATCCAAAAGGCGGGGCACAAAATGCTGAATTTCAACCGTCCCATGATATGAGCTCCGCCGGATCGCTTCGCGGCGCGAAATGCCCCGGCCCCTCACCGCGCCTCTGCCCGCTCGCGGGGAGAGGTGCGGTGAGGGGCTTGGGGCGCTCAATCCGAACGCGCCGATCAAGCACAAGCGGTGCGAACGGTTAAAGCTCCTGCTCGAGCCGCTCGACGATGGTTCGCAACACCTTCAGCCGCGCGAATTTCTTGTCGTTGGCCTCGACCAGCGTCCAGGGCGCGCCGCGGGCGCTGGTGCGGTCGATCATCTCGTTGGTGGCCTCCTCGTAGAGCGGCCATTTTTCGCGATTGCGCCAATCGTCGGGCGTGATCTTGTAGCGCTTGGTTCGCCGCGCCTCGCGATCCTTCAGCCGCGCGAGTTGCTCGTCGGCGCTGATCGCCAGCCAGAATTTGACGACGATTATGCCCGCCCGCGCCAATTGCCCCTCGAAATCGTTGATCTCCTGATAGGCGCGCATCCAATCCTCGCGCGAACAAAATCCCTCGACGCGCTCGACCAGCACGCGCCCATACCAGCTGCGGTCGAAGATCGCGACATTGCCGAGGCGCGGAATATTGCGCCAGAAGCGCCACAAATAGGGCCGCGCATGTTCCTCGTCGGTCGGCGCGGCGACGCCGTGCACGCGAAAGCGGCGCGGATCAAGCGCGGCGCGCACGCGGCGGATGGCGCCACCCTTGCCCGCCGCGTCATTGCCCTCGAACACCGCCACCAGCCCGCGGCGGGCGAATTTCTTGGACGTCGCCAAGTCGCCGAGCCTTTGCTGCAAGTCGCGCAAGGACGCGGCGTAAGTCTCCGCGTCGACGCTTTGCGTCAGATCGAGCGCCGAGACGAGGCTGACGCGCGGCAGGCTGATGTGCGCGGCGGCGGGCGGCCTTGGCGCGGGCGGAGCGGGGGCCGGGGCGCTCTCGGCGTTTTCGCGTTCGAGCGTGCGCAGCAGCAAATCGGCGACGGCGGCGTCGCGATAGCGGGCGTCCTCCGCCGCCACCACCTCCCAGGGCGCGTATCCGGTGGAGGTTTTCTCGACCATCTCCAGCGCGATCCGCGCGAGCCGCTTGTGCTCCTCGGCACCATGGATTTCGTCCCATTCGATCACCGTGGGAGGGCGCCTCGCGCCTTCGGGCTCGCGCTTTTTGGCGAGCCGGCGGCGCGCTTCCTCTTCCGCCACGTGGAGCCAGACTTTTATGACGACGACGTTCTCGCGATAGAGCATTTCCTCGACGCGGTTGATTTCCTCCAGTGCGGTGTTGAAGGCGTCGCGGTCGGTCCGCTTCAGCACTCTGTCGCGCAGCACGCGATGATGCCACGAGCCCAGCACAAGGCCGACGCGTCCGTTGGCCGGCATGTCCCGCCAATAGCGCCATTCGAGCGGGCGCGAGCGCTCCTCCTCGGTCGGCGGCCCATAGGACAGCGTCTCGAGATAATGATCGTCGAGCCAATCGTAGAGGCGGTTGAGCACCTCGCCCTTGCCGGCGCCGTCCGAGCCGTTAATCAGCAGCAGAATGGTTTTGTGCTTGCGCTCGGCGAGCTCGAACTGCGCGTCGAGCAGTCTTTCGCGCAAGGGCTCGGACAGAGCGGCGAACCGCTGCTTGTCGAGCCGGTGCGGCAAACGGACGGAGTCAAACATGAACGCCTCCAAAAATGACCACGACAAGCTATGCAAAAACCGGTGTCTCGGATAGAGGTAGACGCGCGGGTCCCGTAGCTCAGCAGGATAGAGCAGCGGTTTCCTAAACCGAAGGTCAGGGGTTCGAATCCCTTCGGGACCGCCCGTAGAAACAAGGTGTTGCGTGCGGTTTCGGCAAACATTTCGGTAGCCATATCGTTCCGGTAAGCACTCGGTAAGCAGAAATGCGAAATTGTCCGATGCGGGGCTAAATAGGCGGATACGGTCGCGAACGGGCTGCTTTCGAGGCGCGAGGCAGATGCTGCAATCCCTCAAAGGGTGGTTCCGCCGCCGACGCGACGCAAGGGCCTTGATCGAATCAGACGCGCAAGCTCTAATCGAGCGGTTTGGCGAAGACGCCTACCTTGAAGCCCGCCTTCGCCAGCATGATACCGACGCCGCGATTATCGACGGCAACCGCCCGCCGGGGCATTGGGAATGGGTCAAAGAAGCGACCGGGAGATATGATGTTCGATAATATTTCGCCATATATTGCGATCCCAGGAGCTATAGCGTCAGCAATAGGTATAATTGCGGGAGTTGTTAAATTATACCTAACCGCGAAGCATGGTATTGATATACAAATTAAACGAAGCGAGCTTGTTTACCAAAAGCTTTGCATGGAAGCATTCGATGCTTTCAGCGAAGGCTGCATAACGAAACATTTACCCGACACGCCTGTATCGAAATGCCTAAATGAACTATTAAAGTAAGAAGTTTATGTTTCCATAGCAATTATAAATATTACGCCTCAATCAATTGAAGATTGCACCATAGAAACCGGATCAAGCACTAGATATTCTCAACTAACTCAGAACAACGTTGTTACGCTATTTGATCGTGACAACAGCAATATTTTCCACATCAATAAAATAAGGCCAAGTTAGTCTGTACATTTGCAGCTGTGGCAGTGCGGGATCGGCGCTATAGATAGTTATAATTATACTCGTATAGTGAAGTTTTACACGAAAACATTGAATAAGCAGCGCATGCAATTTTCTTCAGATGCAAAGAGAAAATGTTTAGCGCTTGGTGATCGTTTCTTTGTTATAACGGCGGCTGTAATCTTAATTACATTACTACTTGCAAGCCATATAGATGTAAAAATCACTTCAAACGAGACTGTTGGCAGCCCGGCAGGTAAGGTCGAGTCCCCGAACCCCAAGTGATTTAAATCAATCATTCTTACGCCTTCGCCGCACCGCGCCAACCCATGCTCTGCCGGCTTCGTCCAAGCCGATTTGGCCAGCGCATACCGTCCGCGCAAGCCGAACCTCTATCGCGCCCTTTCGCGAACGAAAAAGGCCCGCGCCCGTTCATCCGGGCAAGGATTTTTGGTGCATAATATGTAGATTTATTTCCCGTAGTTACGATAGCATTCTCGCAACTACACTGCGCTAGCAGTTGTATGAATATAGCATCTGCCTTGTCATTAGCTTCCTTCTTGTCATTTTTAGTGACAACGGCAAACGCGCCACTTTCATAGCGCAGCATTAGCTTGCCACCTTTTGCCGCATAATTTGCTTTCATAACGGTTAGTTCGCGTATGTCGGCAACATCCTTGTTTTCTTTATTGTCGCTAGCTGTGAGATATAGGCGCGAGCGAACGCTGTTATTCCAAGCGACGTTACCGCTTGTTCCTTTTCCGCTTGTCATTCCCGATTGTGACGGGTGCGAAAGCAATAGAACCGTCATGTTAAATTCTATTGCTAGTCCGCTTAGCATGTTGATGAACTGGCGGACTTGAACCTTCTTTATTTCATCACCCCCAAAAACATCGGCGAGATTATCGATTACCAATAGGCAAGGTCTAATCTCCGCGAGTTGTGCGCGAAGCTTGGTGAATAACGAGGTGGCCTCAAAGACGCCTTTAGCATTAGGAGCGCCAAGAATGGCGTCTTTGCCGGCAAGGGTCGCGAACGTTAAGCCCTTTAGATCGCTATAAGAGCAGCCTTGCGCCGTGATTATACGGTCTAAGCGGCGGTGAATTTCGTCTTCTTCGTCTTCGGCGCTTAGGTAAAGGATTGGGCCGCGCTGTGCGTTCATGCCGAGCCATTGAGCGCCTGTAAGGCCGGCGACGGCAAGTTGCAGGGCGAGAAGGCTCTTGCCTACTCCGCCGTCGCCCGCGAGCATCGTAACGGCGCGCGAGGGGATTAGCTCGAAAACGAACCACTGCCGCGAGGGAACGCGCCGCCCGGCGAAGTCGCTGGCGTCGATAGTCGGAAGCGACACGGGCGCGGCGAAGCCCATAGGCGGGGGAAATGCCGAGCCGGGCTGCATAGAGGGGCCTCTAGCCGCGAAGGCACGGGGACTGTCCTGAATTTCGTGTGTGGTTTGGGCACAATGGGACCGAAGGAGTTCTCCCATGGCCCGACGCAAGGAACCGAAGATACCCGACGCCATTCTTGACCAGCTTTTGGCTGGGGCTGA
>Ga0182013_10007662_pt1 | contig 11836 bp, 16 predicted proteins | sample 612S2MmetaG_FD_120487 | JGI IMG/M metagenome (GOLD analysis project Ga0182013, IMG submission 120487) | Permafrost microbial communities from Stordalen Mire, Sweden - 612S2M metaG | ecosystem: Environmental > Terrestrial > Soil > Wetlands > Permafrost | place: Sweden: Stordalen | collected...
ATCTCATGCCGGTAGACCTTGTAGCCCGGCCAGCCCAATACCCGCGTCCAATCGTTGTCGCGCATCGGGAGGAGAATAGCCGATCCCGACGCTCAAGCAAAATCCGCGCAAATCACGCAGTCTCACAGATTCCTGCTCAGAGCCGGAAATTCTGACGAAGCCATCGGGCGAAGTCCGCGCCCTAGAGTTTGGGACGAAGGGAGACTGCACCTTACGGCCAGTTGAAAGAAGGAGACCGCATCCCGATGACGTGGAGACTGTACTCGCGCAACTGAGCGCGTGGGCAGAGCGCAAAATGAAGGTCTGGGTTCAGCTCGATTTTGGATTCGCCGGGCTAGCTTCGTATTGCGATGTTGAAAAGGTAACCGACCAGTCCTTCGCTTTAACGGAAGACGTAAGCAGTCACACCATCTTTGCAATTCCGGCTTTAGGTTCACGAGCATCCATTGAGAACCTTGAAGGCATAACAACCGTTAGGCTGGTTTCCGAAGATCGACGGTCGGAACTGCTGATCTTTGAGCCGGGGAGCAACAAGAGCGATTTAATGGACCACATGATCACGCATATGATTCAGTGAACGATGTGGACTACCCCCTCTCTCGTGTAATTGAGCATCTTCGGATAATAAAGGACTTATCTATATATCCATGAGCATCTACGTGAGCATCTATGGGACGGTGAGCATCTTCATAGGCGCTCAAATCTCCCATAGGCGCTCAAGGTTTAGGCACAGGGCGGCTCTGAGCATCTACGTGAGCACCTATGCAACCAAGAGGGTGTGCCAGAGAATAATGCCGAACACCACCGAAGTAGAAGACATATCAATCACCAGGGCTGCCAGCATAAAAAAGGACTCTGGCCGGGCGAGCATGGTCTAACCGCAGGGACTCAGTGGATCGCGAACGGGGATTTCGGGAAACACTACCCGCAATTTCCCCCGCAGTTTCTCACGCGTTCGATGTATCTCTCTGATAAACAAGGGTGGAACGACCTGCGACTACCTGCTAGGCGAGCAGAACGAGTGGCTATCGAGCGATTTCTTTTGGGACGGACGGGTCCAAAAAGTAGGACCCGCCGGACCCCCTTGCCCCCACAGCACACCCCCGCCATCGTTGCGTATATATCCTGCTCCGTAGATTTCCGGCTAAAAGCGCCCCTCCTCCGGCTTCAGTGCGGACCCTCTTTTACTGCGGTGTTGGCTTGCTAACCGGTCCCTTTGGGTTGCTGGCCTTTGTCTTGTTAGCCGGGGGGATGGGCTTGACCTGCGCACCCGATTGCTTAGCTGGCTTGCTAGCAACAACCACTCTGGGCACCAGATGACGCTCTATTGAGGAGTCGAACTTTAGCTCTTGAATATCATTTTCTAGGTATTGAATCCTTATTTTGGCAGCGCGGAGATCGTCTTCGGTTTGCTCAAGTTTCTTCTGCAAATCAAGAGATTCGGCTGCCAGATCGTTGTTCCGTGTCAGGTCATAGTGAAGACTCTCAATTCTCTCCGCCAACTCCATCAGGTTTTTGTTAAGGCAGTTTTGTCCGTTCTCCAGCCTCACGACTATCTCTGAGCTTACCTCGTAGGCCATCGCGACGGGCGCAATCCCGCAATCGTTGTAAAGCCCATGAACATCCTGGGTGCAGCCGACAGCAGGCAAGAAGACAAAAACGCCGGACAAAAGAAACTTCGCTAAGATTTTCACGAGCTATTCCTCCTTCGTGCTGGTGCTCAAAGGCATCTTAGCCGCCGTCCCCCCTGAAACGTTGCGTAAGGGCTTTCCCTTCGGGATTGAACGGTTGAATCCCGTCTAGCGATTTTTCCGCAAAGGAGCCTCACAGGATGCCCCAGAACGCGCCGCTGCGGGGGGGGTGATGGTTTCCTGTGGCTGGCAGGGGATTGACGCGCTGTGCTGGGCACGGTGCGGGCTGGCATCAGCAAGCGCCACTATTCCTCCGGCGTGTACTGGAACGTGATCGTGCCGCTGGCCCCGTTCGCGTACCACTGATTCAGGTGGATCGCCCCGCTCGTGAACGGTCCAATTTTTACCGGCAGAGCATTTGCCGCCGCTGGCTCAACCGGAATGCCCAGCGTAGCCGAGACAGCCGGATTGTCGCCGACGTAGTAGATCACAGCACCCGGCGCGAAAACCAACTGCATCGCCCGTTGCGCCACCGCGCTCAACTGGATAGGGCTCCCCGTCATCGTCTTGTTCACCGTCGCCATAAATCACCTCATGCGGCCAGAATGATTCTGGCCGGCTCATTGGACGTTGCCCGTTATGGTCAGTTGTGGCCGTGCCGATTCTTCGGCGCGGCGCATGTCGCGTATCGCATCACGCAAGTCCAGCAGCACGCTGACGTTGACCGTTACGGGGATTTCCCCTCGCAACAGAGCGGCTTTGTCTACCGCTATACCAGCGGAGACCATCTTCTGTTGGAGTGTTGCCTTGGTCACATCTTCCGGCGTCACGGAGCTGACGACGCGGTGCGCGACGTGATCGAACATCGAAGCAAGCTCTTCCCGTTGGATGCTCACCTGTTTTTGGACTTCGGGCTTGTCCAGAAACTTTTGCAGGGTGTGATGCGAGCGGCCCATGCCTTTCGCTATGGCGCTGGGAGTCTTGCCGCTTGCGCGCAGCACCTTGGCGCGCTCGCGTTCGGTTTCCGTGAGTGGTTCGTTTGGCTTGCCCTTTGGCTTCATCGCCTGCCCCCAAACCAATCGACTAAGCGCCCGTAGAGGGTTCTCTCGGCCCCCCGGTCACGCGCAGTCAAGTCGTTTTCCATGCTCGCTTTGAGTATCCCACCGATCCCACCTGTTCCGGTCTCGCCGGAAAAACGCACTATGCCGGTCCATGCTGCATCCAGTGCATCACACATCGCCGACTGCTCCGCAACTAGAGCGGCCCGCAATCGGGGATACCATTCTGCAAAGCAGCGGCGGGCTTGCGCCTCCTTCTCGGCCTCGATCTGTCCGATGAGGGCAGCAATGTCGCGTCGCCGTTGCTCCATTTTCGCTGGCGCACGCTCGGCCTGTTGCTGTTCGTCTCTCTTGGCTTGCGCCTCTTCGTGCTTGCCTGCCAGCAAAAGCGCATCGGCGTCACGCTCTGCCTGTCGAGCTTTGGCTGGCAGCAAGAGCTTCAGCTCATCGCTTGCCGTTTGGATCGCCGCTGACTCTTGCTCAAGGGCGGCGCACTCGCCATCCAGCTTGGAGGTTGCGGCGGCGTAGGTCTCCCGTAGCTGTTGAAGCAGTGAATCAACGGTTACAGTAATTGGCTCATTCATTGTTTAACCCCTCCTTTGGGGTTTGAGACTGTTCAAAAATGGAATGACAGATTTGCTGAAAAAGACTTTGGGATTTTTCGATGCGGCAAGAGCCGAACCCAACTCTGAGAATTGCTTCAACACAGGCGCGGGCATCAGTGAGGCACCTTGCGCAGTTCCGATGGCCCAATACAGGGCCTTCACGCCTGATTCCGGCGAGCCATGCGTCATAGCATTCTCGACTTGCGCGCGGACGTGTTTCCCAAAGTCGCGAACATGAATCTTCTCAGAGGCTACCTTTCCATCCTTGGTGCGCTGCGGAATCTCGATCTGCTCCGGCAGATCGAACACGCTTAGGTCGTAGCCGCCCGAACTGGACGCGGGAACAGAGCTTCCGCTGTTCCTCGATTGCGGCGCTGACTGTTCCTTCGGCGGCGGCAGTTTCAATTTGCTCAGATCGTATCTTGGTGTGTCCCTCATCATTGCGCCTCACTCTCTTGGTTGTGTTTTGTTATTCGTTTCAAAAGTATCCACTGGGAAAAATGCTGACTCCATCTAACCTGCGCCCACCTGTTGCGCAAACTGACTAGCACGCCGACAATTGCGGGAATATCCTGTCGAGCTACCCGGTCGCCCGGTCTCAAATCACGCCGCATCGGAATCGCCTTTCTCTTCTGGCCGCATGAGCGTAACCGGCCTATGTCGTGATAGGTGGTCAAGATCGCCCCAGTAGACAACCACCTTGCCTCGTTCATTGCGGAGCACCCTTCCGGGGAGTCCAAAGCGCGCGCCCTTCAAAAAGACAGCCTCACCCACAACGAAGACGTGCTCACTAACAGCGCAATCGTTCATTGCAAACGCTCCGTTTCTGAGTCGTTCTTCGGGGGGTCAGATAGCCACCAGTGCCACGTGCCCCCGAATGCGGCGCGCCGCGAGTTCACCTTGAGTTTTTGCTTGGCTCGTCTCAACGTTGCGACGGAGATGCCTTCCGCCCCCGCCAGTCGCTCAATCTCTCGCTGCTCGTGCGAGCCCGCTGCCAGGAGAGAACCGAGCCACTGCGCAGCGCGGTCCACAGCCGACTCATTCCCGGCGGATGCATTGGTTGGATTCGGCAGCGCGTACACTTCGTCAAGGGTGACACTGCTTTCACCTTCCCAACCCACCGGGAATATCTTGAAACGCAGGGCGGGTTGGCCCGGTGCAATCAAGTTGCTCTTGCCGTTAATGAGTAACCGCAAGTCTGGATTGTCGGGGTCGGGGACGATGTGAATGTTGTGCCGAAAACTGGCAGTTATTCCGATTGAGCCCGCGACTTTAGCGATGTGATCGACGCTGATTGATTTATTCAAGTGATGCACGATGAAAATGACGCAGTGATATTTCTCGGCCAGGGAGCGGAGCGGAACTAGCAACTTGGAAGTGTCGGCGTGAGAATTAAGGTCGATTTTTCCTGAATGGCTTGCCAGAGAATCAATAACGACGCAGCCAATTGAGTGTGCCCTGATCGACTCTTCAAGTTTTCCTTGTTCGGTGAGTTGCCAAAGATCGTCGGAGTTCTCCACCCAAAGGCGCTTCAAGTCTCCCCCGGCGGCGGCGAACAACTTGCGGATGCGCGAGGGGCTGTCTTCGTTAGATGCGACCAAAATGTTGCGCTCTGGGCTGGGTGCTCCGCTGTAAGGTGCTTTCCCTCTGGACAGGTCAGCGGCGATCAACAGGGAACCCGTAGTCTTTCCGTCTCCCGGTCGGCCATGCATACCGATAGTTGTTTCGTCGGGGATGAGTCCGGGGAGGATCATAGGCGTGTCTTGCTCTGCTATTTCGGACCCTTTGAGCAAAAGGAGGCCGCCGCTTGAACTCATCAGGTTGTGCATGGTCTCGATCTCCCCTGTCACGGTGCCGAGAATAGCTTCTGCGGATTCGCCAGCTTGCGCGGCGGCGGTGATTCTCTCTGCCAGGTTGAGCAGTCGGCGGGTCTGCGCTTTCTCGTGGACGATGCGAATGTAGTCTTTGATTACCGGGCGGCGGGGGAGTCCTTCGTCAAGCGAGGCAAGATAGGCCCTGCCGCCGATGCCACCAATTTCATTGGTGCGTTCTATCGACTCGGACAAGGTGACGATATCGGCGGCGCGATCCGCAGCAATCAAATCGCAGATGTGCTTCCAGATGCGGCGGTGCGAGTCGAGGTAGAAGTCCGACCCTTTGAGCCCCAACCGAATCGCCTCGGCGTAGTAGGCTTGGCAGTCGAGAATGATGGCACCGAGAATGGTGCGCTCGGCGTGGAGGTTTGCAAGGTATGTCTCGGGGTCCACTGGTGGTGCCACTGGCGGCCGATTTTGCGGCCTAGCTTGCGCCGGAGCGTGCGACGGTTCCTGCCGGACACTCGCCTTGCTGAGTACCTCAGGGGAGAGGTCGAGGCCTTTGAGAATCGCATCCAGTGACGCGCTTGCGGTCATTGCCGCTCCAGGGCGGGGATTGTCGAACCTTCGATGATTCTGTTTATTTCGGCCTCTTTGAACCTCACAGACCGGCCAAGTTTGATGTACGGCAGTTCGCGCCGCCAAACCTTTTGCCTGATGGTCGCTGGCCGCCAGCCTGTGAGTCTCGCCACTTCGTCAACGGTGAGCAATCGGGTCATGTTTCATCCCTCCATGCCCACTGTCCCAGAACTCCATAGGCAAATCAAGACGATAATAGATTTGACAACTACTATTCATTTGTTCTATCAATAATCCCATGACGCCCGATAAGAGTTCGGTTCTACTTCAAGACGAACCTTGGTGGTTGCACAATGCTCTCTACCTGCTGAATCACAAAGACCCAATACAGCGCGGAGCCATGCGGCGTCTGGTCGCGGCCTGGGATGACGCGGGCCGGGATGCTCAGAAGACGTTGCGGGCCCTGCCCGAACTTCGCTCTTGCCTGTACGACGAATCTGGCCTTCCCTCTTGGGGTGCGACATTTGCGACGAATGGAAGCGGGTTGCGGGTGAGGCTCGTGCCGGACGACACCAGGCTGCCGCGCCCGCTAACGCAAAACGACATGAAAATGCGTATAGCCTGCGTGAGGTTCGTACAGTTCCTGCTTACCAAAGATCGCGAGCGTCTCGCCGGTCCTTGTAAGTGGAAGCATTGTGAGAAGTATTTTCTGCTTAAAGGCAAACGTCGCACGGCCTGCTGTTCGCGGCCGTGCAGCCAGCTCGACAGTGCGGACAACTACACAAGAGAACGGCGCAAAGACGCACGTGAAGAGAAACTGCGCGTGGCTGAGGAGTTGGCCGGGAAGTGGATCACGGCCCGCACCAAAGATGACTGGAAGCAGTGGGTATCGAAGCAACCGGAGGGGGCGAAAACTGAAATCACCCCCAAGTTTCTAACAAGAGCGGTCAACCACTATGGCCTAGTGGAACCAACGAAAGGAAGGTAAACCATGAGCATCTATCGACCAAAGGGCAGCAACGTCTTCGTCATGGACTTTATGTTTCACTCGCAGCGCATCAGGGAAACCACGGGGATGACTAGCAAGACGCGGGCGAAGGAGGTCTATGAAAAACGCAAACAGACATTGAAGGACGGGACCGCTGGCATCCGCAGACAGGCCCGCCCGGATTTGCTCTCAACAGCCGCCGGAGAATGGCAGAAGGCAAAGCAACTCAAGTGGTCCCCGAAAATGGCCTCCATTGTTCACTACAGCATCGGGCATCTGCTGCCCGTCATGGGAAAGAGATTGCTTGTGGACATAGAAGCGCGGGACATTGCGAAGTATCAGACGGCGCGCCTTGCCGAACGCGCATCCAACAGGACGGTCAACATCGAGGTGGGAATGCTTCGCCAGATCATGCGGAAGTATGGGGCATGGGCGCGGATTCAATCAGATGTGACAATGCTGCCGGAGAGACAAGACGCGGGCTGCGCTCTCACTCCCGAGCAAGAGACCATGCTTCTACTCGAATGCGGGCGTTCCGTTTCCCGCGCCTTGCTGCCCTTCGTGACGCTGGCCCTTGAAACCGGCGCGCGATACAACACAATCCGCACCCTGCAATGGGGCAACATCGACTTTGTGAATCGCTGCCTCAAGTTCGGCAAAGACAAGACGGCATCAGGCACGGGCCGGACAATCCCCTTGAATCAGCGGGCAATCGAAACCTTGAAGTTTTGGGCGCAAGAGTTCCCCAACCGGCAACCGGCACATTTCATCTTTCCATCGGAGCGGTACGGCCTGAACGGGACCGAGGGGACATTCGGGGGGACCGTCCAGGTCTACGACTACGACCCGAACAAGGCAGTCGGTACCATTCAGTCGGCTTGGCGGTCAGCCAAGAAACGGACACAGCGCCACTGCCCAAATTGCGGCGACGGGACGCTAATCGACCGCGAGATACCGGCGAGCGGGTATGAATGCGTAGACTGCCATTTCGAGACGCCGAACCTTCCCGCCGCTCTGACCCGGCTTCGTTTCCATGACTTGAGACACAGCGCCGTCTCTCGCATGATTGCGGCGCGCATTCCGATCCCCATCATTGCGAAGGTTGTCGGATGGTCCCCGAGCACAATGGCGAAGATGGCAGCGCGGTATGGTCACTTTGGAATCGAAGAGTTACGCAGCGCCGTAGACTCCATCAGTCTCCCCGCAAAAACTGGAATTCCGGCAGGGTACCCGCAAAATCCACCGCAGTCAGACGGTCAACCGAAGACTAACATTAACTAAATTATTGATTCTAATGGTGGGCAGTGAGGGACTTGAACCCCCGACATCCTGCTTGTAAGGCAGGCGCTCTAACCAACTGAGCTAACCGCCCACGCGGGTGGAAATAGCGCGGATTGCACCTCCTCTATGATAACAGCGGTCGTGGTTCACCTGATCGGTTTCGCGCATTGATACAACAAAAGGCGATCGACTCACAAAGCCGACTCACATCTGGAGGGGAAGCGAGGCGTTGCTGCGCCTCGATTTGATTGCCGTGCGGGGCCCCTTCTTGTGTCGAATCGCCAAAGAGACGACGAGAGGCGCTACTGAATGAACGTCAAATTATGAGTTGAGACAAAGACTCACCGAAGCACAAAGGTTTGACGGTAACATTACTTCTGTGACTTTCAGTCGTCAAAGGCTAGCGGCTTGATTCCTTCCCTTTTGCTGAACGAGAAGTATTGCTCCTCGCTTCTCATCTGACCCTTCTCGGGACTGATCCGGCTTAAGCAGTTGAGGGACAGATCGACTGCCCAAGAAATAAACTCGCGCCAGAGGTCAATTGCCAGAGTGTCTAAACCTCCATGGAACAATCCGAGCGTCAAACTGATGCGCAATCGAATTTGCCTCGCCTTGGCAAGCGCGTTACTCTTGTCAGTTTCCAGTTGCAGAGTGCATCTCTCTGCCGATGCATTTCCCGCGAGAGACGAAGTCCTTCCGGCCAATTTCACTGCCGGAAAGCCCTCTGCAAATGCAGCCTATGACAATCTTTTTCTCTATTTTGTTCAGGGCTTTCAGAGTTTCAAAACGCCCGCCGGGTCCATGGCGAGGTTTCCTGGATTACCGAGCCACAACGGGTCGACCGCTGACGGTATGGAGGGTTTCTCGCGAACGATGCCGCTCTGGGGCGCCTGGGTATCGTCGGGCCGGCCTGCTCAAGTTACTTTGCCGGGCGGGGACTCTGTCGACCTGAATCAGACATTCAAGCAGGGAATCCTGAACGGCACGAATCCAGATTCGCCTGGATACTGGGGCCATATTCGAAATTTCGATCAGCGCATCGTGGAAGCATCGGACGTCGCCTTAAGCCTCTGGCTCTTCCGCGGCTCAGTGTGGCAACAGGCCTCGCCAGGCGAGAAGACACAAATTTGCAGTTGGCTTTTCCAAGTCAACGGCAAGGCAGTTTACGACAGCAACTGGCAGTTGTTCATCACCCTCACCAATGTGATTCTGGATAAGCTTGGCTGCCCGGCAGACCTGGGCCTCGCCCGCCGGAATTACGCAAGGATAAAGGAGTTCTACCGCGGGGATGGCTGGTTCAGCGACGGCCCCGGGAACGTCTTCGATTACTACAACGCGTGGGAATTTCATTATCAGCTATTCTGGCTCGAGCAGGTTGACCCGCACTGGGATCCCGAGTTTATTTCGGCTGCACGAAAGCAATTCCTCGCGTCTTACCAATACATGATCGGCCCCAGCGGCGTACCCATTTGGGGCCGAAGCATCTGCTACCGCATGGCTGCCGCGGCACCGCTCGTCTTTGGTTCTGGAGACAATGACGGCGAAATCAGCCCAGGCGTCGGCCGCCGGGCGCTTGATGTTACATGGAGCTACTTCATTCGCAATGGAGCCGTCAAGAACGGCAACATTACCCAGGGATATTGCGGCGCCGATCCTCGCATACTTGATAACTACTCGGGCCCGGCGAGTTGCCTTTGGGGATTGCGCTCTCTGGTTGTCGCTTTTTACAAACCGGCAGACTCCTCCTTCTGGACCGGAAACGCCGGTGCGCTGCCGGTCGAACGCGGCTCATTCGACGTCTCTGTGCGGGCTACTGGATTCCGAATCATCGGTACGCAGAGTACTGGCAATCTGGAGGTCGATTTTCCCGGGGGCGATAGCAGTGAGCCTCTTAAGCCGAACGACTGGATCCGCGAACTGGCAACTGCTGTGCTCCGGCGACCCTATCGCCCCGAGAACTGGGCAACAAAATACCGCCTCAAAAAATACGAGTCGAATCCTCCATTCTGTGGCTGCCTGAAATAGCTTCCTTCATGCGCTGCTGCGGAAATGGCTTGCCGACGAAAACAGGTTCCGCGCGATGCGCATGAAGCCAATGCGGGGACAGGGTCATGAGTTTGCGCTCGCGTGTGGCCTCGAATTGATAAACTTGGCCTCGTGCCCCGCCTCATTGTCAATGCCGACGATTTCGGGCTGACTCCCGGCGTCAACCGCGCCGTAATTGAGCTGTATCAAGCTGGGGTATTGACCAGCACAACACTGATGGCTAACGCGTCTGCGACAGACGAAGCTGTTCAGCTTGCGCTCGCCAACCCCACGCTTGGCGTCGGCTGCCATATCGTTCTAGTGGATGGGTCGCCAGTGCTTTCGCCATTGGCGATCCCTAATCTGGCGCGCGGCTCAGGACGCACATTTCGCAACACCCTTGGTCGATTCGTCCGCGATCTCTACAGTCCCGGCTCAACGGCATCTTCCCGCTCGGCTCTCGGCGCCGAAATCGAAGCCGAAGCTACCGCGCAGATTCGCCTTCTGCAAAGTCGAGGCCTCAAGCTCACCCACGTTGACACCCACAAGCACACCCACATGTTTCCCGCCGTGCTGCGCCCCGTCTTGCGCGCTGCCCGTGCCTGCGGCATCACCCGCATCCGCAATCCATTCGATTCTGCGTGGAGCCGCCGAACAGCCGCCAACGTTCCATGGCTTCGCCGAGCACAGGTTGCAGCACTCAGCAGCCTTGAGGCGCACGCGCTGAAAATCATCTCCGAACACGGCTTCACAACCACCGACGGAACCGTCGGCGTGCTGATCACGGGCTCACTCAATGCCGAGAGCCTTCGCCGTACGCTTGCCAACCTCCCCAACGGAACCTGGGAGTTCGTCACTCATCCGGGGTACCACGATCCCGATCTCGATGCGGTCAATACTCGGCTCAAAGCCTCACGCGAGGTCGAGCGTCAGGCGCTCAAGGCAGTCAAGGATTTCCCAGACATTGAGTTGATCAGCTTCGCCGGACTTGAATCTAACCTGCCCACATCCAAAGGAACCAACGCCGCGCCCGGCTCGTAAATGAGATATGGACTCTCAAACGCGCATCCGCGAGCTAGGATCGAAAGGTGCCTGCTCAACACCCTAAGCTTAGTTTGCTAATCTCACAGAGGCTGCATGCGCGGAGGGCCGTTGACCATTTCCCTAATATGGAAGATCCTGCTGTACACCTGGACAGCATCGGAGATCTATATTGCCATCGCTACCAGGACTCGGCGAAGCGGCGGCAAGGTGCGCGACCGGGGATCGATGCTGATTCTCTGGCTAACGATCGCTGGCTCCATCACGGCCGCGGAATTCGCGCGCTATTTGACGCCATTTCCGATGTTTCCTGGAGTCCACTGGCTCCGGCTGGTTGCGCTCCCGCTCATGGTTGCCGGGCTTGTTGTTCGCGGGGTTGCCATCTTCTCCCTGGGCAAAGCCTTCAGCGCCAACGTGGCCATTCGCGACACTCAATCGCTCTATCGCTCCGGCCTCTACAGCGTGGCACGCCATCCCTCTTACTTGGGCATGCTGATCATCTTTCTGGCCATCGCTGTTGCCGACAGTAACTGGCTCTCCGCCGCAATCGTGCTCATTCTTCCTACCGCAGCCCTGCTTTATCGAATCCATGTGGAGGAGACCGCACTGCACGATGCTTTTGGAGCGCAATATGCGGACTACTGCAGGACGACAAAGTGCCTGATCCCCGGCATCTACTAAAGGACTTCTCATGCGCATTGGAATTACATGTTACCCCACCTATGGCGGCTCCGGCGTAGTCGCTACTGAGTTAGGCATTGAGTTAGCCGCTATGGGCCATGAAGTCCACTTCATCTCCTACTCCCAGCCCTTC
>Ga0182013_10007664_pt1 | contig 11836 bp, 5 predicted proteins | sample 612S2MmetaG_FD_120487 | JGI IMG/M metagenome (GOLD analysis project Ga0182013, IMG submission 120487) | Permafrost microbial communities from Stordalen Mire, Sweden - 612S2M metaG | ecosystem: Environmental > Terrestrial > Soil > Wetlands > Permafrost | place: Sweden: Stordalen | collected...
AGGGGCACGCGGTCCGGTCGCTGACGGCATTGCCGGTCAGCACGAGGCTGGCAAACGCGGCGTGGACTTACGTGGCATACATGGGCCGGATGTTCTGGCCGGCCAGTCTGGCGGTGTATTACCCCTATTCGCATCGGCTCCAGGTGTGGCAGCTCCTGGCGGCCGCGGTGGTACTGGCCGGCGTCACGGTGCTGGCAGTGCGATGGTTTCGTCCGTACCCATACCTGGCAACCGGATGGCTCTGGTATCTCGGAACGCTGGTGCCGGTGATCGGATTGGTTCAGGTGGGCGGACAGTCGTCCGCGGACCGGTACACTTACTTGCCGACCATTGGACTCACGATCGTCCTGGCATGGGGCGCGGTCGACTTACTCAAGCGATATCCGCAAGCTACTAAGTTAGTTGTCGGAACGGCTGTGGCGGGCGTTGGGATCTGCCTGGTGCTGGCCGCGATACAAACATCCTACTGGGCGAATAGCGGATTGCTGTTCCAGCACGCGGTGGATGTGACGGCCGGCAATTACATCGCCGACAACAATCTGGCCGATTACTACTTGACGGAGATGCGCACCGGGGAAGCCCGCGCGCCGGTGCTGGAAGCGCTGCGCCTCAATCCCTACTATCCCGAGGCGCACGTCAACCTGGCGACCATCCTGCGGAGAACCGGACAGATGGCCGAATCGGAGCACCAATATCGGGAGGCGATCCAGCTCCAGGCGATCAATCCCGGGGCGCACGCGGGGTATGGCGCGCTCCTGCTGCAAGAGGGCCGCACGGGAGAGGCGGCGGGAGAGTTCGCGACAGTGGTGGACTTGCGGCCCGAAGACGCCGATGGCCGTTACAACCTGGGACGTGTCCTGGTGGCGGTGGGGCGCTTCGAGCAGGGAGTTGCCCAGTTGAACGAGGCGATCCGGCTGCGGCCCGATTATGCCGACGCGCATCACAGCCTGGCGATGGCATTGGCGGGTCGTGGACGATTGAACGAAGCGGTGTCGGAGTTCCGGGCGGAGGCGCAGCTAAAGCCCGGCGATGCCAATGTGCACAATAACCTCGGCATGCTGCTGGCCGGCGTGGGACGGTTCGACGAGGCGATCGTGGAATACGCCGAAGCGCTGCGCATTCAGCCGAATTCCGCAGCGGCGCGAAGGGGTTTGGAAGCTGCCAAGGCGAAGAAGGCGGCGCAGTAGGGGTTGGCGCTCTGGTGTCCTGGAATCGAGCCCACTTCGCCTCAGGGGGAGAAACATCTTTGGCCGCCGACGAACGACGATCGGGAGATCTTGTTTCGATCGGCGTTCATCGGCGTTTATCGGCGGCCAGTACATTCTTGCCGGGCCGTGTTACTCAGGAGCTATCGCCTGCCGGCCGCTACTTCACCGTAAGAGCCATCGCGTTCGACACCGCGCCGCTGGGGTTGACCACCGTTACCGGCAGTGGGGCAGTGGAAGCCGACGCAACAGTCACCGTCACCTTCAACTGCGTAGCGCTCACGAAACTGACCTGGCTGCCTGAATATGCCGTGTTCCCGACCGTTACCTTCAGCCCCGTACCGGACTGGAAGTTCGTGCCATTAATAGTCAGCGTTTGCGCCGCTGCTGCGTGGGTCAACGGGTTCGGTGCGAGCGAAGTAATGGTGGGCGCCGGTGGCGCGTTCACCTGCAGGTTGACGATGTTGGACGTGCCGCCGTTGGGATTGATCACTTGGACCGCATAGGTGTATGCGTTCAAACCGGTGATGACATTGATCTGGAGTTGGGTCGGCGTCAGGGTCGCCAATTGGTTGGACGTAATCAGCATTCCGCCTATCGACAATTTCAAGCCGGACTGGAAGCCGCTCCCGTTAATCGTCAGCGTCTGTGGGGAATTCGAGCCGGTCATCGGATTGGGGCTCAAGGTGCTGATGGCGGGCGCGGCAGCCGGTGCATTTACAGTAAGGCTCATGGCGTTGCTGGTCTTGCCGCTCGGAATGGTCACCTGCACCGGCAGGCTCGCCGCGCTGGCACCCACATTGACACTCACCAATAACTGCGAACTGCTGGCGGAAGTGATTTGCGACCCTTGATAGACCGTGCTGCCCACCGATACCTTCAGCCCGCTGCCGGAGACAAACCCGCTTCCGTTAATCGTCAGCGTCTGCACGGAAGTCGAGCCGGTCATGGGATTCGGGCTCAGGGTGGTAATGACTGGCGCTGTCGACGGCGCGGTTACCGTCAGGCTAGAAGCGTTGCTAGACACGCCGTTCGGGTTGGTGACCTGCACCGACAGGCTCGCCGCGCCAGTGCCGACCAGGACATTCGCCGCCAATTGCGTACTGCTCATGAAGGTGACCTGCGAACCTTGATAGACCGTGCTTCCCACCGATACTTTCAATCCATTGCCGGAAACGAAACCGGTGCCGTTAACGATCAGGGCTTGCGCGGAACTCGACCCGGTCATGGGATTGGGACTCAAAGAGGTAATCGCCGGAGCGGCCGGTGCGGTCACAGTGAGAGTCGCCGTATTAGTGGTCTTGCCACCCGGAATCGTGACCCGGACGGGCAGACTTTGCGCGCTAGCGCCGACATTGACGGTGACCACCAACTGCGAGCTGCCGATGAAACTGACCGCCGAACTCTGGTAGGTGACCGACCCTACCTGCACGGAACTGCCGGCAACGAAGCCGGCGCCGTTGATGGTGAGGCTTTGGCTGGCGGATGACCCGGTCATGGGATTGGGACTCAAAGAGGCGATCGCCGGCGCGGCCGGTGCAGTCACCGTGAGAGTCGCCGTATTAGTGGTCCTGCTACCCGGAATCGTGACCTGGACGGGCAGACTCTGCGCGCTAACGCCGACATTGACGGTGACCACCAACTGCGAACTGCCGATGAAACTAACCGCCGAACTCTGGTATGTGACCGACCCCACCTGCACGGAACTGCCGGTAACGAAGCCGGCGCCGTTGATGGTGAGGCTTTGGCTGGCGGACGATCCGGTCATGGGATTGGGACTAAGCGAAACGATGCTGGGCCCGGCCGCGGTGCCGCTCCAGTTCATAACCAGCGCATTGGCATCCACTGAGCCTAATCCCGTGGCCATGTCATAACCTGCGCCGGCGCTGTAGCCGTTCATCTTGCCGACGTTGGTACTGGGCGCGGCAGCCGAACAGTTGGCCGAGCCGCCCGCGCACGGCACGGCATTGGAGCCGGTAGTGACGTCATGGAAGATCGACGGAACAGATGTCGCCAACGCGTAGAATTTGCTGTTGGGATTGCCGTTGGTGGTGTTGGTGTACTGATTGACGATGGCCATGAGGCCGGCAAATGAAGGAGTCGAGGCCGAAGTGCCGCCCACCAGATAAAGCGAGCCTTCCTGCTCGATCAGGTAGCCGTCGTGCCCTGCGGCCGTCAGAGAGACATCGGGAATCAGCCGCGCGCTGCCGGTGGGAACTCCGGGTGCGGTTTGCCAACTGGGACGGGGCCACTTAGTGCTGGCGCCGCCTCCCCCCGCGTAAAGGCTGTTGGTGGAAGACCCCTTGGTGTAGCTGCTCTCATTCCAAGCCATCTCCGGGATGTAACCCTTGGCTGAAGCCATTTGCGCGTTGTTCGAAGTGTTCCAATAGGTGGATGGCGACGATGTGTCGTTGAACTCGGTGCCGCCCACCGCCACGTTGTAAGCGGTCGAAGCCAGCCCGCTGACGCCGAAGCCCTGGCTCGCCGGCGTGGCGCTATCCGCCGAGTCGCAACCTGCCGAGCCTGAATCCCCAGCGGCCACGAATACCGCGATACCCTCGGCTGCCGCCTGCTGAAACAAGCTGCTATAGAACGCGTTGGATGACCCCATCTGCGCCTCGCAGAGGCCGTAGCTGATGCTCATCACGGGGGCAGTGACGTGTTGCACGATGTACTGCGCCGAGAGCGTGATCCCGTCTGAACTGCCGGTGCTGGCAGACGTCACGAACTTGATGGTGGCGCCCTTGGCGACCGCGCCGGCCCACTCCACATCCAGATCGGACTCCGTCTCGTCTCCCGAGACTGTGCCAGGGTCCTTGCCATTGAGGATAATCGTCGGGTTATTGACGGGCAGTCCGAACGTGGCACGGAAACCGGTGACGTCGCTCACTTTGATATCCGTCTCTCCCACGACCGCGATACTCTGCCCGGTGCCGTCGTACCCGGAGGTCCACAGCGGGGTGACATCGTAGATGGCGGCAAAGTCGTAGGGCGATAATCCGCGCGTACCGCCGCTGAGATCGGTCTGCGGAGCGATTGGAGTGGAGACGAAGTGGTGGTACGGGTGGACACCGAAGTCATTCAGGGAAACGACACCCTTTGCGACCGTCGCCAGTGCCGCGGGAATGGAGATGTCCGTGGCGTTGGCAATGTGCTCGCGGCCGTTCCATCGATAGCGATGAATCTCGGTACCGAAAGCGGCCTCCACCTGCTGCACCGTACCGCTGAATTCGATGGTGCGCCGGCCGGCCGCCACTTCCGTCACCTGGAAGCCCTGGGACGCGAGCCAGCTAGTCACCGTGTCGATATCGGCTTGCATCGCGCCGAACTGCTCGCCGAACTGTTCCGGGGTGAGCCACGCATGGTAGCGCGGAGAAGCGGGGTCTTGCTGATCTGCCAGCAGTTGCTCAAGCGCGGCTTCCTGCGCGGGGCTGCTGGAGAGTTGCAAGAGCACCCGTTCCATGGGCAGACTTCCCGGCGCCCGGCCAATTTCCGTAGCCATCCCAACCAAGGGATGGGTGGACCCCGGTATCGGCATGAAACCGGTGTTGGAGTTTCCGACGATTCGCGGCCCATCCTGGGCGCAAAGGCTGCTGGCAAACGCCAGTACGAAGACAGGCAGGAACGCGGCACTTCTGGACAGTCGGGAAGACAAGTTGTGAACTCCTGTGGAACGGCTTCGCGGGAGACCGGCGTGATGCCATCGGGCTAGGCTGTTGACGTTGGACAAGGGCGGCCTTGGTCTCCATATGCGGCAAATTCAATTACGCTAATGGCAACCTTATCGGCCCAACTTCCAAGAATTTGAGGAAATTGCTATCTAAAGAGAAATTGTTATCCAAAGAGAGGTTTTATCGGAGGGCGTGGAGGCGAACAACCTATTAGCGACGGATATACCTGGCGCGGCGAGCTGCAACCAAGACGAACGGTTACCGAAGACACGCTGGCCGTGAGAGAAAATCGCGGGTTAGCGCGCCCAACGCTGCAAATTTTCCCCAATCAGGGAGTTCTGCCTGAATCGTGGGGCGGGCAATCCTGCCCGCAGCCGCCTTTCAGGCGGCTTTTTGCCTGTCGCAAACTCCGAAGAGCCGGCTGAAAGCCGGCTGCCGCCAAGATTGTCTGCCCCACAATTTCTGCTGACCGCACGTCCAAAGAAATCTATGCGGCATTGGGTTAGCGCGCCTGGCAGCGAAACCGCCGGCCGAGCAATTGCCAGAACTGGGATTGTGCCGGTGGCGCAACCGGTTTCGCCTGCGCATCGGGATTTTCGCCTCGACCGCCGACGCGCTGAGAAGAACCCACAGTCAAAACCGGAGAGCGCGGCGGAGATTGCGGTTATCGAGAAATCGTGGCGGCGCGCGACGATTCTACATCTTTGGAGCACGGATTCACACGGATCGGAACGAAATCCCGCTCTATCCGTGTGAATCCAGGAATCACGGCGGGAGTTGACCGCTATCTCACTCCACCCCGCCCACCAGCCGCAGCCCCGGCGGCCGGTGCGGGCGGCAAGAACTTGGGATCGAGAATCTTATCGATCTCGTCGCGCGAGGCTTCCAGATGCGCCTTGGTTTCCGGATCGGTAGCCTTCGCCATCGCCGCCGTGATGGCACCCTTCAGCGAGCGCAGTTCGGCGCGGTACATAGGCTTCTCGTCGCCCGGCACGACCACGCCGCCGCGTCCTCCACGGCCGGCAGCCGCCGGTGCTTCCGCCACAGGGGCGGGATTCAACTTGTTGTTCACCAGCGTCAAATAGGACCGCTGCAAGCCGCGACGGTACGCGTCGATCTTCACTTGCGGGCTGTCGAGTTCCTTCCAGACGCCCTTGCGGACGGTGGCCAGAAATTCCACCGGCGAGTAAGCCCGCGAGCCATCCAGCGTCTCCTGCTCGATCAAACGGCCGAAGCGCGCGCTGTTCATCAGGCTGGTGAGCACCGACTGCTGCGCGTTGTGGATGCGGTCGAGCACCCCGACAGCTTCGATGCGCCGCAGAATCTCCTCGTCCACCATCCACATGGGCGGCGTGAAGGCATTGTCCACCAGGAATTTCACCGCCTCAGCCTGGCGCTCCTTCTCCACCAGGCTGAAGATGCGGCCTTCCTGCCCGATGGCTTTCTCCTGGCTGTTGAACCCGCCCACAATCTGCGTGACGTGGTTCATCTCGGTCTGCCACTGGCTGATCACGCGGCCGTACATCTCGGAGAGATCGTCGTAGGTCTCACCGTCTTTCCAGGCGGTGGCGGTCATCAGCATCTTGGTCACGCGCTGGAGGTTCTTCACGCCGAGCGCGGTGGCCTTCACGGCGTCGGCATCGCCCACGGCCTCCGTCTCATCGCCGGGGTCGGAACCCGCCGCGTTGGCGGTGGAGAAGCGCAGCCACGGCTTGTCGTCCTGCTCTTTAGCCCACTTATTCAAGGCCGGCCGCTCTTCGTCCGATGTGGAGGCGCCGGGAATCGGCGCGTAGCCCCACTTAGTCGCCCAGATATCGTATGGACCGATACGGGGGATCAGATCTTCCACCGCGATGTGGTCCTCGGGCTGCGCCACATAGTTGAAGCGCGAATAGTCCATGATGGACGGCGTGTGGCCCATCTCGTGGACCCACTTGGGATCGCGGATCTTCTCGAAGGGATACTCGGAGCTGGCCTTCATGTTGTGCTGGAAACCCAGGGTGTGGCCCACTTCATGCGCCACTACGTATTCGAGGAGACGTCCCATGAGATCGTCGGGCAGCGGCAGCTTCTGCGCGCGCGGATCGAGCGGTCCCACCTGGGTGAAATACCAGTCGCGGGCCAGCACCATCACGTTGTGATAGAACTGGATGTCCGCGTTGAGGATCTCGCCGGTGCGCGGGTCTGAAATGTGCGGCCCGCTGGCGTTTTCGGTGGTCGATGGCAGCCAGCGGATCACCGAATGGCGAATGTCTTCGGGGCTCCACGCCGGGTCCTCCTCAGGCGTGGGCATCTTCCTGGCGACGATGGCGTTGGTGAATCCGGCTTCCTTGAAGGCGACGTTCCAATCCTCCACGCCCTTGATCAGCCAGGGCACCCACTTGGTGGGCGTGGCCGCATCGATGTAGTAAACGATGGGCTTGACGGGATCGGAAATGGCCGCGTTGGGATCCTTCTTTTCGAGACGCCAGCGGGCGATGTACTGCACGTTGTCGGCCTTGTAATCGTCGTGGGTGTAGTCCATGGTGCGGGTGGTGAAATAGCCCACGCGATTGTCGAACAAACGAGGCATCATGGGCTTTTCGGGGAGTTTCACCATGCTGTGGTGGAGCACCACGGTGGCGGTGCTGCCGCGCATGGTTCCGCCGCCGAGTCCGCCGGCTCGCCCGCCGCCGGCAGCAGTTCCGCCGCGGCCCGCGGTGTTGGTGTAGGTCACGGTCACTTCGGCTTCCACGTTTTCCGCAAAGGGATTAATGTGCTCGATGAAGGAGCGCGTGGCGTCCACGCCCGAAGCGCCCAGATGCTGGCGCGCGCTGATCTCGGGCACTTCGGTAGCGCCGCCGGCTCCGCCGCCCGCCGTGGGAACGAAGAGACGGGTGACATCGATCACCGGGTCGCCATCCTTGGAGAACGCGGCCACCGGGAACGACATCAGGATGGTGTCGTTATTGGCGGCCTTCACGGCTGAGGCGATGGGCGATTTGGGGTCGGCGCTGACGCTGAAGTCGACGTCTTCCAGGAGCACGCGATTGCCCTTCTGATCCCAGCGAACCACCAGGTCGGCGTACTGGCCGCCGCCATACCCCACGCCGAGCGTGGTCTTGGCGATCTGCGAATTCCAAAGAAAATCCTTGCCCAACTGGGCTTTGGGAATTTCGTAGTAATACACGTCTTTAATCTGGTGGACGGTGAAGAGGCCTTTGGCGGTTTTGGCGTCTTTGGTGATGACGCGGTCGTAGGGTTGCGGTTCGGCGGTGGCAGCCCCGCGCCCGCCCCGTCCGCCCTGTGTCGCGGGCGCGGGAGTGTCGTCCTGGGCGTACAGTCCAACGGCCGCACAGAGGCCGGCCAATAAGATTGCGGTGCTTCGGTTCATGCGTTCTCCTACAGAATTAGTGGGTGACGTTTATCCTAACAGAATAGATGGGCATTGCCGCCGCGGACATCTGGCATGATGAGGGAATGCCTGAATTCGACCTGGCGAAAACCGTGGAACTGGCTGAACTCTTTGCCGTCCCTCACGATCGTCGCGATGGGGCGTGGATCGCACGATTTTACGCGGCGATTCCCGATGCCACCCTGATGAGCTTTCCATCGCAGGTGGACACCGGGCCGGATTCCTTCCCGTATTTCCAACTGGCGATGCCCGATCCCGGCCCGTTGACTCCCTTCTGCTTGTCGCACGTGCTCGATTACGTGCTCGACCACGGTTTCGGCATGGTGATCTTCGGCGATTCCAGCCGCTCGAAACCGCCGGAATGGGTGTTCACGTACGGCGACCTGCTGTCGTACCGCATGTATGGACGATTCGAAGGTGAGCCATCCGAGCCTGCGCGCAGCGGAGCGGCTGCGGGTGGGGCTCATCAGATTCTGAAGGCTGCCCCGAGCGAGGCGTACCTGCCTGCAAGGGCGCGGCGAGTTTTGGGCTCCTATATGCACAAAGTGTTTCAGCATCCCAGCCCGAAAGTCGCGCTCATCGTCGACCCGAAATTGAATCCGGCGCGAAATCTGATGGTCAATCTGTCGCTCGAGCAGTACCACGGCGATAAACGCAAGCTCGACGCGGCAATGCGTTATCTGCTGTGGTTCCTTCCGCGCACGTACAGTCTGATGCCGCTGCCTCCCGGGTGGGATGAGAGCGGGTTCCTGGCGCTGGAATAGGGTCATTACGTTGACGCCCGTATCACGTAATCAACTACGTCATCGACAGACCTGGGAATAGGTCGACACCAGTTGGCCAGCGAGAATCGCGCGCTCTCCGGGTAGGCGACGATACGGACGGAGTCCCTCCTGCTGCGAGATCCTCCCTTGGCTTCACCAGCGGATCTCGGCCTTGCTCTGAAGGTGCGGATCTCGAATTGAAGACTGAGCGCGCCCAGAAGGAACAACTGCGGGGCGATTCGGACGCGCTTTCAGACTTCTCGCGAATCCTGAACTTCGATCCTGTCCCGGAGCCCTCGTTATCCGGCCCCAACACTCCACCGCTTTGCCCCTTACAAAGGCTTTGGATCGCTTCTTATAATAGGGCTGGCAAACTATTGGCCAACCGTGAGACCAATTTGCCTCCTGAAGTAACGGCGCGTTCTGCCGATATGTTTGGTGTTGGACTGTTCAGCCGCTTGCGTACCAACTCCTGCGCTGGAGCGCCGGAAGGAACTCAGTGACGATACCGATCGACTATTCACAGGTGCTGAACAGTTCGCCGGACGGAATCACGATCCAAGATCGCGAATTCAATATCATCTATCAGAATCGCGCGATGCGACAGTTGTTCGGCTGTCACGTCGGCGCGAAGTGCTATCGGATCTACGAAAGGCGGGATCAAGTCTGTGAAGGATGCGGAGTGGAAAAGGCGTTTGGAACGGGCCAATTCAATACCCTGATCCGGACGGCCTTCGATGCCGAGGGCAAGACCTCCTATTGGGAAAACGCCTGTTTCCCAATTTTGGATTCCGAAGGCAATATCGTCGCAGGAGCGGAGGTATGTAGAAACATCTCCGACCGGGTCACGCTGGAAGCGGAGGTCAAGGATAGGAACATCGAACTCGGCCAACTCGCCGTAGAACTCAAGAGGAGAATGGCCGACATCGAGTCGGAGCTCCACGCACGGGAGGCGGCGGAACGGGAACTAAGGCAGGAAATGGAGGAGCGGCAGAGGGTGGAGCTGGAATTGAGGCAGGCCCAGAAACTCCAGGCAGTAGGCCAACTCGCCGCTGGAATTGCTCACGAAATCAATACGCCGGTACAGTACGTGGGAGACAACATCCGGTTCCTGGCGGACAGTTTCGGGAGTTTGCGGGAGCTACTGGCCAAATATCAGCAAAGCTTGGCGGCGCTCGTTGCAGCGTCCGGACACGACTCCCTTGCCAGGGAGTTGCGCCAAGCTGAAGAGACCGCAGACATTGAATTTGTCAAAGAGAGCGCTCCCCTCGCATTCGATGGCGCCTTGGAAGGCATCTCTCGCATCTCGAGACTGGTGGGCGCCATGAAGGAATTCGCACACCCGGACCGCCGGGATAAGAGCGCAGCGGACTTGAATCGGGCGCTCAACGCAACCCTGACACTTGCCGCTAACGAATATAAGTACGTCGCCGAGGTTGAGACGGACCTCGCTGAGATCCCCCCTGTGATGTGTCACCTCGGCGAACTGAACCAGGTCTTTCTGAACTTGATCGTCAATGCCGCCCATGCTATAGCGGACGCGGTCGGGAGCTCAGGGGGCGGAAAGGGCTGCATTCGTGTGCGAACGGCACACGAGGACGGCAGGGTACGGATTGAAATTGCGGACACTGGATGCGGCATTCCGGAGGGAATCCGAGAGCGAGTGTTCGACCCGTTCTTCACCACCAAACCAGTCGGGCAGGGGAGCGGTCAGGGGTTGGCGATCGCGCGCTCCATCGTGGTGGACAAGCACGGCGGCACGCTTACATTTGAAAGCGAAGTCGACCGCGGCACGAAGTTCACCATACTGCTCCCGGTAGGGCAAGGAGCGATCGTGGCGCTGGAGGATTCCGCAATGTAATCTGGCTAAGGGTAGCCATCACGGACTCAGACGAAGCCGCCGCGCAGAACGCCGGCCGCCGCCCGGGCGCCGATCGCCATTCTCCGGGCCGCCGACGATCGGACCGGAGCGGCCATTGGTCGATAGAAGGAGCGTTCCTCGTTCCCGATCTAGCCGCGCTCATCGCAGGAACGCGCAACCTGGCAGAATCGGGTAAGGAGAGAATACCGGAAATGCTGGTGCAGGGCTCCCGCCGCGAGTTTCTTGCGAGTGCGGCTACAGTAGCGGCGGCGACCGCGATGGCCGTCGAGCCCGTGCCGGTTCTAGCCTCTGGACTCCTGCTGTCTCCCCGTAACTTTGATGCGCCAAGGAATCGGACTGAGCCGCTGCTCCACAAGAACCAAGTGTTATTGGCCACGGATAAACACGGATAAAACAAGAGCGTTTTTCTTTCTTATCCGTGTTTATCCGTGTTCATCCGTGGCCAATAATGTTTGTTTGGTTTGGTTCGTAGGCAGCTCATCCTCATTCCACGGAATCAGGAGTCCACAACCTAGCCTACGCCGGCACGTACCGCGCAATTCCCGCCGCCACCAGCAAGAGATCCCGCCGCGCTCCAGTGGGGGCTGAAGACGCTCCCGGCCGGGGCCAAGGCATAACCTGTTCGAGATGGACCTTGAGAATTGACTGCGTCGCGCGGCCCTCGTCACTGGACGTAGATCGCGCTGCGGTCACGATCGGTCTGCGTAAAACAGAATGGTCTTCCCGTCGGGTGAGACGGTCAGCCCGCCGGCGGGAGCCGGACTCTGCATCTTCCAAATGGTATTCACGGCCTGCGTCGCGAAGTTCACGGCGACGCCCGCCATGGGAGGCGTGAGCCTACACGTCATGACTCCCACCACCACCAGCCTGAGCATGGCGGCGAATTCCGACGGCACTTATACCGCGGTGATCACGGTCAA
>Ga0182013_10007670_pt1 | contig 11829 bp, 10 predicted proteins | sample 612S2MmetaG_FD_120487 | JGI IMG/M metagenome (GOLD analysis project Ga0182013, IMG submission 120487) | Permafrost microbial communities from Stordalen Mire, Sweden - 612S2M metaG | ecosystem: Environmental > Terrestrial > Soil > Wetlands > Permafrost | place: Sweden: Stordalen | collected...
AACTCCAAGTCGATCGGCGCCGATCTCGCCTACGCCTGGCCGACCGCGGAGCTCGCGGTCATGGGCGCCGGCGGGGCGGTGGAGATCGTGCACCGTCGCGACCTCCTCGCATCGGACGACCCCCAGACACTGCGCAAGCAGTTGGTCGGGCAGTACGAAGAGGAGTACGTCTCGCCCTACATCGCGGCGGAGCGTGGTTTCATCGACGACGTCGTGGACCCCGCCGAGACGCGTCGACTCATCTGTCGCTCGCTCGAACTACTTCGCAGCAAGCGAGAAGAGCTGCCGAAGCGCAAGCACGGGAACGTTCCTCTGTGAACTACGGCCTTACGCCGCGTCCCACGTTGGGATCTGACGAGTTGGCCGCGCTGATGGCGGTGGCCCAGGAGATCCTCCTCCAGGCGAAGTCCGCACCATTGATCGCCGATCCAGTGCCGAACTGGCGCTTCTCGGGCCGATGGTTCAACGCCGGTCACTTCTCGAACCGTCGACCACAACTCTTCAACTGAGCGACTCGACGAGGCCCAAGAGGTCGTCCATAATCGTCGCGAGCGAGAAGTCCTTCGGCGTGTAGACCGCCGCAACACCAAGACCGCGAAGTTCCTTGGCGTCCTCGTCGGGCACGATGCCGCCCACGACGACCTTCGTTTCGAGGCCACCAGCGCGCAGTCCGTCGACGATTCTCGTGACGAGGGCCAGGTGCGACCCCGAGAGGATCGACAGTCCGATGACGTCGACGTCCTCGTCGCGTGCGGTGGCCACGATCTCCTCGGGGGAGAGGCGGATCCCCTGATAGACGACCTCGAAGCCGGCGTCACGGGCGGCGACCGCGATCTGCTCCGCGCCGTTGGAGTGACCATCGAGACCGGGCTTGGCGACGAGCAGTTTCGGTGGCGACCCACGCTTCACGCTCAGTGCCTTGGAACGCTCGACGAGCGTGGCGAAAAGTGGACCGCGCGCCGCGACACCCGTACGCACGCCGGTCGGCGCACGGTACTCGCCGTAGACATCGCGCAGGGCACCGGCCCACTCACCGGTCGTGCCTCCGACCTTGGCCAAGGCGATCGTCGGGACCATGATGTTGTCGCGTACGTCATCGCTGGCGGCCACTCGACGCAGTTCGACGAGGCAGGACTGGACCTGGGATTCGTCGCGGTTGGCTCGCCACGTCACGACGTCCTCGATCAACTCGCGTTCGACCGCGGGGTCGACGGTGAGGATCGCCTCGAGTGCGGTGTCGCTCGTAAGGGGCGACTCGGCCGTCTCGCTGAAGCGGTTCACCCCAACGACGATCTGCTCGCCGGACTCGATTCGCGCCACGCGGGCCGATTGGCTCGCGACGAGACGACCCTTCAACTCCTCGATCGCTCGAAAGGCGCCGCCGAGCGCCAGCACGTCGTCGAGTTCGACGCGCGCCGCGTTCGTCAACTCCTTGACCTTGGCCTCCATGACCTGGGAGCCGGCGAAGATGTCGGGGTACTCGAGCAGGTCGCTTTCGAAGGCGAGGACCTGCTGCATCCGCAGACTCCACTGCTGGTCCGAGGGACGCGGGAGGCCGAGGGCCTCATTCCAGGCCGGAAGTTGGATGGCTCGCGCTCGCGCGTCGGCCGACAGTGTGACGCCGAGCATTTCGAGCACGATGCGCTGGACGTTGTTCTCGGGCTGCTGCTCGGTCAGACCGAGCGAGTTCACCTGGACGCCGTAGCGAAAGCGGCGAAGTGAGGCATCCTGCACGCCGTAGCGCTGGCGGCAGATCTCGTCCCACATGGCCGTGAAGGTTCGCATCTTGGCGATCTCTTCGATGAAGCGCACACCGGCGTTCACGAAGAACGAGATTCGACCGACGACGTTGGGCATCTGGTCAGTGGCGATCTTGCCCGAATCGCGTACGGCGTCGAGGACGTCAATGGCGGTCGCCAGGGCGTACGCGATCTCTTGGACCGGCGTGGCCCCCGCCTCTTGGAGGTGGTAACTGCAGACGTTGATCGGATTCCACTTGGCGGCGTGATCGTGGCCGAAGGCGATCATGTCGACGATCAGACGCTTCGACGGCTCGGGCGCGAAGATGTACGTACCTCGACTGAGGTACTCCTTCACGATGTCGTTTTGCGTGGTGCCCTGGAGTTGGTTGAGATCGACACCTTCCTCTTCAGCGAGGGCGAGGTAGAGGCCCCAGAGCCACGCCGCCGTGGCGTTGATCGTCATGGACGTATTCATCTCGGCGAGGGGGAGTCCGTCGAAGAGTTGGCGCATGTGACCGAGGTGCGCGACTGGTACGCCGACCTTGCCGACCTCGCCTTCGGCCTCGGGGCTGTCGGGGTCGTAACCGGTCTGGGTCGGTAGGTCGAAGGCAATGGAGAGGCCGGTCTGACCCTTCGCGAGGTTTTGACGGTAGAGCTCGTTCGACGCCACGGCAGTGGAGTGTCCCGAATAGGTCCGCATCACCCATGGCTTCGAGCGTTCGGCCATCGTCCCTCCGTCTCTCTTTAGCGACGGTAGTCGTAGAAGCCGGTGCCTGATTTGCGACCCAGCTGACCGGCGCTGACCATTCGGCGCAGTAGTGGCCGTGGCGAGAAGTTCGGCTCGGCGAACTCCGCGAAGAGGGCGTCCAGGATCGCGACCGACGTGTCGAGCCCCACGAGGTCCAAGAGCGCGAAGGGTCCCATGGGGAAGCCGCACCCACCCTTCATCGCGATGTCGATGCCCTCCTTGGTGGCGACACCCTGCTCGAGCAGGCGCACCGCGTTGTTGAGGTACGGGAAGAGCAGGGCGTTGACGACGAAGCCGGCCTGGTCCTTCACGTTGACCGGTTCCTTGCCACACGCGAGCACGAACGCGGTCACCGCCTCCATTGTCTCGTCGCTCGCACAGAGGGGCCGAACGACTTCCACGAGCGACATGACCGACGCGGGATTGAAGAAATGAAGGCCACAGACGCGGTCCGGTCGCGACGTCTCCATCGCGAGTTCGATGACGGACAACGTCGAGGTGTTGGTGGCGAGCACCGCGTCAGGGTTGATGACGCCTCCGAGCTCGTTGAAGAGTGCGCGCTTCACCGCGAGGTCCTCGATCACTGATTCGATGACGAAGTCGCAGTCCGCCAAGTCCGCCAGGTGCGTGGTCGCCGTGACCCGCGAACGTATGGCGTCCGCCTCACTTTGCTCCTTCTTGCCCTTTTCCACCTGCTTCGCCAGGGACTTCTCGAGCGTGGTGAGCATGGCGTCAGCGGTGGCTCGACTTCGGCTCCGCACGATGACCGTGGCGCCCGTCGCGGCGGCCACCTCGGCGATACCGCTGCCCATGATGCCCGATCCCAGCACGCCGACTTTTTGGAAGACCATGGAGAGACTTTAGTTGCCGCGATGAATTGCCCCTGGTGCGAGACTCTCGTGATGAGTCACTCGACGTTCGCGCTCGGATCACTCGCGGGACTCGCGGCTCTCTTGGACGACCGCGAGACGTTGGTTCGACCGGACGACGGGGACGTCGTCATCGTGCCCACGGCGGCGGCATTCACCGGGATCACTGAATCGGCCCTCGCCATCGCGGCAGTGTTTGACGGTTATGACCTTCGCGTCGAGGCACTCATGGCCGGAGACCGACTCGCGCTGAGCGATCCATATTTTGCCCGGCGGATCGGCGAAGCGGACATCGTCATCCTCGGTGACGGTTCGCCGCTGCACGCGCGTTCGGTGTGGCGAGCGACCGACGTCGGCGCCGCCATCGCTGCGTCGACGACGCTCGTCGCGATTGGTTCGGTCGCCACTGTGCTCGGCGAGGTCATGATCGATCCGCGCGGCGGTGCGCCGACGACCGGACTTGGCTATCGCTCCGGTGCGGCGTTGTGCGTCGCGACGAGTGACGACCAGATGGCGCGAACCCGCTCACTGCTCACCAGTGACGTCGCGTTGGTGGCACTCGGCCCGACGGGCATCGTGCACCACGACAACAATGGGTGGCGCGTCGTGCGTGGCGACGTGGTCGTGACCAGAGGTCAGGACCAGGCGATTCCCTAAGACTCGGTAATGGTCACCGACTCGATCACGACGTCCTCGCGAGGTTTGCCCGACGGCGTGCCGATGGCGTTGATGGTCTCGACGATGTCAAGTCCCTTCACGACCTTGCCGAAGAGTGCGTAGAGCGGTGGGAGGCGGATGCCGTCAGGACCGGAGATGACGAAGAACTGCGAGCCGTTCGTGTGGGGGCCGGCGTTGGCCATCGCGAGCGACCCGAGTTCGTAGCGACCGGGCTTGGGTAGTTCATCCTTGAACTTGTAACCCGGTCCGCCCGCGCCGGTTCCCGTCGGGTCGCCTCCTTGGAGGACGAAACCGGGGATGATTCGGTGAAAGACGATGCCGTCGTAGTAGTGCCACCGGGCGAGGAACACGAAACTGTTGACCGTGTTGGGGGCACCGAGTGCATCGAGCACGATCTCCAGCGTGCCCTTGCTCGTCACCATCGTGGCCGTGTAGGTCTTGTCGGTGTCGATGATCATCGGGGGCGCGGCGTCGAACTTCTGTCGCTTCTCGCTCGATCCGTCGGGGTTGGGAATGTTGTCGCTCATGATGCTCCTTAGGACTCGGTGATGGTGACGGACAGCATTCGGTTGGTGACCACGGGTGGCACGCCCGTGCCGGGGAGACCTTCGTTGTTGATGGTGGCGACGACGCTCTGTCCGCTGATGACCTGACCGAACAGCGAGTACGAATTGCCCAGGGTCTCACCGGAAGGTCCGGTCACGATGAAGAACTGACTTCCGCCGGTGTGTGGTTTGGATTCGTTGGCCATGGCCAAGGAGTACAGCGGGTACGTCGGGTTACCGACCTTGGGCAGTTCATCAGGAATGGTGTAGCCCGGACCGCTGGTACCCGTACCCGAAGGGTCACCGCCCTGGACGACGAAGCCCGGGATGACGCGGTGGAATATCACGCACTTGTAGAAGTCGTGTTGGGCCAGGAAGACGAAGTTGTTGGTCGTGATCGGTGCCGTCGCCGCGTCGAGTTTGACGACGAAGTCGCCCGCCGTCGTCACGAAGTGAGCCTCGTAGATCTTGGACTTGTCGATGGTCACGGCTGGCGCCTTGGCCCAACTGAGGTTGTTGACTCGTGTCGACGTCGACGCCGGGCAGCCGGCCGCTACGGCCTTGGCGTTGGCCGCGGCCTGCAGGACCGCGGCGCGCGCCTTGGGAATCGTCGTCGGTGTGGTGGCGACGGTGGTGGTTGTCACTGACGGGGTCGTCGTGGTCGTCGTCGTGGGTGTCGACTTCGAAGAGAAGAGGAGCGTGCCCGCTCCGAGAACGAGCACGGCGACGATGCCGAAGATGATGCCGCGACGGATGTTCTGGCGACGCTTCGCCTGACGCTGCATTTGCTCCATTTTGATGCGGCGAGCCGCTTTCTGACGTTCACGTTTCGAAGTTGCCATGGGGTGAGGTTACTAGCCCATCTGAGTCGCTCCGATTGCCTCAACTAACGTTTGTTTACATGGCGCTCATCGTTCAGAAGTTTGGCGGCACGTCCGTGGGCGACGCCGACCGGATACGAGCCGTTGCCGAACACGTGTCGCGAACGAAAGCGGCCGGGAATGACGTCGTGGTCGTCGTCTCGGCAATGGGCAAATTCACTGACGACTTGATCCGCCTGGCCGACGACATATCGCCAACTCGTCCGCCTCGCGAAATGGACATGCTCCTCACCGCGGGGGAGCGGATCTCGATGGCGCTCGTGTCGATGGCCCTCGGGGCGTGCGGCGTTGACTCGGCTTCCTTCACTGGCAGTCAGGCCGGGATCATCACCGATACCGATCACACGAGGGCGAAGATCATCGAGATTCGCCCCGACCGACTCCGCGAAGCGCTCGACAACGGGCTCGTGCCCGTCGTGGCTGGATTCCAAGGGGTTTCAACGGAACGCGACATCACGACGCTCGGTCGAGGCGGCTCTGACGTCACCGCGGTCGCGCTGGCCGCCGCACTCAAGGCCGACGTGTGCGAGATCTATACCGACGTCACCGGCGTCTTTTCCGCCGACCCGAGGGTCGTACTGAAGGCCCGACGACTGCCCAAGGTCTCGTTCGACGAAATGATGGAGATTGCGGCGACCGGCGGACGGGTGCTGATGCTCCGCTCGGTCGAGTTTGCTCGACGTCACTTGGTACCGCTGCACGTGCGCTCAAGTTTTACCTGGGAACCAGGTACCTGGATTGTGGAGGAGGACCCCACTATGGAAGAAGCCGTCGTTTCGGCCGTCACCGACGACACCTCGGAGGCGAAGATCACCGTTGGGGGAGTGCCCGACCGTCCGGGCATCGCGGCGCGACTCTTTCGCGAGCTCGCCGACCGAGGGATCAACGTCGACATGATCGTTCAGAACACGAGCGCCAAGGGAATGACTGACATCTCGTTCACCGTTGGCAAGACCGACCTCGAAGCGGCGACGACGGCGTGCGAGTTGGTGAAGGACGAGATCGGAGCGACCGAGGTCACGAGCGATGACAACATCGGACGGGTGTCGATCATCGGTGCTGGCATGAAGTCCAATCCCGGGGTGACCGCCCTGATGTTCGAGACCTTGTCCCAGAATGGCATCAACATCGAGATGATCTCAACCAGTTCCATCCGTATCTCCTGTGTCATGCGCGCCGAGAAGGTGGCCGACGCCGTTCGCCACTTGCACACCGCGTTCGGGCTCGACGCGGCCTGAGCCGCACTGCTGGCGCTTAGCGCGAACGCGTGGTGATTTAGACTTCACGCATGCGAATTGCGGTCGTAGGAGCAACTGGTCAGGTGGGAACGGTCATGCGCGCGATCCTGCGCGAGCGTGGTTTCCCGATCGACGAGATCCGCTACTTCGGATCATCGCGGTCCGCCGGCACGACACTCGACTGGGACGGCAACGACGTCGTGGTCGAGGACGCGCAAACGGCTGACTTCTCGGGCATTGAGATCGCGCTGGCTTCATCGGGCGCCACTTCGTCGAAGGTCCTGTCGCCTCGACTGGCCCAAGCCGGTGCGATCGTCATCGACAACTCCTCGGCGTGGCGAATGGACCCCGACGTACCGCTGGTGGTCTCGGAAGTGAACCCGCACGCGTTACGTTCGATCCCCAAGGGGATCGTCGCGAACCCCAACTGCACGACGATGGCAGCGATGCCGGTGTTGAAGCCGTTGCACCTGGCCGCAGGTCTGACGTCGATGACGGTCTCGACGTACCAAGCGGTGAGTGGTGCGGGCCGTGAAGGCGTCGACGAACTGGCCGGTCAACTCGAGAAGATCCCGAGTCACGATGTTCGAGTGCTTACGTTCGACGGATCGGCCTACCCCCTGGACTCGGGCGAGAAGTTTCCGGCGACGATTGCACACAACGTGATCCCGATGGCCGGCTCAATCGTCGATGACGGTTCGCTCGAAACGGGCGAGGAGAAGAAGTTGCGTGACGAGAGTCGAAAGATTCTCGAGATTCCAGATCTGCTGGTCGATGCGACCTGCGTTCGCGTCCCGGTCTTCACCGGCCATTCCCTCTCCATCACGGCGGGCTTCGAGCGCGCACTCTCACCCGAGGACGCGACGAGGTTGCTCGAGAACGCACTCGGCGTTGAGGTGTGCGAGATGCCCATGCCACGTTTGGCTGCCGGCAAGGACCCCTGCTACGTCGGGAGAATTCGTCGCGCCGAGACGGTGGCGAACGGCCTCTCGTTCTTCATCAGCAACGACAACCTGCGTAAGGGCGCCGCGCTCAACGCAGTGCAGATCGCCGAAGCGCTGCTCGCGTTGCGCTAGTCGGCGCCGTCTCGTCCAACCTGGCGACGCGCGAGGTTGACGCAGTGGTCGCCGAAACGTTCGTAGAAGCGCGCGAGCAGTGCGAGTTCAACCGCGACGGGGAGGGTCATGGAACCTGACGTCAACTCGGCCGTCAGCGAGACGTGGAGGTCATCGAGTTCGTCGTCGATCTCCTCGATGGCGCCGGCCTGTTCCAATTTGCCATCGATGATGACATCGGTCGCCTCGCGCCAGATGGTCGACGCCACCTCGCCCATTCGTTCCACGAGGCCGCGACTCCGCGGCGACATCTCACTGCCGAGACCGCGGGCCGCGCGACGCGCAATGTGCTCGGCCAAGTCGCCGCTTCGTTCGACTTCGGGCAGGATGCGTAACAGCGTGAGGAGTCGGCGACGGTCGGCGATGTTGAGTGCATCGTTCTCCAGGAGCTGCGCTTCGGCCGTGACCACGATGGAATTCACCAGGTTGTCGATGGCCATGTCCTTTTCGACCACGCTCTTGGCCAGTTCGCGGTCCCCCGAGAGGAGAGCGTGGGTCGCGCCGGCCATCGCTTCACCGACCAGGGCGAAGATCTGGACAATCTGAGGCCGAATCTGCTCGTCGGCGGTGGCGACCAAGGGGACGTCGTCTTCAGGTTCGGATCGATTGCCGAATAGGCGATTCATGGTCCGAGGTTACTGCCGCGTCACAGGACATATCTATGGTGTGGTTGTTCGTTCGAAAGGGATCACATGGTTGCAGCGCTCAGCGTCATCGTTGGTCTCGTAGTTGGTATTGCGGTGACGTGGGCCTACTCACAGAAACGTGTGCAGGCGTTTCGCGACGACGCGTCCGCGGCCCAGTCCGAACTGAGGGTGCGTGACTCGCAGCTGGCTGACGCCCACGCGCAACTCGATCGACAGAGCGTTGACCATTCGACGGCACTGGACCAATTGGGACAAACCTTCAAGAACCTCTCGACCGATGTGTTGCACGAAACGGTCGTACGATTCAACGCCTCCCAGGCGGACGTCGTCAAGTTGCGAGACGAGAAACTCGACTCAACACTGAAGCCGCTAGAGGACTTGCTCGGTGAGTACAAGAAGAATCTGGCTGAGTTCAATCTCCAAAACGCCGGAGCGCTCTCCGACGTGAAGAGCAAGGCGGCCGAGCTCCTCGAGGCGCAGCAAAAGACGCAGCACGAGACCCGCCGGTTGAATCAGTTACTCGGTCGATCGAGTCAGCGAGGAGCGTGGGGCGAGATCCAGCTCGCCAACGTGATGAATGCGTCGGGACTACGTCAGTCGATCGACTACGAATTGCAGGTGTCCGCGTCGAGCGAGGAAGGACGACTACGACCCGACTGTGTTGTCAATCTTCCCAACGGAGTTCGTCTGGCCGTTGACGCGAAGTTTCCCTTCGCCGCGTTCGAGGCGTCACTTGACGAAGAGGACGCGGACACTCGTCGCGAACTTCAGGCGAAGCACGCGCGAGACCTTCGAGGTCACGTGAAGGCACTGAAGGACAAGAGCTACTGGGAGGTCGTGGCGCCGGCGCCGGAGTACGTCGTCTGTTTCATACCGAGCGACGTTGCGCTCTCGGTCGCGCTCGAAGCCGACCCCGATCTCCTGGGCTTCGCGGCGGGTGAGCGGGTCGTCATCGTCGGACCGACGAATCTGCTGTCGCTGCTCTGGTCGGTCGGCTTCATCGTGCGTCAACACCAAATCGCCGTCAACGCCGAACAGATCTACGACACCGCGAATCAGCTATTCGACCGAATCCGTCTCATCGCGGAGCCCGTCGGTCGCATGGGTAAGTCGGTCGATTCACTGGTGCGCGACTACAACGCAATGCTCGGTTCAATCGAGAGTCGACTCATTCCCGCAGCAAACCGGATGCGATCACTCGGCGGGGCCCAACGCGCGAAGGACCTGCCCGAACTCAGTCCTGTCGATCAACTCACGAATCAACTCAACGAAGGCAAGTGGGGCATCGGCGAAGACAACGTGCTCTTCGAAGGTTCGGGCGACATCCTCGAACTCGACGAGTTTGAGGGCGAGTAGGCCAAAAACCCGTACGAGTAAGTTTTACGTTCGTGGCTCGAACACGCGCACAACGTCGGCGTCAAACGTTGCTCTTGACCCTCGCGGTGGCGGTCACCCTGGTCTTGTTGGTCTTTGCCCGCGACGTGACCCGATCGGCGCACAGTTCCACCGACACCCGTCGCAGTGAGAATCGCAGTTTTGGTGGTCTCGCCAACGCGCTCATCGTCCAGCAGAATAACTTCGATCAGAGTCTCGTGACGTTGTTGCGAAGTGGCGGATCACTCACGCGACCGGTTCTCGACACGCAACTGGAGCAGTTCCATCTAGAACTCGCCAACTGGAACACGGGGGCGCAGTTCCTGCGTCGTCCCCGACTGGCGCACGATGTGAACGACAAGTTGGAACAGCTGACGCTGCAGCGCATCGGGGCGTACAACACCATCCTCAGTTCGATCGCGAGCCAACTCACGCTGCCCCCGCTCACACCGGTCTCGAGCGACAGAGCGGTGCCGACGCCCGGACAACTCTTGATCACGACGGGCATCGCGTGGAACAGCGACCGCTACGACTTGACCAAGGAACCGGGGCGCCAGCATCTTCGGCCCCTGACGTTCGCCAGTGCGAAGTACTTCATAACCTCGGGCGCACAGAACTTGACGTCGTCGTCGTCGCTCGCGGTCGTGCGTGGAATCGGCGTCGCGGCGGTGTCGATCTCACCGGCCCCCTTTCCCGCAACGCATGGTGAACTGCTGCTGCCTCCGGTGAGTCAATTCCACGTCGGCATCTCGGTCTCCAACACCGGTTTCGTCGAGCAACCCGTGACACTCAACGTCACGTTGACGCCGACCAACGGACCTCATCCGACGGTGCGCCAGCACTTTCACATGGAACTCGCGCCGTTGCAGTCTTACGCCGTCGTGCCCAATGATTTCGCGACCGTGCCGAGCGAACGAGCGACCCTCGTTATCAGCGTCGCTGGTGCTCCTGCCGGCGCGAACCTGACGACGACGCGGTCGTACAACGTAGTGATGTCGCCGACCGACGTACCCGGGGCCGGCATCGTATCGCTCAGCCTGTTCCCGACGCCGTCCTCCCCTCAGCACAACGAGTTGGCGCTGCCCGCGATCCACGAATTCCACGCGACCGTGTCGGTCGAGAACGCGAACTCAGTGCAGCAGTCACTGACGCTGGCCGTGACACTTCGTCCGCAAAACGGTTCACTCGCGCCCGTCCGTCAGGTCTTCAAGGAGAGTCTGGCACCCCAGCAAACCTTGATCATTGCCACCAAGAACTTCGCCACGCAACCGGGCGAACGAGCCGACCTGCTCGTCGCCGTCTCCGGATCGCCTATCGGGACGGGACTCGCGAAGGCTCGGACCTACCGCGTGGTGTTGGCTCCGGCCGCGCACCATTGAGAGCAGGGTTACTGGCGAGTTGGCATACGATGGTCTCGCCCCCCATGAAATGAATCGAGGAACCGTGTCCGAGTCAATTACCGTGACCGACAACCGCACCGGCGAAACGCGAGAGATTGCCATTGAACATGGAGGCGTCGCCGCGTCGCAGTTCTCCCGGGCCGTGCCCGGCGTCTGGTTCTACGACCCCGGGTTCCTCTACACCGCGGCCGCCGAATCATCGATCACCTTCGTCGATGGCGACCTCGGTATCCTGCGCTACCGCGGCTATCCGATCGAACAGCTCGCCGAACATTCGACGTACCTAGAGGTCGCCTATCTCCTCAACAACGGTGAACTGCCCACCGAGGCAGAGGCCGCGGCGTGGGAAGAAGAGATCACCCATCACACGTACATCCACGAGAACGTGCGCAAGCGATTCCTCGAAGGTTTCAACTACGACGCGCATCCGATGGGCATGCTGGTGTCGGCCATCGCGGCGCTCTCGACGTACTACAAGGACGCGAAGATACTCGACGACCCCGAGATCCTGCACCGCCAGATAGTGCGACTCATCGCGAAGATGCCAACACTCGCGGCCGCTGCGCACCGATTCTCGGTGGGCATGCCCTTC
>Ga0182013_10007671_pt1 | contig 11829 bp, 5 predicted proteins | sample 612S2MmetaG_FD_120487 | JGI IMG/M metagenome (GOLD analysis project Ga0182013, IMG submission 120487) | Permafrost microbial communities from Stordalen Mire, Sweden - 612S2M metaG | ecosystem: Environmental > Terrestrial > Soil > Wetlands > Permafrost | place: Sweden: Stordalen | collected...
ACCGCAGCCAATAACGGTTCAAATATTACTATTGATTTAGTGAGCAACTCAGTTGCCCCTTCAGCCACACAAAGCATAGCTGCCAATACCAACGGTACCCTGCTTACAGTTACTGAAACCCCGGTAGCAGCTACTTCGCGCCAGTGGGAATATGCAACAACTTCGGGCGGCCCTTACCAGGCATTTACTGTGGCGCAAACCGACACTACTTATACACCCAACTTTGCCACAGCCGGTACTTACTATGTGGTATGTGTTTCAACCTACCCCGGCAGCTTAAATGTTACCAGCAGCCAGGTGCAGGTAAACGTAGTATCAAGCACTATAGCGCCAACCACCTCGCAAAGCATTCTGATAAACAGCAACGGAACTACCTTAACCGTTACTGAAACCCCTTCAGGAACTTCACGCGCATGGATGTATGCAACCACCAGCGGCGGGCCGTATACCCATGCGGTTTCTCCTGCTGATACCGGCAAAACCTATACTCCCAAATTTGCTTTGGCTGGTAGTTATTATGTAGTTTGCCAAAGCATTATTGATGGCATTACAGCAACCAGTAATGAAGTTTTGGTTAGCGTAGGTACGGTTACTATTACCACGCAGGCGGTTACAGGTTCACCTTTCTTATTCAGCCACTCTGCCCCTAATGCAAGTGTTTCTGTGCCGTATACAACCAGCAGTGCGTTTAACAACGGTAATATTTTTACTGCACAATTAAGTAATGGTACCGGCTCTTTTGCAAGCCCAACAACCATTGGTACCGATACTGCCACTACCAGTGGAACGGTGGCGGCAACCATACCATCAACTACTCCGGCAGGCACAGCTTACCGTATCCGTGTTATTTCTTCCAATCCTGCCATTACAGGTTCAGACAACGGCACCAACCTGGTGGTTGACCAGTTCCATAGTTCAATAGCGCCCGATAGTACCCAAACCATCGCTTTAAGCACCAATGGCAGTACCTTAACGGTTACGGCTTCGCAAGCCAGCAGTTATCAGTGGTTGTATTCAACGGTTAGCGGCAGTGGTTATGCTGCGTTTTCGCTGGCGCAAACCGGTGCTACCTATACCCCAAATTTTGCTGCACCGGGTACTTACTATGTTGTCTGCGTATCAACTAATACATACACCGATGCCGATACCAGTAACCAGGTTGAAATCATAGTATTAAACGGTACCACGCTTACCACACTTTCGGTGGCCGGTTCGCCATACCTTGTTTCAGATAGTGCGAATGTTCAGGTTAGTGTTAACTATACTTCACCGGCCCTGTTTAACAGCGGCAATACCTTCCAGGCGCAGCTTTCTGATAACACCGGCAGTTTTGCAAACCCTGTTAACATAGGCACTTTAACGGGTACGGCATCTTCAGGTACTATTACGGCTACTATACCCAATACCAGTGTAAGCGGCACGCAATACCGCATCAGGGTGGTATCAGCCAACCCTGCCATTACCGGTTCGGTTGATAGCTCTGCCCTTACCATTATTCAGTTTGCTGTTTCAGTAAGCCCACCCGATACCCAGGTACTGGTGCGCCATCAAAACGGCCAAACCTTAACGGCAACCAGCAATCAACCTGCTACCTATAACTGGATGTACTCAGATATTGAAGGCAGTAACTATGGCGCTTTCAGTCCGGTGCAAACTGCCGATACGGTTACTCCCAATTTCAACAATGTAAATACCTATTACGTGGTTTGTGACGTAACTAATGCAGTAAATGCATCGTTACTTACACCCGAGGTTGTAGTGGTAGTAAACGTTACCAACGGTATTAATGGTGTTGAAGGAAACACCATTAAAGCATACTGGGATAACCAGGATTTTGTTGCCGATTTAACCGGCGCCAAACTTACCCATCCGGTGCTTCATCTGGTAAATGTTGCCGGTCAGGTGGTGTTTAACGCACCTATGGCTACTATGACTGTAAACCGCTTTGCAACACAGTTAGCTGCAGGTATTTATGTGTTTAAAATTGTAGATGGCCAGCAGGAATACACCGGTAAAACAGATAAGAAATAATTTTAGTTATCGCCCCGTAAGGGTTTAAATAAAAAGGCCTGCTTCAATTAATGGAGCAGGCCTTTTTATTTGAATTCGCGGGCGGGAGAGGAGCAATTTCATTGACTTAGGGCAAAGAGCCGTCTTAATTAACATGCGCAAAAGTTCGACCCCTGCTGGGGTCGTATATTTATAGATTACGTTTAGCTATAAAGCTTCGACCCCAGCCGGGGTCGTATGTTGTCGTTTTACGGTAAGGGGAGCAGCTAAGCCAATGGTATTGTGGAGGAGGGACTAAAATACAAACAGCCACCCTGTAAACCGAGTGGCTGTTTGCAAATGTGCAGAGCGCAGAAATAAGCTGTTAGCGAACGTTCTTCATTGCATTCTCTACGCGATGGATAGCTTCGCGGATATGTTGATGTGCACGGTCTCTGAGGCCTTTGGCAGCTTCGCTGCTTTCGTGCTCATCAATATCGGCATCAGCCTTGTGCAAAAATTCTGATGCTTTGCGTAAACGGCCGGCATGCTCGTTCACTTCATCTTTAGGATGGTCGTTCAGGTCTTTGTGGTCATCAATGCCTGCTTTTTTAATTTCGGCAATAGCGGCATCTATCTCTTTTACAGCAGCAATTTCATCTTCAGTTTGCTTCCAGTTTCCGGGGCGGTGTTCCAGGTTCCAGCGCGCAGCACGAAGGTCAGACAGCGCGTGCAGGTAAGCAGGATGGTCAGGGGTTGGTTTTGCACTTAATTTGTTGGTAATACCTGTTACCAGCAGCAACATCAGTACTGCCAGTGTTAATTGATTTACTTTTTTCATAATTTGTTTTTTAGTGAATGAAATTTGTAACAGTTTACTATTACAAATTTATGAATGACAATATGGATGCCAAATTTTTGTTGTTAAGAATAAATTAACAATTAACGATTCAGCTTCCATGTCATTGACTTAACAAAAGCAAGGTCAACTTACCTGCGCCCAAGTGCGACCCCGGATGGGGTCGTATATGTATAGGCCTAATATTGCTATAAAGCTTCGACCCCAGCCGGGGTCGCATGTGGCCATCCTGAATAATAGTGCTACTAAGTCAATGATATTGGGTTCAGCTTTTTTCCATAAAGCCGCACGCCAGGAAATAGCTGGCTAAGGTGTTTGCAAATCAGATACAGTGAAACCGGGTATAAGCATGGTGCGGTTCACACAAATAAAAAATCCCTTGTAAACAATTGGTTTACCAAGGGATTTTTTATTTTCAAAGTGTTCCCGTCGGGATTCGAACCCGAGACCCATACATTAAAAGTGTATTGCTCTACCAGCTGAGCTACGGAAACAAACCGTGTTGCTTTTTAAAGCGGACGCAAATATATATTCTTTGGCGAAAAGTGAGCGATGTAATACGTTTTTTTTTCGGCTGTTATGTAGATAACTTTACTGAAACAGCAATTTGAAATAAAACGAAGGGCTTTTTAGCCGGGCGCGCATGTCAATATCTTCAAACATACACGATATGGTTTCGCGCAGCATTTTGTTGGTATTTGCCTTATTAACTACAAAGTTAAACAGCGATGGAAAGTTAACCATTTGCTGCATGCGGTAGCTTAGTTGCAATTCGGGCCACAGGCGCTTGTAGAGCTCTTTATCGTAGTTGTTGATAAAAGATGCGCTAAAGTTATCGGCCTGCAGGCATTGCGCTGCCTGTGCGGCTGCATACATGCCGCTCATCATGGCATTGCCAATGCCCTCGCCGGTAAACGGGTCTATCAATAAAGCGGCATCACCGCACAGCATATAATTATCGCCCGAAAGCTTTCTTTTTTTTGAGCCAAGCGGCAGGCCGTGCAATTTCACTTCGCCCACCTGTTCAGCACCTGAAAACCGTTCCCTGATGGCCGGGTTGTTCTGAAGCACTGATTCAAAGGCTTTTTTCAGGTTTATTTTTTTATTATTCATTTTGTCGGCACGCATACCCACGCCTACGTTGGCATAACCGCCGGGCAAGGGGAATATCCAGAAATACCCGGGCAGTATTTCGTTCAAAAAATGCAGCTCAATAAAATTTTCTTCGTCCAGGCCCTGCACATTTTTATAGTATGCCCGCAGGCCAAAGCAGTTATGTTCCGGTTCGGTTTTCAGTCCTGCAATATCTTTGGTAAATGATGAATAGGCTCCATCGGCGGCTATCACCAATTTGGTGTTAAAGGTTTTTCCGTCTTTGACGGTGGCAATAATTTTGTTATTAACCCTTGTGTAGCTTCTTATTTCGGTGGCTTCAAAAAGCGTTGTGTGCTTGCTGTTCTTTACTTTTTGAACCAACCAATCGTCAAAATCAATCCGTTTTGAGATAAAGCCGGGGGCAGTTTGCTTTTCCTTTTTAGTACTAAATGGAACACGAAGTGATTTTCCGTTGGGCGCTATAAAAGTTACACCCCATGAGCCCAGCATTTTTTCGTTAGTACTCAGTTCATCAGTCCAATTGCGGTCGAGCTTATTTAAAACCTCCACCACTTTTCCACTCAGCGCATCGCCACAAACTTTATCGCGCGGAAAAGTGCTTCTATCCACTATCATTGAAGCAATTCCCAGTTTGCCAAGAAAAAGTGCTGTAGCGGCACCGGCAGGCCCGGCGCCTATAATAAGTATGTCAGTTTCGTAATTCGCCAAGGTGTCGATGTGATAATTAGCCAATGTGATAATTACGCTTTCTCAAGCATGCGTCCATCAGATTGAAGCGTGATTGGCCGTTTATTATCACATCATCACATTGGCTAATTGGCTGATTAATTAAAAAGTTGCCCCCAGTTTGAGATATAAAGCCCCGCCCGAATAATAAGCCGGTGCTATCAACCCTAAAAGATTTGAACTGCCTATGGCTATATCGCAATATTTCCAGGTTTTTGCAAACTCAAATCCGAGGTCAAATAAGCTGTATCCGCCGGCACCGGCGCTGGCCGAAATCAGCATATCAGAGGTTAAAAAATAATTGGCCTTTACATATCCATAGGCATAGTAATTGGGGATATGCCTGTATTGAATCCCTGCAGTTAGCACAAGCCGGTCGTTCAGCAAAGGTTTTGAGAAGATAAGATCGGCAGTAAAGGGAAGAAATACCGTATACTGATTGTTGCTTTTTGAAGGCAGCTTTGAAGTTAAAGCGCTGTCCAGGTTCAGCGTGTCGAATGTCTGGCTGGTAAATTGCAGCAGGTTAGGTATTACAAAACCCTGAAAATCTACATTATTAGTGCCGCTGTAATTCACCTCATATTTGCGGAAGGTCATAACGCCCACATCCCTTATATCCATACTTAATTTCCACTTATCTTTATTTTGGAAGGAGAGATTGAAATCTCCTGAGGCTCCAACGCCATTCAATGCACCAAACTGCGGTGCTGCTGCAGTGGCCTGGTTGTAGGTTAAATTGTAATTTATATCTACATATTCGCCGTAAGGGGCCGTATAAATAGAAGTAGGCCCTGTTTGAATATTTATATTATTTATAACCTGTAAAAAGGAACCGGTCATGCCAAATACCATTTGGTAACTGCCGTAGTCTATGCGCTTAATTATACCCAATGACAACTGGTTGTAGTTATAATAATTGAAATTTATGTTGCTTAGGTTGGCCGTATCGCCCTCAAAACGCGCATTGCCGTAAAACATAGTTTCAAAGGCCTGCTTAGGCCCGCTTACATCCAACATTTGTCTGTAATTGTAACCAACAACCAGGGTAAGGTCAGCTTTTTTAAAATACCGCTCGTAAGTAATACCGGTGTTAAGGCTTTCGTCAAATTTCATCAGATTTCCCAATTGCTTATCGGCGCGGTTAATCAATGCTTCAGATACCGGCTGGTTAAAAAGCAGGTCGAACGCTAAAGCGGCGGGCACTCCTTTTGAGTTTGCAAAAACATCGCCTGTTATAATTACTTTATCAAACGCATCACCTCTGAACTCCTGGTTAAAAGCATTATTTCCCTGCAGTTCGGTATAATTGTATAAAAGGTAGCTTTTAGCACGGTAGTTTTTATGCGTGCCGGTTGTTGTTTGCGAGGTATCGGTTGTAGCTTTATCTTTAAGAACAGAAGCAGTTGAATCTTGTGCGAAAAGAGGAAGTATACAGATGCTTATAACTAATGCAAGGAAAATTTTTCTCATTTATAATTTTGCTTATTTCACTGAATCAGAGTTTCGTATTTACCTTATAATTAAATTTAGCCGATAAGGTAATGCCTATAGTGTAGTTGCTGTATATTTTAAGGTGTTGGCCATTGCAGGCAGGGTTGCCTCCTACGGTAGAAAAATTAGCTGTTACCACTGCGTGCTGCCCTTGCTTTAATTTGTTCATCCGGGCCTCATCCACATACTCCTGTAAAACCGATTGCGCCGGTTGGTTTACTTTGCAGTTGACATCGGTTGCACCGGCGGTTATTGTTTTATCAAAGGCAAGGGTATCAAGCGGGTTCCAGTTACCATCATAAACTATAACAGTTAAAACAGCACCGATAGGATATCCGTTTTCAGCAATAACATTAATAACCCCATCGCTTATGCCATTTATATTGGTGTTGGTATTGGCCAGGTTAAAGCCAATGGTATCCATCAGCACCAGGTTATTGGCAATTAACGAAAGCGGTATTTTGGCATCTAAACTAACGGTAAGGCCACTTTGCAAATAGGCAAACTCGCGGTACTGGTTATTATTGCCGTTTACATTTGTTCTTACCGATATGTTATAGTTAAGCTGGTTGGGTAAAATGCCAATCAGGTCTTTAATATTCGAGTTGCTGTTATTAAGCGAATAAGTGGTTACAGCCGGGGTAAGTGGAAAATCTGTAGCCGGTTTAATGTTTAACGGCTGATTTAATAAGGTACTGCTAAGCGTTTTGGTACCGTTTACCGGGCTATAGGCACTAAGGCTGTTAATCTTTATCTGCCCGCCTTCGCCTATATCATTGCTTACGCTGAAATTCATATTTACGCTTTGCAAATTAAGCGAACCGCTTTTGAAAATACTAAGAAAGCTAAATGCCGAGCTGTCAACATTGGTAACGGTATCTTTTCCCAAATAGCCTTTTATGTAATTAGGCTTAATGTTCTCCAGCTCATATTTTACATTTAATGAATCGGCAAGGGTAATATGCTGTGTTTGCCCGGTTGAATCAAGGTTGGTAATAACCTGCTGGGTATAGGTATTGAAATTATTTCCGTTTTTACCGGTAAGGTTAATTGAGTAGCCGGTAATATCAAGCAAAGTATCAACTACACCGGGCCCTAGCGGACCGGCGGCGCTAACCGTGGTATATTCTGTAAGTGGCTGGCCCAGTTTATTGAAAGCGCCAACCAGGGTATATTGCAGGTAAAGCGGCTGCGGTACCGAGTTTGAAATGGAGATGTGTAAAAATCCGGAACGGGCTTCTATGTAAGTAAATTTACGGTCATTAAAATTAAATGTAATGTCGTTGGTTTGGTTTACAATACTCTGGTTCGGAAATTTTGCCCAGGCTTCCGAAACATGCATGCCACCAACAGCAACGCGTAACTGTATATTATTGGAAGTATCGATCAGAATTTTTCCGTGACTGGCTTCGGTATTAATGTGTCCAACATTAAAAGCCAGGCGACTTGATATTTTTTGTGGAATAAGGGGAATAGGGACGTAAATTGAATCATTTGCAGGAATTGAATCAAAAACCACGGTTTGAAGAACATGCACTTGCCCATCTATGGTATCGCTAACTGTGCAAACGGAGCCTGCCGCAATGGTTACAGGAAGATGGTTAATAGCCCAAACCTGGGCCTGGCCGGATACCAAAACGGCACTATCGAAAAGATTGGAAGCATTGAATCCATAAGTGAATGCCGTTGGAACACTCAACGGCCCGATAGTTGATGAGTCCAGGTTTGAACCTATAATCAGGTTTCCAAATCCGCCTAAGCCCTGGCAAATATCGCCCAATGAAGTTATGAAATTGAGGTGCAGGTTGGGTAAGGTAAGGCTATCTAAATTAAACTTCTGCCCGATTGAAGTATCGGGTATTTGCACAATCTCATCGGCCAGGTTAAAACTATACAGGGTTGATTGATATGCCAACGTTAACGAACTATCGGCATTGGTTTTTAAGGTAGAATCTGTAATCAGGTTCTGAAGGGAGAGATTAGTAGTAGCAATCGGAATCAGCAATTGAGTATTCCATCCGGAGCTTTGGCTTTTTTTACAAGAGCCAACCAATAAAATTATAAGTGCCACTAAACACAAAGCACTAAAGCTTTTAATAAATTTCATTCAGCTGAATGTTTTAATTTCGGTTCCAAAATAGAAAACTTAATGTTAAGATATAGTACCCGATGTGTGTTGGTGTATAAGATAATAGTAAAACCATAAAATGTTATCCATTCTTATCCCCAGCTGGAACAATAAACCTTTTTTGCAACTATGTGTTGAAAGCATAAAAAAACATGCCGGACTAGAAACCCAGATTATAATACATGTAAACGACGGAAGCGATGGGACATTGCAATGGGTTAAGCAGCAGGGGCTTGATTATACCCATACCCCGCAGAACGAGGGGGTTTGTGTAGCTGTTAATATGGCAGCTAAACTGGCCAGATATGATTATATCATTTTTATGAACGATGACATGTATGTTTTACCGGGATGGGACACCATTTTAATGCGGGAGATAATAGCCCTGGATACCGATTGTTTTATGCTTTCGGCTACAATGATAGAACCATATGAAACAGGAAATAAATGTGTATTGGTTGGTAATTATTCAACAAGCGTTAATGATTTTAAAGAAGAACAACTTTTGGCGGATGCAGGCAGTTTTAAAAAGCAGGATTGGAGCGGTTCAACCTGGCCCCCATCGGTAGTGCATAAAAAGTGGTGGAATAAGGTGGGGGGGTACAGTGAAGAGTTTTCGCCGGGTATGGGTAGTGATGATGATTTTGCTATGAAGATGTGGAGCCTGGGTTGCCGGATATTTAAAGGCGTTGGCAAAAGCCGGGTTTATCATTTTATCTCAAAATCAACAGGCCGGGTAATAAAAAATGATGGCAGGCAGCAGTTTTTTAACAAATGGGGCATTAAGCAATCTACGTTTCATAAATACTATTTGCATAGGGGAATGCCATATAAAGGGCCGCTAACTATGCCCGGGTTGAGCATAGGACTTATGGCCCGGAACGTGATGGCGTATTTTGGAAATCGGAATTAAAGTGTTTTGTTTGAGTTATGCACAGGCCTGAGGATAATAAATTTATGACAGTACAATGACAAAGGGTGCTTAAATTTACCGTTTTTACGTCTATATTTGTTAGCTATTAAATAATGATCAACAATTAATTCATAAAATGAGAAAACAGTTTTTACTTATTTCAGCTTTTGTTTTTCTGATCGGTAGTTCAGCTCTTGTGTTATCGAGGCAAACGGGTGCCAGCTTAGGCAGTTTTGTGCTTGAAACAGAGAAGGGCAAATCCGATGCGCATAAGGATAAGGCCAGATTAGCGGCAGATGCAGCTAAATGGAGGATGGACAGGCTGAAGGATGAAAACGGCAACTTTTCACCGGCTTATGTAATGAATGCCTTATGGCAGGCAGATAATTATAAGTCTGTAAGCCGTTCCAGCGGCCTTGGTTTGCAATGGCAGGAAATGGGCCCCGATGATGTGGGCGGCCGTACCCGTGCAATTTTAATAGATAAGCGTGACTCAACTAATAACACGCTATATGCAGGTGGTGTTAGCGGGGGCATGTGGAAATCTACTGATGGCGCCGTTACCTGGCAACGTTTAACCGGATGGAACCAATGGCTGGCCATATCATGTATTGCGCAAGCCCCGGCTCCGGATTATACTATTTTTATAGGTACGGGTGAAGGCTTATCGCAACCCGGAGGTTCTTCTTTTAATTCGGGTTCTTTTGGCGATGGTATTTTTAAACTTGATGCTAACGATAACCCTTTATCGCTTACACCTACTATTTATACCAATGGCTTATACGATCCTCCGGCCGATGCCCCATGGGCTTTTGTAAACCGTTTGGCAATTAATCCCACTAATCCTAATCAGATTCTTGCGGCTACGGCAGCGGGTTTATACGAATCAACAAGCCATGGCGACAGCGGTACCTGGAATAAAGTTACTTTTCCAACAGGACTTACCACCTATGAAACAGAACCTGTTGGCGACGTAAAGTGGTCGAGCGACGGAAAAAATATTTTCGCAGCCTGTGGTTATAATACCAGCACTAATACCATTGTTTATTCTAATAACGGAGGCACAACATGGGCAGTACAAACTTCTGCCAGCAATGCAGGCTTCCCTACCGGTTCAAACGGGCGTATTGAACTGGCAATTGCCCCAACCAATCCCAATTACGTTTATGCTTTGATGGCTACCACTTCTACTTGTACCAAAGGTGTGTATAAATCTACCAATGCGGGGCATACCTGGTCATCCGTGGCTGTGGCCGGGCCCTTGTTTCAGTTATTTGAGGAAGGCGGCGGCGCATCTTGCCAGGGCTGGTATGATAATATAATTGCAGTTTCATCAGGCGACCCTAATGATATTTACATGGGTGGGGTTAATTTTTATACTGCATCTGATTCATCAGGTATTACTGCAGCAGATGTAGGGTATTCCAATGAATCGAATCCGTATTACATGCACCCCGATAAGCACGCTATTGTAATTGCCGACAATAATCCTGATTTGATGTTTGTGGGGTGCGATGGTGGTATCTTTAAATCAATTGATGCATTAAGTGATTTTCCGAATCCAACATATACCGTGCGCAATAGAGGTTACAATGTAACTCAGAATTATGGCATCGGTGCCGGAGTAATGGGAGATGTTATCGGCGGTTCGCAGGATAATGGCACTAACTATATCGGCTTTTATGGTAACGACCCCATGGCCTCATCGCAGGTGTTGGGCGGGGATGGTGGTTTAAATGGAGTTTCGCAGGTTGACCCCGACTACTGGTTTGGCGCTATTTATTTTGCAGCGCTTTACCGCTCATCAGACCATACAGCAACCTGGGGAGGATATTTTGACGTGAAGATTGACCCCCAGGGCCAGGGTGGCGCTTCGGTTTGCGGAGGAAATACCGTTGATGGGGATGCTCAGTTTATTACACCATATTATTTGGGCGAAACTGAAAATGCGGTAGGCGGCCTTAAAGTAGATTCGTTTACAGCTACACAAAAGTATAATAGCGGTGATCAGATACAAGCTATAAGCTCAACAGCCAAATTTCCGTTTAACGTAACTCTTAGCCAGAATTTGGATTCCGGACAAACTATTGCAGTAAGTGACCCTATCCGTTCAAGAATTTTCCTTTCAACAGATTGCGGTGTGTTTTTAACATCGGATGCACTTAATATTACTATTATACCAAGATGGTTTAAACTAACGCAGTCGGTTAATGGACAGGCTCAAAGCTTTGTTACCACGGCGGATGGCAATAATTTATATTTTGGAACCGATGGTGGCATTGTTTACCGGTTTACCAATTTGAATGCCCATGCCGATACTGCTACCTATCCGGCCGGAACTTCGGTGGGTATTTTATATCAGACAAATTCTCCTGATAAATCTTCTGCCACAGTTGCCTCAGGCAGGTCTATTGAAGGTATTGCAGTTGACCCTACCAATAACAATCACGTAGTTGCAGTGGTGGCCGGTTTTTCTGCCAGCCCTACAGAGCCTCATGTTTACGAATCGAAGGATGGTGGAACTACCTGGACCGGCCTTACTACCGGTTTGCCTGATATGCCTGTTTATTCCGTAGTAATTCACGATGCTAATACTATTATTATAGG
>Ga0182013_10007672_pt1 | contig 11828 bp, 10 predicted proteins | sample 612S2MmetaG_FD_120487 | JGI IMG/M metagenome (GOLD analysis project Ga0182013, IMG submission 120487) | Permafrost microbial communities from Stordalen Mire, Sweden - 612S2M metaG | ecosystem: Environmental > Terrestrial > Soil > Wetlands > Permafrost | place: Sweden: Stordalen | collected...
CCGCCAACCTCGTCCGACTCCACCGCGAGTCAGACGTTCCGACAGCGCCGGCGGCGAGGCCCGACGTCCCCGCCAATGCGCTGTTCGTCACCCCGGAATCCACCGACTTTCTCCAGGCGGGGGGGCTTGGCGAAGTCTCGGCGGCGCTGCCGCGCGCGTTGCGCCCCGGTTGCGACGCGCGCGTGCTCATCCCCGCTTATCGTCCGGCGCTGCGCGACGTGGCGGCGATCGACATCGTCGCCCATCTGCCGGGCGCCGGCGCGATCCCGCCCTGCTCGATCGGCGCGCTGACCCTGCCGGACGGGCTCGTCGTCTATCTCGTCTTGTGCTCCGAACTCTACGACCGCGATGGCTCGCCCTACGCCGATTCCGCCGGCAATGAATTCACCGACAACGCAGTCCGCTTCGCGCGGCTGAGCCTCGCCGCCGCCGAACTGACGATGCGCGGCCTGAACGGCTGGCGGCCCGACGTCCTCCATCTCAACGACTGGCCGACCGCGCTCGCCGCCGGCTACCTGCGCTGGCGCGGCGGCAAGACCCCAACCGTTGCGACGATCCACAATCTCGCCCACCAGGGCCAGTTCGACGCGTCGCGGCTCGACGACCTCGCCATTCCCAAGTCGGCGTTTCGCCTCGACGGCGTCGAGTTCTATGGCCGCATCTCGTTCCTCAAGGCGGGGATCGTCTACGCGGACCATGTCACCACCGTCTGCGCGACCTACGCCGAGGAGATCGCCCGCCCCGAGTTCGGTTGCGGCCTCAACGGCTTGCTCGCCGAGCGGGCGAACCAGGGCCGGCTGACCGGCATCCGCAACGGCGTCGACGCGGGCTGGGACCCGCGCGCCGACAAGCGCAATCCCTATCGCTTCGACGCGCACCGATGGAAGGAGCGCTATGCCGACTACGTGCGCGGCGCCTTCGGCCTCAGCCTTTCCGCCGGGCCGTTGTTCGCCTTCGTCGCGCGGCTCGTCCACCAAAAGGGCTTCGACCTGGTGCTCGAGGCGAGCGAGACGATCGTCGCGCGCGGCGGTCAGATCGTTATCGTCGGGCGCGGCGAACCGGAGTACGAACGCGGGGCGGCTGAGCTCGCGCGCCGTTATCCGCACGCGATCGGCGCGCGCATCGGCTTCGACGCCGAAGAGGCGCGCGCCGTTTTCGCCGGCGCCGATTTCCTGTTGATGCCGTCGCGCTACGAGCCGTGCGGCCTCAGCCAAATGTACGCGCAGCGGTTCGGCGCCTTGCCGATTGGCCATCGCACCGGCGGCCTGGCGGAGACGATCGAGGCGGGCCGCACCGGCTTCCTGTTCGACCGGCTCGACATCGCGGCGTTCGACGACGCGATCGACGACGCCTTCGCCGTGTTCGAAGCCCCGCTCGAACTTCAGGCGATGCGCCGCGCGGCGATGGCCAAGGATTTCGGTTGGGCGGAATCGGCTTCGGCCTATGCGTCCCTCTATCGCAGGCTCGGCGAAGCGCGCCGCGAAAAGCCCGCGCCCGAGCCGGCGAAGCCGGCGCCCCGCCCCGCGGCGAAACGCCCAGCGCCGCGCGCCGTCGACCAGGAATTCGCCGCCGCCGCGTCGCGTTCAGACGCGCGCGCGCTGCAAAGACTCGCAGCGGCCGCCGCCGTTTCGATCGGGCGGCGAACGCCGCGCGGTTGAGCAAAGGCCGCCGACCCCGCCTACGCGCCGCGCAATCTGCCGGCGAACCTGGCGCCCATCCGCGTCGCGGCGATGACGGCGGAGGAGGCGCGCTGGCCCGGTCGCCGCACCATCCCGTAAGCTCGCAGCGAGCGCCAAACGGCGTCGGGACGAAGGGGGCGAATTTGGCGACGGTCACGCTGGCGAGGCTGCGCGCGGCGCCGTTCGGAATGATCGCGCTGCTGGCGCTCGCCGCTGCGCTCTATGTCGCGCTGCTCGTCGCCAGCGCCGCGCCGCTCGAAGGCGGCGAAACGGCCTATTCGCAGGCGTGGGGCGCGCTGCTGCTGACTTTCTGGCTGTGGGTCGTTCTGGCGCTGGCGCTCGCCGTCGGCGCGGTCATGGGACGCATGCCGCGCGGCGCGGGAATCGCCGCACTGCTGCTGCACCCGATCTCCGGCGTCGCCGCCTTCGTCGCGCTCGACGCGGTCTCGCGCCATATCCAAGGCGCGCTTGGAATCGTCGCGTTGCTGCCGCCTCTGATCGCGTTCTACGCCTTGTGGACGCGCCTGCCGTCGCTGCGCGCCAGCGCGCCGGCGGGCGTCGTCAGCGCCGCCGTCTGGGGCGCCGTCGCGCTCCTCTCCGCCGCCGCCTTCGCGACCGGTTTTTGAGGCGCGGCGCGGTCGGCGCGCGCGACGACGGCGACGCCGGCTCGGTCGCGCTGATGTTGTCGGGAAGGCGCGCTCGCCGATCGCGCCTCCCTCTTGTTCCCCGCCGCCGGGCCCGACCATCCAGGCGACGCCGATTCCGTCGGCGCCGCGTTCGACGGCCCTAAGCCGCCAGTCGCAGAACCGCCGCCACCTCCGACCGATCGAGCTTGACGAAGTTGCCGACGGTGTGGACGTCGCCGTCCGTGCACTTGTCGGCCATCTCGTCGATGCGATCGCCGCGGACTCCGAGGCCGTCGAGCGTCGTCGCAAGGCCGAGCGACTGGTAGAACGCTTCCATCCGCGCGATGCCCTGCCGCGCTGTCGCCTCGCGATCGAAGATGTCCAGCTCGACATTCCACACCCTGACCGCCCATTGCACGAAGCGGTCGAGGTCGTGGCGCAGCACGTGCTTCATCCAGGCCGGGAACACCACGGCGAGGCCGGCGCCGTGCGCGACGTCGTAGATGCCGCTGATCTCGTGTTCGATGTCGTGCGAAGCCCAGTCGCCGATGCGGCCGGTGTTGAGCAGGTTGTTATGGGCGAGCGTGCCCGCCCACATGAACTCCGACCACGCGTCGTAGTCCTTGGGGTTCTTCTGGAGCTTCGGGGCCTCGGCGATGATCGTCTTCATCGTCGCCTCGATCAGGCGGTCGGTGAAGGCGACGTGCGGCACGTTGGTGAAGTAGCGCTCCATCAGGTGCGCCATGATGTCCATCGCGCCGCAGGCCATCTGGAACGGCGGCAGGCTGAAGCACTGCTCGGGGTTCAGGATCGAGAAGCGGGGGTAGATCAGGTCGGAGTTGACCGCGCGCTTCAACGCCCCTTCCTCCTTGGTGACGACCGTGCCGGTGCTGGCCTCGCTGCCGGCGGCGGGAATGGTCAGCACCACGCCGACCGGCAACGCTGAAGTCGGCGCGCCGCGGCCGAGGTAGAAGTCCCACACGTCGTGATCGATGACCGCGCCCATCGCGATCGCCTTGGCCGAGTCGATCACGCTGCCGCCGCCGACCGCGAGGACGAGGCCGAGCTTCTCCTGCTTGCACAGCCGCACGCCTTCGTGGACGAGACCGAGGCGTGGGTTCGGCTTGACCCCGCCGAGTTCGACCCACTCGACCCCGGCCGCGCGCAGCGAGGCCTTCACGCGGTCGAGCAGGCCCGAAGCGCGCGCGCTGCCGCCGCCGAAATGCAGCAGGATCCGCTTGGAATAGGCCGCGGCCTCGGCGCCGACCTGATTCTCGGTCCCGCGCCCGAACACAATCTTGGTCGGATTGCGGAATTCAAAGTTCTGCATGGTTCGCTCCTCGATAGGACTCGGTGTGGAAGATTTCTGGGTCGAGCGTGGTGCCGCGCAGGATCAGCCGCGGCTTCATCACCACGGTCTTACGGCGCGGCTTTTCGGCGCCGATGAGCCGCAACAGCAACTCGGCGCTCGCCGCCCCCATCTCTCGCGCCGGCTGAGCTACGGTCGACAGCGGCGGATCGAGCAGGCGAGCGAATGGGATGTCGTCGTAGCCCATCACCTCGACCTCGCCCGGAACGGACACGCCCGCCTGCCGCAACGCCTTCAGCGCTCCGAGCGCCATCATGTCGTTGGCGGCGAACACCGCATTGAAGGGTGGCGCTCGCCCGGCGCGGCGACTGCGGATCCGTTCGGTCGTCAGCTGGCAGCCGCGCTCGAGCGTGAAGTCGCCGTCGAGCGTCGTCAGACGGCCGCCGTCGAGCCCCCATTCGCGCGCGAGCGCCTCCACGCTTTCGCGGCGGTCGACCGACTGCGAGACGTCGGGCGGGCCGCTGATGAAGACGAGCCGACGGTCCGGCCGTCGGAACAGGAACGCCATCGCCTCCCGCACGCCGTGGCCGTTGTCGAGGAACACGCCGTGGCGCTGCGCCCGCCTGCCGATCACGCAGTCGAGCAGCACGACCGGAATGCCTTCGCGTTCGAGCAACTGAACCTGCGCCTCCGCCTCGAAGCCGACCGAGTCGAGGATGACGCCGTCGACCCGCTTGTCGATCAGCACCCGGATGTAGTCCCCCTGCTTGGCGGCGTCGCTGCCGGTGTTGCAGAGAAACAGGCTGTAGCCGGCGTCGCTCAGCGCCTGTTCCGCTCCGCTGACCAGCAACGGGTGGAAGGGGTTGGTCACGTCGGGGACGATCAACCCGACCGAGCGGCTTTCGCCGGTCGCGAGGCCGCGCGCCATCGCCGACGGCTGAAACCCGGTCGTTTCGAGGATCGCGCGAATGCGCGCGCGCGTCTCCGCGCCGACGCCTTCGGCGCGGTCGTTCAGCACGCGCGACACGGTCGCCTTGGAAACCCCGGCGCGGGCGGCGATATCGGCGATGGTCAGCTTGCCCACAGCGGTCCCGCGAAAGAAACCGGTTTACGAAACCGGTTTCTTCTGTTTACACAATCGTGCCCCGACGTGCAAGCGCGATCGCGACGACGGCGCCGTTCAGCCGAGCGCGTCGCGCGCGACGCGCATCAGCACGCGCGCCGCGACGGGAACGAGTTCGTCGGGGAAATCGTAGTCGGCGTTGTGCAGGCTCGGGTGGCTCTCGCCGGCGCCGAGCAGGAACATCGCCGACGGCGCCTCGGCGGAGAAGCGGCCGAAATCCTCGGAGGGGCGCATCGGCAGGCCAACCCGCCACTTCACGCCCTCGGCGCCGAGCGCGCCCACGACTTTCTCCACCGCCGGCGGCGCGTTGACGGCAGAATCGAAGGCGTCGCGATAGGCGATCTCGACGTCGAGCCCGTCGGCGCTCGCCGCGTCGCGAATGAGGGTCTCGGCGCGTTCGACCAGCGACGCCATCGCCGCGTCGGTGACCGTGCGCAGCGTCGCCCACAACTCGCCGCGGCCCGGCGCGACGCCGAACGAATGCGCGCCCATTTCGACATGGGTGATCGTGACCAGGCTGTAGCCCTCGTCGATCATCCCGCCGCGCCCGAGCGCAGTCAGCTCCGGCATCAGCCGCGCCAGCGCGCGCATCGGCGAGACGCCGGCTTCGGGCGAAGACGCGTGCGCGGTCTTGCCATTGAAGATTGCGCGCAGGCCGCGCGAGGCGCAGGCGGCCGGTCCGTTGGCGATCGACGCCTCGGCCCGCGGCATCCCCGGCATGTTGTGCCAGGCGAAAACGAAATCGGGCTGGATCGAGGCGAAATTCGGATCGACGATCACCGCCTCGGCGCCCTCGCCGGTCTCTTCCGCCGGCTGGAACAGCAGGACGACGCGCCCCCGCTTCGGCCGCTTGCGCGACAGGCCGAGGGCGAGCGCGGCGAGCGACGCCATATGGCCGTCGTGGCCGCACAGATGCGCCTTGCCGAGCGTCCGCGAGCGGTACGGAGCGGCGGACACCTCGTCGATCGGCAGCGCGTCGAGCTCGGCGCGGAACATCAGGCACGGCCCGGTCGCCGCGCCGTCGTAGACCGCGGCGAGCCCGTGTCCGCCGAGATTTTCGATCACCCGATCGGGCCGCGTCCGCTCCAGGAAGGCGCGCACGGCCCGCGCGGTCTCGCGCTCCTCGCCGGAAAGCTCCGGGCGCTCGTGCAGCTGGCGGCGAAAGGCGACAAGCTCGGCCGTATCCGAGTCGGAAAGAAACATAGCAAAATCCTCGACGCCGCCGATGTCGCGCTCAAACGGACGCGATCGCCAGCGCGAACGCGGCGGCCAGACCAGTGTAAGCCCGGTCGGCGGCTGCGCCTACGGCGCCCGTCGTCGCAGCCCCTCGCAGGCGCGGCCGCACATGCGCCTACAGAGCGGCCGCGTCATTTGACGGTCAAATCGCTATCGCCCCGCAAAGGCGGGGGCCAGGCAGAGCGCCTGTTCTCAGGCGGCGGCGACTTTCCCCGCCGCCTTCTCGGCCTCGCGCGCGGCCTTGGTCGCGGCGGCCCACCAGCGCAGATTGTCGAACAGGTCCTTGGTGAAGGGGACGTAGGTCGGCAGGATGTCGTCCCAGGTCTTCTTGCCGAACATCACCGCCATGAAATCGGCGCCGCCGATATGGACGCCGTGACGCACCGAGGCGGCCTGCAACTCGACCATCACGTTGCGCAGGTGCTCCACCGCCCGGACGCCGCCGACCGCGCCGTAGCTCACGTAGGCGACGGCCTTCTTGATGAACGGCTTGTAAGCCCAGTCGATGGCGTTCTTGAGCGCGCCGGGAATCGAGCGGTTGTACTCGGCCGTCACGAAGATGTAGCCGTCGAACTCGGCCAGTTTCGCCTGCCACTTGGCGGCGATTTCGTTCGGCGTCGGCATCCACAGGTCGGACGCCGGCGCGTCGAACAGCGGCAGCGGATAGTCGATCAGATCGACCAGCTCGACGTCGAAATCCCCCGTCTGTTTGGCCAGCTCCGCAATCCATTTCGCCGGCTTGTCGCCCGCGCGCGTCGGCCGAACGCTGCCGACAATCACCGCAATCTTGAGTTTGCTCATGCCTGATCTCCGCCTGATGGATGGAGGCATAAGAGGCTGTTTCGGCCGCGCGCGGCAGCCCTTCATTTGTGATGGGAGCCATCGCGCGGGCCGATAGATGCGCGCGCGACGCGGGCGCGATCCGGTCCGCGACAAAGCGCTCTCAAGGAGTTAAGTGCGTTTTTCCGTCCCAAACGCAGCGGGCGGAATGCGACGCAATGCGACGCGTCGTCAATTCCACCGGCCAGAAGCGGAATTGCGCCGCCGGCGGACCAACGTCACGCGCCGCGCGCGAAGAAGCCGACAACCGCGTGAAGCGAGATTGTACAAACGGACGCCGGTTAGATATACGCTGCGTTATAATGTCGCATGCGCAGTTTAATTCGCTGAAATTTAATTATTCTGCGCGGTTGTCTTGAGTTAGTGCGTGCTGTAATTCTGACTTATAAAGTGCTTCCAGGATGAACGGACTCGATCTGCTAGTCTTGGTACTTGTCAGACAATTGGCTCTAGTCAGACAATTGGTGAAAACCTGAACTGAATCTAGGTCAGGCGAGCGTTAAGCCAGAGGGAGGTTGTGGCATGGCGGATGTCGGCGCTGAAGTCGCAAACGCGCTTCACTGGGATCTCGCGATCCCTCGTCACCGGGTCACCGCAGAGGTGGACGCCGGGGTGGTTACGTTGCATGGAATCGTCGAGCGGCCCTACCAGAGGTCCCACGCCGAGGCGATCGCGCGCCGGGTGTCCGGGGTGACCGGCGTCAAGAACGAAATCGCCGTTCGCGCCGCCGAAGACCTCCGTCAGCCGAGCTTGCATCGCTAGGACATTTTGCTTTTGGATCGAACCGCTCTCCGCGGTCGTCGCGAGCGACCCCCGGATCAAGTCCGGGGGGAAGCGATTCAGACTTAGCAGCCGCCTCAGCAGCCGCCGCAATCCCCAATCTGACGCCGGCAACGGCTCTGTCTCTCCATTCGCGGCCCGCGCAACCACGCGCGTTCGCTGAAGGCGACGACAGCTGCGAGCGCATCGCTTGAAGCCCAGCACGACTGTCGCCCCCGCGAAAGCGGGGGGCCAGTTGAAGCGCGCGATCTCGACCGGTTGCGCCCGGCTCCCGCCTGGATCCCCGCTGGCGCGGGGATGACAGGCAGAGGCGGGAAGCGCCGTCTTTCCTCAGGAAAGCGTCCTTTTCCGAAGCCGAGAGGCGGTCAAGGGGCGAAGGCCGCCTGAGGGCGGCGCGCGACATGGCCCGTCGAGAGACCGGCGTCTCACGACGCCCGATGGCGCGCCCTTGACGGCCGCTTGGCTTCGGAAGTGTTAGCCTCCATGAGATCGACGACGCGGTCAGGCGGCGGCGGAAGCGCCGTGAACGCGAAATCGGATCGACTTGAAGGAGAGCGCCAGATGACGGATGTCACCCGCGTCGAATGCCGCTGCGGTTCCGTCGCCATCGAGATCTCGGCGCCGCCGATCGCGCAGTTCTTTTGCCATTGCGACGATTGTCAGGCCGTCCACGGCGCGGCCTATGCGCCCGAATCCGTATATCCCGCTTGGGCGGTCGAGGTTGTTCGCGGCGAACCCACGTCATGGGCGTTGAAACAAAATCCGCGCTTCACCTGCCGCGACTGCGGAACGCGTCTCTTCATCGACGGGCTGAGACTGGGGCTGCGCGGCGTGAACGGCTATCTCCTGCCGGCGGGAGGCTTTCAGGCCCAGTACCACATGCAATGCCAGTTCGCCGTCCGGCCCGTCCTCGACGACCTCCCGCATTTCAAATCCCGAGCGCCGCAATTCGGCGGCTCGAGCGAGACCGTCGATTGGTAGCCGCCGGCTCTCGTGACGGGCCGGACATGGACGGCCGCGGTCGGCCTTGGACCTCAGGGAGGCTCTTTCTTCGCAGCCGAGAGGTCGACGGCGCGGCGCGCGGCGGAATGGCCGTGAAGCCAAACCGGCAAGTAAGCGCCTGTTGTTTAGTCCGTAGGAATGCAACCCCGTCGTCATTCTGACGAGAACGCTGCCGCTGTGCGTATTTTCCGACGCTGACGGAACTTCGCCGCGCTCCTTACGTTGTGGGGAGAACGGACGGAGGTTCACAATGAGAAACTTTTTATTGGGCGGCGTCGCCGTTGCGAGCGCCTTCACCTTTATGATTTCCTCCGCGCCTGCGTCGGCGCAGGGCGGGTGCGGGATCGGCCATGGCTGTGGCAGCTATCGCGCCGCCCACGCCGGCCCGGCCCAGCCTGGATATCAGCGTCACGGCTACGCGCATGGTTACGGGCGAAGCTATGGGAACCGGATCGCCGTCGGCGCCGCAGCCTTGGCTGCCGGGGCGATCATCGGCGGCGCCATGCAACAGAACCAAGGCTACGACTACCCCGCCGATTCTTATCCCGTCTATCCCGATCAAGGCCCAGGCGTCGTCTATTCGGATCAAGGCCCGGGGCCCGTCTATTCGGATCAAGGCCCAGCGTACGGCGACGCCGGCCCGCAGGTGGCCAGCGACGCCGATTCCGTCGCCTACTGCCAACAGACATACCGATCGTACGATCCCGCCAGCGGGACTTATCTCGGCTATGACGGGTTGCGGCACCCTTGCCCCTGAGGGTCATCCCGTTGGAGACCGGCAAAGCGAGCCGGGCCTAGCTCGCGAGGTTAGGTCCGGCCTTTGGCTGCCATGCAAGGCGACGTTTGCGTTCCAGTGACCGCGCCGACTTTGAACGCACGATGATGCCCTTTCTGGCGGAGCCCTTCGACCCCCTCTACGGCGCCACGGCCAGCGCGGCGCGATGGCGCCAACAAGAGGATTGGAGTTGAGGCGCTGTCGCCGTAACCCCCCGAGCGGCTCAGGCCTTGAAGTTCCGGCTGGCGCAGTCGCGCCCGCAAGCTCTATCGCTGCCGCGACTGCGCGCGCCAGAGGTCGACGCCGCCCTCGCCGGCGTGCTGGTCGATGGCCGCGAGCTCCTCGGCCGTGAATGCGAGATTGCCTAGTGCGCCGAGCGAATCGTCGAGCTGCGCCACCGAGCGCGCCCCGATCAGAGCCGAGCTGACGCGGGGATCGCGCAACACCCAGGCGATGGCCATCTGCGCCAGCGACTGGCCGCGGCTTCGGGCGAGGTCGTTGAGGGCGCGCACGCGGGCGAGGTTCTCCGCCGAGAGCATGGCGCTCGCGAACGATCCCTCCTTGGCGGCGCGCGCGTCGGGGGGAACGCCATTGAGATACTTGTGGGTCAGCAGCCCTTGGGCGAGCGGCGAGAAGGCGATGCAGCCGACCCCGAGCTCGCCGAGCGCGTCGAGCAGCCCATCTTCGACCCAGCGATTGAGCATCGAATAGGACGGTTGGTGGATGAGCAGCGGCGCGCCCTCAGCCTGGAGGATGCGCGCCGCGTCGCGCGTGCGCTCGGGGCCATAGGAGGAGATGCCGACATAGAGCGCCTTGCCCTGACGCACCAAGTGGGCGAGCGCGCCCATCGTCTCTTCGAGCGGCGCGTCCGGGGTCGGGCGGTGAGAGTAGAAAATATCCACGTAGTCGAGGCCCATGCGCTTGAGGCTCTGATCGAGCGAAGCGATCAGGTATTTGCGCGATCCGCCGTCGCCATAGGGACCGGGCCACATGTCCCACCCGGCCTTGGAGGAGATGATCATCTGGTCGCGATAGCTCTTGAAGTCCTTCGCCAGGATCAGCCCGAAATTCTCCTCGGCCGAGCCGTAGGGCGGACCGTAGTTGTTGGCGAGGTCGAAGTGAGTGACGCCGCGGTCGAAAGCCCGGCGGACGACGGCGCGGCCGATCTCGAACACGTCGGTCCCGCCGAAGTTCTGCCACAGGCCGAGCGAAATCGGCGGCAGCTTCAAGCCGGAGCGCCCCACGCGACGATATTCGCGGCCGTCGTAGCGAGTCGGTTCAGCAACGTACATCAGAGGTCCTCGGAACTTGAAGTCGGGCCTCGCCGAGGGCCGACCCTGCCTCGAGGGTTAGGCCATGGGAGGCCGCGAATCAATCCGGCGACATGAACGCCGACCGGGCGCTCGAAATCATCGGCATTGGCGAGCAGTGAACGGAAGACGAAATTCACGCCTCCTATGACCATCTGATGAAACGCGTGCACCCCCGATCTCGGCGAGTCGGCCTATTTCGCCATGGAATTGAGTGCGGCGCGGGACAAGCTGCTGAAGACCCGCCACCGCGAACACGGCCGAGCGTGAAGCGCTAGGCGGAGAGCATTCGGCAGGGAGCGCCGCCGACCTCAAGGAAACTTCTTTCTCCGAAACCATGAGGCGGAATTGGCGTTGAATGCACTGTCGCCGTACCCCCGTCGATCGCGGCGCTACGACCGCGGGCCGCGATCGTCGCGGTTCATGAATTCGGATAATATCCCTTCGCGCCAGAACAAGCGGAGGAATGCTCCAATGGCCAAGGTCATGGAGCTCTATCAGATGCGACGACAGGTGGAGGACGCCTGCCGAGCGTTCCGATCTCTCGACCACGAGTTGGCGAAAATCAGCCTCAGGCCCGGCGACTCCGCCGGCCTCGAAGCGGCGATACGGCAAATGGAAGCGGCGATCGACCGCAAAGTCGCGCCCTTTCGTGGCAACAAGTTCGTCGACCCCTATGTCAAGCCGCTAAAAGACAAATATTGCGCGGCGATCCTTGAAAAGGCGGCGGCGGGCAAAGGCGAGCCGGGGGCGTCGTAAATCGCAACATGGGTCTCAACAGCGCGAGCGCGCTTCAAGCGCCGCCTTCGGCGAGGCTTGACCGCTGCGCTCGGATCAGCCGGTCGGTTTTCAAGGCCTTCGACGCCGCAAACCGGCCGCGCGCGGCCGGTTTCGCGCGTCGAAGGCCTTGATCGCGAAACGCCCCAGCGCGCCGACGCAGTCATCCCGAAGGGACCGGAACGAATTGGAGGAGCGCCGTAGGCGCTTAACGGCGGCGGGGCGATGGGGCTCAGCGGGCGAAATCGGCAATTAAGTACATGTCACCGTAATTGCGTAATTCGTAATTCCGTAATTCTTTCTTCCGCGCGGCGATCGGTGGTCTTGGCTTGCGGCAGCCCCCTGCGGGGCCACGACGGCGCATGCAGCAG
>Ga0182013_10007673_pt1 | contig 11828 bp, 10 predicted proteins | sample 612S2MmetaG_FD_120487 | JGI IMG/M metagenome (GOLD analysis project Ga0182013, IMG submission 120487) | Permafrost microbial communities from Stordalen Mire, Sweden - 612S2M metaG | ecosystem: Environmental > Terrestrial > Soil > Wetlands > Permafrost | place: Sweden: Stordalen | collected...
ATGTAGTCCGTGATCCGGGCACCCGGAGGGAGTTCCGCAACCGTACGCGCCACCTGTGGCCTCCTGTCATTGCCTCATACAGAATGCCACAAATCTCGTTAAGTGAACAGTATTAGGGTTAGCACTCACTGAGCCCATTCGCCGTTTTCCCTGGATCGAAGAACGACCGAGCGCGACTCCCGTTTTGGTCTGAAATCCCGAGTACTTGTAGCGTACTCAAGAACTGCGTTTCCTGCGTTTTGATAGTTTTGAGCGTCTATAAAAATCAACAACTTATTTAGAATCAATACGGACCTGCAATCCGCCCCCTCCCGGCACCAATAAGTCATTTATTATCAATATTTTACATGAATTGACCATTATGCGCCAGAAGCAGCGTAAATTACGTTAAATGAAGCAGTTGCGATCAATCGATAGTCATAAAATACTTCGCAAATGGTGAGCGCTACTGTAGAGTCGTGGTGCCTTCTGTCACGGTCCGCATTCTTAGTTCCGCCCAAGTCAAGCCGCCACTCAACCCGCATCCTGCTTAGGGCCTTGCCATACATCTCAAGCGTTGACTCTTACCTACAAGAGTTGGCGTGACCGCCATCACATCTGCGCGCGAGTGAGCTAAATCACACTGTATTCCTGATCGGGAATTCTGATTGTGACGTACGGCACCACTTTCGATCTCTGGAGACTGCACGCGCTTAGTTCCTTCGTCAAAGGTTGGTCAAGGGAGATTTCATGAGACATCGCATGTTACTTTACGCGGCTACATTCGTAGCCGGAGTTTGGGGAGTTGTTCCCGACGCCCTGGCGCTTCCGAGTTACGCTCGCCAGACTGGTCTGCCGTGCAGCGGCTGCCACACCACGCCGCCGGAGCTGAACAGCGCCGGCAGGCTGTTCAAGGTGATGGCTTACATTGATCGCACTGAGAATAAGAGCATCACCGCCGAACCCGACAAGCACCGCGCACCCCTGAATATGCTCGAGACGCTGCCACTGAGCGCCTTCCTCGAGACCTCGATGACCAGCACCAAGGTTCCCCAACCAGGCACACAGAATTGGAATTTCCAATTCCCGCAGGACATCTCGCTTTTCCTGGCCGGAGCCTGGACCACTCACATGGGTAGTTTTCTGCAGGTGACTTACAGCGTGCAAGATGACCACTTCAGCATCGACAACACCGATATCCGATATGCCAACAAGACGAAGCTATCGGGCAAAGAGCTGGACTACGGCCTGACTCTGAACAACAACCCGACGCTGGAGGACTTGTGGAACAGCACGCCGGCATGGGGCTATCCATTCATCGCTCCGAACGGTGCTCCAACCCCTGCGGCTGCGCCGATCATCAATGGGAAGCTGGCTGAGGATGTGGCGGGAATTGGCGCCTACACCATGTGGGACCAGCACGTGTACTTTGCTGGAACTCTGTACCGCTCCGACCATGTGGGTGATGCCCAGCCCTCGACCGGAACCTGCTGCACCTATAACATCCAGGGCGTGGCGCCCTACTGGCGGTTGGCATTTCAGCAGACCGGACGAACCGCGAGCCTTGAAGTGGGCGCCTACGGCATCCATATGAAATCGACGCCCGGGGCCGTGACCGGGGCCGAGGACAGCTACACCGACTTTGGTCCGGACATTCAATATGACCGAACTATCGGCAAGAATGTTCTCTCCCTGCGTGCCACGTACATCCGGGAGAACGCTGCACTGGTAGGAAGCGCTGCAAATGGCGCTGCCGACCCCGGTCCGCATCATCTCAATGCAAGCAACGTGAACGCCGAGTATCATTTTGGCAATCGTCTCTCGGGAGCCATGGGATGGTTCTTGACGGACGGCACCCACGATCCCCTCTTGTACCCTCAAGCCGCAGTGTCGGGCAGCGCCAAGGGTGGCGCCAGAAATGAGGGAATCTCGGCAAACGTCTCCTACTGGCCATTTCAGAATGTCGACCTTGCCGTTCAGTACACCGACTACACCCGATTCAACGGCGGCAGCACCAACTATGACGGTGCTGGGCGCGACGCGAGCGACAACAACTCCGTTTATTTGCTAGCTCGTTTCGTTTTCTGATAACGGACGAAATGTTCGACGGCGGGCCAACCGGAACCCTTAACGATGTTTCACCAGGAGATCTTATGAAGCCAACTACTCTCGCAGCACTCTCGGTATTCGCCGCACTCAGCACCGCGGCCTTTGCCGGCACCGTTCACGGTAAGGTTTCCGGCGTCAAAGGCGAGTCGGTCGTTTACATTGAAGCCATTGCCGGCAAGACCTTCCCCGCGCCTTCGCAGCACGTCACCATGGACCAGAAGGGCCTGATGTTCGTGCCCCACATTATGGTCATTCAACAGGGCACGACGGTCGAATTTCTCAACAGCGACAGCGTCGCACACAACGTCTTCTGGCCTTCCATCAGCGGCAACAAGAAGCTGGGCCACAACCTTGGCACCTGGCCTCAGGGTCAGCGGCAGTCGTTCAAATTCGACGCCCCCGGCATCATTCCGCTGTTCTGCAACGTGCATCCAGACATGAACGGTTATCTGATCGTCTCTCCAACGCCGTACTTTGCCACGACGGATAAGACCGGCGCCTACAAGATTGACAACGTGCCGGACGGCGCATACACCGTGACCGCCTGGAACGAAGGCGCCAAGAGCAAATCCAATCCTGTGAAGGTCGCCGGAGACACCACGGCTGACTTCACGCTCAGCAAGTAAACCCACGGGCGGCAGAGTCTACCTTTGCTGCCCGCAGTTTCTCCCTCCGGCGGGGGAGGTCCCGCGATGCTCGAACGCTTCATCGACAAGAAAGTTGACAGGGATTGGCTGAATACCAACTTCCCCTGCATGGTGGCGTGTCCCGCGCACACTAACGCCGGCCGTTATGTTGCGCTGATTGCCGAGGGAGAGTTTGAGCAGGCCTACCGCACGGCGCGTGAGCCCAATCCCATGGCGAGCATCTGCGGCCGCGTCTGCGCTCACCCCTGCGAAACGGCTTGCCGTCGCGGAGTGATCGACAAGCCCATCGCTATCCGTGCGCTCAAGCGCTTCCTGACCGAGCGTCACGGGCCGGAGTCTCGGCACCCCATCAATGTGAACGCAGGCCGCACACAGCCGCGTCTTCCATTTCGAATTGCGGTTGTGGGTGCGGGACCTGTCGGACTGTCTGCCGCGCACGACCTGGCGCTGATGGGTTACCCGGTCACCATCTTTGAATCGTCGCAGGTGCCGGGCGGGATGCTCTATCTCGGCCTGCCCGAATATCGTCTGTCACGCGATGTGGTGGAAGCGCAGGTACGCGAAATTCTCTCCACCGGCGACATCACGCTGAAGCTGAATCACGCGGCCGGCCGGGATTTTGCCATCGCCGATCTGCGCCGCGAATTCGACGCCGTGTTGATCGCTGTAGGCGCGCACCGCAGCCGCGACCTCACCATTCCCGGCGTGAACCTTGACGGCGTCTACAAGGGGATCGATTTTCTCCTCAATGTCAATCTTGGCTACCGGTTCACTATCGGGAAGAAAGTTCTGGTCATTGGCGGCGGCAACGTGGCCATGGACGTGGCCCGCTCCGCTGCCCGCGAAGTGCTGCGCCAGCACGCCGGCGGCGTAGAGACTTTCGAGCCGTCGCAGGGAAGCATGGATGCAGTGGCGGCGCGCGAGATGATGGACGTTTCGCTCTCCGCATTGCGGCTTGGCGCACAGGAAGTGCATCTGGTGTGCCTGGAGAATCGCGCGGAGATGCCCGCCGCGCTTGAAGAAATCGAAGAGGCCGAGGAAGAGGGAATCATCATCCATCCCGGCTTCGGTCCCAAGCAGATCATCGGCGAGAACGGGCGCGCAGTGGCGCTTGAAGTGCTCAAGACGAAATCCGTCTTCGACGAGAACCACCGCTTCAGCCCCATCTTCTACGAGAACAGCGAAACACGGCTGGAGTGCGACACGATTATCATGGCCATCGGCCAGGCGCCCAATCTCCAGTTCCTTGGTCCCGACGATGGCGTCGATGTTTCTGCGCGCGGCCTGATCGCAGTGAATCGGCAAACGCTCATGACTTCAGCGTCCGGAGTTTTTGCCGGCGGCGACTGCGTCTTCGGTCCGCGCCTCATCATCGACAGCGTCGCCGATGGCAAGCGCGCGGCGGTGGGCATCGACGAGTTCCTGCGCGGCACTCAGCATTCCGATGCAATCGTGGAAGTCGAAGTGCTTGAGCGCCATCGCATGCCGCTCGAGTTGCTCGACCTTATCCGGCTGCCGATTCCCATGCTGCCCCTCAATCGCCGCACCGGAGTTACTGAAGTCGAGATTGGCTTCGATGAAGAGACCGCGATGGCCGAGGCGCAGCGCTGCCTGCATTGCTGGGTCAACACAGTCTTTGAAGGCAACGAGGCGGACGCCACCTCCTGCATTCTCTGCGGCGGCTGCGTCGACGTCTGTCCCGAGAATTGCTTGGAACTGGTCTCGCTCGACCGCATCTCCTTCGACCAAGCAACCACTCAGCAGCTCGCCGGGGTCCGCGACCTGCTTGGCATAGAACTGGACGACATCAAGGCAGAAGAGCTCGGCGTCATCACCGGTTCGGCCATGCTGAAAGATGAATCGCGGTGCATTCGCTGCGGGCTTTGCGCGATGCGCTGCCCCGCCGGCACGATCACCATGGAATCGTACAACCTTGTCTCCGCGGACCCGACCGGTTTGATCTCCGTGGAATCCATCGACCGCCCGTTACGCACGATCCCGCGCCTGGCAGGCGCGCTGAAGAGGTAGAATATGCCCGACGAAGCTCAAGCAATCACGAAGAAACTCCCCACTGAGTTCGACCGCCGAGCCTTCTTTACCAAGATCGGCCTCGGATCGCTGGGCATCGCCGTCGCGGGAACTACGGTCTTCTCCTACGAATACCTCTCGCCGAACGTGCTTTACGAGCCGTCGGCCATTGTCAACGTGGGCAAGATCGAAAGCTTCGCGCTGAATTCGGTCGCCATGGATGTCAACTCCGGAATCTACCTGGTTCGCGCCGACGAGGGCTACTTTGCGCTCAGCATGGTGTGCACGCACCTGGGCTGCTTGACCGCATGGAACCAGGACCTGGGCATCATCGCCTGCCCCTGCCACGGCAGTAAATTCACGCGCACCGGCGAGAAGATCGAGGGCCCAGCGCCCAAGCCGCTGCCTTGGCTAAAGATATGGGTCAGCGACGACGGCGATTTGATGGTCGATCGCTCCAACGAGATTCCCCCACTGCAGTTCTTGAGGATATGAGCATGCCCCTCAACGCCGGCCAGATGATCGACAAAGTGCGCGGTAGCAGGGTGTGGCGATCCGTCTTCCGCAGCGGCACGGGCTCCAGCACGCTCCATCGCGCATTGGCCATCCAGCAGAATATATTTCTTCACCTGTTTGCCACCAAAGTACGCAAACGCATGGTTCGGTTGAGCGCCACGTGGTTCCTGGGCACGCTGACCTTCGGGACATTCATAATCCTGGTCATTACCGGCATTCTGCTCATGCTTTACTACCACCCATCGGTGCCCCAGGCCTACGCAGACATGAAGGATCTGCAATTTGTCGTATCGTCGGGGCTGTTTCTCAGGAATCTGCATCGCTGGTCGGCGCAGCTGATGGTCTTCCTGGTCTTCGCGCATATGTTCAAGGTTTTCTATCGCGGTGCTTACCGCACGCCGCGCGAGTTCAACTGGGTCATCGGCGTTGTGCTCCTTCTCGTCACGCTGCTGCTGAGCTACACCGGCTATCTGCTGCCCTGGGACCAGCTTGCATTCTGGGCCATTACCGTGGGCTCTAACCTCTCCTCCTCCGTGCCGCTGGTGGGGGGCAAGATCCACTTCCTGCTGCTGGGCGGCAACCAGGTCAACGCCAATGCGCTGCTGCGCTTCTATGTGCTGCACTGCGTCGTGCTGCCGCTAGCGGCCATTCTCTTTATTGCCATCCATTTTTGGCGCATCCGCAAAGACGGCGGCCTTTACGTACAGCAGTCGGAACCAAAGTCGCAATCGGCGCCTGAAAGCGCGGCTAGCGAACAGGAGGGGCAATGAGCGACCAGAAAGACTTCGTCGCCGGCATCGACTCTGATCAGCGCCGCTCGCCCACACGCGTGGTCTTTGTCACGCGACGCACCTCGGCGCAGGTCCGGGTAAGACAGGAAGATCAGGTGCAGACCTTTCCCGAGGTGCTCTTCCGCGCTGCGCTGGCTATCGAACTGCTGGCCATCGCGCTGGTTCTCTTTTCGCTATTCTTCAATGCGCCCCTGGAGGGCATTGCCGACCCCACGCACACGCCGAACCCCGCCAAGGCGCCGTGGTATTTCCTGGGTCTGCAAGAATTGCTCCACTACTTTCCGCCCGTGGTGGCCGGAGTGCTGGTGCCCACGCTGCTCATCATCGCCCTGGTCGTCATTCCATACTTCAACATCAACATCGAAGCGAACGGCCTTTTTCTCAAGGACCACGCCAAGCGCGTGCGTCTGTTCTACCTCACGGCCCTGGGGATGCTGATCTTCCTTCTTTTCTTCCATGTCTACGTGGCAGTTGGGCCCACGGTGATCGTTACGTTTGCAATGATCGTCGCCGCCTACAGCACGCCGGATTCGCCGTCGCGGCTGCGCCGGTACTTAGCCCTGAAGCCGCTGGCTTACTGGATCATGACGTGGTTTCTTCTTGAATTAATTGTGCTCACCGCTGTCGGCACATGGTTCCGCGGCCCAGGCTGGTCCTGGGTCTTGCCCTGGAGGAGTTAAGTGCGTTCGATTGGAAAATTTCTGTCCTCTGCGTGGCGAGCGCTGTTCGACGATCCGGTGCGGGCATTCGGCGTTGTTAGCCTCATCCTGCTGTTGACTCTGGCCATTGCGCCGGCAAAGGATCACTTCAGCCAATGGCACAGCTATCAGCGCAAATACCTCGCGTTGATCCGCGATCGCGGCGACGCGGTCAGCCTGCGCCGCCGCATGGAGCCCGGCATTCACCAAATCTGGCTTCCGGAGCTGGGCGTCGTGGATCGCTGCACCACCTGCCACCTGAGCCTGAAGGAAGCCAGTCTCTCCGACGTGACGCAGCAGCCGTTTCGCAGGCACCCCGCAATCCCGCACACGGTCGATGGTTTCGGCTGCGTCATCTGCCATGGCGGCCAGGGACCGGCCACCACGGTTGCCGAGGCGCATCATAGCGAACGCGCCGGCGAAGAACCGATTCTGCCCATGCGCTACATCGAGTCCGGCTGCGGCCAGTGCCATCAGAACGCGTTGGCCGGAACGCCACAGCTCAACCTGGGCAGAACCATGCTGACTCGCTACGGCTGTGTTCATTGCCACGCCATCACGCGGCCCGACGGCTCGAAGATTGATGCCACTGACCATCCACCATCGCTCGCGCACATCGCCGACAAGACGACGCGCGAGTGGATCTTCAGCTGGCTCAAAGACCCGCAGGCCTACGCGGCATCGACCACGATGCCCAACTTCAAGCTCAGCGATCCCGATGCAGGCGACATCTCGGCCTACTTGGTGAGCAGCAGTACGCCGCATGCGGGCGATACCGTCGCGTCTGGCACCAAGCCTGCTGGCGCTGCCGATCCCGCCGCAGGACCTACCCTCTACGGCGAATCATTCTGCGCCTCGTGCCACGCCGTTCAGAACGCTGCAGGCAACCTGGTGGGCGGCGACTTGGGTCCGGAGCTAACGCGCATCGGGAATAAGGCAAAGCTCGAGTGGCTCGCGGCATGGCTTCAGAATCCCCGCGTGTACGACGCCACCACGCCCATGCCGCACTACCGTTTCACGTCGCAGCAGATCGCCACGCTGGTTGATTTTCTGCAGGCAAAGTCGGATTCCGACTATGGATCGGGCGTTCATTTGGATGCGGCCACTCCGCAGCAGATCGCCCACGGACGCAAGCTGATCGTTGAAATGGGGTGCGCGGCGTGCCACGAGATCAACGGCGTGCAAAAGCCGGAGAACTTCGCGCCAGAACTCAGCAGCATCGGCAGCAAGCCGCTGGCTCAGATCGTGTTCCTGCCTGACATGGAGCACTCGCTGCCCGGCTACATCGCGGCCAAGATCCGCCAGCCACGGGCCTTCGGCCCCAGCGTGAAGATGCCGCAGTTTACCTTCACCGCCTCGCAAACAGATGCGTTGACCACGGCTCTGCTCGCGCTCACCGCCCGCAGCCGGTCGATGCCCGACAGCCTGCGTGTCGCGGCGATTCCGGAAACCAACTACCAGCCCGCCGGGCATGCGGGCAAGCTAATCACGGAGCTGGCCTGCTTCAGTTGTCACCGCTTCAATGGCCGGGGAGGCGACATGGCGCCCGATCTTTCCTGGGAGGGGAGCTCGGTGCAGCGCCCATGGCTCACTGCCTTTCTGCACAACCCCAACACTCTGCGCCCATCGCTCATCCGGCGCATGCCGCGGTTCAACCTGAGCGACAGCGACAACACGGAGTTGACGAATTACATATTGTCCGTCTACCAGTCACCGGCCATCGACGCAGATCTTGCGCCCACGACCACAACACCTGATGCGGTAGAGCACGGGCGTCAATTGTTCTATTCGAAATATGCCTGCCAGGCGTGCCACATCGTCGATACCAAGACCGACAAGGGCTATATCGGGCCGACGCTGACGCAGGTTGGCTCGCGCCTGACTCCGGCCTGGATCTACGCGTGGTTGAAAAATCCGCAGGCGCTGCGTCCAGGCGTCGCAGAGCCGAACCAGAAGCTGAGCGACGAAGACGCCCGCGCGCTGACAGCTTTCCTGATGTCGCTGAAAGGCCCCAGCGGGCGAGGAGCGAAGTGATGATGATGCGACCGACGGCAAACCTCAAGATCTGGGCCTCCGCGGCGATGGCGCTTCTCTCGCTCGCCACGCTGGCCGGTTGCAGGCATCAAGCCCCGGCAAATGCCGGTTTGAAGGCGACTGCGCAGGGAACCGCCCTGGTTGAATCCAGTGGCGGCCACCAGGTGGGCGCCACCGGCACTGCGCTCAAAGACCCCCTGGTGGTGCAGGTGAACGACGATCAGGGCAACGCGGTTACTGGAACGCTGGTTGAGTTTCATGGCCCCGCGGGCGTTAGCTTCGACCCGTCCGCGGTGCTGACAGATTCAAGCGGTCAAGCAACTACCGCGGTCACTTTGGGCGATACCTCAGGACGATATCATATTGACGCCGTGACACCAGGCAAGACCAAGCCTGTATCGCTGGACATTGTTGAAACAGCGCTCGACTACCAAGAGCGCCTAGGAGCCATTCTTGCGGACAAGTATTGCAGCCGCTGCCACGATCCCGAGTCGTCGCCCGTTCGCGTTTCAAACTACGACAACCTTGAAGTCAAGCCGCATCCGTTCACTGAGGGCAACACGTTGAACAAGATGAGCGATGCCGATCTGACGTCGATCATTCAGCACGGCGGGCCGGCCTTAAATCGTACGGCGCTGATGCCGCCTTACGGGAATACGCTGAGCGGCTCGGAAGTAAAAGCTCTCATCGCTTACACACGCGCGGTGTCCGATCCTCCGTATCAGCCGCCGGGAACGGTTTACGAGCGCAAGTAGAACTGAATATCTAACAATGAACCGTCGCGCCCGCATGACCGGCAAGCGTGCAGTTACCGCTTTTGAACTACCTAACACGCTATCGGGGCGTTGGGGGCCTGGTCGGGCTGAAGGTGGTGGTGGCGCCAATTCACCCTGGTGGGGAGCAAAGCTGATTCCAGACAAAATCTCGGGCCAACACACCGAGCAGAACAATAATCTGAATAACCGCACCATTTTCTGCTCGTTATAGGTCCTCGATGGGATTACTCCCGGCAAGTGTTTATCAATCGCGATCATGTACGGTGCGGGGTGGCCGCCGAACACTAAATAGGGAGCAAGGCAAAGTCGGTCAGGATTTTTTGGACAAAAGCCCGATGCAGGGTGATGAACTGAAGATGAAAATTGCCTATGGTGAGCGGCGTGGACTGACCCCACAAAGTGAGAAACAGGTGTAGTCGAAATTGCGGCGGTCAAAGCCTCCAAGAACAACACGGAACCACAGCCTTCAATAATGAGGCTGCAAATGATTCAATAGAAAACAGTTAGAAACATACGATTTCAACAGATTTCAATAACTGGCTGAATCTGGTTCGGGACCAGGGGGTCGGAGGTTCAAATCCTCTCTCCCCGACCAATATTTTCAATAGCTTACTGGCTCTCTGCATACTCAAAAGTAGACCCTCTGGTTTTGGCCCAGGTGCTCTGGTACCCGTCGTGACCGAAATCTGACGATGACAGGCTGCGCACTCCCATAGCAGATCCGAGGCTGCCCATGCCTTCCGAGCTCCGCAGCGCGGACAGCAGAATCCCTCCAGCCAGCGAAGTTGAAACAGATACTCCCTGCAAGTCACCTCGGTCCAGAAACGGCGCTCCAACTTCAGCAGATCGCGCGGATAATCTTCCATCGCCGCAAACACCTTAGGTTGTGTTCACTTGAGTCAAGTGCATAACCTGTCCTCCGCAAAAATCAGATCTGCGGCTAAGTAGCGACTCTTTCGAATGCGTATTCATGGTGAAGCCCACCCAAAACGGGCATTGAAGTAACTCGCTCTTCCTCTTCAAACCGGTGACGATGCGTCCTATACGGCGGCTCAGTCTTCTTTTCCGGAATACCGGGCCCCAAGCGGGAATGCGGGCGACCTCGATTGTAGTGTGAAACCCATTCGCGAACGATCCTGCGCAGGTGACGCTCATTGAGTGGAATCATAAAGTCCAGGCATTCCCGTCTCATCGTTCCGATCAGCCTTTCGCAGTATGCATTCGCCTGCGGTGTTCGAATGGGCGTCTTCAGCACCTGCAGTCCGAGATTAGCAACCGCTGCGTCCAGTTCTGAGGAAAATGTCGCGTGACGATCATGAATAAGGAAACGATACTCGTGATCGCTCGGTATGGCTTCGCGTAGCTGCTGAATCGTCCATTCGGCAGTTGGGTGCGGAGTCGCGTTGCAATGAAGGATTCTGCGGGAGCCGATCTCCATCACCACCAAGATGTAAATGACGTGGAAGCGAGCAGTGATCGCGACCATGAAATCGCACGCCACAAGGGCTCGGGCGTGGTTGCGGACAAATGTATTCCAATTCTGTGAGCGCCGGTTGGACGATGGGCCTTTGGCCGGCCAGTAGGCTCTCACCGTCCGCGGAGAAACGTGGATACCGAGCTTGAGCCATAGCTCGTGGGCGATGCGCTCTTCTCCCCAGGTCGAATTCTCGCGAACCATCTGCACAATCAGTTGGCGTAGGTTCTGTGGGATGCGCCGCCTGCCCGGTCGCGACTTCCATCTCCAAAATAGCCGGAACACCTTGCGATGCCAGCGGATCAAGGTTGCGGGCTTGACGACCACAAGGGCAGATCTCCAATCAAAGAGGCGCGAACATAAAACCAACCAAAGCCGGGCCGCGTTCGTCAGCCGCCGTGGCCGAATTTCACGTTCTTGGAAGAACGCCAATTGCTTGCGAAGAAACAAGTTTTCGGCAATCAGGGCAGTGCGAGAACGGAGGCCAATGCGAGCGAAACCGAGGACCTCGCCCGCCAAATCTCGAAAAAGGTCAATTGTCGACCAGAGCCATCTCAGGAATCGCATCAATCCAATTATCGCTGCTCAGCGCTCCGGCAGGTATGATACGTCCGGCAATTCAGACTGAAAACCCTGCGCTTTCAATGCGCAGATAATTTTTGCGGAGCACACCGTTCGCACGGTGGTGTGGCAGGGGTCGGCAGGTGACTGCCGCCCCTATGCCGATCAAGTCGGCAAGCGTTCGCCGATCCGTCGTCGGGGAAATCGAAGAAATG
>Ga0182013_10007674_pt1 | contig 11828 bp, 17 predicted proteins | sample 612S2MmetaG_FD_120487 | JGI IMG/M metagenome (GOLD analysis project Ga0182013, IMG submission 120487) | Permafrost microbial communities from Stordalen Mire, Sweden - 612S2M metaG | ecosystem: Environmental > Terrestrial > Soil > Wetlands > Permafrost | place: Sweden: Stordalen | collected...
ACTCAGGAGGTCGAAGTCTGCCCGCCCGTCCGGGCTGAGAGCGACGAGTTCGCCGTCCAGCACCAGGTCGCCGAGATCGGCTAGGCAGCTCAGCTCCGGCAACAACGGGGACCACTCCAGGCCCTCCCTGGCCCAGAGCCTCACCTTCCCGTCTTGGACCTGAGCGATGCAACGCCAGCCGTCAAGGTTGGGCTCGTGCACCCAGCGGTCCCCCGCCGGAGGGCACGGGGCCGAGCTGAGGAGCATCGGCTGGTAAGGGATGGGCACTGTCCCAATTTTCGCCCTGCCGGGCCCCTCATTGAAAAGAAAAAGGGCGAGGGTTGTGGCTCATGACGATGATTTCTCCGCCGTGCACGTCCTCGCCGTCCGCGAACCTTTTTCGGTCGGAGGATGCCAGTACCCTCGGCACCTGGAGGACTATGCGGGGGCCTGGACAACGGGGCGACGGCGCTGCCACCGGGTGGTCTATGACGACGATGGTCGCCCCACCGATGTCAGTCCAGGGGTGTTAGCGTCGGCACATGCGCCACTACACCGAGCTGGCGGACCTGCGTGACGAGGTTCTTCTCTGCCGGGTTTTTCGTCACGCCTGGGAAGTGCGCCCCTTCTACGACGATGACGTTCGCCCCGAACTGGCCCGACTCGCCTCCTCCGTCAGGGCGCTGCGGTGCACCCGCTGCGGGCACGAGCGCTTCGACATCCTGACCGCCGACGGGCGGCACCGCCACTACTACCGGGAGCCCGAGGATACCCAGCACATCCGCCCGGTGCCCCTGCAGGTCCTGCGGGCCGAGATGATCCGGCGGGGGCTTTGGGTGACCGTGATCGGCCAGGCCGATGGCGCTTAGCTACTTCCCGGTGATTTTCTCGGGATAAAAGCCCTGGTAGACGGGTTGTGAAGGCGCCAGGGATCCACCGAACGAGCCTCCTGAGCTGCAAAGATGACCCCGCCATCTACGGCTCCCCATATGTGGGGCCTTAACTCTCAGTACCTGAGCGCCTTTTTGCTCCTCCTCTGTCTAAAATTGCTAAAGAGCCCTTGTCCCACCTGGACCTTTAGCCAACGTCATCTCCGAGGCGGCTGTAGGCCCGGTGGAGCGCCGATCTAGGGCAGGCGTGTAGGGGAAGGCCGCCCGAGGCTGTCGCCGCTCCTGGAGCTTCCTGGGGCCTTGTAGCCTAAGGCTTTTCCACCGCCAGGGGTACCAAAGTCGTTCTACTACCAAGCTAGTTACGATCCGGCGCCTTAGCCCGGGGGCACGAGGTCTGCCCGCTCGCTCGCCGGTGGAACTCAATGGAGGGGAGAGAAACTTGTGGTTTTGGTCCCGTCGTCGGAGCTGTAGTAGGTCACCGTTGCTATCGAGCCCTGCTGGCTCAGCGTGACCGCCACCCTTACCAAAGGGCCGATAGCGGGCCACCCGAAGCGTAGGTTGGCGTACATGGCGCCCCACTCGTCCCTGAGCGGTAGCCCGTGGGCTCTCATCAGCCAGACCCGGGTATTGGTTTTATCAGGAACGACCCGGACTGACCACACAGTGGTTTTCCCGTGGGAAGTCCTTGCCCATGCCCCCTGGAACCGCACGGCCTGGTCGGGGTTGATGAAGGACGGGTTGGCTGTTGTGGCCTCCGCCCAAGTCTTCCCCACCCCCCAGTCGCCCTTGGGGTCGGACAACGTCACTCCGTTCTTGATGACCAAGGTCAAATAACCCTGCCCACTCACCCACGTAGACATGGTCAAGTCCTTGGCCGTCCAGTCGATTGTCCCTCGTTGCAGCACTCTGCTGGCGCTCGAAGGACGCTGTCCGGAGACGACGAAGCTTTCCGGCTCCCTTTGCAGTTTGGCCAAGGCGGCAGACAATACCGGGCTCGGCTTAGGCAATACCGGCCAGGAGTACTGCACCGGGACACTGCCGCCGACAACGGCGAAGGCCAGGACCGACACGACGGCCAAGGCGGCCGCCACTACCCGCCGCCGACGACCCGGGGCGCCAGCCACACTTGCTGCCGCTCCGGCCACCAGCACCGTGCCCCAGAACCAGGCCGCCGCTGCGGACATGGTTGTAGTGGCAAGGAGCCAATGGCGGAGTGAGATGCTGGTCGCCATCAGGGCTAAAGCCCAAACTACGAACCCCGTTATGCCGCCCGCACGACGGGCCATGAAACCGATCGTGACATGCCTGGCCACGGTCGGTGAACTCTCTTTCTGACCGGGCTGGGGGTTGTTATCCATTGCCTCAACGATGCAATTCTGCTCTCGGGATTGAAACCAAGGGTAGTTGGGGGGCCCGGCCAGGACGAACCGCTGGGCATTGGTGGCGGTCGTGATCAAGAGCCCTTTCTCGCCCCTGCCCGCCATCGCCCCTCGAAAGTCCCGTACCGTCCCGGCGGTCACGGTCCCCTTGTACCTCTTGCACTGGAAGTAGACGGGGAAGGAGACAAGGGACAGCCGGTACACCCCGACGCCGTCGATGCCGCCGTCCCCGCTCTTGCCAAGGACGGTGACGTTGGAGAAGCCCGCCCCTCGGTCACCTCCACCAGCCCGAACACCAGCACGGCGGCTCAAGGGCGCTGTTGCCCGGACCTCGGATGCCTCATTCACGACCGGCGGAACCCCTCGTGCCCGCTCAGGGCGGCACGTTGGTGGCTCGGGGGCCGGGTCCACCTTCGTCTTGGTGCTCCCCGAGCAGCTCTCCGGATGGGTGTCCAACAGGCCAGGAGGCCACAGATGTCGTCTGAGACGTCACCTCCAAACTGACCTTGAATCCGACCCGTCGTAGTTCCTGTGCGAGGCGTTCGAAGAGGTCGGTCTGGGGCGGTAGGTCACGACTGTCGGGTACGTACCAAAGGCGCTGGTTAGGGCTCCAGCGAAGTCCAGCCGTGCTCAGCAACTTGGTGTGCGGTCTCGGGTCACCGTGCAGCGTCGTGCCCTTCCCTGAGCTGTGCTTGATGACCAGCGCCGTCTGAGTGGCGGTCACCGGGGAAGGCGGCTCTGGCGGGGGGGCGGACTGCTCCTCGCAGGACGGCCTTGTGGCGATGACCGGCTTGGCCGTCGTCGTTCCGCCCGTTTCTGGGTCACCCACAACCCCCGGTTGCGGCCGCCACGTTGTCGAGCGTCGGGCCACCGAGAATATGGCTTCGACCTGCTCCGGGGCCAAGGTGCCAGGTTGGGCAGCCAACCAGTCGGCGATCCGTCGTCGGCTGCAAATCCGCACGTCCGTCGGTTGCTCCTTGACTTCCAAGTCGGTCGCACCAACGACGACGACCACCGGCCTTACGGGCACTTCAAAGCTACAGGCCGCCCTCAGCAGCCGGGCGACCTTGCGGCCCTCGCTCCGGCTGGCCCGCACGTAGTTGTGCTCGGGGCGGTGCCCGTTCACGTACACGTTGTCCCCGGCGACCCACACCTTGGCGCCGGGGTGGTGCTTTGCATTTAGGCAAAAGACCCCACCTGGGCCGATGACGAGGTGGTCGAGGTCGGTACCGGTCTCGGACAGCTGGACCGAGTGCAGGACATGCCAGGACGGCCCGAGCCGTCGGAGCTGCTCGGCTACGAGCTGTTCGCCCTTGGCCCCGACCCGCCAGGCCCGCTCGTCGGTGTGGACGCCGAGGAGCCGGGCAATGAAGCTGCGGACCGGGGCAGCATCACGAAGAGCCTCGGCCTCAGCCTGGACCCCGGCCCCGGCCACCGTACGGGCGAGGTCCGTCCAACCCTCCGGGCTCTCATTTGGCATCGTCATCAGGGTGCCGCCTCCAGGTACCACCTCGGCGGTGAGCCCGTCCGCCGAGCCAGGAACCCGTCGACATCGAACTTGTAGTCCAAGAGACGATGCCGGGCGAGCTGTCGGTCCTCGTCGTTGAAGAGCGTGGTATACCAAGGAAGGACTGCCACAGCTTCGACGGACATGTCGAGCTTCCCGTGCTCCCAGAGTTTGGCGAAGCCGGTGGAAGGTGAGGGGGACTTGATCAGCTGTCGACAGGCCTCGGCAGGCCCATGCTCCCCAATCATGGCTTTGAACTCACGGGGGTTGTACCCGATCTCCTGCTTGAGCTGTTGCATGCCAGCCCGAAGTTCGTCCCAGAGGTGCTGCTCGACAGGGTCCATCACATGATCAAGCATGCCACCGACCCATGGGGCGTGCCGGGCGAGTCGGGGATGCCCACAACGTGGCAGTCCTAGGTGTCCGATGTCGTGGCCTGTAGCAGGCGACCCGTGGTGCTCAGCGCCACGATCACTGCGCATGAAGCTCCGGATCTTTCACATGCTTAGCCACCCCAGCGCCACCGAGACACGCCGCAAGAGGTCGACCACCCTGGGCCGGTGGGGCATTGACGGACAGTGGCACATCCTGTTCGCGGAGCCCGGCGCTCGTGAGCCCCTGGACTGGTCCCAGGCCCACTCCAGGGCTCAGCCGGAGCCCGTCCTGGATGCCGTCATCAACCCGGAGGACAGGCGCTACTAAGCCCTATCGTGCGGACCCGCCCCCCCGCCAACCGGGCTCAGGCCTGGACGGCAGCCAACCGGATCACCGAGGTACCGGTGGGGCGCTCGGTCTACGCTCTCGCAGCTCCACTAATTCATCCAGGTTTAGAGCGTCTGTGATGGCTTCGGCGGGTACGACAATCCCGACTCCAGTGTTCACGGGGGTCCGGACGGTGCCGAAGATGTCCCCCGTGACCTCGGCCTCCACCCAGTCATCGAAGTGGCCAGCCATCAGGCCGAGCAGTGCTGTCGCGTCTCCGAGAGGTTTCCCATGGCCGGGCTGGAACTGCACAAAACAGGGGGAGCCGCTGAAGCCCTGGTATGAGCGACAGTCGATCAGGTGGCCTTTGTTGATATTGAACATTTCATTGGGGCCGATCCTCAGCGGGATGTTCTCTTGGTACATACGGCCCAGGGAGCCCGACCGTACCATTGGTATGTTCGCCTCGGCCATCGCGGTGAGGCTGGACAACAGGCCGATGAAGTAGACCCGGTCCCCAAGTTGTGGCCACAAGTCGGGGGGTCGTTCGGCATCAAGGAAGGCGAAGGTCGGGACCGTCGCTGACACCACGGGAGCGTCGATGTGACCGAGGGGGAAGACGGCGACATCCTGGGTCGGGTGGCAGTACCACTTCGGGACCGGTTCATCGTGAGTACGGCCACCCTCGCAGTTGAACCTGACCCATGTCTCCAGGTGCTCGTTGCGCAGCCCATGGGCTGCTGAAACAACGTAGGAGTGCATGTAAACGGGGGCTTGGATCGGTGCCAGCATCGAGACGACGAAACCCGTCCCGAGGGGCTTCTTCTCCCGCATCCCACGCTCATCTGAACCCCAGCCAACGATGAACACGACCGCCTGTGGGTACGTTTCGTCGAGCGGCACCGGCTTGTCTCCCGTTGAGAGGGCGACCCTCTTTCTCCAAGCCACGATGTTAGTGGCACCGCCCCCACGAAGACGGAACTCATCGATGGCAGGCAGCTCTACTACCTGGTGGAGGAGGCCCGGCGCCCGGGCCCGTGCCAACGCTGGGGGCAGCCGATGTGGTGCGCTCGAAGGTTTGGGACGTTAGTCCCTATTACCTTGCCGGTTCCTAGGCCGACACGAGTCTACGAGTCCTAGTTGCTCATCAACGCCCGAAAGATGGTGCGAGCTGGTGAGGGTGGGCCTTGGAAAGGACAACCGATGAGCACTCCACAAGAGCGACGTGAACTGCTAGCTGGCCTCGGAGTTGCACCCGACCCGATCCCCCCGCCGCTTGAGGACAGGTCCGAGATCAGGGACCAACTGGAGGCCCTCAGGGGTATCAGCTATACCGAGTGGAAACGTCTGGTGAGCGTCTCGGACCGCAGTAAGTTCACTGCTGGCGAGTGGAGGCTGCTGATCTCCCTCAGCCCCTATGTCCGCAAGGACCAGAACGGCTTCTTCGTGAGGAAGGTCGATGCCCACGGCAGGCCCATCTGGCTTGACGACCCTGGTTACGGTTACAGCCCTGAGGACCTGGACGAGGCGTACCGTTTGGAGCGAGAGATGGAACGGCGCCGGAGGCGGGAGGGCCTGATCAAGGCAGCCGTCCCGTTAGCAGGGCTTAGCTACCTCCTCCAGCGTAAGAATGGCGGTCCTGGTCTCTTCGAAGCTCCCAAAGTGGACGGCAACTTGGAGCGCCGGAGGCACTGAGGACCTTACCCACCACTCCTGACACGCCACCGGCCGCCTCTAGGCGTGAGCCTTCAACCCTCTCAGTACCTCCACGCCTTTTTACCGTCCTCGTGTAAGCGGCTCAAGAGCCCTTGTCCCACCTAGGCCTTTAGCCAGCCTCCCCTGAGAAGCCCTGTAAGCCCCGTAGAGGCTCGATCTAGCCCAGGGGTTTGGGGGGGGCCGCCGGAGGCTATCGCCGCTCCTGGGGCCTCCTGGGGCCTTGTAACGTAAGGCTTTCCCACGGCTAGGGGTACCAAAGTCGTTCTACTACCGAGCTAGTTACGGTCCGGCGCGTTAGGTGCAGCATCAGCTTGGGCGATGAGGGGTGCTTGATGAGTGTTCTTGGGGTTCGTTTTCCTCGGCCTTCTCTTCGGCATTGTGCCGGTCACGCATCTCATCGAACCAGGCCCGAACGTCAGGGTCCGCCCCCTCGTCGTCAATGACATGCTCAGGCACGCTCGCTGATCTCCCACGTGTACACGCTCCCGCTCTTATGAACCGGGTGGGCCAAGCCGTCGAAGTGGGCGACCACCGCCCAGTTGGGGAGTGCAGGCACGGTACCCAGGTTAGGTTCGACCGACGAGAGGGCCAAGGCGGTATGGCTGGGCCGTTAGCCCTGGGCGAGGTGGAGGTAGGCCCGGACGGCCTGAGCCGTACTGTGGACGGGGAGGGCATCCTCGGCCGAGGTCAGGCCTTCAGGGTGATCCCCGCCGTCCTGAGGCGCTCGTGCCGTCTCGGGCAACGGTCCGTGTGCCCTGCGATGATTGGGCCATGCTCCTGGCGTGCCCACTGAAGCGGTTGGCCACCCACCGACCAAGGGTGTCATGACGGCCAGGCTGGAGGACCTGAGGCCGGGGACATCGGTGGGTGGGGTGGTGCCCGGCCGGGAGGTGACGGCGGTCGCCCTGGGCTGGCACGGCACTACCGCCGTGACCCTCACCTACCGGGACCCCGACGGCCATGTCGGCGAGCGCCTCTTGTACCGGTCCGATGAGCCCAACCTCTCCGTCGAGGGCAGGCAGGCCCGGTGGAGCTTCGATGCCGACGGCGAGACTTTCACCCTGGCCTCCGAGGCACGCCGCATCCGCCTGGCTCACCTGTTCGACCCCATGCTCGCCGTTCACCTCTCCCAGGTCCAGCCCTTGCCTCACCAAATACGAGCTGTCTATGGCGAGATGCTGCCCCGACAGCCCCTTCACTTCGTGCTGGCCGACGACCCCGGGTCCGGGAAGACGATCATGGCCGGGCTCTACATCAAGGAGCTACTGCTGCGATCGGACGTGGCCCGCTGCCTCGTTGTCGCCCCCGGCGGGCTGGTGGCCCAGTGGCAGGACGAGCTGGGCGAGAAGTTCGGCCTGGAGTTCGACATCTTGGGCCGGGAGGCCATCGAGGCCAGCCGCAGTGGCAACCCCTTCGCCGAGAGGGACTTGGTGATAGCCCGGATGGACCACCTGTCCCGTAACGACGACGTCCAGGCCCGGCTCCAGGCCACGGAGTGGGACCTGGTCGTGGTGGACGAGGCCCACCGGATGTCGGCCCACTACGACGGCGACGACGTGCGGGAGACCCGCCGTTACAAGCTCGGCAAGCTCCTGGCGTCCACGACCCGGCACTTCCTGCTCCTGACGGCCACTCCTCACTCCGGTAAGGAAGAGGACTTCGGCCTGTTCATGGCCCTCGTCGACCCCGACCGTTTCGAGGGACGCCGACGGCGGGCCGGAGGCGACCTGGACACCTCAGGGCTGATGCGCTGGATGGTGAAAGAAAAGCTACTCACCTCATCTCATGAACCCGCACCCCTAGCGCTGCCCCGGCGCCCAGCGCTACGATACGACACGCTCCTGGACCTCGGCACCCGAACGTGTTCGTTTCCACCTGGCCAGGTCCAGGGGCGCCCTCATCGGTCGGTCGGCCTCGGTACCATCGCCGCCGAAAGCCCCTAGCGTCGCTCTCCGGGCAATCTGGGGGGCACAGCGAGACTGTTAACGAGAGAAAGCCCCCGGCTGTTTGGCCAGGGGCTTCTTGTTTCCCTAAGGACCCTCGCTTGGCCTTCTAGAGTGTGACCTGCTTAGCCGGTACCGCTGAGGTGATCTGATGTACGACGGCGGCAGTCCACTGCTCGGCCGCTACCTTAATGGTGGGCAATGTTGTGCCTTCGTGGTCCAACTGATCACAGTAACCAGTGATGCCGAGAATGTTGCCCGACTTGAACAGGTCCATATAGATCCAGCACCCGTCGCCACCTTCGTCCGAGTAGGCGTAGAACTGGACATGGGCACGGGAGCCACTGCCGTAGGTGCCGTAACCGGACACGGGCTTCCAACCGGCCGTGGTGAGCTTGGACCAGTTCACCTTAGAGTAGAGGGCATTGATGTCACCCGAGGTTGGGCACCCAATTAGTACCTCGTAGGCTTCAGGTACGTCACTCATCTGGGCGTAATCGGTGACAGCCTCGTCGCAACCCTTGGGGACGTTCATGCCCACAGAGCCAGCAGGTAGGGGTTGCTTGGTCCATAGGTCGTTGGCGGCGACCATGGCCGTATAGGGCACCAGGTACTTGTTGAGGACCGGCGGTGCGCCCTGCCCGGCCGGTACAGCAAGGTTCGGGGGCAGGATGCCCGGGGGGACAGGGGGAGCACAGGCCGCACAAACAAGAGCTATGCCGATTGCTCCAGTAATCGCTAGGACCAGCTTCTTCATTTTCATTTTCCTTGGTTGGTTATTAGAACTTGAGAAACCCGTCATATCAGGTCGGCCTTGCGCATAAGGACGAGGGCTTTAGTTGCCAGCGAGTCCACCGGATGGCCCAGGTGGCTACTTTGCGCACTCAACAACGCTCACAGTGGCCCACTGGCTTGCTGTCGTCCGCCACACGTGTTCGCAATAGGGTCCTTTGGCCCTAAAGTTGGATTGGGCCACCTCCTCTAACCGGCCTTCAGGGTGATCTCGTCGTCCTGAGGCACTCCTGCCGTCTCGGGCAACGGTCCGTGTGCCCTGCGATGATTGGGCCATGCTCCTGGCGTGCCCACTAAAGCGGTTGGCCACCCACCGACCGAGGGTGTCATGACGGCCTCGCTGGAGGACCTGAGGCCCGGGACATCGGTGGGTGGGGTGGTGCCCGGCAAAGAGGTGACGGCGGTCGCCCTGGGCTGGCACGGCACTACCGCCGTGACCCCTCACCTACCGGGACGCCGACGGCCATGTCGGCGAGCGCCTCTTGTACCGGTCCGATGAGGCCAACCTCTCCGTCGGGGACCCGGCTCCAGGCCACGGAGTGGGACCTGGTCGTGGTGGACGAGGCCCACCGGATGTCGGCCCACTACGACGGTGACGACGTGCGGGAGACCCGCCGTTACAAGCTCGGCAAGCTCCTGGCGTCCACGACCCGGCACTTCCTGCTCCTGACGGCTACCAGGTTGAGCTTCGGTACGGGCAGGGCCGAGGCGGCCTGGCAGCTATCTGCCGAAATCTCGTGCCTCTCAGTTGCTGTCTGTGTACTGTCCGAGCCATGACCTACATCGATCAGGGTGGTACGTCGACGGGTGCCAGGCCGGAGAGGGACAGGAAAGTCCGACACCCTGACCAAGTTGCCGCCGCCGAGGCGGTGACCGGCTGGCTGCGGGCGGAGGCCGGTTGGGGGCCCGAGGCCATCGAGAGGTGGCTGGAGGGGTTCTGGGCTACTCAGGAGCTGATGGACATGATCGAGCCGGAGCTGCTGAGCAGGGCTCGGACGGAACGATCGACTTTGCACCAAAATGCCCATCGACCTGCCCTTTTAGGTGCAGGGGGCGATCCTGCACCATAAGTCGTCAGGGTGCGGACGATGACTGGGGGCGAGCATGCGAGGTCATAGGCTCCGGGCCATGGGGAGTAAATCAAACAGTCCGTCCGCTAAACGCCCAGATTGGCGTGGCTCGCTCGTTGAGTGGGGCATCAGCCTTTGGATGGGGGCGGGGTGGGTTCTCCTGGCAGCCATCGGAGCCGGGATCGTGACCGCCGTCCTGGCAGCGGTCCGCTCTGCCACGCACCACAGCTTCGTTCCGGTTCTTGAGGCCGCCATCGTGGCACTGGTCTTGCTCTTGGCGGCGTCCTTTGTGGCCTTTCACAAGATGAGGATGGCACGGAATCGGGCGCAAGACGATCTGGAGCGCCAGCACACGAGCATTCCAGCCGAGTTGCCCCATCGCAGGCGGCTACTGGCGGTGATCGAGAACCTTGTTAATGACATAAACACTGGCCATCCCTGCGAATACGTCGATGAGAGGCCCGGCACCCCACCCGAGTATGTGCGGCAGATGATCCTGGGCCACTGGCCCGATTTGGCCAAATGCCTAGATCGGTGGGACAACCTGGTTGGGGAGCGCGACGAAGCACACAACAACGCTCTTGCTCTTGTCAACCATGAGGCAACCGGATTGGCCGAGTCGGATGGTTGGCTCCCGCTGCAAGTACGGAACCGCTTCTACAACTACCTCTCGCTTGGCCTCAATGCACCCCAATTGGAGCTTCGGGTAGCACAGAACACGCAGGGATGGATGTCCGTCTACTGGTGGTTTTTCGGGGCGGGCTATGCGATCTTCAGCGCTTCACCGAGCGAGAAGAACGCCGAAGCCGTGGCTGACCAAGCGAGGGAACGGTTTGAGCGGCTCTTTGACGAAGTGTTGGCGTCGGAAGAGTTCAAGTGCTTCCGTTCATTGTTGACGAGCGTGGAGGAATGCCGCAAGGAGACGAGAGCGCAGTTGCAAGCAGTCAGCCTTCCCGAGCACGTCTACGGGACATGCCTGGCGTGTTAGCCCACCGACACCAGGCCTGCCCTCTGGGCTGAACTGCGGCAACCGGCCTTCAGGGTGATCCCCGTAGTCGATGGGGATGGGGTCTTTGATCCCGTTGCGGCGGATGTCCTCACGCCGGGCCTCCCAAGAGGGACGGGACCAGTCCTAATTGGCCTGGATATCGTCCCAGTCCTTGCCGTCACTGAAGGCGGAGTCGTGGGTGATGGCGTTGACAAACTCATTGGCCCGGGCACCGTCCTCCAGCTTGATGGGAGCAGCCGCCCGTTGCTGGCCCGCAGGGTGACGGTGGTGACGGGAGTACTCGTGGTGATGCTCAGGATCGGTGCACTCGGCCAGCTCCCTCTCGAAGAGCCCACCGTCGTCGAACACCTCGTCGGGGTCGTAGTGCCTTACGTCGGCCATGTTCTCAGGGTACAGGCTCGGGCTGGGTCCGGATTTAGCAGTGTGCCATGGAGGTGGCCAGTGGCTAGGTCCGACATAGGCAGACCCCAACGACTAACCAGGGAGTGCTCGGCGGTCCAGCCGACTCAGGCCCGATAGGCCCTCCGACACAAGCCCCGGGTGGGACGTCACTGCCTCGGCGGCCTCGGGCGGTCAAGCAGGTCCAGCCGATGCCTTTGGCAAGCATCGACCAAGTACCAGCGGCCTAGGTAGTCGTACCTCCAGCCCGATGTAACTGGTGGCTCTGGGCAACCGGTGGGCTTGTCGTCGACGTCGTAGACGAACCGGTGACAGCCCCGTGAGTTTGCTCAACTGATCTGGCCCCACTTTGGAGGTTAACGCTCATCTGATCTGGCCCCACCCTTGGGTCCACCACCTGGGCTTGGCCCCCGACGAACGTGTGGGGCATGAGGTCAAAAGT
>Ga0182013_10007678_pt1 | contig 11822 bp, 11 predicted proteins | sample 612S2MmetaG_FD_120487 | JGI IMG/M metagenome (GOLD analysis project Ga0182013, IMG submission 120487) | Permafrost microbial communities from Stordalen Mire, Sweden - 612S2M metaG | ecosystem: Environmental > Terrestrial > Soil > Wetlands > Permafrost | place: Sweden: Stordalen | collected...
AACCCCGGAGGCGGAACGCATAACCCGTGCGAACCGGTTAAGGCCGGAGGCACACAACCTGAAGCAGCAAAGGAATTCAAATGGCACGTATTGCTGGCGTCGATCTGCCCCGCAACAAGCAGGCACGGATCGCGCTCACATACATCTTCGGGATCGGCGACCCGCGCGCCAAGAAGATTCTGGAGAAGGCGAATGTAGACGCCTTCAAGAAAATCCAGGATCTTGGCGAAGACGAGGTCAACCGCATCCGTCAAGTGATCGAGGACGAGGGAGACGTCGAGGGCGACCTCCGCAAAGACGTCCAGATGCACATCAAGCGCCTGATCGACATTCAAAGCTATCGCGGAAACCGTCATCGGCGTTCGCTGCCGGTGCGCGGCCAGCGTACCCACACCAATGCCCGCACCCGCAAGGGACCGCGCAAGGGCACAGTTGCCGGCAAAAAGAAAGCGACGGGTAAAACCTAATGGCGAAACCAGAGCAGAAAGCCGGCAAGGCAGGCAAGAACAAGAAGTTCAAGAAACGCGAGCGCAAGAATGTGCCATTTGGCATCTGCCACATTCAGGCCTCGTTCAACAACACCATCGTCACCATCACCGACCAGGTGGGCAACACGCTGAGCTGGAAGAGCTCGGGTTCTCTGGGCTTCAGAGGATCGCGCAAAGGCACGCCGTTCGCGGCGCAGCAGGCGGCTTCCAATGCAGCCAGCATGGCCCGCGATCATGGCCTGCGTGCGGTCGACGTCCGCGTAGCCGGGCCGGGTTCGGGCCGGGAGTCTGCAATTCGCGCCCTCGCCGCTGCCGGCGTCGAAGTGCGCTCCATCCGCGACGTGACGCCGGTGCCGCACAACGGCTGCCGTCCGCCCAAGCGCCGCAGAGTGTAAGAAGCTAGTGAACATGGAACAGTGGTCAGTGAACAGCCTGCGGGCACTTACCGACCACTGTTCACTGACCACTGATCACTAATTTGGGCCGGGACGAAGCGCACCGCGCGTAAACCGGCCGTCATCCGAAGTCAGGAGAAGAAATGGCACGTTACACAGGACCAGTCTGCCGCCTTTGCCGTCGCGAAGGCACCAAGTTATTTCTCAAGGGCACCAAGTGCCTTTCCGACCGCTGCCCGATCGAGAAGCGCAACTTTCCCCCCGGCCAGCACGGCAAGGACCGCAAAGCAAAGATCGTGGGCTATGGCCTCCAACTGCACGAAAAGCAGAAGGCCAAGCGCATGTACTTCACGCTCGAGGGCCAGTTCCGCGAGTACTACGAGAAAGCCAACCGCGCTCAGGGCGTCACCGGCGAATTGCTCATCCAGCAACTGGAGCGCCGCCTCGACAACGTTGCCTTCCGTCTCGGCTTCGCCATCTCGCGCCGCCAGGCCCGCCAGGTTGTTCGCCACGGCCACGTTACAGTCAATGGCCGCAAGGTGAACATTCCTTCCTACCAGGTGAACGTGGGCGACGAAATCGCCATCCGCGATACCGCCAAGAAGTTGTTGATTGTGGAACAGGGCGCGCAATATGCCGCGCAGAATCCAGTTCCGGCATGGCTTGAAGCGAACTTCGAAAACCTTTCGGGCCGTATCTTGCATCTACCCAAGCGTGTCGACGTCAACCTGCCCATCAACGAGCAGCTGATCGTCGAACTGTACAGCAAGTAGCAGTGAACAGTGAGTAGTGAACAGTGGACAGTTGCCCCAATCGGGTTCTTACTGACCACTGTTCACTGTCCACCGCCCACTGAATTCCAACCGAAGGAGAACTTGCGCGGCCGCCGCAAAATGCATCGCGACGTACATGCCGCGCGGGAAACGAGAGAGATCTATGTTGTGGAGAGGATTTCAAAAACCGAAGCGCCTGGCAGTTGATGCCGAGACGCTGACCGAAACATTCGGCAAGTTCAGCGCCCAGCCTTTTGAGCGCGGATTCGGCACCACCATCGGCAACGCCTTGCGGCGTACGCTGCTCAGCTCCATCGAAGGCGCCGCAGTCACCGCGATTCGCATCGAGGGTGTCCTGCACGAGTTCCAATCCATCGGCGGCGTGGTCGAAGACGCAACCGACATCATCCTGAACCTCAAACAGGTTCCCTGCAAGCTCAATGGCGAAGGCCCCAAGGCGCTCTATCTTCGCGCCGACCAGCCCGGCGTTGTCACCTCCGGCATGATCGAAGCCGACGGCGACGTTGAGATTCTGGACAAGAACATCTATCTGGCTACGCTCTCTGAAGGCGGCAAGCTCGATATGGAAATGCGCCTCAAGCGCGGGCGCGGCTACATCTCCGCCGACAAGAATTTCGACGCCGATCTCGGCCTGGGCTTCATCCCCGTGGACTCTGTTCACTCGCCCGTGCGCCGCGTCAATTACGTCGTTGAAGCCGCTCGTCTCGGCCAGATCACCGACTTCGACAAGCTCACTCTCGAAGTGTGGACCAATGGCGCTGTCCTGCCCGCCGATGCTGTCGGCCTGGCCGCCAAGCTGCTCAAGGACCACATGAACATCTTCATCAACTTCGAAGAGGAAATCGAAGCCGAAGCACGCGGCGAAGAAGGCCGCACCCTGCTTCGTAACGATAATCTCAACCGAAGCGTGGAAGAGCTGGAGCTCTCGGTCCGCAGCTACAACTGCCTCAAGAACGCCAACATTCAGTCCATTGGCGAGCTGGTCCAGAAGACCGAGGCCGAGATGCTGAAGACCAAGAACTTTGGCCGCAAGAGCCTCAACGAGATCAAGGAGATTCTTGCGCAGATGGGTCTTTCGCTGGGCATGAAGATCGACGAAAACGGCAACGCGGTCCCCGGGCCAACCAGCATTCCGCCCGCTACTGCCCTTGCCGCCAGCTACAACCGGTACGACGACGAAGACGAGCCTTTGGATTCGGTGGACCTGCAGTTGCCCACCGAAACTGAGAACTTCTAAAGCCGCCGCGCCGCAGTTTTTTTGAGAAAATCGGGTGCCCCAGGTCTCGCTTTTGAGACCTGGGATCTTACCCTAGAAAATTCCGAAAGAGAGTTTCACCATGCGCCATCGCAATGCAGGATTCAAGCTCGGTCGTAACACCAGCCACCGTCGCGCCTTGCTGCGCAATCTGGTCACGTCCATCATCATCGAAGACCGCGTCGAGACGACCATCGCCAAGGCCAAGGCAGTCCGCCCGCTCGTAGAAAAAATGATCACCCTTGGCAAGAAGGGCGATCTTCACTCGCGCCGCCAAGCGCTCAGCTTTCTGATGACCGACAAGTCCGTCACCCGTCTGTTCGAAACCGTGGCCCCGCGCTACGGCGACCGCAACGGCGGCTATCTCCGCATCGTGCGCACTGGTTTCCAGCAGGGCGACGGCGCAGAGAAGGCCTTCATCGAACTCCTCGGCGCCGAAAAGCAGCTCGAAGTCAAGCGCCAGAAGCGCGAAGACATGAAGGCCAAGAAGCGCGCCGAACTCGAGAAGCAGTTGGAAGAACAGAAGAAGGAAGAGCCCGGCGAAGAAGCCGCGTAAGCGGTCTCTCGTAGGCGGTCTTCTCCCCTTCGCTCAGAAGGTCACACGGGCGCACCCCCTTGCGGGGTGCGCCCGTTTCTGTTTGCAGTTTTTCTCGATTGTTGACCAGTTCGAAGAGAATTTTTTCTATTTGAAAGAGTTACCTGTGTTACGCTCGGCGAACATCTACCTTGAATCAGTAGAAGTACCACAACTTACGTATGCGGTATGGTTCCTTTGGTTTAGGCCAGAAATTTTGCCGATGGTATCCTGATCTGTGTCTCGCTAGGGCACGCTGTCTGAATCACTACCTTCATGCAGATAAACCTATCGAGGAAGGATATGTTCTGCCCGTTGAGAGCTCAAGCCGTGAGGATTCTAAAGGACGAAAGCGGGAACATACTCGTGCTGTCAGCGCTTTGCCTCACCATGCTGCTTTCGCTTACGGCACTTGCTGTCGATGTGGGCTTACTGTTCGTCAAACAGTCCCATTTGCAGTCACTTGCCGACGCCGCTGCAATGGCGGGAGCGCTTGAGGCCAGCACCTGCGGGACGACGGCCAACTGTAGCGTGGTACAAACCGCTGCGACTTCGGCGCTGACCGAGGGCGGGAGTTCGTCCCCTACTCTTTTCCTGCAATGCGCGACCGCCTCCGGGACGGGCATCCTGTTGACGATCAACAATGGCCCTTGCGCGCTCGGCGCCAGCGATCCGAATAACCTGAATGCAAATTACGTGGAAGCGGTGGTTACTCAGCAGGTGCCAACCCTTTATGCGGGATTCTTCGGCATCCGCTCCGTTCGGCTCTCAGCCCGGGCAGAGGCCGGGAAGTCATCCCCTGCCGCCCCTTGCCTGGATGTCACCGGGACCTCCGGCCAAACCTTGACTCTTAACTCAGGTGCCACCATCCAGGATGGCGTCGGTTCAACTTGCGGCGTCAACGTCAATTCGAGTGGGGCGCCCGCAGTGATGGAGAACAGCGGCGTCACAGTGAACGTCGGCACCTATACCGTCCACGGAACCGTCACGGATAACGGCGGGTCTTATACTCCTACGCCGACCACAGGCGCTCCGACCATGCCTGATCCCTTCCAGGCCGAAATTACAGCCGGCACTCTTTCGATCCCCACACAACCGGCCGTTTCATCCACCTGCTGTAATCCGGTCGGAGGCACAACAACATTGCAGCCTGGCTACTACTCGAGCGGCCTCAATTTCAACGGGAGTGGCTATACCGTAACTCTTAGCCCCGGTATCTACTACTTTGGAGGCGGCGTCAACGTGGGCGGCGTGACGATCAATGGAACCGGCGTAACCATTTATATGGCGAGTGGTCAGTTCAATATGAATAGCGCTTCAACCATAAATCTAACCGCGCCTTCAACTGGTCCGACGGCCGGGTTGGTGATCTGGCAGCCCGCAAGCAATACCAGCCAGATGAACCTGGATTCAGGCTCCAGTTCAAATTGGAAAGGGGGGGTCTATCTTCCTGGTGCCCAGCTTACTTTGAATGGCAGCAGCAATGCAGCCGGGTACGGCATGATTGTCGCGAATTCGGTCATGATGAACTCATCTATAACCCTTAATTGTTCCTTGATGCCGGGTGGAGTTTGCCCAGGCGGCGGCAGCGGTGCTGGCAATGGATCAGCAACCATAGCACTGGCGGAGTAGCCGATGAAATTGCTGAAGCGCCTCCGCGTCCTCTGCTGCGCCAATCATGGTTCGGCCCTCGTCGAGCTGGCCCTTATAACTCCGGCTCTGACGCTGCTCTTGGTTGGGGCGGTCGATTTTGGCCGCGCGGGTTATGTGGGTATCGAGGTGCAGAACGCCGCGCATGCTGGAGCGGAATACGGTTCGCTGAACCCGAGCAATACGGCCGGCATCACCGCGGCAGCCCAGCAAAGCGCCCCAAATTTGTCGAACCTGATTGTGTCGGCGCCAACATGGGGCTGTGAATGCAGCGACGGCACTTCGTACACTGCAAGCTGTACCACTACGCCGGTATGCTCGGCCAGCAATGCTCGAGGCAGCAATGTCGTGCATCGAGTCAAAGTCTCGACCTCTGCAGTCTATAAGCCTATGGCGCCCTGGCCGGGCATCCCAAGCTCCATCACTTTGTACGGCTCTGCCACCATACGTGGCAATTAAGGCAATGATTCATAGTACCCACGAGGGGATTCGATAGGCGCTATCGCAAGTTTGTTGGAGGATCAAGATGTGGAGATTGAAGTGCCTGGTCCGGGATGAAAAAGCCGCCGAATTGGTGGAATTCGCCCTTGCTGCCGGAATCTTCTTCACGTTCATCTTCGGCATCATCGAGTTCGGCCTTGTGATCTATGCGGGCAGTTTTGTCGCATACGCTGCCCAGCAAGGGTCGCGCTATGCCATGGTCCGCGGTTCAGATTGGACAAGTTCCTGCGCGACCACCAATAGCTTTGGCTGCAAGGCGACGTCTCTCAACGTGCAAAATTACGTACTAAGTCTGCCGCACCCTGGCATCAACCTGCTTGCAAGCAACATTAGTGTGACATGGCCGGGTACAACGGCATCTGGGGCTAGTGCCGGATGCTCGGCAAACCCCTACGGTCAGGGTTGTCAGGTTAAGGTGAAGGTTAGCTATAACTTCAATCTGGCCATTCCAGCTTTCCCTGCCGCCATTCCTCTCTCCAGCACCACGATAGAGACGATCCAAGACTAGGTTTCTGACAGGAAGAACCTTCCGCCTTTTTCCGGCGAAAAGGGCGGGAAAACGTAAACTTCAAGGAAAGAATTCAAGCGGTCAGAGACCTGGCGGGCAGTTCCGTATCTTGCCCAGTACATCAGAGCCGGCGATCTGGCAGCGCGTGAGAATCCGTGTCTCCGCCTATTCAACCCGCTCCAGCCGTTTCGGCCTGAGCACACGCATGAACACGTAAACCAGTAGCTGCATCGCCAGCGCACCGCTGCAGTCCAGCAAAACGTCCCACGGAGTTCCGGTGCGGTTGGGCAGGAACGACTGGTGAAACTCATCGGCGCTCGCGGTCATCGCGGTCCCCAGAAAAGCCAACAGGGCGTCAACCAAAAACATGGAGCGCGGCAGCGTCATCCACCATGAGCGCAACCATGCCAGCCCAAGAAGTCCGTAGCCGGTGAAGTGCCCGGTCTTGCGGATCATGTGATGAATCGCGTCCCAATGAGCAGCGCTTACGGGCCCGAAGATCGACTCGAAAAGCCACCGCAACGGGCGGGAGGTGCGGTCGGCGCCGAATTCCGGCGTAGACTCCATCGCAATAATGCAGATTCCTAGCGCGACTGGCCACCAGGCACTAATCCAGAACCTGAGGCTGCGCCCGCTACTCGACATGATAGTTGGGCGCCTCGCGAGTGATGATCACGTCATGCACATGACTCTCCCGCAGCCCTGCTCCCGAGATGCGTACAAACTTCGCCTTCTCCTGCAATTCTGAGATCGTGCCGCACCCCAGGTAGCCCATGCCCGACCGCAATCCGCCGACAAGTTGAAACACCATCGATTCAAGCGGTCCTCGGTAGGGCACGCGTCCCTCAATGCCCTCGGGAACAAACTTTGCCAGGCGATTCTGGCTGGCGCGCTCGCGCTGCACCACTCCCTCGCTCCCCAACTCCGCGCTTGCAAGGTCCGAGGTACTCTGAAAGTACCGCTCACCCGACCCCTGGCTCATGGCCGTCAGCGAGCCCATGCCGCGATAACTCTTGAAGCTGCGCCCCTGGTAAAGAATCGTCTCGCCTGGGCTCTCGTCGACCCCGGCAAACAGCGAGCCGATCATCACGGAACTGGCGCCCGCAGCAATCGCTTTCGTAATTTCGCCGGAGTACTTGATGCCCCCGTCTGCAATCACAGGAATCCCGCGCTCCCGGCACGCGCGAAAAGCCTCGGCAATGGCCGTGATCTGCGGCATGCCCGCGCCTGTAACCATGCGCGTGGTGCAGATCGAGCCCGGCCCAATGCCGACCTTCACGGCATCGGCGCCCGCATCCATCAACGCCACAGCTCCCTCATAGGTTGCGATATTTCCTGCCAGCAAGCCGATCTCGGGGAACTTCCTCTTCACCTCGCGCACCGCCTCAAGCACCCGCGAAGAGTGCCCGTGCGCGGAGTCGATCGCCAGCACGTCCGCCCGTGCGCGCACCAGCTCCGCCGCTCGCTCAAGAAAATCGCCCGTCGCGCCAATGGCCCCACCCACGCGTAGCCGGCCCTGGTCGTCCTTGCTGGCCATCGGATACTTCAGCTTCTTCTGGATATCCTTGACCGTGATCAGGCCCTTGAGCTCGTACTGATCGTTGACCACCAGCAGCTTCTCCACTCGATGCTTGTGCAGAATCCGCTCGGCCTCTTCCAGCGTGGTGCCCACCGGAACGGTGATCAGGTCTTCCTTCGTCATCACGTCGCCGATGGGAATATCGGTGCGCGTCTCGAAGCGCAGATCGCGGTTGGTCAAAATGCCCACGAGCCGCTTGCCCCGCGTCACCGGCACGCCTGAGATCTTGTAGCGCCGCATCACGTCGAGAGCATCGCCAATCATCTGATCGGGGCCAATCGTCACCGGATCCACAATCATGCCGCTTTCCGAGCGCTTCACCTTATCGATCTCGCCGGCCTGGTCGGCAATCGTCAGATTCCGGTGCACGATGCCGATGCCGCCTTGCTGCGCCATGGCAATAGCCATCCGCGACTCAGTCACTGTATCCATGGCCGACGAGATCAGCGGTGTATTCAGCGTAATGGAGCGAGTCAACTGCGTTTGGGTGCTCACCGTAACGGGCACCACCTCGCTGTAGGCCGGAACCAGCAGCACATCGTCGAAAGTTAGAGCTTCAGGTAGGTTTTCTGCCAGCATAATGGTCTGACGCGCCCAGCACACAAACGACTCAAGTCTTGAAAGCTGCAGGCGGGTTCTAACTATTGTAGCGGAGAGGGCGCAGCGCGGCGGGATTCCCTCGTTACACGCCCACAGGAAACGGCTTGGGGCTCGACTCGTCCGTATTGGCCGTGGTCCCGCTGCGCCAGCGCTCAAACCGCCCCTGCAGCAGGCTCATCAACCCCGTGTACCAGTAGCCAATCACGAACAAAATTAAGAACGGCGCCGTAAAGTAATTCTGGTTTGAGAAGGTGTAGAGAATCGCCACAAAAAAGTACGCGCCAAGGAACAGCTCAATCCACGGGGCCAGCACCAGCCGCTTGCGATACTTGGCGGCCTGCGACTTCTCGCCCTTCTTGGCAACGCGATACTTTGGCGTGCGCACAAATGCGCTCTTGATGCCGAACAGAGCCTCCATCACCGCCTTGGTGTTGGTCACGGTGAGCCCTATGCCGAGAGCCATCAGAAATGGCAAATAGAGAAACGTCTTCTTCCAGGTCTTCGGGAACAGCTCTCGTTCGCTCATCAGGTAAAACACAGCAATCGAAAACGTCGAAGCCGTAAACAGCGGCACGTCAATCAGCAGCATCTGGAACCAGCCCTGATAAAACCGGCAGATCATGGCCGGAATCAACGCCGCCGACATAATCACCATCAGCGGATAGCTCAGGTTAGCCGTCAGATGGTAGACAGCCTCGATCTTGATCCTGCGCGGCACATCGGACCTGAAGACCTTAGGAAGCACCTTGATGCTGGTCTGGATAAGTCCCTTCGCCCAACGAGCCTGCTGGGTCTTGAAAGCCGTCATCTCGATCGGCAACTCGGAAGGGCACTCGACATCGGGTAGGTACTTGAACTTCCACCCGGCAAGCTGTGAGCGATAGCTCAGGTCCGTATCTTCGGTGAGCGTATCGTGCTGCCAGCCGCCGCCATCCGTGATCGCCTGGATGCGCCACATGCCCGCGGTGCCGTTGAAGTTGAAGAAGTCGCCGCTGCGAACGCGCGCCCCGTGTTCCATCACAAAGTGGCCATCCAGCAAGATGGCCTCGATCTGCGTCAACATGCTGTAGTTGCGGTTCAGGTGCGACCAGCGCGTCTGCACCATTCCGATCCCCGGCTCCGCAAAGTGGTGGATAACCTTCATCAGCCAGTCCGTCGGCGGCACAAAGTCGGCGTCGAAGATGGCTACGAATTCGCCTTTGGCCACTTTCAGGCCTGCGTCCAGCGCCCCGGCCTTGTAGCCATGCCGGTTGGTGCGGTGAATGTACACGATCGGGTGGCCCAGCGCCGCATAGCGCTCCACTATGCCCGACGCTACCTCCTGGGTCTCGTCGGTTGAGTCGTCCAGAACCTGAATCTCAAGCCTATCCTTCGGATACTCCATCGCACAGACGGCCTCGATCAGCCGGTCGATCACAAACTGCTCGTTGAAGATCGGCAGTTGCACCGTCACTCTGGGCAATTCGGCGAAATGCTGCGGAGGATTGGGATCGTAGTTCTTCTTGTACTTGTAGTACAGGTAGCACATCGTATAGCGATGAACGCCATAGAGTGCCAGAACGATCATTACCGCGAAGTACGGCAGCAGCACCGCCGCATCAAACCAGTTCCAGTGGTAAAGCCCCTTGAATGTCTGATCCTGGTACTGCATTTTCAGGTAGTGACGCAGTCCGTTCTGCGAGGCAAAACTCAGCCACAGGGCAGCCTGGGCCGGCAGCCCGCACAGAGGGCCGGAAGCAGAAGTCAGACGGGCGAATAACGCAGCGAACAGGGCAGGCCTCCACAGTCTGGATATCGTTCATTGTATGCGATTGAGGGGCAACGGGCACCGCGGTTTCCGTGAGCGACGTGGCTGCGGAGCCGGGAGGGCTTCCAGCGCCTCTAGCGCCGGTTTTCCACGGTTGCCCGTCTCTATCCCCTTGGCGTACTGTCATCTGACAGTTGGAGAAAGTTCCTGATGAGCATCCAGGCTGCATCCCCCATCGTTGCCGCGCCAGGCGGCAGTTTTCTTCTCGAGACGCGCACCCCCACCGAGATTTTCACGCCGGAAGACCTCACCGAGGAGCAACGGCAGATTATTGCCACGGCGGTTCGCTTCGCCCTTGAAGAGATTCAGCCGGCCATCGCCGCCATTGAAGCCAAGGAGCCCGGCGTTCTGGCCGGCATCATGCGCAAGGCTGCGGATCTTGGCTTCGCCGCCGTCGACATCCCCGAAGAATACGGCGGCATGGGCCTCGACAAGGTCAGTTCCACGCTGATCACAGACCACATATCGGTGCTTGCCAGCTTTTCCACGGCCTTTGGCGCGCACATCGGCATCGCCACGCTGCCCCTGGTCTGGTATGGCACTGAGGAACAGAAGCAGCGCTACCTACCCAAGCTCGCCACCTGCGAGTGGATCGGTTCCTATGGCCTATCGGAGGCCAGCTCCGGTTCCGATGCCATGAACATCCGCACCCGCGCCGTTCTTTCGACCGATGGCGCCTTCTACATCCTCAACGGCGAAAAGCAGTGGATCACCAATTGCGGCATCGCAGGCCTCTACACCGTCTTCGCAAAAATCGTCGACGCCGCCACCGGAACCGAGCAGTTCTCCGCCTTCCTCATCGAGCGCGACACCCCCGGCCTCACTGTTGGCGCCGAGGAGCACAAGCTTGGGATTCGCGGCTCTTCCACCTGCCCCCTCGTGCTTCAGGACTGCAAAGTCCCTGCGGCAAACCTGCTCGGCGAACCAGGCAAGGGCCACCACATAGCCTTCAACGTGCTCAACGTCGGACGCTTCAAGCTCGGCGTTGCCTGCATCGGCGGCGCTCGATACGCGCTCGCGCACATGATCCGCTATGCCAAAGAGCGCCGCGCCTTCGGCAAGTCAATCGCCGAGTTCGGGTTGATTCAGCGCAAGATATCCGACTCGTCCACGCGGCTCTATGCCGCCGAAAGCATGGCATACCGCACCGCGGCCATGATTGAAGCAAGCGTGGCCAAACCCGACGGGGAGCCGGCGCACTCGGCCCGCGAGATCCAGAAGCGGATCGAGGAGTACGCAATCGAGTGCTCCATCCTGAAGGTCTACGGCTCAGAAATGCTAAGTGTCGTTACGGACGAGTTTGTCGCCACCATGGGCGGGTATGGATATGTGGAGGAGTATCCCGCCGAGAGGTCGTACCGCGATGCGCGCATCAATCGGATCTTCGAAGGGACCAACGAAATCAATCGGCTTATCATTACCGGATGGATGATGAAGCGGGCCATGAACGGGCAACTGCCTTTGATGGCAGCCATCAAGCGCGTTATGGACGAGGTGATGGAGCCCCCCAGTTTCGATGCCGGAGTCGAAACCGGGGAACCCCTTGCCCGCGAAGCCGCTGTTCTAGCCGCGGTAAAAAAGATGGCACTGTTCGCCGCGGGCGTAGCCAGCCAAAGGTTCATGACAGCGTTGCAGGATGAGCAGGAAGTGATGGCCGACCTCGCAGACAGC
>Ga0182013_10007679_pt1 | contig 11821 bp, 15 predicted proteins | sample 612S2MmetaG_FD_120487 | JGI IMG/M metagenome (GOLD analysis project Ga0182013, IMG submission 120487) | Permafrost microbial communities from Stordalen Mire, Sweden - 612S2M metaG | ecosystem: Environmental > Terrestrial > Soil > Wetlands > Permafrost | place: Sweden: Stordalen | collected...
CTTGCAGGGGACGCGTCTCGGGCTGATGCACTGGGAGCTGATCTGGCCAGGCGCTTCCCGGAAGATACGGTGGTCCAATTCAACTACTTCCCGACGATTCACGCCCAACTCGCGCTGAGCCGCTGCAGTCTGCCAAGCTTTTGGAACTCGCACAACCACGCGTCAATGCTTCGTTCGGTTGTCCCAGATTTCCTGCCAGGCCGCAAATTCCGCCGGCCTGATCTGATAGCGCGCGAAGTTTCCTTCATGCAAGCCAAGGAGCTCTGTTTCCGCCATTTCCCTGAAGCGCCCGCCTTCCTCCGCTGTGATGTTGTTTCCGGCCCATGAAGCCAGAAACGCGAGTGCTGCTTTTCGGTCCAGTTGGTTGCGGACAACGTTGGCAACGACTTCGCGCAAGGCCTCCCGGTGCTTGAACCGGAACGGGTCCGGCTCGCCCAAGGATTGCCGGAATGCGGCGTACTGCTCTGCCGACCGCCCATATGCCCAGATGAATACGTCCTTGAGTAGAGCGACATCGTTCCGCTCGTAAACTCCGAGCATCGCCTCGGTAAACAGCGTCCTCGGAACCTCTGCAAAAGACAGAGGCGACAAATTGTGCTTGATGAACGGGATGTTGGCCGCAAGCCGCGACACGCGCTTGTTGACATCATCGAAGGGCTGGAGATATCTGCTTTGGCATCAGACGCCCTGTGGACCTTCTTTGGGGTCTTTCGCACAACATAACACCGTTTGCGCGCAATGAGGATCGCGCAGTTTCCCTGCTCGCCCGTCGTAGCTCTTGATGCTCCAGTGATGGGGCTCTCCGTGGCAGGCCGGAATGAGCAGGACCCGGCGTGGCCGGCGATAGAGCATCGTCCAATCCGGCACTTGCAGTTGCCAACCACCTTGCGGCGGCTGGCGTGGTCGCCACCCTTCTTGCATTCGGCACAGTCGCCACCCCGGCAGACAACCGTGCATCCCTTGCCCTCGGTGCAAGTACCTGCTGCGTGGCGTAGTGATCGAGAGCGAAGACCCATCGCTGCAAGAGCCTGCTCTATCCGGTGGTGCTTGAGATCGAAGACCTTCGCCACAATCGCGTGGTAATTGAGAGGGAAGATTCTCGATGCAAGAACCTGCTCATGACCTGGTGATTGAGACATCCCATCGGTCACCGGTATCCGCATATCAATCAGCTCAGCCTCGCTTCTATGCCATAGGCTGGTGCGTTTCAGACAGACTTTCCCCAAGCCCAGCCTGACCGGGTCGCGCGCCTGCGCAAGGCCCACTGAGCAATTGCGATCAGCTTTCATCGGCCGGTCATCGGATACTGACCGTTAGGAGGTTCTACATCAGGCAAGGGAACCTCCCCAAAGAACCCGGAAACCAGAGAGGTCAATAGATCATGGCACAATCAGTGTTGGAACAGATGGGCGTACAGATTGACGAGACAGCGCGCAAGGCTTCGCGAGCGGCGTCCGCCGTTGCGGATGCGCTTGAGGATGGTGGCGAAGCAGCGCGGCGTGTTGCAAAACATGGCAGCCATGCCGCCGCAGAGCTTCTCGATGACACAAGAAAGCGAGTACAAAGGCATCCGTTTGAAACCGTTGCGGCAGCATTCGCGGCAGGCATTGCGGCTGGAGCGGCGATCAGCAGGATGATGAGGCGCAGGCCGCCTTGCAACAGAGCGGATGCGCGCGAGAAGGACCAGTAATCCTGGCACCACTCGCTCAATATCTCAAGATCCTGGATCGCTGCGCCATGCCTGAGTTCAGCGCAAGCCAGTAGAGAATGTGTGCGATTTTGACCCGTTTGCGCATTCGCCGGCTGCTTACAATTGAGCGGTGTCTAGTCCGATTGTTGAAATAGAAACTCTTACACGCCGCTTCGGTGCATTCACAGCGGTTGACTCTTTATCCATGACTGCCAATGCCGGCGAGGTGTTTGGCTTGCTCGGCTCCAACGGAGCCGGCAAGAGCACCACCATCAAGATGCTCACCACGCTCTTGCCGCCAACCTCGGGTGAGGCCCGTGTCGGCGGTTTCTCCATTACGAGGCAGCCGGTCGAGGTTCGCCGCGCTATCGGTTATGTGCCGCAGGCGGTCTCGGTAGACGGCTCTCTTACCGGCTACGAGAACCTGCTCATCTTCGCCAAACTCTATGACATTCCGCACGGCGAGCAAGAGGCGCGCATCCGTGAACAACTGGAGTTCGTAGGCCTGACTGCCGAAGCAGGCCGGATGGTGGGCCAATACTCCGGCGGCATGGTTCGCCGTCTGGAAATCGCCCAGGCCACCCTGCATCGGCCACGCGTGCTGTTTCTCGATGAGCCGACCGTCGGATTGGACCCCATTGCGCGCGACGCTGTCTGGAAACATCTCGTCGATCTGCGGACCAACTACGGTACTACGCTGTTCCTGACCACACATTACCTGGAGGATGCCGAGAGCCATTGCGATCGGATCGCGATCATGCACATGGGCAAACTGGCTGCGCTTGGCACCTTGAAGGAACTAGAGGCCTCGCTGGGCGCCGGCAGCCACACGCTGGATGAGGTCTTTGTGCATTATGCCGGCATCACCATCGATTCTGGTGGCTCCTTCCGCGACGTATCGGCCGAACGAACAACGGAACAACGGCTTGGATAACTCCACCCTATGACGACTGCATTCATTCATTCGTTGATCAGCTTCGTCGGCAAGACGTTCGTCATCACCGAATTCGAGTTGCGTAAGCTGCGACACGATTTCACCGAACTCATTACGCGCGCTCTTCAGCCCGCGCTCTGGTTGCTCATCTTTGGCCAGGTGTTCGCGCGCAGCGGGATGATGCATACAGGCAATGTTCCCTATCTGGACTTCATTGCCCCGGGCATCCTGGCGCAAAGCGTTCTCTTCGTGGCTATCTTTTACGGCATCAACGTCATCTGGGAGCGCGACCTCGGGATCGTCCAGAAGTTTCTCGTCAGTCCAACTCCGCGCGCGGCGCTTGTGCTCGGCAAAGGCTTTTCCGCGGGTATCCGAACCCTTTCGCAGGCCATTGTGGTTTACGGCCTGTCGCTGCTGCTAGGGGTCAGGCTGAATTGGAGTCCGCTCGCGTTGCTCAACGTATTTGTCGTCGTGGTGCTTGCCGCCACGCTGTTCTCGACGTTTTCGCTGGTCATTGCCTGCATTGTCAAGACGCGGGAACGCTTTATGGGCGTCGGTCAGGTGCTCACGATGCCGCTGTTCTTTGCAAGTAACGCGATTTATCCCACCACCATCATGCCCACGTGGCTCAAGGTCATTTCTCATCTGAATCCGCTGACCTATGTCGTCGATGCACTGCGAACCTCGATGCTGGCAGGCAGCGCGAGCAGTTTCGGCCTCGGTCTTGACTATGCCGTCATCCTGGCCACCACGATCGTTCTGGTCTTCATCGGCGCGCGCTTGTATCCCCAATTGGGTGTTTAAGGCCTATTCCGAAATGGTTACCTATGCAACGGCAGACATCATGAGACGTGAGAAGAATAAGAACAAGTGACATAGTGAAATGGATCTAGACCGGCGTCAGTTGTTTTTTGCCTTAAAGATGCTCTATGGCGGGATCAGTACCGAAAAGTCTTAGTGCTGTATGTATGGTCCGTCGCCTGATTGCAAGCAAAATCTTTGATGGCAGAAGCGGTCTGCTTCTATGTATACGGCTTCTGCGTGAAGCGATGAATCTGCTTCGAGCCATGATGGAATCCGCGCCCTCGCTCTCCTAATTATCTGGGTGGTCTCGAGTTCAGACCGTACAGCACTGAAGGATTGAGGTGGGCCGGGTGGACCTGTTCAGCCATCATCGAATCTGCGTGCAAACCTGGTGATAAGTCGTAGTCGCCGTCGTCGTGAGGGAAAGTGGGAATCGCCGCGCGATTTCCATCTTTTCCTCACGGGCAGGCTGTCGCACGATAATCCTGGCCTCGGGTCAGTACCGCCCAGGCGATTCGTGCGAGCTTGTTGGCCATGGCAACGACGACTGCATTCCGTGGGGATCTCGCTTCGAGTTGATCAAGCCAATTGCCGAATGTGTGATTTTCGCGTTTCGCGCGTGCGACGACGGCTCTACCCCCGTGGATGAAAAGCCGCCGAAGATAAGGATTGCCACGCTTGCTAATGCCGAGAAGTCTTGATTTGCCGCCTGTTGAGTGCTGGCGCGGAACCAGGCCAAGCCACGCCGCCAGGTCGCGGCTTTTGTGGAATGCCGTAGCATTTCCGATCGCGGCGGTGAGCGCAGTCGCTGTGAGTGGTCCGATCCCGGGGATGGTGAGCAAGCGCCGGCAGTTCTCTTCTTGCTTAACCGCTTGAGAAAACTCTCGGTCGATTTCTTCGATCTGCGTCTCCAGCTTCTCCCACTCGTCTCGAAGCTCGACCAGAAGCGCTCGCATACGCGGCGAAAGCAGATTATCTGCGTCTTCGAGAATGGAAGGAATCTGTCGCTTAAGATGTGCTGGGCCCACAGCAATGGTAATACCGTGTTCCAGTAAGAATCCCCGGATCTGGTTGATTACGGCGGTCCGTCGCCCCATCCAGCGATCACGCACACGGTGCAAGGCCTGGAGATCAAGCTGGGCTTCGGTCTTGATAGGGACAAATCGCATCGTGGGCCGTTGCACAGCTTCTGCGATAGCTTCCGCGTCGATGTAGTCGTTCTTGTTCGATTTGACAAACGGCCTAACGTACTCGGCAGGCATGAGTTTCACTTCGTGCCCCTGTGCCGTGAGAACACGTGCCAGGTAGTGGGCACCGGGACAAGCCTCCATGCCAATCAAACAGGTAGGCATGTTTGCTGTATGGATGACGAGCTGCTTCCGCGTGAAGCGCCTCTTGGCAACGATTTGGCCTTCCTTACTCAACCCGACTAAATGAAAGACTGTCTTGCCGATATCGATGCCGCAAACATGTGCTTTCATGGAACGTTCCTCCTATTCTGCCTACTAGGCTGCCACAATTAGCATTGGAAGGCGACGGACCATTCCATTATCTGGAGCGCCCCGCCACGCAACATTGCGCAGCTGCATGCTCTGAGAGGGGCGCTTCTGATACAGCGACTTGAAGGAAGCCGCCCTCATGGAAGGCTATGTACTTTGAATCGGTCTGAGCGGGTGCAGAGGCATCAAGCGCCGGCTGAGTTGGGTATCCGCGGCCTTCGGCCGCCGATGCACCCCCGGTTGACGAGGAGCCCTCGATTTTTACGGTTCTTCAGGAACAGCTTGGCCTGAAACTGAAACCGACAAAAGCTCCGGTCGAGGTTCTGGTCATCGATCACGCTGAGCGGCCTTTACCGAATTAGCGATCTCCAAATGACAGGTAAAGCCAGAGCCAAATCTCTGCTAGCGAGAACAGCCCAACGCACTCATCGAGGACGTCCCAGCCTGAGCGCCGAGGCACAGATTGAGGCAATCCTACCGTAGCCGCGACGACAAGGTCGCGCCTGCGGAGGTCCGAGCGCGACTTCATTGCGTACCCAATTCCCATCTCTTTCCTGGGATTCATCCACGGCCTGAACCCACTCCAACCACCACAACCCTGGCCCCTGTTTCCCGGTCCTTCTACTTCTCGATGTCGATCTCCGGATACTTTCGCCGTACTGCCGTCACCACTGCGGCGTGCTCGGGCTTTCCACTGGACCGGGCCAGGGCATCGCGGGCGTGGGCGGCGTCTTCGATCGGATAGCGGCGGGTTTCGGGAAACACGAATTCGCCCTTGGAAAGGTTCTCCCGCTTCGCGTAGGTAAGCTTCGTCATATTGATTCCTCCGGCCTGGATTCTCCCAGTGTAGTGAATCCTTTACCAAAGCTCTGACCGCGTGATTTTCGTGCGTTACAATTGAGCACCCTCCGATCCCAGGTCCAAAAAGCGGGGCGCCCGGCGAAAGCTCTCGATGTGGAAGTTGTAGCCAGTCTGAAGAAGACGCTGGCTGAGTTGGCTAACCGGGAAGTCCTGGGCGGACAATACGCGCAGCTTCTACTTTCTCGCCTTTTCCTGTTTCCGCTTTGGTAGACTCAGCCGCTGCTGTATCGAGTTGCTCGGAGTGCTTCAGGGCATTCCGAGAGAGCTCGTAAGCCTGCTTGCTGAGTTCGTGAGCGGTTCGATGATCTGCTTTGCCGTGAGCGACTGCTGCGACGGCGTGTGCGTGGGATGCCAGATTGTGAAGTTCTGCGGCTTGATCGTGCGAACTCTGAGGCATAGTGTTCCCCTCACCTGTATGATGCAAACCGTCAGGCCGGGAGCGACAAAAAAATTGATCGATGCCGGCCGCCTGCCTCCCAATGTCCGGATTTTAGGACCTGGGAAGCTCCCGAATCTTGCCGATCAAGGCTACTGGGAAGTCGCTCGCTGCTAACAGGCATTAGCGCGCAGTGAGTGTCCGTGCGCCCCCAGGCGGATTCCAGGCGAGCAGTAGGCAAACCTCAAACTGGGCCACTTTTCGTTGCTGCATCAGCTTTGCTCCATGTAGGGTCGAATATTAGCAAGCAGTCCCAGGTTGTCCGCCAAAAACACTTGCATCCATACAGCACAATGTACTTGTAATCGCGCGTCAGTATATACTTGCGATAGCACGGCTCTATAAACTTATATTCGCCCGCAACGGGACAGGCACAAATGGCGACACCGAACGAAAAATTGGCGGCATCTCTGGGCGTTCTCCAGGAACTGCAGAAGGGCGGGCGTCGTGTCTTTCAATCGAGCGAATTGAGTCGGGTTCATCGAGACCGGCTGCTGAAACATGGATTCATGCAAGCCGTCATGAAAGGCTGGCTGATCTCAGCCAGTCCTGGCGTACGGCCCGGAAACTGCACACCGTGGTTCACATCCTTCTGGGAGTTTTGCGCCCGATATTGCAATAAACGTTTCGGGAGGGACTGGCATCTTTCAGCGGAACAATCGCTTCTGCTCCATGCAGAAAACACCATTATTCCGTCTCGGGCAATCATTTGCAGCCCGAAAGGCCACAACAACACAATCGAGCTGCTCTTTCGGACGTCGCTTTACGACCTGAAGGAGCAGCAATTCCCATCACGCAATGACTTGATCGTCCGCAATGGCCTGCGGATGCTTTCTCCTGCCGTAGCGTTGATCCGTGTTCCGGAATCTTTTTTTATTCGCAACCCTATTGAAACCCAAGTCGTCTTGGCGGCCATCCGCGACGCATCTGAACTGCTCAGACCTCTATTGGATGGCGGGCACTCTGCTATCGCCGGCCGTCTTGCAGGTGCCTTGCGTCGTATCGGCCGCGCGGAACAGGCTGGTGAGATTCTTTCGGCGATGAAGGCAGCAGGATACGACGTTCGCGAAACAGACCCGTTTGAAGTTGCGCAGCGTGTATTCGCAATAGGCGGGGCTACAGAAGCGCCCATCGTTGGCAGGCTTCAGGCTATCTGGTCAGCAGCGCGGGATGCCGTGCTTGAGAGTTTTCCTAAACCACCTGGGTTGCCCAAAAATCAGACGGCATATCTGGACTTTGTCGATGAGATTTACCAGAGCGATGCCTATCATTCGCTGTCTATCGAAGGTTACCGCGTCAGCCCTGAGTTGATCGAGAGGGTCATGTCCGGGGCATGGGACCCGGCGCATCACGAAGCAGACCGGCAAAGCCGAGATGCACTGGCTGCGCGTGGGTATTGGCAAGCTTTTCAAAAAGTGAAGGGAACCGTGTCCAAAGTGCTCGCTGGCGAGAATGCTGGAGCGATTACCAGAATGGATCACAGGGAATGGTACAGAGAACTTTTTGAGCCATGCGTTGTTTCCGGTCTGATCCCGGCATCCGCCCTAGCTGGTTATCGGAATGACGCCGTTTACCTACGAAATTCCAGGTACGCTCCACCGCGTTGGGAGGCTGTGCGCGATGCCATGCCCGCACTGTTCGATTTGATCGAAGCGGAACCGGAGCCATCTGTTCGTGCTGTGCTCGGTCATTGGCTCTTTGGATATATTCATCCGTATCCCGATGGCAACGGCCGCATGGCCCGCTTCCTGATGAATGTATTGCTCGCTTCGGGCGGGTATCCGTGGACGGTGGTTCGCGTTGAAGACCGCACAGAGTATTTGAAGGCTCTGGATCGTGCGAGCATTGAGGTGGACGCAAGACCCTTCGCAAGTTTCATCGCAGAGCGGGTCCGGTGGTCGCTCAAGAAAACGAAGCGTTCCGTTAGAGCATAGATACACGATAACCGTCTCTTCGACGGGGCACGTTGAAAATGACATCCCCGGAATAGCTGAATCATACGCCGAGGCTCTGAGGCCTGTCTCAAGGTTCTCTGACCGCGTACTTGGTGCGTACCGTTCACCTAGGACAGCGATGTCGTTGGTGTAAATCCGCACGTCCTCGGAAGCACGGGATACGGAGACGTAGGCGAAGCGTGTATTGATGAGTTCCGGGTGGACGTTTGTGTCCATGTTCACCAATACCCGGTCTGCGGTAAGCCCTTGGGAACTGTGCGAGGTGACGGCATAGCCATGATCGAAGTGCCGCATTTTCGCGGCGTCGAAAGTGACGGTGCGCACTCCATTTCAATTCCGCTTCCGCTGATACTCTCCACCGCTCCCCTCGAATCACTCAGAGAAAGGTGTCCGTACCGGGCTACCATGCGTACCAATGTGGCCGGACTCCAGCCGCGTTCTTGGCAATCTGTAGACCCGGACTAAACTACCGGCAGCTTAGGTCAGGCCTCGTTCCTGTGGGGACAAAGATGTCCCCTGCCTTCTGCGCCTCCCGCTGAACAAAGGCACGAAACTCCTCTTCAAAATCAATCCCATGCGTCGTGGATCTCATCTCCTCCTGATGTCTCGTCACTAGGAACTTGTTGAAATAGGTACCGCTTTTCATCTGGGGTGAGAAGTAATTCGTCTTAAAGACATGCGTGGCGACGAGCGGATTCAAGACGGGATGTTCAGCTATGTATTGTTGGAGCAGCGTGTGCCTCAGGATCATCCATTGCGGGCAGTTCGGAAGCTGACGGATGCGGTGTTGCAGACGTTGAGCCCGGAGTTCGATGCGTTGTATGCCGACTCCGGCCGTCCATCGATTGCACCGGAGTATATTCTGCGAGCGCTGTTGTTGCAGGTGTTCTACTCAGTGCGTTCAGAGCGGTTGCTGGTCGAGCAGATCGACTACAACCTGCTGTTCCGCTGGTTTGTGGGCCTTGGCATGGACGACGCGGTATGGAACCATGCGGTGTTTTCCAAGAATCGCGACCGGCTGCTGACCTCCGATGTGGCGCAGCAGTTCTTTGCCGAAGTGAACAAGAAGGCCAGGCGGTTTATGAGCGACGAACACTTCACGGTGGATGGCACACTGATCCAGGCATGGGCCTCGCAGAAGAGCTTTCGTTCGAAAGACGGCTCTGACGACGGCGATGGGGCTAACTTCCACGGCCAGAAGCGCTCCAACAAGACGCATGAATCGACCACCGATGCCGATGCGCGGCTGTACAAAAAGAGTTACGGCAAGGAGTCGAAGCTGAGTTATCTGGGGCATGCGCTGGTGGAAAACCGCAACGGTCTGATCGCCGCGGCGATGGTGACGCACGCCGACGGTTATGCCGAGCGCGATGCGGCGCTGTTGATGCTTGCCGAAACGCAAGCGAGACGCTCACGCCGCATCACGGTGGGCGCCGACAAGGCTTACGACACGAAGGACTTCGTCAGCACGGTGCGGGAGCTGAACGTGACGCCGCATGTGACCAAGAACGACAAAGGCCGCACCAGCAACCTGGATCGCAGAACCACGCGCCAGCCCGGCTATGCCATCAGCCTGAGCCGCCGATGGCTGATCGAAAAGGGCTTCGGGTGGCTGAAGCAAACCGGCCCGCTGCGTCAGGTCAAATTGCGAGGTCTGGAGAAAGTGGACTGGCTGTTCGTCTTCAGTTGCGCGGCGCACAATCTGATCCGGCTGCCGCGACTGATGGCTCAACCACCGGAAATGCTGCGGGAGCAGTGTGCCTGAGCAACGGTTGCGAGCCTCGGGGATGATTCCTGAGGCTCGCAAACCCCTGTAAACACCGGCCAGTACCATACTTCAAACAGATTTCGAATGAGACGAAACCAAGATCGCAAGTAAAGACGCCGCAGTTAGGCGAATTTCAACGAGTTCCTAGGCTCGCGAGTTTCGCGCTGACATCTTCCTGGAATTGCTGGTTCTTTGTGCGAACGTCATCCAATACATCGGTCAACTGCCGGTTAAGGCGGGCCAGGGCGACTGGTCATTTTCCAAAGTAAGGTTGTCGTTGATGGACTGTCGGGTCTCTGAGAGAACCAGATTGAGCTTGTTGATTGCCGAGTCCCGGTTGTCCACGGAAAATTCATCCGTAATCTGACTCGTAGCCTCTTCGACAGCCTGGGCGGCAAAGACACAAGCCTGAAGACTCCTCTCATCCCCATCGCGCCACCGTCAACCGTAAGTTTGGCCGGACGCATACCGAGTACGTCCCTATTATTAGCCCTTGCTCCCACTGTGGGATCATGCTATATTGACGAATGTGAGAGTGATCGCACGCGGTACCCTGAACGATTTCGTGCAGAACAGAGTTGAGCACAAGCTTCAAAGAACTGTGAAAGATCAGTTGGATTCCTGGTACGCAGAAGCGGTTAAGGCAACATGGAAAAGCTCTGCGGAGCTTAAAGCGCAATACGGGTCGGCCAGCATAGTTTCGTCGGAACGCGTCGTATTCAACATTAAAGGAAATGACTATCGGCTGATCGTCGCGATTAACTATCACTATCAAGTGCTCCTAATCAAATGGCTTGGAACGCATAAGGAGTATGACCAAATTGACGCCGAGAAGGTGGAATATGAAAAACAGCGCTATGCAAATCCATCCAATTAGAAGCCAGAGGGACTACGAACGCGCAGTTGCCCGCATTGGACAACTCATGAGCGCCGCCCCAGAAACTGCCGAAGGGGAGGAGCTAGATGTGCTTGCTACTCTTGTAGACGCATATGAAGGAAAGCATTATGTAGTGGATGCTCCCGATCCTGTCGTAGCTATTCAGTTCCGTATGGAGCAGCAAGGGTTGACCCGGAAGGACTTGGAACCAATGATTGGAAGTCGTGCACGGGTTTCTGAAATTCTGAATCGCAAGCGGAACCTAACGTTGGAGATGGTTCGCCGGTTAAAGTTCGACCTCGGAATCTCCGCTGACTCGTTGATTGGTTCTGCGACAGGTACTGCGCACGATTATGCTTATGCACGTTCCGCCCATAAAGCACATTCGGCGCGAGAGCTCACCACAAAGCGAATGGCGACGGCCGCGAGCCGAGGCAAGAAGGCTGTTGGACCTTGAACGAGTCGTCTGGCCGAGCAGGAGTCCAAAGTCCGAGAGTCTAAAGAGATCTTCTCCTCATTGGAAGAAAAATCTATTACTGGCCAATCGTTCATCGGCCTTCCATGAGAAGGCCAGTCTGTGTCAAGAGTTATTGTGGTTGGGTTAGTTCGGCCATGTCGCCCTGCATGGCATAGGCTCTGCCGATTTGAAGGTGCGCGAGTGCGCCGATGGGTTGATTGACGACAATTCCGTGATCATTCGAGGATTTTCTGAAACTCGGCAGCTGCCTCACCGCCTTGATGTGCGGCCAGATACGCCTCCCCGCGCATATAGACGGGATGCAGAGCGGGCAAGTAGGCGCCGCCAAGGAGTCCGTTGACTTCTGTCCCCAATTCGTTAGGAACGGCACTAGAAGAGATTCGATGGATTGGGAAACATCGTTGCGGCTCAGCGCGAGTTGGGCGTGAATCGTCGGGAAGTAGTTGAATTGGACCACCGTATCTTCCGGGAAGCGCCTGGCCAGATCAGCTCCCAGTGCATCAGCCCGAGACGCGTCCC
>Ga0182013_10007682_pt1 | contig 11818 bp, 12 predicted proteins | sample 612S2MmetaG_FD_120487 | JGI IMG/M metagenome (GOLD analysis project Ga0182013, IMG submission 120487) | Permafrost microbial communities from Stordalen Mire, Sweden - 612S2M metaG | ecosystem: Environmental > Terrestrial > Soil > Wetlands > Permafrost | place: Sweden: Stordalen | collected...
CGTTGCCTTCATTCCAGACGCACTCCGGAGGCGCTGCGCAGGCCGCGGCGACCTCGTCACCAAGCTCGCGAACCTCTGCATACTCGGAGACTCGCAGACGCTTGATCTGCTTCTCCAGCGTGCGGATGCTGGTGACCTGGCCGACGCCTGTCGGGACTCCCCAGAACAAGAGATAACGGGCGGCATCGAAAGCTCGCGCGGTAATGTTGCGGCCGTAGACTTCGGGCTTCATTGAGTCGGGGCGGGGAAGCTTCGAGGTCAGATGGTCGCGCACGAGTTCGTGAACAGCGGTGTAGGTCTTCAATAAGCGATCGCCGCTGGTTTTGTAGAGCTCGGCGTGTTCGCCTTCTAATTCGGGCGGCGTGACGAATCCGGATTTCGAAAAATTCTGGTAGCGCGAGGAACGCGCCTGACCGTCCCACAGTACCTCGTCTTCGATTTCGGTGGCAGCCAGTTCGCTGACGCCTTCGAAGCAGAGCACCGTATGGCCGAGATCGGCAATCGACTGATGGCCGTACTGGAAGTAGAAGCTTTCGAGGAATTGCTGGGAGTTATGCGAACGGACCCAGTCGACCGATTGCCGGATGGAATCCGCCGAACGGCTATAGCGCGCCAGTGCGTAGGCGCTCTTTTCCGGCGGCATGGGCGCGACGGTGATGACTCTTTTCGTCAAACGGTTATCATAGCGTTTGGCTTCCGTCACCGTTCGAATCAAGAAACTGCATCCAGATGCCTTAGTGCCGCGATATGCGCATGGACCCAATGAAGACGCAGGTATGGACCTGCACAGCGTGGAGGCCATTACTATCGGCCCGGGAGAAACGAAGCTGGTTTCGACGGGACTGGCGATTGAGCTGCCGTCGGGATATGAGGCGCAGATTCGTCCCCGCAGCGGGCTGGCCTTGAAGTATGGGATCACGCTTCCGAACGCGCCGGCGACTATTGATCCGGGTTATCGCGGGGAGTTGCGGGTGATTCTGCATAATTTGGGCCGCGAGGTTTTTGAAATTCTGCCGGGCGAGCGCATTGCGCAAATGGTGATAGCGCGGTACGAGTCGGTGGAATGGGAAGAGATGGAGCTTTCGGTTTCGGCTCGCGGTGAGGGCGGGTTCGGGTCTTCGGGGCGGTAACGATAATAGAACGGGTGCGACTGGAGTCGCCTGTACCTGACCTAAGCCAGGACTTTTAGGAGGGCTTGCTGGAATCTGGCCATGTCTTCGGTGGATCCGACTGTGATGCGGCTGTGATTTGGCATGGCTGTCCAGACCCGGCCGACATACACATTTTCCTTCGCCATCGCCGCGACGAAGTCTCCGCCGGGACGGCTGGCATCGAGCATGAAACAGTTGCTCTGGGACGGAATGAATCCGATGTTGTGTTTCGAAAGGAAAGAGAATGTGTCGTCGCGAAGATCGCGCATGGCTTTCCGGCGTTCGGCGACCAGATTCTTCACCTGAAGGCTGGCGGTAGCTCCGGCCATTGCCGTGGCGGGGAGGGATCCGGCGGCCCAGGGTTTGATGCGGGCCAGCAAATCCGGTCTCGCGATGGCAGCACCGGCGCGCAGTCCGGCCATCCCGTAAAGTTTGGAGAAAGTTCGCAGTATCACGATGTCCTTGTCGCGCGCGACGAGATCGCTGCAGGTCGAAGCATGCGAGAAGTGCAGGTAAGCCTCGTCTACAAGCAGGACCGATCCGGCGGGTTTGTTGTTCAGGAGCCATTCGATGTCTGCCCGTGATGTGAGCGTTCCGGTCGGATTGTTGGGGTTGCAGACGTAGATCAAGCCGGCTTTGCGATCGGCGGCGGCCATGGCTTTTACGTCGTGGGCGTAGTCCGCGGTCAGTTTGACCGGCACTACACGGGCGCCGCTCAGCTGTGCAGCGCGTGCGCCGGCTTCATAGCCAGGATCGGCTACGACCAGACTCCGTGAAGGGCTGGTGCAGGCGAGTACAAACCGGTGCAGGGCATCGCTCGATCCGGCGAAGGGCTGGATGTAATCCGGAGCGAGATCCTCACATTGCGCCATGGCGACCGACAGCTCGAAGGTGTGCTCGTAAAGATAGCGGCCGCTGTTCCTGATGACGTTGTGGATGGCCTCGGCGGCTTCCGGGCAAGGACCCGCGGCGTATTCATTGGCATTGATCTTAACCGCATCCAGAGGCATCGGGAGGGTGTGGGTATTGCCAAGTCCGGCCTTGGAGGCCAGTTGCGCCAGAATTGGCTCGGTGAATACCGTAGCGGCAACCGCGTAACGAGCCAGCGACCTGCGGGTAAGCGAATTTTCGGGAGCTTTAGCCAAGAGTTTCTCCATGCCGTGTAGCGACGGCAGTGGGTACCAGCAGGGATGCCCTGCGCGGTCCCGGGGGGAACAAAACAACGTTTCAGAACTCTTGACGGGAGAGGCTTGGTGCCGCTGCGCTACGGGGTGCAACGACGATCGGTATTCACATGAATACTGAGAATGATGTTAACACGCGCTGGAGCCGTTATGGCTCGGGGTTGGCTTCCTTCGAAACCAATGCCCGCATGGCGTATTCGCGGAGGACCTGTTCCTCTTTCGAATCGAAGAGAAACACCGGCTGTACGAGTTCCTGCCGGCTGTGGCAGGCGCGGGCCACGCCGGTTGTGGCGTGCTTTTCCGTGCCGGCGAAGATGTGCCACATTTCATGGGACACAATGCGTCCGAGGGCACGCCCGTAAAGGAGATCGCGTCCTGCTTCATCCAGCGGAGCGGCTTCCGGACTCAGGTACCGGCGCAGTTCGTTGCAGTAGACATCAGTGAAGTGCAGCACCTGGCCATTCGAAATCTTTGTAGATGCCAGCGGCGTTCCCGCCTGATCGATTAAAGCAAAAGCGTCGGTGTATTGAGAGGACAGACCGCTGCAGACACCTTTGAACTTGATCACGACCAGGTCCGCGAAGGAACCCTGGCTCTGCGACCTGCCCAGTTCCCTCCACACAAAGGTCAATCCCGCGGAATGCATGATGGATTGGACTTCCTGTTGCATCGCGTCAATGGCCAGTTGTGAGGGGCGGGTTTCAAATTCAAAGAAAACGCCAATGCTGGAAAAAGAGTAGCGGATGTCTTTTGCGGGCACGATCGGCGAGGATGCGCGCGCAAGGGAAACAGACAGCAACAGAGCTGTAAAAAGCAGAACGACCGTTGATCTCATTCACGTGGCTGCTCCTTCGCAGCTAGAGATACGTTGAGTAGTTTACACCTTTTTTGGGCGCTATACTCACCCTGTGACACGGAAAGGATGTATATCGGATGAATCGTCGGAGTTTTCTGCTCGCAGTTTCTGCCGGATCCGGAGTTCGTTCGCTCACCTGCGCCTTGCCGCCGCAAAATAAAATCACCGTTCTGTATAACGACCATTCCGTCGTGTTGGACAAAATCCGGCCCGATCCAAAAGGTGCCGGCGATCTGTGGATCCGCGCCGCCGATCTGCCGGCGGTGAACGAATTCCACGTCAAACCCGAAGGGGCTTGTCGGGCCGACACTTGCATTCCGATCTCCAAAGATTTGAAGAGCGGCGATTGGTTTAACCTGAGCGGGTTTTCAAGGAAGATCCATCAGTCCGTGGTTTCTGATTCGGGCGTCTGGAGCCTGGGCGAAATCCCCGTTCTGCGCGGCGAGTTTTATGGTTCCCGCATTGCGCCCGACTGCGCAGTTCCCGACCGCAAGGGGAAGATGGTGCACCTTTCCGATTTCAAGGGGAAGAAAGTCATGATCGTCACGTGGGCCTCCTGGTGAGGGTGCCGATTCGATCTGCCCGGGTGGCAGACAGTCTATAGCGAACTCAAGGGTCACAATTTTGAGATCATTGCGGCTGCCCAGGATACAGGCGGGGAAGCGGCGGCCGGGAAATGGTACGACGCGGCGAAAGCCACGTACACGACCTTGATCGACAAGCAGCATGCGGTGAGCACCGCCTATGCGTTTACCAACGTTCCCACCGGGATGTGGGTGGATGAGCGGGGAAAGATTGTGCGGCCCGCGGAGCCCGCGTGGACAACTACGAAAACCACGAAGTACGGCGAGAAGTATGTGTCGCAGGATGGCGACAATTATGTCGCGGGACTGCGTGACTGGGTTCTGAACGGCGACCGCAGCAAGTATACGCTGTCCGATGAGGAGTTCAGGCGGCGGGTGAAGCCGCGGTCGGCGGCTGAGATGGAGGCCGATGCGAGTTTCAAGCTGGCTGTCTGGTTCCATGACCATAACCAGAATGAGCTGGCCGCGAAGTACTGGAAGCGGGCGCAGGATCTGAATCCGGATGACTGGAATTATGCCCGGCAGGACTGGAGTTTTACGCCTGAGGAAGCGGGCAAGAAGTGGATGGAGAAGCTTCAGAAGTACGACAAGGATTACTATCCGAAGATGGAGACGCCGCGGTAAGAACGCGGCTGGCAGTCGCATCTCCCTGGCGCTGAAATGCAAAAGCACCGGCGACAAGATCGCCAGCGCTACCTTGTTAGACGGCTTTGGCTGCGCGTAATGACGTAATTTCGTCGGTTGAGTAGCGTAGTTCCGACAAAATTTCGTCAGTGTGTTCACCGAGAGTGGGGGCGCGGTGCCGGATTGAGCCCGGCGTACCCGACAGCCTTACGGCGGTATTTGCCAGTGGCACAGGGCGCGGCGCACCCGGATAATCCACGTATTTGAGCAACTCGCGCGCTTTAACCTGCGGGTCGTCCAGCACTTCCTGGAGATTCAGCACCGGTCCGGCAGGTACACGGGCGGCTTCGAAAGCCGAAATGGCTTCGTTTGTGCTTTTCGTTGCCAGCCATTCATGCATCGCTTCGGCGATTAGTTCGTAATGGTCGCCGCGGAGAAGATCGGTTGCGAAGCGCGGATCATCGATCCAGTTTTCCCGGCCGACTACGCGGGCCCAGCGGGCAAACATGTCGGGACCGATGATTTGCAGAATGATCCAGCCGTCGGTGGTGCGGTAAGTATCGGCTGGGCCGGTATAAAAACTGGCGTTGCCTCGCTGGGTGCGCTCGACTCCGAGCACACTTCGTTCAGCCAGCATAGGCTGCATCACCGTCACTCCGGTGGCGAGAAGCGATCCGTCCACAATCTGGCCCTGGCCGGTTTTCGCGCGGTGAAAAAGTGCGACCATCACACCGAAGGCCGTGTGCAGAGCGGTGCCGTAATCCTCGAACGGAACGACAGCCCGCACTGGAGTTTCGGGAAATCCGGTCAAACTCATGGCGCCCGACATTGCCTGCGCGATGGTGTCGAAGCCCAGGCGATGAGCATACGGACCATCCGGCCCGAAGGTGGAGATCCGCGCGAGGATGATGTCGGGCTTCACGGCGCAGAGCCACTCATAATCGAGCCGCATCTTTTTCATCACCGCGACAGGCAGATTCGCCACCACAACGTCGGCGCCGGCGACTAACCGCCGAATGACCTCCGCAGACTCGGGCTTGCCTGTATCGAGGGTGAGGCTGCGCTTGTTGCGGTTTAAGGAGAGGAAGCCGCCGCCCTCGCCGCCTTCGGTGACCGGCCCGGTGTAGCGATCTTCGCTACCCTGGCGCCGGTCGACCCGAATGACGTCGGCGCCCATGTCCGCGAGCAGCATCCCGCAGTAGGGGCCAGCGATGAAACGCCCGAAATCTATGACGCGAATGCCCGTCAGGGGACCGGAGCTGGTCATCTCTGTGTTTCCGAGCGTCTGGTTATTCTTTGGTTTTCAGGCGGGATTTATTTTCTTCGATGAAGGTCTTGATTTCAGAGGCCATCGCGAGGAGCTTGGTCCACTGTTCCTGATATAGAGTGACCGGAAAGCGTCCGAGCCCGTAAACCGAGACCGCGCCTTTCTCGCTTACCTTCATGGAAACGGGGCCGCTGCGCTTGTTCTGCTTCAGTGCCTCGTTCTCGGCTCTCAATCGTTCCAGTTCCTTCTGGATATCTTCGTCTGCCATCAATGTCTTCCTTTCACGCCGGTACTGCGGATCCTGGTAGTACCCATGTCATTGTCACACAGGGCCCAATCGTTTTACCGTTCCCTTATATGCTTGAGGCAGTAAGGGTTAGATACCAACAACCCGCCTGGCGTACATCGGGGGATACTTGCGGGCTGGATGACGGAGAACGTCATTTGGGCCACATCATTAAGACCGGCAATCAGTGGATTGCTTTTGATGGCACACATCCCAACGATGCCAGCACGGGTTTTCGGTTGCTGGGGACTTTTCCGTCCAGCGCGGCGGCGAAGAAAGCGGTCGAAAAGGCCGTTGTTCAGAAGAAACCTTCCGGCAGCAAGGCCGTGAGGGGCAAACGGGCGGTGTCATGAGGCTCCGAAACGCGATTGTTGGCGTTGGAGATGCTGGCACGGATCGGCGTCGAAAGCGGGAGTAGGATTTTGTGGGGCAGGTTGCCTAACCTGCGGCCGATTGAAATCGGCCTCTTCATTTCGGGAAAACAGAAGAGGCGGGTTAGACAACCCGCCGCAGGTTTGGACAACCTGCCCCACGCCGGCAAGCTGAACCATGCCCTGCGGCAGCCTGCTATCGTTTATTCCAGCGGTTTGCCAGATCGGCTAGTTTGGCGTTCAGATTGGGTGGCTTTGCCTGAGGCATCAGCGCCTTCATTGACAGGGCGATTCGCTTCGTTTTCGCATCTGCGCTGAGGACCTGCACTTTGACGATTTGTCCCGCCTTGACCGCTTCATTCGGGTCTTTGATGTAGCGATTGGATAGTTCGCTGATGTGCACCAGCCCGTCGTGGTGAACGCCGATATCGACGAAGGCGCCGAATTTTGTCACGTTGGTTACGATTCCTTCAATAGCCATTCCCGGTTTCAAATCAGTAATTTCCCTGACGTCGTCGTTGAATTTCGGCGCTACGAATTTGTCCCGCGGATCGCGGCCGGGTTTGCGCAACTCTTCGACGATATCGTGGAGCGTATAAGTTCCGACCGTGAGACCCTCCCTCTTTACGTCTCCCAGCAGTTCTGGTTTGTGGATGATCTCCGTGACGGTGACGCCGGCTGATCGGGCAATCTGCTCGACGACCGGGTAGGATTCCGGATGCACGGCTGTGGAGTCGAGTGGATTCTCGCCATCACGTATGCGCAGGAAGCCGGCCGCCTGTTCGAATGTTTTCGGACCGATGCCTGGAACCGCGGTCAATTGCACGCGAGAACGGAATCTGCCGTTGTCATCGCGGAACTCGACAATTTTCTGTGCGGTGCGTTCGGTGATTCCGGCGACGTAGCGCAGGAGCGCCCAGGATGCCGTGTTGAGATCGACGCCTACACGGTTCACGCAGCTTTCGATGGTCGTTTCGAGCGACTTCTGTAACTGGCTTTGATCCACATCGTGCTGGTACTGTCCCACGCCGATGGACTTGGGATCGATCTTTACCAATTCGGCGAGAGGGTCCTGGAGACGGCGGGCGATGGAGATCGCGCCTCGTACGGTCAGATCGAGGTCGGGAAATTCCTGGCGTGCGATGTCGGAGGCCGAATAGATGGAAGCGCCGGATTCATTTACTGTGACGCTGAAGATCTGTTCGAGTCCGCTTTCTCTCAGAAAGTCACGCACGAAGGACTCTGTCTCGCGGGATGCGGTGCCGTTGCCGATGGCGATTGCGCGAACATTGTATTTGCCGATCAATTCTTTCAAGACGCGCGCGGAACCGGCGAAGTCGTTACGCGGCTGATGCGGATAGATCACGCTGTGATCGAGGAACTTTCCGGTTTCGTCCACGACTGCGATTTTGCAGCCGGTGCGAACGCCGGGGTCGAGGGCGAGGACGCTTAACTGTCCGGCTGGCGGCGCGAGCAGCAGGTTTTCGAGGTTGTCGCGGAACACTTTGATGGCATCGGTGTCTGCGCGCTGCTTCAATTCGAGCCGCACTTCGGACTGGATCGAGAGATTGAGCAGGCGTTTGTAGCAGTCCTGAATGGCTAGTTCCAGTTGCGGAGTCCAGTCGCCGGGTTGGCTCAGAATTTTGTGTTTCAGGAATCCGAGGGGACGCGCGGGGTCCAGTTCGATATTGAAGTAGAGAATGTTCTCGGTTTCGCCCCGGCGAATGGCCAGCATGCGGTGCGACGGGATCTTCGCGACCGGTTCGCGGTAGTCGTAATACATGCGAAACTTTTCCTGCTCGTCGACTCCGCTTTCGTTTTTTGAACTTACGACTATGCCTTCGCTAACCATCATTTGGCGCAGGGCTTTGCGGAAGCTCGCGTCTTCGCTAATCATTTCCGCGATGATATGGCGAGCTCCTTCGAGGGCCTCGGCTGCGGTTGTCACGCCCTTTTCGGCGTTTACGAAGGTTGCGGCGAACTCGGGCAGGGAAGTCCCGTCCGGCTCCTGTTTCCAGATATAGAGCGCGAGGGGTTCGAGGCCCTTCTCGCGCGCGATGGTGGCTTTGGTGCGGCGCTTTGGTTTGTAGGGAAGGTACAGGTCTTCCAATTCGTTCCGGTCGAGCGTCGCTTCGATGCGGGCGCGAAGCTCGTCGGTGAGTTTGCCCTGGGATTCGATGGTGCGAAGAATCGTGTCGGTGCGCGCGGCCAGTTCGCGGAAATACGCGAGGTTCTCTTCGATGGCGCGGATCTGAACTTCGTCGAGATTGCCGGTGGCTTCTTTGCGATAGCGAGCGATGAAGGGTACGGTGCCGCCCTCGTCGAGCAATTCGATCACGGCTACCAGTCCCTTTAACGGGATGTTCAGGGTCTTGGCGATGTGCAGGAGGACACGTTGGGATAAGGCGATGGATTCGGGCATTCAGTGGGAAAACTTAATGGTAGCGAGCCGGCCTTTCGCGCCGACAGCCCAGACCGATCCGCCCCATGTTGACAGGGCGTTGAAAGAACCTGAATCGAAGTTCCGCCAGGTTTTTCCATCTGAAGATATGTCCGAGCCTGAAGTGCCCGTTGCTATCCAGGATTTCCGTGCGGGTATCCAGAGAACCGCCGATCGGAAGCCTTGGGGTGCGGCGCCTGAGGCCGTGGACCAAGTGCGTCCGCCGTCGGAAGTGACCGCCATGTTTTGCGCTGACTCGGAGTCTTTGGAGTAATTTCCACCGACTGCTACGCCGTGGCGTGTGTCCGAAAACGCCAGGGAAAAGATGCCTGCGCTGGCGACGTCATTGCGGATTGGAGTTGGGGCGACGGTCCAGCTAGCGCCGTCGTTTGGTGAGTGGAGAATTCGCCCGGCTCCCACGCCGCCGGTGGCGAACCAGATATCGTGCTTGCCTGTCAGCGCGAGGCAGGAATTGCTGGCTGCGAAGGCTCCTTCGTTCGGTAACGCGGGGACTGTGCGGCGGCGCGTCCAGTTAATTCCTCCATCGCTGGTGGTGAAGATTGTGGGCTCGGCGCTAACGGGATCGCCGGCAATCACGCCGTGGAGCGCGTCGCGGAATGCGACGGCATCGAAGAAGCCTGTAGGGTCCGGATTGGTGAACAGGAGTTTCCATGTTGTGCCTGCGTCCGTGGTCTTATAGACGCGCGATTTGTCGCCTGAACCGCTGCTCATCAGCCAGGCGGTCTTTTCGTCGATCGCTTTTACACCACGAAAATCCAGATCCTCTGCGCCGGGAACGGTTGCAGCGTGCCAGTTTGCGCCGCCATCGAGAGTCCGTAGCCAAGTGCCCCCGGCACCGCTGGCCCACACGACACTTGCGTTGACAGCGCTGACCCCGCGCAATGACGCTGTGGTTCCGCTCGTCTGCGCGACCCATGTCTGCGCGAAGGCCACGTCCGCCAGAAACAACACCGCCAGTAACCTCATAATCGTTAGCATTCCATATCGCATCTCTGAGAGAAGTTTTCCATGGTTCTCTTTCGGCAATCCCTCCGATTTGTAGTGGGTGTGGTGGCGGTCGGCGCGACACTGCGTGCCGACAAACTGGTCGAGGCCAATCGTCTTCTCGATGACGTCTATTGGCGGCAAAGCGATCTGGATGGCCTTGCGCGCTACAAGAGCACAAAGAATCCGCAACTCAAGACCCTGCTCATGATTATGGGAGGACGGTGGGATTTGATTGACGAAAACCACCCGTTCGCAGGTGCGCCGCCGATGCCGCCCGGTCACGAGATGTACCCGCACGATCTCACACATGCGCGCATCGAGGACTGGCTGAAGCAGCACCCGGAAGACAAAGGCGCGATTAACGATGGATATACGGTAGTGAAGGCGAAGGGCAATCGCCTGGTTGGTGTTCCATATCGCGAAGAGTACAAAGCGCTGCTGACACCGATGGCGCAGGCATTGCGGGACGCGGCCGCATTGAGCCCGGACCCGGCTTTTGCAAATTTCCTTCGCTTGCGGGCCGATGCCGTTCTTTCCGACAACTACTACAAGAGCGACCTCGCGTGGCTCGATCTCAAAGACCCAAAATTCGACATCATCTTTGCGCCGTACGAAACTTACCTTGACGATCTGCAGGGCGTGAAGACGTCGTTCGGCGGTTCGGTGCTCATTCGCAACGAAGAAGAAAGCAGCCGTCTTGCGGTCTATCAGAAATATGTCGCCGATATTCAGGATGCGCTTCCGATCGAGGCGTCTGCCCGTCCGTCCAAGCGTGGTCATTTAACGCCGATGGAAGGGATGGATGCACCGTATCGGTCGGGCGATCTGCGTCACGGTTATCAGGCGGTTGCTGACAACTTGCCCAACGATCCGCGCATTCATCAGGAAAAAGGGACGAAGAAGATCTTCTTCAAGAACTTCATGGACGCGCGCGTGGCTTACGTTGCGCTGCCGATTGCACGGAGGCTGATGGACCCGGCGCAAGCGGCACTGGCTTCGGCCGAGGGTTATCTGTCGGCCACCCTGATGCACGAGATTTCGCACGAACTCGGGCCGGACTTTGCGCATCGTGATGGCTAGCAGATCGATATCCGGGAATCCATCGGACCGGCCTACGGGGGCCTCGAAGAAGCCAAGGCGGATGTGGTGGGGATGTTCGGACTGAAGTGGCGGGCAGACCGCGGCGCGATTCCGAAGAAACGTCTGGAAGAACACTACGCGTCGTATGTGGCGGGGATCTTCCGCACATTGCGTTTTGGCACCGGCGAGGCACATGGACGAGCCGAGATGATGGAGTTCAGCTTTCTCGCCGAGCGGCATGCGCTCAATTTTTCCGGCGGTCAGTATCGAATCGATTTCGCGCGGATTCCCGGTGCGCTCGCAGGGCTGGCGAAGCAACTGCTCGAAATGGAAGCAACCGGCGATCAGGCCCGCACGGAGGCCTGGTTTACAAAGTACGACCGGATGCCATCCGAGTTGAAAGCCATGCTTGCCACAACAGGAGACATTCCTGTAGACATCAATCCTGTTTTCGCTACGCTACCCACGCTTCAGGAACACCTCCGGATGGCGAAGGATGCGGCGAACTCGGTCGGCGCGATGTCGATGAGATAACGTGAAACACCGTATTATTGATTCCGGCGGAACACGAACCTTCATTCTCATCCTTGAGACCGGGGAGGAAATCGCCGCGAGCCTCAAGACATTTGCCGAAGAGAACCACCTTTCGAACGGTAGCTTTAAGGCGATCGGCGCCCTCTCCGGCGCTAAGGTGGGTTGGTTCAACTGGGAGACGAAGAAGTACGAAATTGCGGCTCAGTTTGAGGAGCAGATTGAAGTACTTTCGCTGATTGGCGATATTGCGCTGCAGGATGGGAAGCCTGTTGTGCATGCCCACCTCATTGTCGGGCGTCGAGACGGGACTGCGCATGGCGGGCATTTGATAGAAGCGCACGTTAGGCCGATGCTGGAGGTTGTTCTTACGGAGTCTGGGGCTTTGCAGAAGAAGCTCGATCCTGAATCGGGCCTGGCGCTCATTGCCCCGTAG
>Ga0182013_10007683_pt1 | contig 11818 bp, 12 predicted proteins | sample 612S2MmetaG_FD_120487 | JGI IMG/M metagenome (GOLD analysis project Ga0182013, IMG submission 120487) | Permafrost microbial communities from Stordalen Mire, Sweden - 612S2M metaG | ecosystem: Environmental > Terrestrial > Soil > Wetlands > Permafrost | place: Sweden: Stordalen | collected...
CCCGAAACGGGGTGTAGGAGTATAGCCCGAAATGAGTGTGGGACTATGCTCCGAAATAACCACCCTAAAGGGTGTGGGAGTATACCCCGAAATGGGTGTGGGAGTATCACCGAAATAGTCACACTGTACATAGGCAGGTACTGTGTGTAAACAGTTTGCCCTAATGCATTACAAATTTCTAAAGCGGGTTGGCCTTTATTCCAATCGGTAAAACCATAATCTATGGTAGTTATATCGGTTGCAGGGTTAGGGAAAACTTTTAATATCTGATCAAGCGAAGACCGGGCAGTTTCATTTAACCCGGTTATGGTATCGCAGGCGCTACCGGTTAATGCACCCAGCCTGTAATTTGGGTAATTAGGTACACATGCACTTAGCGTTGGCAACCTTAAAGCATGTTGTTCAAAGTTGCACGAATCACCCTTGCCGTTCGGGTTACTTATAACATGATAATCGGCTTCGGTATTGCCACAACTAATATAAATTTTACCGTCGGGTGCCAATTGTTCTTTATCAAAGTAACTGCCAAAGGGAAGCTGAAATCCATCATAGCGTCCCACAGTATCAACCGAAGCAGGCGCATTTGAAGCCCACATGTCAAATTGTAATAGCACCTTTGAAGCTGATACATACAAAAACCTGCTATTGGGCGAAAATGCTACACCATTACTCAGCCAAGAGGAGTCATCCCAAATATCCAAAGGGTAATAAATCGGGTTACTTAATTCGCTTGTGCACCGGTCAAAATCGTATATATTTAATCCTCCGATAATAGCAAAGTGAGCAAATTTGCTTCCATCAGGCGAAAAAGAAACAGAAGCAATATCTGTATCACTCACTTCCCCACCACCACAGGTTAAATTAAGCATAATTTGAAAACCTGTATCGGTCAAAAGAATTGGATAGTAGCAATTTGTATTTCTTTTTTGAATTAATATCCACCTGTCTTTACCGTTACCATGCTTAACAGCGGTAATCTCCTCTCCAAGATCACCATTTAATATTGGTTTGTTTAAATATATTACATTTCCTACGCCAGCGTTAGCTGATATATCTAAATATGCAGTTAAGATTTGGGGCGTATATACATTTGCCCCACCTGAACCTGGCACAGAATCGTCATACGAATAAATCAGATAGTAGAAGTTAGTATTAGCAATATCCTGAAGGGCAATAATGCCTTGTTGATTGGTATAACCCAAAGTTAGTATCGTTGGGTCCCAAACCTCATCTATATATCCCTGATTCATACCGTTGCTGTTTTGAATCATTTGGTTTAATGAATCTGATATATAGAGTCCATCTGAATAAAAAAGCAAGTTGCCATTATTATCGCTGTAACTTGTATTGGTTCTATTAAAATTCATCTGTATTGAATCGTATGTAACACAAATAGGTGATGTATTAAAATTCAATAAGGTTCCACCATACCTAAACCCATAGGTTGCTGAATCTATAACATCATTACTTTCATAGCCCTGTAACCAAATATAATCATTTTTTTGACTATATAAGCTCTCAAAGGTACCTAATAATATTAAAATGAAGCAGGCTGTTTTATTCATCACCTTTCAAATATAGTCTGGATTAAAATATTCTTCTTTATTTAAAAGTCCTTTTACAGTTTTGAGATAATGTGTACAAAATAAAAGAGGCCGTCTATTTTTGAGACAGCCTCTTTTGGCTTCATTCATCCTTGTTGTAAGCCCCCCACTTAGGCTATAACCTGTTAGACGCAATAGATAATTCCAGAGCAAACGCCATGGAGGTTCTAGTCCTGGCCCATCTCGAACCCAAATCATGTCTACCGCAAGGAAACTCAAATTCAACGATTTGCTGACTCTAACACTCGATTTACGATCGGCTTTTCTTGCATCCTTTTGTGAGAATATACGGCGTCTAATACTCCTATAATATCTGGACGACTTTAGTCCACTTTAGTTTGAAGACATACAAGGCTAAATTTTAACGCGTCTCATTTTTTAGCCGGCGGTAACAACACAGCATCAATAACGTAAATAATTCCATTAGATGCTGGAATAGTTGCCAGCACATTAGCTCCGTTTACAGTAAACTTGCCGTCTTTTAATCCCACCGTTACATTATCGCCGTTTACCTGGTTTAACACTTGTCCATCGTGCAGGTATTCCTGCTTCATTACTCCAACAAATACATGATATTCCAAAATATTGCGTAAAGCCTTTTTCGCTTCAGGTTTTAGCAGCCCGTCTACCGTTCCGGCAGGAAGTTTATCGAAAGCCGCATTGGTTGGCGCAAATACAGTAAACGGTCCTGGATTAGACAATACATCAACATACTCAGCAGCTTTTAACGCTGCAACAAGAGTTGAATGGTCTTTTGACCCCTCCGCTATCTTTACAATATCCTTTTGTGACTGGTCATCTTTTACTTCCGATTGCCCTGCTTCCGGTGCTGATTGGGTTACGGCGGCCGACTCCTGCGGTTCGCTGCTTTTTTGATTACATGAACCAAGCGAAAACAAAAGGGCAACTGCCAGAATACTTGTTATTATGATATTCCTTTTCATGATTTTGATTTTATGGGTTATAAAATTTGTGCCAACAAACCTATTTAGGATATAAAGGTCTTAATATGATTAAAATCATTCTGCTCGCTCATGTTAATCATCAAAATGAGAACCGAAACAACTCACTTTTGTAGCACATTACAATTTAAAGCATGTCACCTAAAGTAAAACTGATACTGATCGTTATTTTGGTTTCGTCCATATTGCAGTCATGCAATATCGCTGAAACAGATTCAACACCGGCCGTTATTGCCCAGGAGCAAAATTTTGAATCGAAAAAGATAGATGGCCGCTGGACCGTTGACAAAGGTACAGCCATGGAGTTACGGGCCATGCAAAGTACTATCGAAAACTTTAACCTGCTTATTACAGAACAACCACAAAACTTACCGGCTTACCAGGGCTATGCCATTATTCTGCAAAACCATATTGACCGTACTGTAACCTATTGCAGCCTCGACAAAAATACCCGCTCGGTGTTATGCAAAGACCTTGACAAGCTACGGGAGCAAATATCCGCCATCAATAAGGGCGACATCGGCCAGGCCCGCGAGGCATCAAAAAATATCAACCTCATTTTTAAAGGCTTGAATGATTATTTCAATTTCGATTTTTAATTAAAACATCATATATGGATACTACAACTTCAATGAAAAACCAAACCGTGGCTCAAATCGTAACCGATGATTTCAGAACTGCAGAAATATTTAAAAAACACGGTATTGACTTTTGCTGCGGAGGAAAGAAGAGCATTAGCCAGGTGTGTAAGGAGAAACATTTAGACGCTGAGGAACTTGAACAGGAAATACTGATTCTGCAAAATCAGGTGGCTGAAAGAGACCATAAGTTTAATGAATGGAAACTTTCATTTCTGGCTGATTATATTGTAAACGTTCACCACAATTACGTAAATAATAACATGGAGCTTATCTCCGGGTTTGCCGATAAGGTGGCCAAAGTTCACGGGCATCATAATACCGAAACCGTAGAGATAAATGAATTATGGAAGGATGTCGTCTCTGAACTAACCACCCACATGAAAAAGGAAGAACTTGTGCTGTTCCCATATATCAATAACCTGGAGCGCTTTTCATTGGGAACCCTGCCCGAATTTCCCAAAACACATTTTGCTACGGTTAAAAGCCCGGTAGCCATGATGGAGCAGGAACATGAGATGGTTGGGGAACTCCTGCATCTTATCCAGGTCCTTTCTAACAATTTTACACCGCCTGATTATGCATGCAATACATACAAAGTATTGTATTTAAAGCTAAATGAGTTTGCTGAAGACCTGCATCAGCACATTCACCTTGAAAACAATATCCTGTTCCCCAAGGCTATTGCACTTGAAGAAAAAATGGATTCGTATAAATAACAGAGCATGATGTTTTCCAAGAGTTTTGAATATGCATTAAGGGCCGCAATTTATCTGTGCAATGAAAGTAAGAAGGGCGAAAAGCTGAATATAAGGCAGATATCAAGGGCTATAGATTCTCCCGAGCCCTTTACCGCAAAAGTATTGCAGACCCTGGCCCGCAGAAAGATCATTTCTTCCACCAAAGGGCCGGGCGGAGGCTTTTATATTGACAGCAGGGCTAAACCCATACCTGTTATTGCTATTATAGATGCTACCGATGGCCGTAGTGCTTTCGAAAGTTGCGGTTTGGGATTGAAAGAATGTTCTGATACTCACCCATGCCCTATCCATAATGAATTCAGAAGTTATAGTTTAAGGCTTAGAAATCTGTTGATGAAAAAAACAGTTCAGGACCTTGCCAAAGAGCTTAGCGAGGGCAAAACTTTCGTTACAAACAGGTAATCATCCTTTTGTTTTTTTTACTAATTCCAGCTTGCACATGCATGCTGTCTTGCCTTAAAAGCTAAGTCCTAAAATAATAAAAGATAAAAAGGTCTTTTTATTGATTTAAATCAATAAAAACGCTGACCCATCTCATCACAAGCCATATTACCACTACCCATCTTTACATCGTAAAACAAAAAACGCATATCATGAAAAACTTAAAAAACAACAATATTTTAAAAACTTTGCTATTGGTTGGCTGTGTAGCAATTACTTTCGCCATCAGCAGTTGTGGAGATAAACAAACCGCGGCTTCTGATAATGCCGCTCCGGCACAAAGTATGATACCCGACCAACCTAAAGATGATGGCCAGGGGATAGGAAGATTTAAAAATGTTACCGTTTCGGCCATTGATGAAAAGCTGGCTACCGCAGGTCAAATAGTATTTGAAGCAAAATGCTCCGCCTGTCATAATCCTACCGCAACTAAGAAAGTTGGTCCCGGCCTGCTGGGTGTTACTACCAGGAGGCAACCTGCCTGGATATTGAACCAGATAACCAACCCGGCTGAGATGACTCAGAAAGACCCAACGTCCAAAGCATTATTGGCGCAATACCTTACACAAATGACATTTCAGGACGTTACCGACGACCAGGCAAGAAGCATACTTGAATTTTTCCGCCATAATGACGCCTCTGGCCCGGAACAGGCCAAAAAATAAACAGGATAGTCTTTTCAAATTCAATCACCCATAAATTAATAAATATGAAAACAAAACACTTTAAATTAACCCTGTTCCTGGCAACTGTTTTAGCAGCAGTAGGCATATTGAGCAGTTGTAAGCCTAAAAAAGTAGACTCTGCTTTATCAGGCGATGCAGCCTCAAAGGTATATGTAGCCCCGGGAAAATACGATGAATTATACCTTTTTGCATCAGGAGGGTTTAGCGGCCAGGTAGGCATTTACGGACTTCCATCCGGAAGATTGCTGAAACAGATTCCTGTTTTTTCGCAAAATCCGGAAAACGGCTATGGTTATAGCGAAGAAACCAAACCGATGTTAATGACCTCGCATGGTTATATTCCGTGGGATGACTCGCACCATCCACAACTTTCGCGTACCAATGGTCAGGATGATGGCCGCTGGCTGTTTATTAATGCTAACAACACTCCCCGTATAGCCAGAATGGATCTGACAACTTTTAAAACCGTTGAAATTATTGAATTGCCGAATTGCGCCGGCAACCACGCCTCGCCATTCATAACTCCTAATACAGAATACGTAGTTGGCGCTACCCGGTTTTCTGTTCCTTACGATGCAAGTCCTGACGTCCCTATCTCTTCCTATAAAGAGAATTTTAAAGGAAGTATCTCTTTTGTGAAAGTAGATAAAGAAACCGGAAGGATGAATCTGAGTTTTCAGTTGCTGGTACCCGGGGTTGATTATGACCTTTCGAAGGCCGGTAAAGGAGTTTCGGATGGCTGGGCATTTTTTACCTGTTACAATAGTGAAGAGGCTCATACTTTCCTGGAAGTAAATGCGAGCCAGCGTGATAAAGATTTTGTATTGGCCATTAACTGGAAGAAAGCTGAAGAATATGTGAAAGACGGTAAGGGTAAAAAAATACCGGCAAAATATGTGCATAATGTTTATGATGAAAAGTCATTTACGGCAACCTCCGAAATGATGAATGAGGTAACCGTTCTTGACGTAAAAGACCTTCCAGGCATTTGCTATTATATTCCTTGTCCAAAATCACCACATGGTATTGCAGTTGACCCAACAGGTGAATACATCTGTGCATCGGGAAAATTAGCCGCTGTAGTTCCGGTTTTCTCATTCAGCAAAATTCAGAAAGCTATTGCGGATAAAGCATTTGACGGCGACTTTGAGGGTATACCTGTAATTAAATATGAAGCGGCTTTAGACGGCGAGGTTAACAAAATAGGACTGGGTCCTTTGCATACTGAATTTGATGACAAAGGCAATGCCTATACTTCCTGTTTCATTTCGTCTGAAATTGTAAAGTGGAATGTAAAAACCAAACAGATACTTGACCGGGTGCCTACTTATTATTCCATCGGCCACTTGTGTGTTCCTATGGGCGATAATATTCATCCTTATGGCAAATATGTAATTGCTTTAAACAAAATTACCAAAGACCGCTACCTGCCCACCGGTCCGGAGTTATGCCAATCTGCCCAGTTATATGACATCAGTGGCGACAAAATGCAATTGCTGCTTGATTTCCCTACAATTGGTGAACCGCACTATGCGCAGGCTATGCCGGCAGATATTATAAAAAAGAATTCGGTAAAATTCTTTAAGATAGACAGCAACACCAATAAGTATGTTACCAAAACAGAAAAAGAGGCCAGGGTTGTAAGACAGGGAAATGAAGTTCATGTATACATGACCTGTATCCGCTCGCATTTTGTTCCCGATAACATTGAAGGCATAAAAGTGGGTGATAATGTATACTTCCATGTTACCAACCTGGAACAGGACTGGGATGTACCTCACGGCTTTGCTGTAAAAGGAAATGATAACAGCGAATTACTGGTTATGCCCGGCGAAACACAAACATTGAAATGGGTACCGGACAGAGCGGGAATAAGTCCTTTCTATTGCACTGATTTCTGTTCTGCTTTACACCAGGAGATGCAGGGATATATAAGGGTATCGCCTGTGGGCTCTAATACCCCAATAAAATTCGGAACCGGTGACGAAGAAAACAAATAGGCAGTTAGTTGACATGCAGGGGCGTGTGAAACGCCCCTGCAATTTTACCGAATGATTTTGCAGTATAATTAATATAAAAGCTATGAAAACCCTCAAAATATATTCGCGGATTATTGTTGGCGTTTGTGCAACGGCAATGGTTTTCTCGCTGTTTGTATCGGTTTGGCAAATCCAGTTAGAGGCGCCTCAATATCCCGAAGGGCTTAAAATGGAAATCTGGTCTCATAAAATTGCGGGTGATATTGACAAAATAAACGGGCTTAACCATTATATAGGCATGGCCCAGATTAAAGAGCAAAACTTTCCCGAGTTTAAAGTGATGCCGTGGCTCATTATTGCTATGGTGGTTTTAGGCCTGCTGACCGCTGCATCAGGTAAAAGGTTTATGCTATGGATAAATGCTTCTTACCTTGTATTTTGCGGCATTTGGGGTGTTTGGGATTTCTGGAGATGGGAGTATCACTATGGCCATAATCTCAATCCGCACGCAGCCATCATAATTCCCGGCATGGCTTATGATCCGCCTCTTTTTGGATGGAAGCAAATGCTCAATTTTACAGCAGGCTCGTTCCCGGATATCGGAGGCTGGTTGATTATAGGGCCTTCCATTGTAATTGTTGGAGTCTTGATTTTCGAGCAGGTAAGGAAACATAAAAACAAAGAACAAAAAACTCAGCAACGTGAGACGCAACTTCATCATGCAAAACAAAGCAACGCTGCTGCGTAACGCAACCGGTACTGCACTGTTTTTAGTGCTTATGTTGCTTTCATCATGCGAAACAATGCCTGAGCCTATTAATTACGGAAAAGACGTGTGTGCATTTTGCAGCATGATGGCGATGGATAAAAAGTTTGGCGCCGAATTAATAAACAGCAATGGTAAAATATTAAAATTTGATTGCGGCGAATGTATGCTTCAGTATTTGAAATCAAATAAAGATTTTAAACCTGCAAAATTCCTGGTTACCGCTTATGACAGCCCCGGTAATCTAATAGATGCCGAAAAAGCTTTTTATCTTTCAGGTGGCAATATCAACAGTCCTATGGGTGGCAGGCTGGCTGCATTTACAAGCCGCGAAGCCGCAGAAAAATTTCAGAAAGAGTTGAACGGCGATCTGATTCTTTGGGACAAAGCTATCAGTCTTAATTTTAAATAAATGCGCTTTTTTATAACCATACTGATTCTTATAACAGATTTTCTTTTGTGTAATGCGGGTACGGTTATCCTGTGCCCGGCGTGCGCAGTAAACAATTTTCAAATGGCCGTACAAGTTGCACATAACGGCGATACAATCATTGCAAAACCCGGCGTGTATACCTCGGTAAACACAATCATTAATAAACCGCTTACCATTACAGGCGAAAACTACCCTGTAATTGACGGAGAGCAAAAGGATGAGGTAATAACTATACTATCAGATAATGTAACCCTCAGCGGCCTGAATATACGGAATTCGAAAACCGGTGATAGGAAGGACTATGCGGGCATCAGGTTATACAGGGCGCAGCATATAAAAATTCTTAACTGCCACCTTGATAATACTTTCTTCGGTATTTACGTGGGCGATTCGAAAAATGTGCTGGTAAAAGGGAATCGCCTGCAAGGTGCCCATTCCGATTTATTGCACCTGGGCAACGGCATTCAGCTATGGAAGTCGGATAGCATTACAATCGAAAACAACTACGTAGAAGGCCACCGCGACGGAATTTATTTTGAATTTGCCCAACACTGCCTGATACGGAACAATACCAGTATAAAAAATTTCAGGTACGGCATGCATTTTATGTTCAGCAACAACGACACTTATATAAACAATACGTTTAACAATAACGGCACCGGTGTGGCTGTTATGTATTCGCACGAAGTGCAGATGTTTAACAACAAATTTGTGAACAACTGGGGCGATGCCGCTTACGGCCTGCTACTGAAGGATATTACCAACAGCAACATTACAGGCAACACCTTTGCAAATAACACCGTGGGTGTAAAAATGGATGGCACCACCGGAATTAATTTTCAAAAAAATGATTTTCTGAAAAACGGTTACGCACTCAGGATATTGGGTAATTGCCGGCAGGACAGTTTTCTGCTTAATAACTTTTCAGGGAACACGTTCGACGTTGGTACCAACGGTAGTTTGAGCGACAATATTTTTGCTTTTAATTACTGGGATAAATACCAGGGATACGACCTGGATAAAAATGGTATAGGAGATATTCCCTATAACCCGGTAAGCCTTTATTCAGTTATTATAGAAAGAATGCCCTATGCCGTAATGCTGCTGAGAAGCTTTACTATCGATTTGCTTGACCGTGCTGAAAAGAGTATTCCTTCATTAGTACCTGAAACAATACAGGATAAATCACCGTCAATGAAAATGATTAAGAAATGATCCGCGTTGAAAAGTTAGAAAAAAAGTTTGGCAAACTCCATGTCCTGAAGGGCATTGATGCATTATTTGAACAAGGGCAGGTTATATCAGTTATAGGACCCAATGGTTCGGGCAAAACCACCTTAATAAAATGTATTCTGGGCATGGTAATTGCCGATAAAGGGAGAATTTTTCTTAATGAAAAAGATATAGCAGGTAATTGCAGTTATCGAAACGAAATTGGTTATATGGCCCAAATTGGCAGATATCCTGAGAATATGAAAATAGGGCAATTATTTACTATGCTCAGGGATATTCGTAAACAAAAATCGTTGGACGAGGAATTGCTTTACGAATACGCTTTGGATAAAATATCCGGCAAAGCCATGAGGACACTATCCGGGGGAACAACACAAAAAGTAAGTGCCGCACTGGCGTTTCTTTTCAATCCTAAGGTGTTGATACTGGACGAGCCCACCGCCGGCCTCGACCCGCTTGCCACTGAAATTCTGAAAGCTAAAATCCTGAAAGCTAAAACCGAAGGTAAGTGCGTTATTATTACTTCACACATTATGAGCGAAGTAGAGGAGATGGCAGATAAAATCATGTACCTGTTTGAAGGCAATGTCAATTTCTATAAAACCATTTCTGATTTGAAGAGTGAAACCGGTGAACAAAAGCTGGGAAAGGCTATTGCACAAATAATGCGAAAACAACAATATGTTTAAAATCTGCAAATACATTATTTACGACATCATTCGCAGTAAAGTGCTTGTGGCGTATGCGCTTTTCCTCCTGCTGGCAAGTATAGGTTTGTTCAACATTGAAGATAATGGAGCTAAAGCCGTTATCAGTCTGATGAGTATCATCATGGTCATTGTTCCTTTGGTCAGCATTGTTTTCTCTACCACATATTTTTACAATGCTTCAGAATTTATGGAGCTACTCGTTGCCCAGCCAATTGGCAGAACCAGTATTTTACTTGGGGAGTATATTGGTGTAGCGTTTTCAATGGTATGTGCCTTCTTTGTTGGTATTGGCATACCGGTTCTTATTTATGCTCCCGGCTCTACAGGAATAGTTCTGATTATTTCCGGCATTGGCCTGACAATGGTTTTTACCTCACTGGCCTTTTTCTCTGCCGTTTCTACAAGAGATAAAGCCCGGGGAATCGGGCTGGCATTAATGATATGGTTTTATTTTTCGGTAATATATGATGGTATAGTATTGGCTGTTCTTTTTGCCTTTAACGATTACCCGTTGGATAAAGTTGTTATAGCACTTGCATCATTAAATCCCATCGACCTTGGCAGAATTATAATCCTTCTTAAACTTGATATATCTGCACTGATGGGTTTTACCGGTGCCGTATACAAGAAATTCTTCGGTAGTGCCTTTGGGATGATCTATTCCCTCTTCATGATGGCATTGTGGGTGCTTATACCCTTGCTGGGTGCCATCCGTATTTTTAAAAGGAAGAATTTGTAAACCTGTTGCCATTCATATACATTTAGAAAATAACCTCTTGTTTCCGAATGCACTCCATAACTTTAAAACAATATGTAAAACATTGGTACCAGTAATTTTAATAGCGCTTATTTTAACCAAACAGCTTCAAAGCCCATGAATGAATCAATAAAGTTGCTATATGAAGAGCACGAAATTATCTTATACGCCGTTGATGCGGCAAGGCGGGCTAATTCATTTCCTGAAAATGACAATTTGATGTATGAAGATACCGTTCGCCAACTTATCAGTTTCTTTCGTAGTTATGCCGATAAGTATCATCATTACAAAGAAGAAAAAATTCTTTTCCCTGAAATGAGCAAACGAAATGAACTGCTTATGGATGGCGCAATCAAAGAAATGCTTGAAAATCACGAAGACTTCCGTGAGATGATCAGAGGTATCGAGCAATTTTTAGATGAGAAAAATTATTCTGGTGCCCGGCAGCAATTGGAAAAATACACCGAGGCGCTGCTCAATCATATTGCAGTGGAGAATGATGAAGTATTTCTTATGGCTGAGTCCATTTTTACGGAAGAAGAATTAAAAAAAATAAGCCACCGTTTTATAAAATCCGCGGCGAAGGTTTCCTAATAAAAAATATTGCTGCTTTTCAGAAATTGAACAGAATAAACCGTACAAATTTAAATGAAGATTAAATGAAGATAAATAACATTATTTGTAAGACGATGATAATAATCTTTATGACAGCCATTATGTCATGCTCTCGACCGCAAAAAACCAAATCTGATGAAACCGCTTTGGCAGGAGAGTATACAGCAACGCTTACCGATGCTCCGCATGTACCCATATCGGGCAGATATAATGCTCCCGAAAAAGTAATTGTA
>Ga0182013_10007684_pt1 | contig 11818 bp, 11 predicted proteins | sample 612S2MmetaG_FD_120487 | JGI IMG/M metagenome (GOLD analysis project Ga0182013, IMG submission 120487) | Permafrost microbial communities from Stordalen Mire, Sweden - 612S2M metaG | ecosystem: Environmental > Terrestrial > Soil > Wetlands > Permafrost | place: Sweden: Stordalen | collected...
CCCGAGGGCGTCGCCGTGCAGCGGGCCGGCTCGGGCGCGTGGGTCGTCCAGGGGCGTGCGGCGGAGCGGGCCGTGGCGTTGTCCGACCTCAACGACGAAGGGGCGCAGGCCGAAGTGGTCCGCCGGCTCCGGCGGCTCGGGGTCGATCGCGCCCTGGCCCGGGCGGGTGCCCGCGACGGCGACGAGATCACGGTCGGCGCCATGACGTTCACGTGGGGAGAGGACCAGTGATCGCCGTGGTCAAGGTCGGGTCGTCCTCGGTGAACGGCGAAACGGTCAGCCGGCTCTGTGGCGAACTGGCCGCGGCGCGGGCCGAGGGACACACCGTCGTCGTGGTCTCGTCCGGGGCCATTTCCGCCGGATGGGACGCGCTCGACCGTGGCCGGCAGCGGCCCTCGGACCCCGCCGTGCTGCAGGCCGTGTCGGCCGTCGGCCAGCACCGGCTGATGCGGTTGTGGCAGGACGGCTTGGATTCCCATGGACTGTTGGCGGGCCAAGTGCTGCTGGCTCCACTCGACTTCGTCCACCGCACTCAGTATCTGCACGCACGCGGCACGCTGCGACACCTGGCCGACCTCGGGGTCGTGCCGGTGGTCAACGAGAACGACGCGGTGGCCGACGAGGAGATCCGCTTCGGCGACAACGACCGCCTGGCCGCCCTGGTGGCCCACCTGGTCGGTGCCGAGCTGCTGGTGCTGCTCACCGACACCGCCGGCCTGCTGACCGCCGACCCCCGGCGCACCGCCGAGGCGTCCCTGATCGAGGAGGTGGTCGAGATCGACCACGAGCTCGAGCGGATCGCCGGTGGGCCGGGCAGTGCGGTGGGCAGCGGCGGCATGGCCTCCAAGTTGGCCGCCGCCAAGATCGCCGTCTGGTCCGGCGTGGAGGCGGTCATCGCCGACGCCTCACGCCCGGGGGTGCTGGCGGCCGTCAGTACCGGGGCCCCCGGCGTCGGCACCCGGTTCCGCCCCCGCGACCGTCGTCTCCCCGCCCGGAAGCTGTGGATCGCCTTCGCCATCGGGGCCACCGGGACGGTCACCGTCGACGCCGGGGCCAAGCGGGCGCTGGTGGAGCGGGGGACCTCCCTGCTGCCGGCCGGCGTGCTGGCGGTGGCCGGCGACTTCGGCGCCGACGAGGCGGTGGAGATCGCCGGGCCCGACGGGGCGGTGTTCGCCAAGGGGCTGGTCCGCCATGCCGCGCCGGTGGTGGCCGAGTGGGCCGGCCACCGCTCGGGCGAGCTCCCCGACGACCTCGACCCCGAGGTGGTCCACCGGGACGACCTGGTGGTGCTGGGCTAGGCCCGGCGCGGACCCTGCCGGGGTCCCTGACGGGCCCCCGGGCACGCGGAAGTACGCTGTGGCGGTGCGTGCAACCTCTTCCGCCACCCTGGAGGACCTGGGCCGGTCGGCCCGCCGGGCCTCGCGGGTGCTGGCCCGGACGTCCTCGGCCACCCGCGACGAGGCACTGCTGCGTGCCGCCGACCTGATCGACCAGGAGTCGGACCGGATCCTGGCCGCCAACGCCGAGGACGTCGCCGCCCTCACCGGCTCGGGCGGGGAGGCCACCGCCCTCGACCGGCTCCGCCTCGACGCCTCCCGGGTGGAGGGGATGGCCGCCGGCCTCCGTCAGGTGGCCGCCCTCGCCGACCCGGTCGGCGAGGTGGTCGACGGGTGGGTCCGACCCAACGGGCTGCGGATCTCGCGGGTCCGGGTGCCGCTCGGGGTCGTCGGCATCATCTACGAGAACCGGCCGAACGTCACCAGCGACGCCGCCGGGCTGTGCCTGAAGTCGGGGAACGCCGTGCTCCTCCGAGGCTCGTCGACGGCCATCCGGTCCAACACCGTGATCGCCGCACTGCTCCGCTCCGGCCTGGACAAGGCCGGGCTCCCGGCCGAGGCGGTGGGGCTGGTCGAGGACACCAGCCACGACTCGGCGGTGGCCTTCATGCGCCTGGAGGGCTTCATCGACTGCCTCATCCCCCGGGGTGGTCCGTCGTTGCTGGCCGCCATCCGGGAGCACGCCACCGTGCCCTTCGTCCTGGATGGCGAGGGGAACTGCCACGTCTACGTGGACGCCGACGCCGACCTGGCCATGGCCCGGGCCGTGGTGGTCAACGCCAAGACCAGCCGACCGGGCGTCTGCAACGCCATGGAGACCCTGCTCGTCCACCGCTCGGTGGCCGCCGACTTCCTCCCGGCCGTCGCCCGGGAGCTCGACGGGGTGACCCTGCTGGGGGACGACGCCACCCGGGCGGTGCTGCCGTCCGCCGGGGTGGCCACCGACGTCGAGTACGCCACCGAGTTCCTCGGCCCCACCATGGCCGTGGCCGTGGTGGACGACCTCGACGGCGCCATCGACCACATCGCCCGATTCGGATCAGGACACTCGGAGGCCATCATCACAGCGGACATCGCCACAGCCGACCGGTTCACCGGGGAGGTGGACGCCGCCGCCGTGGTGGTCAACGCCTCCACCCGGTTCGTCGACGGGGAGCAGTTCGGCCTCGGCGCCGAGATCGGCATCTCCACCCAGAAGCTCCACGCCCGCGGCCCCATGGGCCTCCGGGAGCTGACCTGCCTCAAGTACGTGGTGCGGGGCGACGGCCAGGTGCGGGCGTGAGCGCCGCCGACGGACGGGACGAGATCACCACCGGGTTCCCCGAGGCGGGTGAGCCCCGGTTCGCCACCATCGACGAGGTGCGCCAGGGCCTGGCCGGGGTCGACTACCTGGCCGACGAGGGCATCGCCGGCGTCGTCTACCTGGCCGACCGGCTGGCCAAGCCGGTGCTGGTGGAGGGCCCGGCGGGCACCGGAAAGACCGAGCTGGCCAAGTCGGTGGCCAAGCTGACCGGCAGCCGGCTGATCCGTCTCCAGTGCTACGAGGGGCTCGACGAGTCCAAGGCCCTCTACGAGTGGAACTACAAGAAGCAGCTGCTCCGCATCCAGGCCGGCAGCGACCAGGCGTGGGAGGAGCTCGAGGACGACATCTTCTCGGAGGAGTTCCTCCTGGCCCGCCCGTTGCTCGAGGCGATCCGGTCGCCCGAGCCGGTGGTGCTGCTGATCGACGAGGTCGACCGGGTGGAGCTGGAGACCGAGGCCCTGCTGCTGGAGATCCTCTCCGAGTACCAGGTGTCCATCCCGGAGCTGGGCACGGTGCGGGCCACCCAGATCCCCATGGTGTTCCTCACCTCCAACAACACCCGGGAGCTCTCCGAGGCCCTCAAGCGCCGCTGCCTCTACCTGCACATCGACTACCCGCAGCTCGAGCGGGAGCGGGCCATCATCGAGACCCGGGTGCCGGGGATCAGCGAGGCGCTGGCCGACCAGATCGCCCGCATCGTGCGCTCCATCCGCACCCTCGAGCTGAAGAAGGCGCCGTCGGTGTCCGAGACGCTCGACTGGGCGCGCACGCTGGTGGTGCTGGGGGTGGAGTCGATCGACGCCGAGCAGGCCCGGGACACCCTCCACATCCTGTTGAAGTACCGGTCGGACATCGACCGGGCGGCCAAGGAGCTCGCCGGCGTCGAGCTGGCCGACTGAGCCGCACCGACCGTGCTCGACCTTCTCACCGGGTTCATCGCCGAGCTGCGTGCCGCCGGCATTCCGGTGTCGCTGAGCGAGCACCTCGATGCCGCCGAGGCCCTGCGCCACGTCCCCCTGGAGGACCGTGAGGGGCTGAAGTACGCGCTCGGCGCCAGCCTGGTGAAGTCGTCCACCCACTGGCGCACCTACGAGACCACCTTCGAGATCTACTTCTCCCTGCGCGGCCCCGAGTACCGGATCGACAGGGACGAGGAGGGCGAGGACGGGGACGAGGAGGCCGCCGACCAGGCCGGTCGGGGCCAGGGGCAGGGCCAGGGCCGGGGCGGCGGCGGCGGGGGCCAGGGCATGACGCCCGAGGAGCTGGCCGACCTCCTCTACAAGGCGCTGTCGTCGGCCGACAACGGGATGATGGGCACCGTGGCCCGCCAGGCGGTGGCCCGGTACGCCGGCATGGAGCCCGGCCGGCCGGTGGGGGGCACCTACTACCTCTACCGCACGCTGCGGAACCTCGACCTCGACGGGATGCTCGAGCGGCTGGTGGAGGAGGCCCGCCAGGGCGGCCCGCCGGAGGACGGCCGGCCGGGGGCGGCCGTCGACCTGACCCCCCTCGAGGAGCGGCTGCTGCGCGACGAGTTCACGGCGCGGATCGAGCGCCTGAAGCGCGAGATCGAGGACGAGATCCGCCGACGGCTGGTGGCCGACCGGGGGAGCGAGGCGCTGGCCCGGTCGCTGCGCAAGCCGCTCCCCGAGGACGTCGACGTCATGCACGCCACCCGCGACGAGCTGGTGGCGCTGCGCAAGGCCCTCCAGCCACTGTCGAGGAAGCTGGCCGTGCGCCTGGCCCGCAAGCGCCGCCACGGCCGCAAGGGAGCCCTCGACTTCCGCAGCACCGTCCGGCACTCGCTGTCCACCGGCGGCGTGCCCCTCGAGCCGAAGTTCCGCTACCCCCGGCCGGCCAAGCCCGAGATCATGGTCATCGCCGACATCTCCGGGTCGGTGGCCTCCTTCGCCCGCTTCACCCTCCACCTGGTGCACGCCATCAGCACCCAGTTCTCCAAGGTGCGGAGCTTCGTCTTCATCGACGGCATCGACGAGGTGAGCCGGTTCTTCGAGCACAGCGACGACCCGGCCGACGCCGTGCACCGGATCAACACCGAGGCCGACGTCATCTGGGTGGACGGCCACTCCGACTACGGGCACGCCCTCTCGGTGTTCTGGGAGCGGTGGGGCGAGGAGATCACCCCGAGGACCAGCGTGCTGCTGCTCGGGGACGCCCGGAACAACTACCACGCCTCCCAGTCGTGGGTGGTCAAGGAGATCCGCGAGCGGGCCCGCCATGTCTACTGGCTGAACCCGGAGCCCCAGGCCTACTGGAACTCGGGCGACTCCATCGTGGGGGAGTACGCCGTCTTCTGCGACGACGTCATCGAGTGCCGCACCCTGCGCCAGCTCGAGCGGTTCGTGGGAGAGCTGGCCTGATGGCGGCGGGGGGCGGGTTCGACGGGCTGTCGGGGGCCCGGGGCGACGACGCCCCCCAGGGGCCGCCGGCCGGCATCCGGACCGTGCCCGCCTACGACGGGTCGACCGCCACGCGGGTGGTACTGGTGCGCCACGGCGAGGCCGAGTGCAACGTGTCGGGCGTCTGCGGTGGCCCCCGGGGGTGCCGGGGCCTGACGCCCCACGGGGTCCGCCAGGTGGAGGCGCTCCGCGACCGGCTGGGCTCGACCGGCGAGCTGGCCGGGGCCGACGCCCTCTACGCCAGCGTGCTGCCCCGGGCCATCCAGACCGCCGAGCTGCTGGCCCCGGCGCTCCGTGCCATCGGGGCCGACGGGACCACCGGACCGCTGCCCGCCCTCCAGGTCGACTGCGGGCTCTGCGAGCTCCACCCCGGGGAGGCCGACGCCCTCAGCTGGGCCGAGTTCACCCAGCGGTTCGGTGACCCGGACTGGGACGTGGAGCCGGACCGCCCCATCGCCCCCGGGGGCGAGTCGTGGACGGGCTTCGTGGCCCGGGTGTCCGACACCCTGGAGCACCTGGTGGCCCGGCACCCCGGCGAGCTGGTGGTGGTGGCCTGCCACGCCGGGGTCATCGAGGCCTCCATGCTCGGCATGCTGCCGATCACCGCCGGCCGGGAGGGGGCGCGGCTGCAGCTCCGGACCCACCACGCCTCGCTCACCACCTGGGAGGTGGAGGGCGAGCGCTGGCGGTTGCTGGGCTACAACGACGCCACCCACCTGGTGACGCCGGGGCTCCCGCTGGCCGCCGATCAGCCGGCGTAGCGGTCAGCAGGCGTAGTCGTTGTCGTAGCCGTCGGTGTTGGCACCGTCGGTGAACTGCACCAACCAGACCGGTCCCGAGGCGAAGTTGTAGGTGCAGTACTGCGCCGGGTTGAACGGGGGGCTGTTGCTGCCGTAGTCGGCCACCCACTCGGGCAGGGACGGCGAGTAGCTCCCCACGATGGACGACCAGTGCGACCGCTGCGAGTAGATGCCGACGTTGGGGACCCCCTCGGCCTGGAGCCCTTCGATGGCCCCCTGGACCAGCGAGGCGTTGGCCGCGGTGTCCGAGCTCCACGACGGGTCGCCCTCGACGTCGAGCCACCAGGTCACCGAGGTGTCGACCCCGGCGTTCTGGGCCTGCTGGAAGGCGTACTGGGCGGCGCCGTACCCGGTGTTGCACGGGGTCGGCCTCGCGGTGCTGAGGCAGAAGGACGGTCCACCCTGCTGGGCCCCGTAGGTGAGGTACAGGTACAGGTTGAGACCCGCACCGGCCCAGTTCGCCTCATCGGCCAGGCACGGGTTCACCGCGCCGTACGACTGCCCGGCCACCTCCACCACCCCGATCTGGTGGGGGGCGGGCGGATAGGAGCCGCACTGCCAGTTCGAGATGTCGTAGCCGTAGCTTCCCGACGGTGCCGACGGGTCGTTGAACAGCCCGCTGCCGAGTCCGACGGTCATCCCCACCACGGGCGCGTTGAGGTTCGGTGGAGCGGACCCGTAGTAGCCGGCGGCCCCGAAGTTGAAGATGAGCCCACCGCTGTCGGTGAACCAGTAGCCGTTGCCGCTGGGGGTCGGCCCCATCGCCACGATGGGCCGGGACAGGGGCGTTCCCCCCTCCGAGCCGTAGAACGGGGCGTCGCCGAAGGCGAAGATGCCGCCGTCGGAGGCCACCAGCCAGTAGCCGTTGCCGCCCGCCGAGGGGGCCATCGAGACCACCGGGCGGTTGAGGGTCAGGGAGCCCGTCGACCCGAAGAAGTGGGCGTCGCCGAAGGCGAAGATGCCCCCGTCGGAGGCCACCAGCCAGTAGCCGCCCCCGTCCTTGGTGGCGGCCATCCCCACCACCGGCCGGTTGAGGGCCAGCGAGCCCGTCGACCCGTAGAAGCCGGCGTCGCCGAAGGAGAAGATGCCCCCGTCGGAGGCCACCAGCCAGTAGCCGCCCCCGTCGGGGGTGGCGGCCATGCTGACCACCGGCTGGTTGAGCGGCACCCCGCCCATCGACCCGTAGAAGTGGGCGTCGCCGAAGGCGAAGATGCCCCCGTCGGAGGCGTCCAGCCAGTAGCCCTCCTCGTCGGCGGTGGCGGCCATGCCCACGATCGGCTCGTTGAGGGGCTGGCCGCCCATCGACCCCAGGCTGGCCAGGCCGCCGAAGGCGAACACGCCGCCGTCACTGGCCACCAGCCAGTAGGCGGGGACCTGCTTGACCGTGGCGGCCGACGCCCGCGCCGGGACGCCCACCGCCGGGACCAGGACCAGGACGGTGGCGGCCAGGGTGACCACCGCGGCCACGAGCGTGCCGAGCCTGCGGAGGGCCGTGGGGCGGTGCGCTGCTCGCCTCGTGGGGCACTGCCGGGCGCGGGTCACTCTCATCAGCGGCGGGTTCTCCCTGGGATCGTGGATGCCGCCCGACGGGCCGGGGGACACCCGCGTCGCCGGTCGATCGGTCGGCCGTCCAGGCGACCATTCTGGTGGCCGGGCCTGCCCGGGTCAATGACCCCCCGCCCGGCGGGTCCTAGCCGCGGAGCAGCTCGGCCACCGCGAAGGCCAGGTCCAGCGACTGGCGGGCGTTCAGGCGCGGGTCGCAGGCCGAGGTGTACCGCTGCCCGAGCTGGCCCTCCACGATGTCCTCGACCCCGCCCAGGCACTCGGTGACGTCGTCCCCGGTCAGCTCCACGTGCACCCCGCCGGGCCAGGTCCCGACCTCCCGGTGGGCGGCGAAGAACCCCTGCAGCTCGGCGACGATGTCGTCGAAGCGCCGGGTCTTCCGGCCGCCCTCGGCGGTGAAGGTGTTGCCGTGCATGGGGTCGCAGGTCCACACCACGGGGTGGCCCTCGTCCCGCACCGCCCGCAGCAGCGGGGGCAGGCCGGCCTCGACGCCGCCGGCGCCGAAGCGGGTGATGAGGGTCAGGCGGCCGGGGACCCGCCCCGGGTTCAGCCGCTCGCACAGGGCGACGACGTCGTCGGGCGTGGCGCTCGGGCCGACCTTGGACCCGACCGGGTTGTGGATGCCGGCCAGAAACTCCACGTGGGCGCCGTCGAGCTGGCGGGTGCGCTCGCCCACCCAGAGCATGTGGGCCGAGCAGTCGTACCAGTCGTCGGTGAGGGAGTCGCGCCGGGTCAGGGCCTCCTCGTAGTCGAGGATGAGCGCCTCGTGGCTGGTCCAGAAGTCGACCTCGTGGAGGGTGTCCTCGCCGGTGAGGTTGATGCCGCAGGCCGACATGAAGCGGAGGGCCCGGTCGATCCCCTCGGCGATGTCCTCGAACCGGCGCCCCTCGGTGGACGACGCCACGAACTGCTGGTTCCAGGCGTGCACCTGGCTGAGGTCGGCGAACCCGCCCTTGGTGAAGGCGCGCAACAGGTTGAGGGTGGCGACGGACTGCTCGTAGGCGGTGACCAGTCGGCCCGGGTCGGGGACGCGCGCCAGGCGCTCGGGCAGGTCGTCGTTGACCATGTGCCCACGGAACGAGTCGATCACCTCGTCGCCCACCGTCTCGGTGGGCGAACTGCGCGGCTTGGCGAACTGTCCGGCGATGCGGCCGACCTTGACCACCGGCAGGCCCGCGCCGTAGGTGAGGACGACGGCCATCTGCAGGATCACCTTCAGCTTGTCGCGGATGCCGTCGGCCGTGAACTCGGAGAACGATTCGGCGCAGTCACCCGCCTGGAGCACGAAGGCCCCGCCGCCCGCCGCCGCGGCCAGCGACCGGGTCAGATGGCGCGCCTCACCGGCGAAGACCAGAGGCGGGAGCCCGCTCAGGCGGGCGTGGACCTGCTTGAGGGCGCCCTCGTCCGGCCAGACCGGCTGCTGGGCGGCCGGTCGGGTGCGCCACGAGTCCGGGGCCCACGGCTCGGACGCGTCAGGGGTCGGGTTCGCAGATGCCACCCCCACAGCGTAAGGCCTCCGGACCTAGGCTCGGGACATGACTCCCTTCCGCTTCGGTGTCCAGCTGTCTGCCGCCTCGTCGGGGACGGCCTGGAGGGAGGTGGCGAGGACCATCGAGGGCCTCGGTTACTCGACCCTGTTCATCCCGGACCACTTCGAGGACCAGTTCGGACCCCTGGTGGCCCTGACCGTGGCCGCCGAGGCGACCAGCGAACTGCGCGTCGGCTCCCTGGTCTTCGGGAACGACTACCGGCACCCGGTGGTGTTGGCCAAGGAGATCGCCACCCTGGACCTCGTGTCCGAGGGACGCGTGGAGTTCGGGCTCGGGGCGGGGTGGATGACGACCGACTACGAGCAGTCGGGTATCGCCCACGATCCGCCCGGCGTGCGGATCTCCCGGATGACCGAGTCGCTGGCCGTCATGAAGTCGCTGTGGTCGACCGGGGCCGCGACGGTGGCGGGCGAGCACTACACGGTGACGGGGGCGGTGGGTTTCCCGCTGCCGTACAGCCGGCCCCACCCGCCGATCATCATCGGGGGCGGGGGCAGACGGGTTCTGGGTATCGCCGCGCGGGAGGCCGACATCGTCGGGGTGAATCCGAGCCTGGCCGCCGGGCACATCGGTCCGGAGGTCCTGGAGACGACCACCGCCGAGTACTACGACCAGCGCATCGCCTGGGTGCGCGAGGCCGCCGGCGACCGGTTCGACGACCTCGAGCTGCAGTGCCTCACCTTCCTCGTCCAGATCGTGCCCGACCGCGAGGACGCCGTGGAGCGGCTCTCGTCGATGATGTCCGTGACAGCCGAGCAGATCGACGGGACGCCGATCGCCCTGATCGGGACGATCGAGCAGATCGTCGAGACGCTCGTCGAGCGCCGCGAGCGCTGGGGGTTCTCCTACGTCGTCGTCCACGAGGCGGAGATGGAGGCGTTCGCGCCGGTGGTGGCGGCCCTGGCCGGCACCTGACGTGGGGGCGGCTGACGGCCCGCGCGTCGGGCTCTTCGGGGGCACGTTCGATCCCATCCACTCGGGACACGTCGAGGTGGCCGACGCGGTCCGGGCCGCCCTCGGGTTGGACCGCATGCTCGTGGTGGTGGCCAACGACCCGTGGCAGAAGCACGACCGACCGGTGAGCCCGGCCGAGGACCGCTTCGCCCTGGTCGCCGCCGCCCTCTCGGACCGGCCCGGACTCGAGGCCTCCCGGCTGGAGCTCGACCGCGGTGGGCCCTCGTACACCGTCGACACCGTCCGCACGGTGCTGGCCGCCGAACCCGACGCCGAGGTCTTCGTGGTGGTGGGAGCCGACGTGGTCGGCTCCCTCGGGACCTGGCACGACCACGGGGCACTCCGGGACCTCGCGACCCTGGCCGTGGTCGACCGTCCGGGCGTCGCCCACGTCGACCCGCCCCCGGGTTGGCGGGCCGTGCGGGTGGCCGTCACGCCGGTCGACGTGTCCAGCACCGACCTGCGGTCGGCCCTCGAGGCCGGTCTGCCGGTGGAGGGGCTGGTGCCCGAGTCCGTGATCCGTTGCATCGCCGAGCGCGGTCTGTACGCTGGGGGCAGATGACCGTGCGGCTGACCCCCATCGAGTCCGACAGCACCCCGACGGCACCGGTCCCCGCCCCGCCCCATCTCCCTGACGTCCCGGTCACCTCCCCGACGTCCGCCCCGGGCGCACCCACCTCCGGCGGGACCCCTCCCGACTCCCGCATCGCCGTCCGGGAGGCCCGCCGCACCCGGCGGCGCACCGCCTGGCTGTGCGCGGCGGTCGTGGCGGCGGCCCTTGCCCTTACCATCGTGGTGGTGATCCTCGCCCGGGACCGTCCGCTGCCGGCGGCCTCGGCGGCTACCGTCACGCTGTCCGCACCATCCGCAACCCCCCACGGCAGTACCGCACTGCCGCTCGGACCGTCACCCGGCGCCGCGGCGCCAGAAGGAGGCAACCCTTGACCACCACCGACCACACCCCCGTCCAGGGCGGCAAGCTGCCCGACATCCCCGACGAGTGCCTCGTGGCCGCCCGCGCCGCGGATGCCAAGTCGGGGGAGGAGACCGTCATCCTCGCCATGGGTGACCTCCTGGGGGTGACCGACGCGTTCGTCGTCACCAACGGGCGCAACACGCGCCAGGTCCGGACGATCGTGGAGGAGGTGGAGCTCCAGGTGAAGGTCGAGCACGGCCGCGCCCCGCAGAGGATCGAGGGTCTCGACGACGCCTACTGGGTGCTCATGGACTACGGCGATTTCCTGGTCCACGTGTTCCTCGACGAAGCGCGCTCGTACTACGACCTCGAGCACCTGTGGAACGACGCGCCGCGGGTGGCCTGGGCGGTCGCCGCCTGATCGAGGGACCCGGACGGCGGTCGGCGGAGCCCGATGGTCAGGGGAGCGGCGCCTCCGGCCCGAAGTCGGCCCGGGCCACCGGGCCGGGTACCTGGGCCCCGGCCGCGGTCGGCACCTCGATCGCCTTCCCCGCGATCTCGAAGGTCACCCCCGTGACCCCCGGCTGCTGGGTGAGCGTATAGACGACCTGGGCGATGGCCACGGTCTGGTCAGGGCCCACGACCTGGATCGGGTCGGTGGTGAAGTCGACGGTCGCCACGCCGGTGGTGGCGTCGAGGGTCACCTGGACCCCCGTCCGGCTCAGGAAGGACTGGATGCCCGACGCCGACTCGGTCGCCGTGGGCCCGGCCAGGAGCGCGCCGGTGACCTGGGTCAACGAGGCGGGTACGGCCACCTCCCGGTCGGTGGCCACCAGGTGGCCCGTCGGGGCCACCAGGAAGATCTGCTCGCTCACCCCGACCTCCGGCGGTGAGCCCGGCACCGTCGTCGACGTGGGTGCCGGATCGAGGAGGTGGTACGGCACGGCGGACCGGGCGATGGGGGTGGGCGTGGCC
>Ga0182013_10007688_pt1 | contig 11813 bp, 11 predicted proteins | sample 612S2MmetaG_FD_120487 | JGI IMG/M metagenome (GOLD analysis project Ga0182013, IMG submission 120487) | Permafrost microbial communities from Stordalen Mire, Sweden - 612S2M metaG | ecosystem: Environmental > Terrestrial > Soil > Wetlands > Permafrost | place: Sweden: Stordalen | collected...
AAATGTGAGTGATGGCCATGATAGGTTTCAGCAGCAACTTGGATCAGATTTCAGCTACGTAAGGAGCATAGTGTCACGAAAGCGGGAAAAAGGTCACTTTATCCATGATACATAGCCAATACATCGCCGCGTCATCTGCAAAAGGATGAGATGCGGGCGATCCAGCGAAGAATCAGCCGGAAGTGTGTTGATGGGGGTCAATGTGCTGTTCCAAAATGGGCCGGTCCCCGGAATGCTGGCTCGATTCGGGTCAGGCATCACATTGGTTAACAGACACCGATGTGATGATTGGGTCGACTTCTGAGAGAATCTGGGAAGTATTTGGCGGGGACGGGGAGATTTATGTCGGAAGGAAGCCAAAGGACGCGAGAGTTCGAGAATCCAGAATAAGTGAGCCAAGGCGGCAAAAATGACGGATCTGGTAAATTTTGTGATGTTGATTGCGGTATCGGTTGGTTCCATGGCTTTTGGAGTCCTGGCCGCATATGGGTTGCTCAGGGCGGCCTTTGCCCTGATGCGGCCGCGGAGTCAGGCTGTGATTCTCAAGGCGCGGGCGCGCGTGGCACGGGTTTGAGGAAAAGCAAGCTCTCTGTTGTCAGTTTTCAGCCCAGTCAATTCTCCCCGCAACTCTTGGTCCCTATATTTTCGTAGTGAAATAGATAGAAATTGATTGCGATACCTTCCAAACTGGTGCGTCGTTTCCTGAGTCAAGTTCATCCAGACCCGGATTCCGGGCAGGCGCGGAACCGCAAACAGACAACCGACCACTCAAAACTGATAACTACTTCAGTTCGGCTGTTGCGGTTGGCCCGGCGGTTGGGGCTGATTCGGCTGCTGCTGTTGATTCTGCTGGTTTTGCTGAATCTGCTGCTGCCGGTCATGCATTTCCTGCATGATCTGCTGGGGGGTGCGTGGAGGTACTCCAGGCGGGAAAGCGGGCCGGACAGGCTGCTCGGGCTCCGGAGGCTCGGGATCCTCGGCGTTGTCTTCATCGTTGTTCGCCTGGTTAGGCTTTTGAGGTGTGGAGACGGCGGTGGACTGGCGGGTGCTGAGCAGAATCTGTCGTGGGGTTCCCTGGCCCTGATCTCCAACCATGATGACGTTGTAGCCCGAGCCCTGCAAAAGCTGGGAAAGCACATCGCGCGCCTGGCCGGGTCCATAGGCGCCGAAAACGCGCTGGTCGGACGTTACGCCGTCGATCTTGACGCCGGTGGCGGTGGAGACATCTTTGAGAATCTGTTGGAGGCTGGAGTTTGTGGCGTCGATGCTCAGACCGTGGCTGTCCCAAACCACCGATGCCTGGGCTGGTTGGTCAAAGGCGGGCCATTTCGGTTTTTCCAGCTTCGGAGCCACCATGTGCGCCTGAACACCGGGGGCCTGGGTGGCGCTTGCCGGGTGAGCCGGGCTGGGGCGCTTACGGATGTGGACGGGCTTTGGGGTTGACTCAGGGGCTGGAGTCTGATCGGCGGGCGCCTGGGCAGAAAGCCAGTGCGGGGCGCCCGACAGCACGAGCCCAACAGCAGGGAGCAGGAGCGCCGCGCGGAGGTGCGCGAACCTGAATTGCGGCGGATTCACTAAGCGCATGGCGACCAACTCCTCGGCACGGCTGCGGCGTTCGGCGGCCTGTGCGGCACACCGCTCGCGGCGAGATCGTTGCCGCTCCACTCAGATAGACTATCAGTGGCTCGCGGTCGCTCGAAAGGGGATTCGCGAGGCGGAGAGGATTTTCATAAAATGCGCCTCTGCTGGAGGGTTGGGACTGCCGCTTTGGGGTTGGTCGTTCTGGGGGCTATGCCGTCGCGGATCCAGGCGACGAGTTGCACCACGCAAGGGGAATTGCAGCCGCAGGATCGAAGTGCGCTCTCGTCGATCGCGGGACGCCTGGCGCAGGCCATTGTAGGGCAAGATTTTGGATCGCTGCAGGCTGCCCTGCTGCCGGCTGAGGCGGGGGATTGGGCTGGAATCCACGATTCGGTGGAGTTGGGCGCAACGCTGGTGAAGGACGGCCAGGTGCAGCTGCGGAATATCTATCTCCTCGACGCGAGCACGCAAACCGCGACGGAAGATACACAGTTTTTCTGTTCCAACACAACCGGGTCGCTAACCGTGACCATGAACATGCGATCGCTGCCGCCGGGGAAGTACGCCGTGGTGCTGGCAGACGCGGTGGGTGCTCCGCTGGCTGGGCAGATTGGGCTGGTTCTGGCCTTGGATACGACCGGCGTGGCACCGGCATGGAAGCTGGCTGGACTGACTGTACGGCAGGGAACCTTTGACGGTCACGATGGCGTTTGGTACTGGTCGCGGGCGCGGGAATTGGCAAAGCCGGATCAGGCGGCAACCAGCGGCTGGCCGGCATGGTTCGCTTACGAGGCGGCGCGCTACCTGCTGGTTCCGGTGGATTTTCTTTCGTCGCCGAACCTGGAAAAGCTGGGCCAGGAGCAGGCGCAGATCAAGAATTCGCCCCAGGATGCGTTTCCTTATTCGCTGCAGGACGGCGACCGGACCTGGAAAATCGATGCGGTAAGGCTGGATGCGAGCCTGCGCCAGCCGGACCTGGCTGTGATTTATGAGTCGACGGGCGTCAGCGACCCGGCAGCGGTGCGGACGGAAGCGGGAGCGGTGCTGAGCGCGGTGCTGAAGGCTCAGCCGGGGCTCAGGCAGAGCTTTCACGGGCTGTGGGCCGTGGCCATGAAGGATGGGAAACGGACGCCGATTATCGAGTTGCCGATGGCGCAAATACCGTAAGAGCAGGGAATAGGGACTAGGGACTAGGGACTAGCAAAGACAGGAAGGGAAGAGAAATTGGCGGGAATGATTGATCTGCGTTCGGATACGGTTACGCGGCCTTCGGCTGAAATGCGGGCGGCGATGGCGGCGGCTGAGGTTGGAGACGACGTCTATGGCGAAGACCCTACTGTGAACCATTTAGAGCGCCGTGCGGCCGAGATGTTTGGGCGCGAGGCGGCGCTGTTTGTCCCTACGGGAACCATGGGTAATCAGATCGGTATCCGGCTGCACACCAAGCCGGGACAGGAGGTGATTGCCGAATCGCGGGCGCACATTCTGGACTGGGAGATGGCCACGACGGCGGTTTTTTCCGGATGCCTGGTGCGGGCCGTTCCCGCGGACCGAGGCATTTTGGCCTGGAAACATATTGAGCCTGTGATCTTCGCGCGAGGAGCATTTCGCGCGGCGACGGGGTTGATCGAGATTGAGAACACGGCGAACATTGCCGGTGGAGGCTGTACGCCCTTGCCTGTGCTGGAAGAGATCTGGGCGGGCGCGCAAGAGCGAAAACTGCCGACGCACCTGGACGGGGCGCGGATTTTTAATGCGTCCGTTGCTCTGGGTGTGGACGTGAAGACTTTGACGCGCGGCTTCGACACGGTGATGTTCTGCTTGTCGAAGGGACTGGGCGCGCCGGTTGGTTCAATGCTGACCGGCTCGGCGGAACTCATGGACGAGGCACGGCTCCTGCGCAAGGCACTGGGCGGCGGCATGCGGCAGGCGGGTGTGCTGGCGGCCGCGGGATTGATGGCGCTGGAACAGGGGCCAAAGCGGCTGCATGAGGACCACGCAAACGCGCGCCTTTTGGCCGAGGCGTTGTCAAATATTGACGGCGTGGACATCGATCTGGATGCGGTGGAGACCAACATCGTGATCTTCAAGCTGAAGGGCGGAGGGAGTGTTGCCGACCTGGTAGCGAGAATGAAGGCGCGGGGGATTGTGATCAGCACTGTGGGACGCGATGTGATCCGGTTGGTCACGCATCTGGATGTAAGCCGCGGAGACTGCATCACCGCCGCTGAGGCGCTCACCGAGGAGATTGAGGCGGCCTAGACGCAGGGGTTGCGCCAGGCACATCCACGAAATACACTCATCCCGAGCAAATTGCGGATTCTCGAATCTCGATTCAGCCAAAGGAAGACCCATGCGCGTCGGGTTGTTTACACGGGAATACTCACCACTTGTGTACGGCGGGGCGGGAGTGCACGTCGACTATCTGAGCCGCGAGTTGGCCCGGACCATCGAAGTAGAAGTCCATTGCTGGGGGCCGCAGCAGGCAGACGACGGCAACCTGCATGTGCGCGGCGCGGAACCGTGGGCCGAGATCACGAATGGGACCGAAGGCAAATTCAAGGGAGCGCTTGAAGCCTTGAGTCTGAACCTTACGCAGGTGAAGGCTCTCGAAGGAATCGACGTAGTGCATACGCATACATGGTATGTGTCGATGGCCGGATTCCTCGCGAAGAAACTCTACGGAGTCCCCTTTGTGCTGACCACGCATTCACTGGAGCCGCTGCGCGCATGGAAGGCTGAGCAACTGGGCTCCGGATATGCGATGAGTTCGTGGATGGAGCGCACAGCGATTCTGGATGCGGATGCGATCATCGCTGTTTCTAAAGGCACCAAGACTGACATTCAAGCGGCGTATCCGGATGTCGATCCCAGCCGCATTCACGTCATCTACAACGGCATCGATCTGGCTGAATACCAGAAGACCGCTGAGACCAAAGCGCTGGCAGATTACGGCGTTGACCCCGCCGTGCCCTACGTTCTGTTTGTCGGCCGCATCACTCGGCAAAAAGGCGTGACTCATCTTGTAGACGCGATCAGTTATCTTCCTCCGGCGACGCAGGTCGTGCTTTGCGCTGGAGCGCCGGACACTCCGGAGATCGCCGCCGAACTGCGCGATAAAGTGGAGGCGGCTCGCGCGCATCATCCGCGCATTGTGTGGATTGAAAAGATGGTCACAAAGCAGGAGGCCATCCAGCTTTACAGCAACTGCCGGGTCTTCTGCTGCCCATCGGTCTATGAACCGTTCGGCATCATCAACCTTGAAGCCATGGCCTGCCGCGCACCTGTTGTCGCAAGCTCTACGGGAGGCATCAAAGAGGTGGTGGTCGATGGAGAGACAGGCTACCTGGTCCCCTTCGATCAGGATCCGGTGACCAGCTTTCCAACGGACCCCGGGAAATTTGCGCGCGATCTGGCGGCGCGCATCAATGAGATGCTGAGCGATCCCGAGCGGTGCTGTCAATTTGGCGATGCGGGACGGCGGCGTGTGGAGGAAATCTTCAGTTGGACCGCCATTGCGCAGCAGACAATTCATCTTTACGAACAATTGATCGAGCAACGGAAGAGCCGGGCCCACTGATCCAGCCCCGCATCAAAGGACAATAAAACGACCATGACAGTGACTCAAGAAGATGGACGCAGGCGCGTCATCATTGAAGGAATTTCCCCAGCCGTAGATGGCGGCCGGTTTCCCGTAAAGCGCACTGTGGGCGATCACGTTCGCGTGGAAGCCGATATTTTTACCGACGGTCACGACGCCATTGCCGCCTCGTTGCTGGCGCGTCGCGAAGGCTCGGATGAATGGGTTGAAATTCCCATGCGCGCCATCGTAAATGGGAACGACCGCTGGGCCGCGACTTTTCGTGTTGGAGAGATGGGCCGTTACGCATTCAAGGTGCAGGGCTGGGTCGATCATTTTGAAACCTGGCATCGCGATTTGCTGAAGCGCATCAAGGCGGAGACCGATACGACAGTCGACTACCTCATTGGAGCCGATCTGGTGGCTGCGGCTGCCGAACGCGCGCAGGGGTCGGAAGCAGCATGGCTGCGGGAGCGGTCCGAGCTTTTGCGCTACGCAACCGAGCCTGTGAAACACCGCAGCCTGGCCACAGACGAGAAGCTCCACGATTTGGTGCTGCAATATCCTGACAAGCGCTTCGCCACCGAGTCGGGCCGCGAATACATCGTTGTCGTCGATCCGGTGATTGCGCGATTCAGTGCGTGGTACGAGTTCTTTCCCCGCTCGGCCGCGCAGGAGGTTGGGAAGCACGGCACATTTGCGGATTGTGAGAAGCGGCTGCCCTACATCGCGGAGATGGGCTTCAACGTGGTGTATCTGCCGCCTATTCATCCCATCGGAGTGAATTTTCGCAAGGGTCGCAACAACAATCCCCAAAGTGAGCCGGGCGATTGCGGCAGTCCCTGGGCCATTGGCTCGGCAGAGGGCGGCCACAAGGCGGTCCATCCGGAACTGGGCACGATTGATGAGTTCCGCTACTTCGTAGCCAAGGCGAAAAAGCTGGACCTTACAGTTGCATTGGACATCGCGTTCCAGGTGGCGCCCGATCACCCCTATGTGCGCGAACATGAGAACTGGTTTCGCAAACGTCCCGATGGAACCATTCAGTACGCCGAGAATCCTCCCAAGAAATATCAGGACATCTATCCTTTCGATTTCGAGAGCGAAGATTGGGCCGGCATGTGGGAGGAATTGAAGAGCGTCTTCGATTATTGGATCGACCAGGGCGTGACCATCTTCCGCGTAGATAATCCGCACACCAAGGCATTTTCGTTCTGGGAATGGGTGATTCCCGCGATCAAGCGCGAACATCCTGAAGTATTGTTTTTGGCCGAAGCCTTTACGCGCCCCAAGATTATGTATCGGCTGGCCAAACTGGGGTTCAGCCAGTCGTACACTTACTTCCCGTGGCGCAATGCGAAGGGCGAAACAACGGCCTATTTGACTGAGTTGGCGCAGACGCCCGTACGCGAGTTTTTCCGGCCCAACCAATGGCCCAACACGCCCGACATTCTCACCGAGTTTCTGCAAATGGGCGGTCGCGCAGTATTCGGCATTCGCCTGCTGCTCGCTGCGACTCTGGGGTCAAGCTACGGCATCTACGGACCTGCGTTCGAGCTGATGGAGCACGTTCCCGTGCGACGCGGCAGCGAAGAGTATCTGGACTCGGAGAAATACGAGATTCGCCACTGGAGCCTGGAAGAGCCGAACAGCCTGAAGCCGCTGATTACGAGGGTGAATGCGATTCGGAAGGCGAACGAGGCGCTGCAAACCGACTGGGGCCTGAAGTTCCATTTCAGCGAAAACGAACAACTCATCTGCTATACGAAAGAATCTGAGGATCGATCGAATCTGATTCTGACGGTGGTCAATCTCGATCCCCACCACACACAGTGGGGCTTTGTCACTTTGCCGCTGGGTGAGTTGGAAATTCCGCAGGATCGCGGCTACGAGGCGGAGGACTTGCTGACCGGAGAGCGCTATCTGTGGAACGGCCCGCGCAATTATGTGGAGCTGAATCCAAATAAGCAGCCTGGTCACATTCTGCGCATCCATCGGCGGATGAAAATCGAGACGGACTTCGACTATTTTCTTTGATCGAAGGCAGCGCGGCACGATTGAAGTAGTGCCCTTTCAAAGCGAAACCGCGCCACGATGATTCACGAGAACTGCTAGGTAATTTCGATAACATCCGTTGCCGCTGCAGCGGCCGCTTCTGCGCGAACCATCAGTTTCTCAGCAACAGCGTAGAACTCAGCGGCCTGCGGGCTCTTGGGACCGGCAAGCGCGACGGGCAATCCGCGGTCGCCGCCTTCGCGGATAGCGGGCACCAACTCAATCGCGCCGAGGAACGGAATGTTGAACTGCGTTGCCGTGCGCTCGGCTCCGCCCTTCGAAAAGATATCGATCTCCTGGTGGCAATGCGGGCAAGTGAAGTGGCTCATGTTTTCGACAATGCCGAGGATTTCAACATTCACCTGGGCAAACATTTCGAGGGCCTTGCGCGCGTCCTGCAACGCGACGTCGGATGGCGTGGATACGACGATTGCGCCCGTGAGCGGCACTGTCTGCACGAGAGAGATAACAACGTCGCCGGTGCCGGGAGGCAGATCGACGATCAGGTAGTCGAGCTCACCCCATTCAACCTGTTGCAGGAACTGGCGGATAATCTGGTGCAGCATGGGTCCGCGCATCACCAGGGGCTTGTCGCCGGGAGAGATGTAGCCGATCGAGATGGTCTTGATGCCATGCGTCAGGTTGGGGATGATCTGGTTTCCTGGGCCAACGGCTGGCTGCTTCGCCGAACCCATCATGAGAGGGACGTTCGGTCCGTAGATGTCGGCGTCGATAAGGCCGACGCGCTGACCAAGCCGCGAGAGCGCGATGGCCAGGTTGACGGCGACGGTGGTTTTACCCACACCGCCTTTGCCGGAACCGACAGCGACGATTTTTGAGACACCGGGGAGCGCGACGGGCGCGGGCATATTCGGGGCGTGTGCCATTTTGTTTACTGCTCCTTTTAGAAACCTTGCTGTTCTATTCGATCGAAAGATTGGACGGGCAGATCCGCGCAAGCGGCATTCCTGCCAAGGGGTCCAACTAAAATCTTACAGGAAGCGGGGATCAAGCTTCTCAGCCGGTTTGAGCAACGGGTCGACTTCAACGCCAACCACCTGCGCAAGAATCGAGTGGATCTGGCGCACTCCTTTGGTCAAAGCTGCGGGTCCCGATTGCAAAATGAGGCTCGATCGAATCTCGTAGATGTGATCCTTTTCGACCGCACCGATCGCCGACCAACCCGGACGCGAGCGAATTTCCTGCTTCTTCACCTTCATGCCGCACCAGGACGCAAGGACGACATCCGGGTTGCGCGCTATGACCAGCGATGGGTCGACCACGCGGTCTTTGGATTTGCCGCAGCCACGCAGTTCGGGAAAAATCGGCTCGCCTCCCGCAAGCAGCACCAGCTCTTCCACCCAGCGAATGCCGCTGATCAGCGGTTCATTCCATTCCTCAAAGAAGACGCGGGGGCGCCACGGAAACCCCTTCGCGGAAAGCGCAATTTCGTCCAGACCGCGGATCAGGGCCGCAACCAGGGCCTCGCCTTCTCGCGGTTTCCCAACCAGCCGGGCGAGCGTCGTGACCATTTCGAGGATTTCGGCGATACTGCGCTGGTTGAAGTTCAAGACTGTCGCCCCGCGCAAAACGAGGTCCCGCGTGATCTCCGCCTGCACGTCGGAAAACGTCAGCACCAGGTCGGGCTCCAGCGCAAGAATCGCATCGCAGTCGGCGCTGTTGAAGGTGGAGACGCGCGGCTTGAGCCTGGCCTCCGGAGGTCGGGTTGTGAACCCGGACACGCCGATAATGCGGTCCTGTTCGCCAAGCAGGTAGAGGGTTTCCGTGGTTTCAGCGGTGAGGCATACGATGCGGCGCGGGAAATCAGTCCGTGAAGCGGGGGATTGAATCGCAGCGGACATCTGGGTCTCACTCCATCCGCCGGTTGCGGAGATTCAAGGGTCCCTGTTGAATGGGCTGGTCGGGGGTTGAGGTTTCCCACCCATTCGACAGAAAAAATCGAATGGATGGAGCACGGAGCTTTATTGACGCATCCAGCTTTGGTTCCTAGGCTTCTGCGTCTTCCAGTGCCGTCACGGCAAGGTGGCCTTCTTTGCGGCGAACGGATTCAGCTTCGCGGTGTTCGCGGCGGCGCAGGGCATCTTCGAAGCGGCGAATCTCAGTGGGTGTTTCCGGTATGAGTTGAGGGACTTTTTGCCGGTGCCCCCGGTCGTCGATGGCGACAAAGACGAGATAGGCGCTGGCAACGTGATTCACGCAGCCGGTACGCGTGTTCTCCGCCCACACCTTCACGCCTACCTCCATGGAGGTGGAGAAAGCGCGATTGACACTGGAGCGAAGGGTAAGCAGATCGCCGAGATGGACGGGCCGGATAAAGTCGATGTGGTCCATGGCGGCGGTGACGACATTTGTGCGGGAGTGCCGGTAGGCGGCCATGGCTGCGGTGAGATCGATGAAGTGCATCAGGCGCCCACCCAGCAGGTTGCCCAGGGTGTTGGTATCGTTGGGCAGGATGATCTCAGTCATCTCCGACTGCGTGCTGGCTACGGTGCGGGCTGTCGGGCTTTTTTCAACACAATCTTCAGTCGAACTCATACTTTGCTTGCTCCCTTTTCTGGCCGATGAACCCATTGAATCCGATGGTCGCGATCAACCGCAGTGCCAGCCGCCAAGTAGAATGGAACTGGTGGCGCTCGGATCGGGTCCTCGGTGCGAGGCTTCAGTTCCAGTTTCGGCAATCCCCGCCAAAAGTGCAAATGACTCAACGGGTTCCTCGTGAACCGGAAAGCCAAATACGGGCAAGATGGACAAGATTGCAGGACTGAGAGAGATTCTGGCCTTGGACGCAAAAAACAGCTTTGCGCGGTATGGCATGGCAATGGAACTGGCCGCCCGCGGCGAGACGGCGGGGGCGCTGGAAGAGTTCGATACGCTGCTGAAGACCGATCCCGACTACACCGCGGGGTACTTCATGGCGGCGCAAACGCTCTCCGCAGCCGGCCGGAAGGCGGAGGCGATGGAGCGGTTGAAGGCCGGGATCGGCTGCGCGGCGCGGACCGGTAACCGCCATGCTCTGAGCGAGATGCAGGCAATGCTCGATGAGCTGGAATAATTGCGGCGATTTTCAATAACCGGGGTTTTCTGTGCATTCTTAAATAAAATCGGCGTTCAGCGAGCAAGGAAAAAGAGAAACCTTTGAAACGAAGATGCATCTATAATGGCACTATGGCCAAATACTCGATCGTCGTGCCATTTCACAACGAAGAAGAGAATGTCACCGCCTTGTATGCGCGCCTGAAACAGGTGATGGAGCAGGTGGGCGACAACTTTGAGCTGGTACTTGTGGACGACGGCTCCAGCGATCGAACCTACAAACTGCTGGAAGAGATTGCGGCGGTGGATAGCCGCGTGCTGGTGGTGAAGCTGCGCCGAAACTTTGGGCAAACTTCGGCGCTGGCAGCGGGATTCGACCACGCATCGGGCGAGTTCATTCTCGCCATGGACGGCGATCTGCAACACGACCCAAACGATATTCCCGCCTTTCTGGAAAAGCTGGAAGAGGGATACGACGTGGTGTCGGGCTGGCGCAGGGACCGGATCGACAACTTTGTGATGCGCCGGATTCCATCCGCCTGCGCGAATTGGCTGATGGCCAGGCTGTCCGGCGTCGACATTCACGACTTTGGTACGACATTCAAGGCGTATCGCCGCGAAGTTATCCAAAATATTCCACTGTACGGGGAGATGCACCGCTTTATTCCCGCGCTCGCAAGCTGGTATGGCGCGTCGATCTGTGAAATTCCGATAAAGAACGTGAACCGCGAACGGGGCAAGAGTCACTACGGCATCGGCCGCACATTCCGAGTGTTCTTCGACCTGCTGACGATCCGTTTTCTGCTCAAGTACATGAGCCGCCCGCTGCACTTCTTCGGAGGGTTTGGCGTGCTCGGGATCATGCTGGGCAGCATCATCTCGACGGTCTTACTGGTATTGAAACTGCTTCATCCGCACCAGAGCCTGATGGATCAGCACGGTCCAATGTTTGTGGTGGGCGCAGTCATGATTCTGGCCGGTATTCAAATGGTGGCGATTGGGCTGCTGGGCGAATTGCAGGTCCGGCATTACCACACCATGCAGAATCGCGCGCCGTATGCTGTCGATCGGTTGGTGCGGCTGATTTCGCCGGAAGAACAGAGCATGTTGTCGGATAGAGACTGAAGAAAACTGGGAATAGGGATTAGGGAACAGGGAATAGAAAACCCCGCTTGGGCTGTGCCTGGGCGGGGTTTGATGTTTTTTTGAAGATTCAAGCGGCATGAATTTGCCGATGCAAAAATGAAAGAAGCTTGCAGAGGCGCGGCCTCAGGGTGCATTCTGGCCGTGACATGAAAGCAATTCAAATACACCAGACAGGCGGCCCCGAGGTACTGCAGGTGGCCGAGTTGCCCATCCCCGAGCCGGGGCCTGGGCAAGTGTTGATCCGTGTGGAGGCCACCGGAGTCAACTTCATTGAGATCTACTTCCGCAAGGGAGTCTACAAGTCGTCGCTGCCTCTGGTGCCAGGGAGCGAGGCCGCAGGCACAATCGAGGAGTTGGGTCCAGGCGTCACAGGATTCAAGGCCGGCGATGCTGTGGC
>Ga0182013_10007689_pt1 | contig 11812 bp, 10 predicted proteins | sample 612S2MmetaG_FD_120487 | JGI IMG/M metagenome (GOLD analysis project Ga0182013, IMG submission 120487) | Permafrost microbial communities from Stordalen Mire, Sweden - 612S2M metaG | ecosystem: Environmental > Terrestrial > Soil > Wetlands > Permafrost | place: Sweden: Stordalen | collected...
GGGTGAGCGCGTCCATGCCCGTTTGGCGGACGCGGGCCTGCCGGTGATGGGAATCTTTGCCGTGCCGAATTCCGTGCAGGCCATCACCCCGCTCGTCGGACAGATTCAAATCGAAAGTGAAGCCCGTCGGGCCAAAGGCGAGTATGCGCGCCTCTATGTCTTCCACAACCGCCCGAAATCCGGGGCGCTCTACGAACCGGTCAGCCAACGGTTGTTGCCGCTCGACGCGCAATGGCAAAATGGTCTGTCCAAACTTGCTTGGCCGACAAAGATGCTACCCGAGGTGATGTGCAGCGGCATCGTGACTTTGCGCGCGCTCATCCGCGAATACCTTTTCATCTCGCTCTTCCGCGCCTGTGCCGAATCCCTGGCCAGTGAAAACGCGAGCCGCCTGGCCGCAATGGAACGCGCCGATAAAAACATTGATGATTTGTTGGAGACTCTCCACACCACCTTCCACCGAATACGACAGGCGGGCATTGACGAGGAACTGTTCGACGTGATCGCCGGCTTTGAGGCGTTGTCCACAAGAAATACCTTCGGGGTGCTGGGCGGGCAAGAGACGCAAAAGAAATGAAGATGAAGATCAATTCAAAGGATTTCCGGGTGAGGCCCGGTGAAAAGGTCAAGCTCCGAAAGTGGCCGACGGTGGTGCAGCTCTTCTGCAAGTCCCAAAAAGCATATCGAAAACTGCTGGGAGAACATGTTGAGAAATTGAGTTCGCTGCAAAACCTTCAATACGCCTCCAGCCGCTATGCGTTGCTGCTGATTTTTCAGGGAATGGACGCGGGCGGCAAGGACGGGGCGATCCGGCACGTCATGTCCGGGGTCAATCCGCAAGGCTGTGAGGTTTTCAGTTTCAAACAGCCAAGTGAGGAGGAACTGAAGCACGATTTTCTTTGGCGCACGACCTGTCGTTTGCCGGAACGCGGAAGGATCGGCATCTTCAACCGTTCCTACTATGAGGAAGTGCTGGTTGTTCGCGTCCATCCGGAGATTCTCCGGAGCCAAGGCCTGCCGGACGAGTTGCTCGAAGAGAAAGCCATCTGGAAGGAGCGGTATCGTTCCATCGTGGACTTGGAGGAGCATCTCCATCGTAACGGCACCGGGATCGTCAAAGTCTTCCTGCACCTGTCGAAACGCGAACAACGAAGGCGGTTCCTCGGGCGCATTGACGAGCCGGAAAAGAACTGGAAATTCAGCCTCGCGGACATTCACGAGCGGAAATACTGGACCCAATACATGAAGGCTTATGAGGCTTGCTTCGACGCCACGAGCACCCATCACATCCCTTGGTACGTCGTTCCCGCCGACGATAAGGACAATGCCCGGCTGATCGTTTCCCGAATTGTCATTGATGCGCTGGAGGCTCTTAACATGTCATATCCCAAGACCACCGCGAAACGTCGGCTGGAATTGAAATCCATCCGTAAACGCCTCTAAAGCCAAAGCCGCGGCAAACCCGCCTATTGCGCCCGGACTTCATGGCTCATTCATGGCATTTTATTAGCCGTCGAGCGATGAAACAGCCAGTGCCTCCACCGCTCTCAGGGTCGTGATCGGGACCGAGACTATTTTACAGAACTTTCGACTGGGGTGAACACCCCATATCCTACGCATCGCTATCCAGCGTATTCTGCAAGCATGAAAAGGTGGAAATTTCCCAAAGGCCAAGACCCAGAATCGGTTGCCGTCCCACACTTGGCGGCTGCTGACCTCAATCAAAGCGGAATTGATGTTGCACTACAAACGGGCGGGGTGACCGGAAGCTCCTCCTTCAGTTATGCGGACCAAGGTCCACCTCCCGAACCCGAGGAGAATCAGGAGCGGGAGGCCGAGGCGCGATTGTTCGGAGGCATCGTACGAGAAACACAAATGCGACCGGGTTCACCGCTTTTCGAAACCGAAGCGTACAAGCAGGATTCGACGGCTACCATCGAAGAATCACTTCATGAATAACCCCATCACCAACCTTGCGGGATCACCACAATCTCCTGTTTTTCCAAGAACCCTCCACCAGTTGCGGCCTATTCACTTCCTTGTCATGGCAAATCAGAAATCCAAAAAACGCGACAATATTTTTTCCAAATCCCGCGACCTGCGCGAGGAGCGCGGGACTCGCGAAATGAAGACATCGCATAATGACCAAACATATCCCGCACGGTAATTCTTGACCCATGAAACCAAACCCACTGAAGGATGGCGTCCTGACGGAAAACCCCGCTGGCATCGGCACTGTGACCCGCAAGATGGTGCGGGAGCGCGCGGTTGAACTGGCGGCCATGGATGAGCGTTCCGCACAGCAAGTATCGGAATCCGATTGGGAACAGGCCAAGCGCGAATTGACGGGCAAACCGGACATGGAGCCGAAAGAGGCCGCGCTTGAATCCGCCCCCGAATCCGAACGCTGGGATCCATCTCCCGGCTCTACCGGTGGCAAAGTGGCCGCGGCTCCCAGCGAAGATGAGGATGAAGAGGGACGAAGCGATAATGAAAGGCTGGTGGATGAAGGCATGGCCGGAGCCGAGCATGATTTGAGTCTCCAAGCAAGCCGGAAGCCGACCAGTTAAAACCGATCAATATGAGGAAGAATCCAGCAATGAAAGGTGAAGATAGGTCGAAGCCCACCTGGGAAGCCTCCAGCTCGGCAACGACTGGCCGCCTTTCCGCGGCTGACAAGGATTCGCTGCCTGCCACGGCCTTCGCCTTTCCGCACACACGCAAAGAGCCGATGACAGATGCAACGCACGTTCGCGACGCGATGGCGAGGTTCAATCAGGTCCAGGGCGTCACTGACCCGGAACGGGATCTCGCGTTTGCCAACATTCAAAAGGCTGCCAGCCATTTCGATATTCAGATGAAGGAAACAGACTGGCATCGATTCGGCTCGCGACGCGCTTAGAAGGCGACCAAAGTGATTTTGCTCAATCCATCCACGGGAGACCTTAGACCAACATCGGAAAACGTCCCAACGACGAAAGTGGGAGCCATGAGGAGACAATCATGAAAGATGTAATCAGTCGTGAGATTCGGCTGGCCTCCCGCCCCAGCGGAATTCCAACGATGTCGAACTTCACACTGGCGCAAACCACCCTGGAGGCTCTGCGGCACCAGCAGGTGCTCGTGCGCAATCTCTACATGTCAGTGGACCCCTACATGCGTGGGCGCATGAATGACAGAGAATCGTACCTGCCGCCGTTCGCGTTGGGCAAAGTGCTGGAGGGCGGTGCGGTCGGCGAAGTCATCGAGTCGCGAGCCAAGGAACTCAAAGTTGGCGACGCCGTCACCTCCAACTTTGGCTGGCGGGAGTACTTCATTGCCTCGCCGGAGGATGTGCACAGGGTGAGCCGTGAGGTTCAACCGCTCTCGGTTTATCTCGGGGCGCTCGGCATGACGGGCATGACCGCCTGGGCCGGATTGCATTTGGTGGAGGTCAAAGCCGGCGAAACCATTTTTATTTCGGGAGCCGCGGGCGCCGTCGGCAGCGTGGCCGGGCAATTGGCGAAGCTGCGCGGCTGCCGTGTCATCGGGTCGGCCGGTTCAGGGGAAAAGGTGCAGTTTCTGCGGGAGGAATGCGGATTTGATATCGCTTTCGATTACAAGGTTGGCCTGGTCGTGGAGCAACTGAAAGTGGAAGCGCCTGACGGAATTGACGTTTACTTCGACAATGTCGGAGGTGAATCGCTGGAGGCCGCGCTGGAAGTTTTGCGGGTGCATGGAAGGATCATCGCGTGCGGCGCCATCTCCGGCTATAACGCCGACAAGCCGCGCCCCGGCCCCTCCAATTTATTTAACATGATCACCAAACGGCTGACGATGAAGGGGCTGTTGGTTCGGGATTGGTTGGATCGTCAGGGTGAGTTTGAAAAGGAAGTCGGGGGGTATTTCAAGGCCGGCAAACTGAAGAGCAAGGAGACGGTCGTGAATGGAATCGATCAGGCGGTCGGCGCATTCCTCGGCCTCTTTGAGGGATTGAACATCGGCAAGATGATCGTAAAGCTTTCAGTTGATTGAAGACGAGTTCTTGCTCGCGTCTAATTGTCAAACCCGTGAACGCGGCTGATCTCTGCCATCAAGTGCGCCTCGGCTTCCAGCCAGTGCTGCATGCTGCGTCCGGATGGCGAACCCTCGTTCAGATAACGAAAGTACGCCGCACGGGCCACCTCGTCGGTTGACGGCCTGGGATTGACTTCGCTTTGGGCCAATTCCTCGGAGGTGCCCGACCATGGCGAGCCGGCGGGCTTTGACTGTTGGTCTTGGGAGAAATTCTCGATTTTCATGTTACGGTGGCAAACTATGCTCCTACCGCGCACGCTTCATTGGTGGCGCATGCGGGTTGATGCTCCTGCAACGCTTCCGGGTTGGCGCGGTTGATAATGTTCCGAGCATGAGCCGTTTCAATATCGGTGCCGTGGGCGATCAAGACATACTTGCCGCTTTTCACCGCGGTCTCGTATTGTAAAATGCTGTCCTTGGGGATCCCCATGCTGTAGAGGCCGGCGCCCAGTGCGCTCAAACCGCCCACCACGACCGCGCCTTCCAGCGCTCCGACGATCCAACCGACAATCGGTCCTGCCATGAGCAACGGCCCGATACCGGGAATGACCAAGAACGCGGAACCAAACAGCAGGCCCCAAAACCCACCCCAGAAGGCTCCCAGTTTTCCCCAGTATTTCATGCGGTCTCCGGTATTGTAGTACCCCACCACGTTTTCATCCGTCTCGTAGTCTTTTCCAACAATGGAGAGCTTCTTCATGTCAAAGCCCTCTTTCTGTAGGTCCTTGACGGCGGATTCAGCGCCGGTGTGCGTTTTGAAAACTGCAACCACTGATTTGCTTTGGGTCATAATGTTTGTTCCTTCGTTTTTGTTTTCTCTTGTTTTTTATGAACAAGGACACTTTATAGCCTTGCAAGGCCATTGCTATGGGGTGTTCACCCCATTGTTCGCGACGGTCGGGGGTGAGAGTGTCTTCATGGCAAAACTATGAAGACTCCCAATCTCTTTACCCCTGTCCGTCTGGGCGCGCTTGAGGCGCCAAACCGCATCTTGATGGCTCCGCTCACGCGGATGCGCGCGGGACCAGGCCGATTGCCAACGCCGTTGATGGCGGAGTATTATGCCCAGCGCGCGGCGGCGGGCCTGATCATCAATGAGGCCACGGCGATTTCCCAACAAGGCACGGGTTGTCCCAATTCGCCCGGCATCTACACCGATGAACAGGTCGCTGGCTGGAAGCTCGTCACCGAGGCGGTGCATCGTGCCGGCGGCCGCATTTTTCTTCAACTCTGGCACATGGGCCGGATTTCGCACCCGAGCTTTCAGCCGGGCGGCGGATTGCCCGTCGCGCCCAGCGCCATCCCTCCGCGATCCGGCCAGGTGCTGACAGACAATGGGATGCAGCCCTACGTCACGCCGCGCGCGTTGAAGAAGGAAGAGTTGCCTGGCATTGTGGCGCAGTATGCCGCCGGGGCTGAACGCGCCAAGACGGCCGGTTTCGACGGCGTTGAAATTCACAATGCCAACGGTTATCTGCTGGACCAGTTTCTCCGAGATGGCACGAACCAGCGCACGGATGAATATGGCGGCCCCGTGCGGAATCGCGCCCGGCTCACGTTGGAAGTGGCCGACGCGGTTACGAAGGTGTGGGGCGCTGATCGCGTGGGCATCCGCTTCTCCCCGGGGGGTGTCTTCAATGACATGCACGATTCAAACCCGCTGGCGACATTCAGCCATGTGCTGCATGAGTTGAATCGCTTCAAACTCGCCTACGCACATTTGATTGTGTCCACGGAAGATGATTTGCGTCATGGCGCGGCGCCAGTTCCGCTGGTGGCACTGCGGCGCGAGTTTCAGGGGCCGCTGATTGTCGCCAACGGCTTCAATCGCGCGACGGCGACGCAGGCCTTGGCCGAGGACCTGGCCGATGCGGTGGCGTTTGGGAGGTTGTTCATCGCGAATCCAGACCTGCCGGAGCGTTTTCGCTTGAACGCGTCACTCAACGCGCCGGACGAATCTACTTTTTATGGAGGGGCCGAAGAGGGCTACACCAATTATCCGGCGTTGGGTCCCCAGTTCGTTCTCAAATAGGCATAAGGTCAACACCCCATAGCGGCGGGGCGACTCCATCGCGTATTGTGAAAGCACTGAAATCGTCGGACTCGACGACAAACACAACATCACTTAAACGATTATATGGCAAAAGTACTTGGCATTGATTTGGGAACTACAAACTCCTGCATGGCGGTCATTGAAGGCGGCGAGCCTGTCGTGCTCGAGAACTCCGAAGGCAAACGCACGACTCCGTCGGTGGTTGCCTTCACCAAAACCGGCGACCGCCTGGTGGGCGAGGCCGCCAAACGGCAGGCCGTCACCAACTCCCGCAACACGATATATTCGATCAAGCGGTTCATGGGGCGAAAATTCGACGAAGTGAAGGAAGAGATCAAGCGCGTCCCTTACAAAGTGGTGCGCGCCGCCAACGGCGACGCGGCGGTCGAAGTCGAAGTGGACGGCAAGCCCAAGCAATTCAGCCCGCCGGAAATTTCGGCCATGATTCTGGCCAAGCTCAAGGCGGACGCCGAGACGCGGCTGGGCGAAAAAATCACCCAGGCGGTCATTACGACCCCGGCCTATTTCAACGATTCGCAGCGCCAGGCGACGAAAGACGCCGGCCGCATCGCGGGGCTGGAAGTGCTCCGCATCATCAACGAACCCACCGCCGCCTCGTTGGCTTATGGTTTGGACAAGAAGAAAGACGAGACGATTGCGGTGTATGACCTCGGCGGCGGCACGTTCGACATTTCGGTGCTGGAAATCGGAGACGGGGTGTTCCACGTCAAGGCTACCAACGGCGATACTCACCTGGGCGGCGACGACTGGGACAATTGTCTCATGGATTGGATGCTGGACGAGTTCAAGCGGGGCCAGGGGATGGACCTGCGCAAGCAGCCCGACGCCCTGCAGCGCATTAAGGAAGAGGCGGAAAAGGCCAAGATCGCCCTCTCCAGCGCACAAGATTACGATATCAGCCTGCCGTTCATCACCGCGGACGCCAGCGGTCCCAAGCACCTCAGCCTCAAGCTCACGCGCGCCAAGATGGAGCAACTCTGTGACGCGTTGTGCGAACGCACCATCGCCCCGGTGAAAGCGTGCTTGAAGGATGCCGGCATCGCGGCCGCAAAAATAGCCGAATTAGTGCTGGTGGGGGGCATGACCCGGATGCCTCGCGTGGTGGAAACGGCGCGCACGCTGGTCAACAAAGCTCCCAATCAGGGCGTGAATCCGGATGAAGTGGTCGCGGTGGGGGCCGCCATCCAGGCCGGCGTTCTCAAAGGCGAGGTGAAAGACGTGCTGCTGCTGGATGTGACGCCGCTCTCGCTTGGCATTGAAACCCTCGGCGGTGTGTTCACCAAGTTGATTGAACGCAACACCACGATCCCGAGCCACAAGTCGCAAGTTTTCTCCACTGCCGCTGACAATCAACCTGGCGTGGAAATCCACGTTTTGCAGGGGGAACGCCAGTTTTCCCGCGACAGCAAGACCATCGGCAAGTTTATGCTGGGCGACATTCCGCCCGCCCCGCGTGGCGTGCCGCAAATCGAGGTCAGCTTTGATATTGATGCCAATGGCATCCTGAAAGTCAGCGCCAAGGATCTCGGCACCGGCAAGGAACAGAAAATCGTCATCACGGCCAGCAGCGGCCTCTCCAAGGCGGAGATCGAGAAGATGCGCCAGGATGGGGAACTCCATGCCGAAGAAGACCGGAAGCAGAAAGAAGAGCTGGAAACGCGCAACGAGGCCGACAGCGCCGCCTACCGCACGGAGAGGTTGTTGAAGGACAACAAGGAAAAGATGTCAAACGCCAACCGCACCAAGATCGAAACGGCCCTGAACGAGGTGAGGGAAGCGCTCAAGGGAAGCGACGCCGCGGCCATCAAGACGGCCAGCGAGAAGCTCAACGAAACCTGGCAATTGGTGTCGGCGGAACTTTACAAGGCGGCATCAGAAAAGTCCCGTCCAGGGCAAAGGCCTGCTGGAGGCCAATCCGGAACGCACTCTGACGCGGACGGCGCTCCAGACAACGGCGAGAAAACCGATGGCCCGGTTATTGACGCGGAAGTTGTTGACGAAAAGCAGGCGGCATAGCGGGCGGCTGCTCTGCACCAGATACATTGCCGATCTTGACCACGCGCCGCGCTTTGTCGGCGGTCGGAGCAAAATGAAAACGACCGGAGACAAAACCGCGTTGCGGGACGATGTGCGAGGCCTGACTGAACGGCGGGGCGTCGGGCTTCAAGTCCGAGGGCTTCGCAAGGGTTACAATGGACATGAAGTGCTCAAGGGCATTGATTTTGAGGTCAACCCCGGTGAAATCTTCGTCCTCATGGGACCGAGTGGCTGCGGCAAGACGGTGCTGCTCAGGCAACTCATCGGCCTGGAAACGCCGGACCAGGGGGAAATCCTGGTTGAGGGCCAATTGGTTCAGCCACCTGAGATCACGACCCATTACCGCGTGGCAATGGTTTTTCAGTCAGGCGCGCTGCTAACCTCTCTGACGGTCGGACAAAACGTCGGTTTCTATTTGGCTGAACATCACCTAAAATCGCCCGGCGAAATTGCCGAGATCGTCTCCAAGGACCTCGAAAGCGTCGGCCTGAAAGGCGCCGAAAACGAAATGCCCGGCGAACTCTCTGGCGGAATGACCAAGCGCGTGTCCATAGCCCGGGCCTTGGCCGTTGAACCGCAGTTGATCTTCTATGACGAACCGACCAGCGGGCTTGACCCGGTTTCATCCGTGGAAATCGCCAAAGATATCGTGAGACTGAACGAGCGCACTCATGCCACCTCCGTGGTTGTCTCGCATGATCGCGACCTGGCCTTTGGCATCGCCGATCGCATCGCGGTGCTCGAAGACGGCCGAATAATGGCGATCGGCACTCCCAGCGAAATCAAACGCAATTCCAACCCGGCGGTGCAATATTTTCTAAACGCGAGCATTGCCCAAATGAGGACTCCTCTTGCCCATTCACAGACGCAGAGCACAACGCCAGAACTCAACTTCAAGCAACCAAGCGATGATTGATCCGAGAAACATGTTTTCAATGACCAAGGAATCGAGAGCGCGAGGAAGGATTAATGGCATGTTTCCTTCAGGAAGGAACTGGCACAGGACTTTTTTTGCCTACGGGCCGAAGAGGCGGCTGCGGCCCATGGACATTCGGTTTAATTTGTCAGGGGAGCTTGCCCCAGTTGGCCCCTGCTGCGCTCCTTCCCCGAGTCCGGCGACATCAATTGGCGGCAGCAAGAAGATCTATGGATAACGGGATTACGGCACACAAAACATAAATACATGAAAAGAAGGAGAATATGAAAGTGAATCGGAAGATAACATTCAATAGTCGCATCGTTGGTTTCTTTGCTGCCATGGTCATGGCTTGGATCTTTCTGACGGCTGGTCCGGCCGCCAACGCGCAAGCCGCCGCCGCCAATTTGTCCCCGGATTTGCAGCAAATTGTCAAGCTGGCACAGGCGCACATGTCGGATGATGTGATCCTGAGCTTTGTCAAAGGGACCGGCAAAACCTACACGCTCAGCGCCGATGACATGGTTTATCTCAGCAGCCAGGGGGTATCCCAGGCAGTGCTCAGTCTCTTAATGCAACCCCAAGGCGCCGCTCCCGGTATTCCTCCCGTCAGCGCTCCCCCAGCGTCTGTACCACCGGCTTACGCACCGGGCCCGGCTGCGGCGCCTGTCTATCCAGCCCCGGCTCCGGCTCCAGCCTACCCAACGGCGCCCGCCTATGCGCCGCCGCCTGGATTGGTGGATAATTTCGCCACCGACGCCGGATTGAACCCGTCAGTCTGGATGATGCAGACGCCAATGGTGCAAAGCCTGGCCCAGTGGAACAGCGCGGCCTCTGTACCTCCGATGCTTTCCTTCAGTCCGGCCGGCATGCAAATGTCGGGGATCAGTGGATCGAGCCAGTTTGCCGCAATTCAGTCCGTGGGCGTCTATGCGGCCCCGTTTTCCCTCACTGCGACCGTTTCCGGCATGGCGGAGAGAGGAATTCCATTTGAGGTCTATCTGGTCAGCGCGGATTTGCGGCGATGGTTGAGTGTCGCCGGGCATCTTGGCGGGGCGGGTGGCCCCCGTGAGGGCATCGGCATCCGGACACCTTTCGGCGGCGCCAGAATCCCGCTGGGCGGCGGCCCTTCGCCCGACTACGGCATTTGGGCCAATTGGACCGGCAGCGCCCAGCCCATTTCGGCTTTGGGCAACAAGATCTATCCGACGCCAATTCCAGGACTAGCCTACACAATTACCATGACGGTTGGAGCCGATGGCATTGCATCCGTCACCTTGCAGGACCCAGTCGGCGTGTCGTTGGGCGCGCTCAATGCAATGCCGCTGGGTGCAGGGCCATTTAATGTGGTTTTGGCTTCCCGAGGCGAAGGGCCGACAGCCGCCAATTGGCGGATGGTGCAATTGAATTCGCTTGCGCCGCAGCCGGTCGCAGTCACAGCACCGCCCGTAACGCCGACTCTGGAGTATTTTCAGGCGCATTTGACGCCTTATGGCCAATGGATTGACGTTCCGGGGATCGGGCCGGCGTGGATTCCGGTCGAGGCCGCCAACCCGTTGTGGCAGCCTTACATGGATGCGGGCCACTGGGAATGTACCGACGCAGGATGGTACTGGCAATCCGATTATCCGTGGGGCGATATTGCCTTCCATTACGGGCGCTGGATCCGAAACGAGCTAACCAGTGGCCGATGGGCCTGGGTGCCGGCTTATGATTGGGCGCCATCGTGGGTCGCCTGGCGCGAAGGCACGGCTGGAATGGGTTGGGCTCCGTTGCCGTGGGGAGTGGAATTCCGCGCGGGCGCGGGCCTCTTCTGGCATGGCGCGCCGGTGACGGCATCGGTTGATTTCGGACTGGGCTTCGATGCTTTTGTCTTCGTGGGGCCGGATCATTTCTTTGGGGGTGATTATCGCAGGTTCGCGTTTGATAGCGTCCGCTCACGCGACTTGTTTGCGCATAGCGAGTTTCACGCGGGTTACCGGATGGAGGGAGGGCGGCTGTTAGCGGAGGGCCTGGGACGCGACCATATAGCAGCGATCACGCACCATGAGGTCGTGGAACGCAAAGCGGTTGATATGCGCCACGACGAGGAGCGCCAGGATTTTACGAAACGCACCGTGGCGCACCAGGAGTTGACGCGCGCTCCAGCGCCTGCTGGGCGCGGCGCGCCCGTGGCCACCCCGGCGGCTGCCGGTCGCGGCACGGGAAGCGCCACTCCTGAGAGCAGTCGCGGCCCAGCCGGCAGGAATCCGGCTCCCGAATCCACCCCGCCAAAAGTTGGCACGGCTACCGGCCGCGGCACACCCAGTACTGGGTCAAGCACAAATCGTCCCACAACCCGTTAACATTAGGAGATCGAAAATGGAAATGAAAAATAAAACCTGTCGAATGGCCTTTGCGGTCATCACCGCAGTCTGCCTCGGCGCGCAATGGGATGTAGCCTGTGCTCAAAACAGTTCCACAGTCCAGGCTGGCGCCATTCCGACCGCGGTGCAGATGCCAGCCGTCGCCACACCGACTCCGGCATTGCCATCAGGTGTGAGCGAGGTGATGAAGCTGTTCAAGGGCGGCATCACCGCTGACATCATGGTCAGTTATATCAACAATTCACCACTGTCGTTCTACTTAAGCGCAGACAACTTAATCGCGCTGCAGAACGAGGGGGTTCCCGCGCCGGTGCTGATGGCGATGATACAGCGCTTCGGCGAGCTGCAGCGACAAACGCAAAC
>Ga0182013_10007690_pt1 | contig 11811 bp, 7 predicted proteins | sample 612S2MmetaG_FD_120487 | JGI IMG/M metagenome (GOLD analysis project Ga0182013, IMG submission 120487) | Permafrost microbial communities from Stordalen Mire, Sweden - 612S2M metaG | ecosystem: Environmental > Terrestrial > Soil > Wetlands > Permafrost | place: Sweden: Stordalen | collected...
CACGGTTAATGACGGCGATGGGTGTGTGCTGATACTATGCGCGCACCGATTTAAGTCGCCATTTTTGGGGTCGCCAAATTTGGAGTTGCCAATTTTTGGTCGCCAATACTTGGACGCATCCGGTCAGGGGCAAGAGTATGACCCAACACGATATGGTCGAAGTGGAAGAGTTGGTCCGCGAGATTGCGCGGGCCCTGGTGGATGAGCCGACCGAGGTAGAAGTGGAGAGTGTGGACCGGGAAGAAAACACGGTTCTCAGGCTCCGCGTGGCTCCGCAGGACGTGGGCAAGGTGATCGGCAAGCAGGGGCGAACCGCGCGCTCGGTGCGCACCATCCTGGGCGCCGTCAGCATGAAACTGCATCACCGCTACACGCTGGACATCCTGGAAGAAGACGACGAAGGCTAGAGTGGCGGCTGCGGAAGCATCCGGCTCGCTCCGGAGGCAGCAATGACCACGGCAGAACAGGCTGGACAGACCGAAGAATGGGTCTGGCTGGCCCGCATTCGCCGCCCGCAAGGACGCAAAGGCGAAGTCTTCGCCGACATTCTCACCGATTTTCCTGAAAGATTTGCCGAACGGCGGCAGCTTTGGCTGCTGGCCGAAGGCGCGTCCGCGGCTCATGGGAACCCTGCGCCCGGCCGCCTGCCGGCCCTGGCCCCGCGCGAAGTGGAATTGGCGGCTCACTGGCTGCACAAGGGCGGCGTGGTCCTGCATTTTGCCGGGGTAAACTCGATTTCGGCGGCGGAAACGCTGAACGGACTGGTGGTGGCCATTCCCCAGTCGGAACGGGCTGCCCTGGGCGAAGACGAAGTTTATATCGCCGACCTGATTGGCTGCGCACTGGTCGATGTGGCCAAGGCAGACGTGCCTGGAGCCGAACCGGTGCTGGTGGGCGAGATCGAGGACGTAGACCGGACCGCCGGGCCAGTGGCGCTGTTGGTGGTCCGCGGCGCGGCGGGCGAGGTCCTGATCCCCTTTGCCAAGAGCTATCTGCGGCGCATCGATCTCCAGGCCAAGCGGGTGGAGATGGCCCTGCCCGATGGCCTGATTGACCTGAATGGGCCGAATCAATAAACGGACGGGGACGCGTTCAGGATCAAAAAAAGAACTTCGATGCAAACTGGACCAGGCGCGGATTTGTTCCCGGGGACGTGCTGGTAATGACGCCGAAATTGGCGTTATTGCTGGTGCAGCAAATCGTATTTGGCGGCGCGAATTGAGTGCGGTTCAATAAATTAAAAATTTCCACCCGAAACTCAAATCCGGCCCGATCCTCCTGGCCCAGAAACAGCCTCTTGAACATGGCCACGTCGAAGTTGTTGACGCCGTCGGAACGCAAGGTGGGATCAACCCGCGGCTCCGTTCCAAACGCAAAGTCGGCTGGCGCTGCGAAACACGCGGTGTTGAACCAGCCGCCCAGGCGCTCTCCTCCGGCCGAACGGGATTTGCGGCAGGAAGGCAAAAGATCGGGACGCGACGAACCGGCGCCGAATAGCGTCGCGTCGTTGGCTTGGCCGTTGCTGAAGACGAGCGGAAAACCGCGTTGGAATGTGGCCACTCCATCGATGCCCCAGCCGCCCACAAGTCGATTCAGGCGGCTGCCGATCTGCGACAGGTAACGTCTGCCCTGACCAAAAGGGACATCGAGCGCATAACTCACCACCAGGCGCTGCGGGACATCCTGCGAAGAAAGAGAGCGCTCTTCGCGCAGATTGTTATTGTCCTGAATGGTTCCCACGGCCGTCTCCAGCCAGGCCGTCAAGGTGTCGGTGTTGCTGATCAGCTTGGAGTTGGTGTAAGCAGCCAGAAGCGACCCTCCGGGCAGAATGCGCTTTTGGGCCGTCAGTTGAAACGAATGATAGACGCTGTCAAACCAACCCTGCCCGGCAAGTTCCACGCTGGTGTATTGCGGATATGGCCTGAGAAGCTGGCCCGCAGTCGTGGTCGGAGTGGCAAGCGCCAGCGCCCGGCCATTCACATAGAAGGGATTGGGCGTAGCCTGCAACAGCGGAACGGCGGATCTTCCCCCCGCTGCGAATTGCGCGGCGGCCTGCGCAAGAAGGCGATCGGCGATCTGGTTGATCTGCTGCGAATACTGCGCCAGGTGCGTTCCCTTGGACCCCACATAAGCGGCAACGACCGAGACTCCCCCCGGCAGTTGCCTCTCCAGGCTGAAGTTCCATTGCTGCACGTATCCGTCGGGGCGGTTGCCGCGGTCCACTTCCGTGATCGACTGCACCACCTGGGTGAGAAACTGCTGCGTGCCCTGGGCTCCGAGCGACCTTCCCGGCGGCGCGGAAATGCCATTCGGGAAAGGCAGTGAAATGGAGTTATAGGGGTGAATCCCATCCACCGTGCCGGTATAAGTCGTACTGGCGGCATTCACCATATCATTGTCGGGATTCAGGGCATACGACACATAGTTCGGTATCCAGAAGATTCCGTATCCGCTGCGTAGAATTGTCTTGGGCGTCACGCTGTAAGCGATTCCGAGCCTGGGCGCCGCATTGTCTTTGGCGAGAGCGACATTGTTTCGGCCGCCGGGAGAAACGAGAAACACGTCACCCATGACCGGAGAAGATTTCTCCGTCATCAATTGATTGATGTAACTTTGCGCCGTCGGATCGAAATAGGAAAGACGATTGAAGCGCTCGGACCACGGACCCTGGAACTCATAGCGGAGGCCTAGATTGATGGCCAGCGCATCAGTGGCGTGCCAGGTGTCGTTGAAGTAAAACGCCCGATACACCTGCTTGCCCGCGGTAAATGCGGGAACAACTGCTTGCGCTGAATAATGATTATTCACATTGCTGAAGTTGTCCGCGTAGCCGAGGAGAAAGTCGGCGATGGGCAGTCCGGTGAAACACGCTTCGCCGATGCCGCAGAAGTCGAACGCTCCACTGGCGACATTGGTCTGCGCGGCGTTGTCGTAACTGACCTCGAATTGAAACCCGAGGTGATACAAGTGACGGCCGCGCACCAGGGTAAGACTTGGAGAGAGATTATATTGCGTAATGTCGTCTTGTATGAAGCTATGGCCCTGGGTACACATGATGTTATCCGCAAAACTGGCCACGCAGGGAGTGGGAGCGGTGCGCATGGCGGAGGGAATGGCGCTGTTGTAGCCCGCGGGCCAGCCGATTGAGGTCAGGTCGAAATCAGCGTCTTTAGGAGAACGAAGATAGGCGAAATAGCTGACGCTCGCGCTGGCATCAAAGATGGCCGTCGAACTGATGTTGTAGTTATAGCCCGCCGCCAATGCCCTGGTTTCATAGTTCTCCAAACAGCGGTCCAGACAGAGTCCGTTCTGGAGCGGATCGATAGGCAGATCGAGCACGTTCCAGTAACTGAAGCGGGTAAAGAGCTTCTGCCTGCCGGTGATGTCCTGATCCACGCGCCCGACCACCTGATTCTGGTTTCCGCCGGTATTGGCAACCGTATTGAAGTTATTGAAGGTGCCGGAAGGAGCAATGGTCCCCGGAGCATTGGGCGCCGGCCACAGATAGAGAAGGGCCTTCGACGTCGGATTGATGCGCCCAGTGGGAATCCTGTTCTGCGCGAACGGTGACGGCAGGGAGGTGCTGGCAGGACAGGCTCCCTGCGCATTCAGATGGCTCCCCGCGCATGGATCGAGAACCGGTGTGCTGATTGCCGAGAAGTCCCCCAGGCGTTCCTCCGCAGTAGGTACGGTGGCTGTAAACGGTCTGCCCGTTCGCAGCCTGAAGCCTTCCCAACTGACGAACCAGAACGTGCGATTGTTCTCACAGCAGTGGCGAAGGTCCCATGGACCGCCGGCTTGCGCGCCAAACTGGTTCTGCACCCAGGGTGGGCGTGGCTTGCCGGCGTTGTTGAGGAAGTAGTCGTTGGCGTTGAACATGCGATTGCGCAGATATTCGTACGCCTCTCCGCGCAGGAGACGAGTTCCGCCCTTGGTGCTGAGGTTGGTCACGCCGCCCGCGAATCGTCCCCATTCCGCGGGCAGATTGCCGGTATGCACCTTGAACTCCTGAATCGAATCCTGACTGGGAATCAGTATGGGCAAATTGATATAGGTGCTGTTCAACGGCTGTCCGTCGAGGTACTCCACGCTTTCGTTTCCGAAGGCTCCGCTGACCTGGTAGTTACCCCACCCGAAGGGGTTCACACCCACAGGAGTTCCCGTAGCGCTGCCCTGCGGAGTTACCGATGGCGCGAGAGCTATCAGATTGAAAACATTGCGTCCGTTGAGCGGCAACTCGTTTGCTTCGCGCCGTTCGACCACCGTGCCCAGGCTGGAAGACTCCGTATCGGGAGGCAGCGAACTTCCCTCCACCGTTACGCTTTCCGAAGCCGACCCCGGCATCATTTCAAAATTCACCTCCAGGGCATCTTGCACGTGGAGAACGATGTTGGATTCGATGACAGCGATGAAACCGAGTTTTTCGATTTCGATGCGGTACCTTCCCGGAGGCAGATCGGAAACGTAGTAGGTTCCCTGCTGATTGGTCAGGCCGTGGTAGAGAATTCCCGTGCCCGTATTGATGACCCTCACAGTGGCCGCATCGATAACCTTCCGGCCCGAGTCGGTAACTCTGCCGGTAAGCGATGCATTGGTCGATTGCCCTTGCGTGAAGAAGGGGAGAAGCAGCAGGAACAGGAGTCCGGCGAGGGCTCTCGGCGACAGAAGCCCGATCCTTTCTGAGTTACCGTTTTGCAATGCTCCCCCCGCAAGCCTGCCGACCGGTTCGACTTCCGTGAACCGCGCATGGGTTGAAAATAACCTGTTGACTCCGGCGACGATCAATAGATACGCTGGCGCCGGCCAATGTGTACCACGCTTTTTCAATCATTTTTTTTGCCCGCTTAAGAGAGATATTGCTGTGGTCCTTGGCTTGCAGGCAGGAGTATAGTTCATTTGATTCACGGGAGGGTCGCTTTGGCCACTGATGCTGATCTGATCGGAGGAATTGCCCTGCCCGGGAACTTCGACCTCCTCCCGGCGCGAAGAACCGAAGAGTTGGAGATGCAGGGCGCGCTGCAAAGCGCCTTCCATAGCGTTTCCGGCCCTGCCGAAGCCTCCGAATCGAGCGACGAAAGACTGATAGCCCGGTTGAAAGCTCAAGATTCGCAGGCCCTGGACATCCTGTTCAGCCGTCATTCCAGGCTGGTATACAGCATTGCGCTTCGCATTCTCCATGACGCCGGTGAGGCGGAGGAGGTCGTCCAGGAGTGTTTCCTGTACGTCTATCGAAAGGCGGAAACGTTTGAGCCGTCGCGAGGAAGCGGGAAAGTGTGGATCGTTCAAGTTGCATACAGCCGGGCACGGGACCGGAAGGCGCACCTGTCGCGCAGGGGATTTTATGTCCGGACCAATATCGAGTCTCTGGAGTTAGAGGATACGTTATCTGGACGGGACGATATCGAAAGTGAAATCGAGGCCAGGCTCGATTTGAGTAGCTTGCAATGTGCATTTGGCGATTTGACTGAACTGCAGCGGGAGACGCTGAAGTTGTACTATTTTGAAGATATGGGACTTCGGGAAATCAGCGAGCGGCTTCATGAGCCGCTGGGCAATGTGCGGCACCATTTCTACCGGGGTCTTGAACGATTGCGCAGGAGCACGTTGGTGGAAAGGCTGCGAAATTACCGCAATGGAAAGAACTGAAACACAAGACGAGCACCGAAGATTCGAGGAACTTTGTGCCCTGGCGCAGGCGGGCTCGCTCAGCACGGAAGAAAGATCCGGCCTTGAACTTCATCTGCGGACCTGCGCGCCCTGCCGGGCTGTCTACGATGAGTATGCCGCGATCGGCGGACTGGGAATGGCTTTCCTGGCGGGAAGTGACGCCCTGACGGAACAGGCCGCGCGATGGGACAATCGCAAAGCCAGGCAAAGGCTGTTCTCCGCGATCCGCGCGCAAAGGCCGCACCCGGTTATCTCGATTGACGGCGGTTCGCGTCGTCCGGCCTGGAGACGATTGTCCCGAGCCGCGAATCGACCATGGACCATCGCCCTTGTGGCGGCATGTTTGATGATCGCGGTGGCGTTGGAGGGCTATCGTCTGGGAGAGCGGAAAACCGGCGAGGGGCGCAATGCGGCTCCGCGGCAACTGAGTGTGGTTTTGCCCGCCGGCCAGCCAACTCCTGCGCCGAGCAGCGGGCCATCTTCCGATTTGGCTGCTCTTGAGAGCGTGCAGGTTTCCCGGTTGGAGGCGCAGGTTGCAAGCGGGCAGCAGGAACTTGCGCGACTGCGTGCGGCGTCGAGTCTCGCGGAGGAACGCATCAAAGAGCTGGAGAGCGCAATCGGCGAACGGGATTCGACGGCTCGGCAACTGGCCGTAGAACGGGACCGACTCGCCGGCCAGCTCGACGAAACGGGAAAAGCCTACCAGCGCCTGCAGACGGAATTTACCGACCTCAAGGCCGAGCACGGCAGGTCTCTCCTGCACACGGCATCCCTGCAGTCAGAGTTCGACAACCTTACATCGGCAACCCGCGAGCAGGAACGCCGTCTCAAGGACGACGAACAATATCTGACCTCCGACAGGGACATTCGCGAGTTGATGGGAGCGCGCAAACTCTACATTGCCGATGTCTTCGATGTGGATAGCGTCAGCCGCACCCGCAAAGCTTTTGGGCGGGTGTTCTATACGCAAAACAAGTCGCTGGTGTTTTATGCATTTGATCTGGACCATCAGCCCGGCGCCAAGAATGCCAGCGTGTTTCAGGTGTGGGGACAGAAGGACTCCGAGCCGAATGCGGGATCTCATCCCATGAACCTCGGCATCCTGTACATGGACAGCGAGTCGAATCGCCGCTGGGTTCTGCGCTCGGACGATCCCAGGCAGTTAGCGGAGATCGATGCGGTCTTCGTTACCGTCGAACCGCATGGCGGCAGCCAGAAACCAACTGGGAAGCCGCTGCTTTACGCATTGTTGAGGAAGGAAGCGAATCATCCGTAGCGAGCATCATTTCCAGCCGCGGTTGGGAACGATACCTGGGCCTTCTTTGATGGTGTATAGCTGGTCGGCTTTGAGTGCGGTGAAAGACTGGCGCTGACCGTTGGGCCATCGGACGGAGATATCGGCGAGAAGCGCGTCGCCCAATCCGAAATGAAGCCGGAAATCGTTGCAGGAGAGAAAGCTGGATTGACTTTGCAATTCCTTCATCTGCTTCTTTCCATTTGCCGCTAACTCGACGCGCGCGCCGATCGCCGATCGATTGGAGACCGTGCCTTCCAGCCTGATCTTGATCCAATGATTTTTTCCGGCGACGTCATTGCGGAAGAGCGATGGAGGCTCGCCTAAATTGACAACCAGCATGTCGACATCGCCGTCATTATCGAAATCCCCGAAGGCGATTCCCCGGCTTGAATGCGGTTCGAGAATCGCGGTGCCCGCCTCGTCGAATAACTCTTCGAAATGGCCGCGACCCAGGTTGCGATAAAGCAGCAGCGGACTTTTGTAGGGAGAATCCGGATAGCGGCGTTCCAACTCCGGATAAATGTGACCGGTGGCGACGGGGATGTCCGGCCATCCATCGTTATCGAAGTCCTCAAGGCCGGTTCCCCAGCAAACATAGCGGTTATCGACGGCCAGGCCCGATTCGCGCGTCGCGTCTTCAAAAACCCCCTTGCCCAGATTGCGGTAGAACACGGGAAGATCACCGGCAAAGTTGGTCTTGAAAATATCCAGATGGCCGTTGCCGTCCGAGTCGCCAACCGCAACGCCCATGCCCGCCTGCTCCTGGCCGTCAGAGCTGTAAGCAACACCGCGAACTCCGCCTTCCTCGCTGAATGTGCCGTCGTGATTGTTGATGAAAAGAAGGCTGGGACTGGAGTCGCAGGCCAAGTATATATCAGGCCATCCATCGTCATCGAAGTCGCCGGCAACGACGGTGAGTCCATAGTTGCTTCGCGCTCCGGAGATTCCTGCGGCCTGACTAACGTCGGTAAATGTGCCGTCGCCGTTGTTGCGATAAAGGCTGTGCTGCGCGAACGGGAGTCCGCGCGGCCCGCAGTTGACGGGCATGTTCAGGAAGAAGCAGTAGGACTTTTCACCGGGGCGAGGGGTCTTGCCATACTCGAACGTTACATAATTCGAGACAAACAGATCAAGACGGCCGTCGCGGCTGTAGTCAAGGAAGGCGCATCCCGTTCCGTAGCGCGGCGTGGCGGATAGCAGCCCGGCTTCGCGAGTTACATCGGTGAAAGTTCCGTTGCCATTGTTGCGATAGAGGACGTTCTGGCCCCAATAAGTCAGGAAGAGATCGTCGTAGCCGTCGTTGTTGTAATCGCCGACGCACACGCCGCTGGCCCAGCCGGTCTTGGTGAGTCCGGCTTCGATGGTCACGTCGCGAAAAGTTCCGTCGCGATTGTTATGGTACAGGCGATTGGTGACGCCGGGATCTGGGCCTGTGAAGCTGCTGCCGCCGAGCACCAGGATATCGATCCACCCGTCGTTGTCGTAGTCAAGAAAGGCGCAGCCGCAGCCGATGGATTCAAGAATGAAATCTTTGGGATTGGGCGAGCCGTACAAGACCGGATGGTCGACTCCTGCCTTCCGCGCCACATCGACAAAATGGGCGTTATAGGGCAGGCCGGATCGCTTGCCGCGGGGCAGAGCCGCGATCTTGTGAGGAACGACGCCTTGCGCGAAGGCCGCAGCCGCAACAGCATTCATCGTGCTCAACAGGAACGCGCGCCGCGAATGTTTCATCCATGCTCCCGCGCAGGCAAAAGCTCTGCTGCGATTGGTCGAACAAAGGGTATCATACGGCGATGGCAGCGCATGACTGGGGCAGAATGACAGCGGCCCTGCTTGACAACCTCGGAGCCTCGGAGGAAGCTAAGTGGGTTCCTTTCGAACGACCTTTCGATAGACTTTGTGTGTGGTTAGAGGAGGCGTGGCTGCATGGCCTGCGTAAGACTTGGAGCGACGAGCGCGCAGTGTTTGGCGTCGCTATTCTTCCGCAAACAGTGGCTGTCGGCTGCGCTTGTTTTTGTTTGCGCCATCGGCGTTGCTCAGGGCCAGCAGACCTCCACGCCCCAGGCGGCGCGCCAGGCGATGGAAGCGAAGCAGTATGCCGCTGCTGAACAGTTATACCGCCAGGCGCTTGTGCAATCGCCGGCATCCGCCGCGTTGCTCACCGACCTGGGCCTGAGCCTGCAGATGCAGGGGCGGTCGGCAGAAGCGATGCGCTATTACTCCTTGGCGCTCAAGCAGGAGTATGTTCCCGAGACGTATGCGCTGCTGGCCCAGGAAAAATGCCGGATGGGCGACCTGGATGCCCTGAGGCCAATGCTCAAGAAGATATTCCGCGAAGAAATGAAGAATCTGCGAGTTATCTCCGCGGTGGCTCCATGTTATCTGGATATCGACGAGCCGGTTGAGTCGGCGATTGTCTACCAGGCTCTCGTAGGCAGCAAGGATTATGAACCGGACCTGGCTTTGGTCCAGTTAGCCAAGTCCTACATTCGCAGCGGACAATTTTTTGCCGCCAAGCTGAGCAAGGCGCCCGGATCGGATCCTTTTCTTCAGGCGCTGCGGGATGCTTCGACGGCCGGTTCGACGGGGGCGCGCAGTGCATTTCCAGACGCGGGGCGCGTTTCGAAATACTTTCAACCCGGCCTGAGTTGGACGGATGCGGTGGCGAGATGGCGACTGCATCCCGCGGACACTGCGCTGCTTTACCTGCTATCGGTATTGAGCGCGGAAGAGGGAATGCGCCAGATCGAGTTATGCGAGCAGGAGTTCCCCGCATCGCCATATCTGGAGCAGTTCCACGCGGATATGCTGGCGGACCAGGGACATGGAGACGAGGCGGCGGCGGAATACGAGCAACTGATGCGCGAGCACCCCGACTTGTCCGAACTGTGTTACAACCTGGGCCTACTCCGCGAGAAGCGGGAAGAATGGGAGCCGGCGGCCACGGCATTCCGCGAGCAATTGGCAGCCTATCCCAATGACGAACGAGCGGCGGCGCATCTGAGCCGGTGCATGCTGCAAATGGAACAGTATGCCGCGGCGCGGGATTTTCTGGAGCCCAAAGTGCGCGCCGAACACCCCCCGCAATGGGCGAGCCTGAGCCTGGCCGAAGCGGATGAGAAACTTGGCAACCCGGAGGCGGCCATCCGGGTTCTGGTGGCGGCGGAACATGAGCCAAACGCCGACAAGCTGGTGCATTACCGCCTGGTGCACTTATATTCGATCTCCGGCCGGCCAGCGGAGGCCAAGCGAGAGTTTGCGCTGTTTAAGGCCGCATCCGGAAAATAGAGATCGCAGTTTTTATTTCAAGTGCTGGTACAGATGACCCGGTTCCTCCGTATCCCTCCATGTGGAGTGTGCGCATTTTCAGGTGCGCTCCACAGCAGGAAGACATTTTGGAGGCACCATGTCAAATGTGAGAAGCGCAAAGCCAGGCTGGACATTCGTGCTCGGCCTTTTCAGCGGTTTTCTTCTCTTGTCGTGCTCTCTGGCCTTGAGGGCACAGTCGACCTATGGATCTCTGACCGGAACGGTTGTTGACTCAACCGGCGCGGCAGAACCAGGCGCAACTGTAACGCTCACCAACGTCGGAACTGCATCAAAGCAGACGCAGTTGACCGGCGACACCGGTCTCTACTCCTTCGTGAACCTGGACCCCGGCAATTATCGCCTGGTGATTGAAAAGACAGGGTTCAAGCGCGTCAACCGGGAAAACATCGTCATTCAAGTGCAGCAGACGGCCCGCGTCGACATCCAACTCGCTGTCGGTCAGGCAACCGAGACCATCACAGTGAACACGGACGTCCCCCTGCTGCAGGCGGAGACCTCCTCTCTGGGCCAGGTGGTGGAAGAGCGCAATGCCGATGAACTTCCGCTGAATGGGCGCAACGTCTTCTCGCTCGTCGAAGTGGCGCCTTCCGTGGTCATGCAAGGACAGGCCGGCGCAACCGCGACGGGACAGAACCCGTTCTCCTGGGGCAACTTCCAGATCGGCGGCGCGTTCGCCAACCAGAGCGCCGAATACCTGGACGGCCAGCCTCTGAACATCGGCTACATCAACCTGCCCATCATGATTCCCACGCAGGATTCGGTGGGAGAGTTCAAAGTTCAGACCAATAACATCGGCCCGGAGTGGGGCAAGGTGGCCGGCGGCGTGCTCAACCTGAGCACCAAAAGCGGCAGCAACACCTTCCACGGCGAGGTCTACGAATACATTCGCAACAAAGTCCTCAACGCCAACGACTGGTTCAACAATAACCAGGGCACGCCCAAAGCGCCCTGGATCCAGAATCAGTTTGGCGGCAACGTAGGGGGAAGGGTATGGAAGGACAGAACCTTCTTCTTCTACAGCATTGAGGCCTTCCGCTTGCGCTCCTCACACTCATGGCTCGATACGGTTCCGACGAACGACATACGAACGGAAGTGGCGGCCGGCGGTCCTGTCGATCTCTCGAACCTTGCGGCTGCAGTCAATATCCCGGCAATCATCGACCCCTGCGGCGGGAGCGATAACGTCACCAATACCCCTGGCGTACTGGGAAATGGGGGTTGCGCCAATGGCTACAAGCCTACTCAATTCGCCGGCACCTCCAACCTTTTCACAATCCCGTCAAACCGCCTGAACCCGACGGCGGCAAAGCTGCTGCCGATCCTCTTCCCAGCCCCGACAAATTCCACCGCGCAAACCAATAATTACGCAAGCAGCTACGCCCTGGGCGGCAATCAAAACCAGAACATCGTCCGCATCGATCAGAAGATCAACGACGCACAGCACCTGTTCGGCCGCTTCAGCCAATGGAACAATCTGAATCAGCCGGAGGACCCGGAGGGCACGGGTCTCTGTC